>Ga0182741_1000070_pt1 | contig 167247 bp, 166 predicted proteins | sample eDN5th37CBELigOP_FD_128874 | JGI IMG/M metagenome (GOLD analysis project Ga0182741, IMG submission 128874) | Enriched Organic Plus compost microbial communities from Emeryville, California, USA - eDNA 5th pass 37_C BE-Lig OP (version 2) (version 2) ...
CACGGCGACCCTGTCCGGAACCGCCACACGATCCCCTCCATCACCCGCCGATGGTCCTGAAACGGTCGCCCGCCCTTCGATCACGCAGCCGGCATCATCGGCTCGATCCGAGCCCACGCAGCATCCGAGAGGGTACGAGTTCGCGACACGATCTCCACACTGCCCTCAACCAGCCAAGCAGGTTAGGAGACACGCCCTAAGCCTCCTGGCCTGACAGATACCCTGCGGCAAGTCCGTCGCGCTCCTCGACGAGGCGTGCTTCCTCCTCCGCCGTCGCAGACGGGTCGGTGTGGCAGACGCAGTCACAACGGAGCTTGTGGGCACGGCACCACTCGTGCGACCCGGCCGACGGGTGCTGGCAGAAGCCAGACTTCGTCATGGGGATGCCCTGTCGAGTGATTGCCATGCGACGACTATGCGCGCCGGCACCCCGGACTACGAGCCCTGCTGCGCCTGCTTCGCCTGCACGGTCAGCAGATGCTTCGCGCGGTTCGCGGCCTGCAGCGGGTCGAGCTGCTCGCCCGTGTTCGGGTCCACCTGCCAGTCCTGCAGCTGCTGCGGGCTGGCGCCGTACTTCTTCTCGTCGAGGGCGGCGGACTGCATCGCTGCGAACGACTCGGGGAACGCGTCCTTCACCTTCGCCGCGTCCGGTCGGGTGATCGAGTCCAGCTGGTTCTCGTCGTGGCCGCGGATGCCGCGCTTGTTCAGCTCCCGGATGAAGTCCTTCTCGCTCGCGTAGAACGACTTGAACACCCGCGGGCGCTGCGCCTCGAGCTCCGCGACGCCGACACCCTTCGGGATGAGACCCTCCGCCTGCTGGATATGCTTCGGGATCTCCGGCGCGCTGGACACGTCCGCGAGGATCAGCTTCCGGTTGCCGTCGGTCGCGCGGGCACCAAGCAGCACTTTCTGACCCAGGTTGGTCCGGAGGGCCGTGCCGATACCGGTGGCGGTCGAGGCGACCTGGGTGGACAGGATGAGCTTGAATCCGACGAACCGCTGCTCGGCGGCGATCTTCTGAATGTACGACTGGATCATCGCGCTCGCCGTCGCTTTCGCCTCCGCCTCGATGACGAGCGGGTGGTCGGACGGAAGACCCTTCGGCGGCCGCTCGTTCGCCGGAGCGAACAGGCCGGTCACCTCGTCGCAGATGATGAGGACAGGTGGCATCGCCTTGAGGATGTCCGGCGGCAACTCGGTGAGCTTCTTCGCGCCGTACCGCTTCAGCGTCTCCGCCCGCCGGTTGCCCTCGTTGTAGAGCTCCTGGAGCATGACGGCGTTCTCCTCGAACGACTCGCACCCCCACCCGCCAGGGCGGACGAACGGTCGCCACAGTTCGTAGTCGACGGCCTTCGCAGGCACATCCGCGATCGCCAGTTCGGCGCCCGCCGCGAGGGCGCCGGCGATGATGCTATTGAGGGTGACACTCTTGCCGCTGCCTGAGGTGCCCCCTACCTGGCCATGTGGGGCGTCTTCGAGGCGCAGCCAGAGCACCTCGTTCTCCTCGTCGCCACGGTCGGCTAGAGCCATGCCGAACGGGATGGGGTTCACGACGCCAGGACTCGGCTTGGGAAGCAGTTCCATCGGGTAGCCGATGGAGGGCGGGAACGTCGGCGGGACGGACGGGACGATGTTGCCCTTGAGGGTCACGGGGTCGGCTTCCCAGTACCAGCCGAACTCGCCGGCGACGGTCTCGGCGACCTCCTGGATCTTCTCGTCGTGCTTCGAGGCCATGTACGAGGAGGGGAGGCGGACGTCGTAGCCGCCGCGGCGGGTGCCCTTGACCTTCAGGTCCCAGGGCTTCACGCCGATGGCGGTCGCGATCGCTTCGCGGACGCGGACCTCGTCGAGGGTCATCTTCGTGAGCTGGGCGCGCCCGAGGTGTGGGTTGAAGTCGGACAGGTAGTAGCCGGGGTACATCTCCTGGAGGCGGGCGGCGATGCCCTCAGCCTCGGTCGGCTTCGTGCCGGAAGGGATGGAGACGACCCGGACACCGCGGCGGTCCTCGTCGATCTGCGCGATCGCAGCCTGCCGGTAGATGGTCAGCTTGTTCGTCTTCGAGTCGTAGGAGAGCACCTTCCAGTCGGCGCGGTTCTCACCCATCTCCTGTGCGGTCTCGGATGCCCCGGCCTTCTTGCGCTCAGCCTCGACGACCTTCTCGAGGATGCGTGCGACATGCTGCGAGTTGTTCGGGTCGAAGCCCGGTGGCGGCTGCAGTTCGAGGGTCTGGATGGACATGTGAGAGCGGTTCCCTTCCTTCGCCGTGTACCCTGCGGCGAAGCCGGTCACCTCTCCCATGCGGGGCGCCGGGAAACGAAGAAGGCCCAGCGTGTGCCGGGCCTTCCTGTCAGGGCCGCTGGAGCTCGACGACGCGGGCTGTGCCGCGGCCGCCGACGACGGCGGGGTCGGCGCCCAGGTGCTTGGTGATCTCGGCGACGAGACGCTGCTCCTCGTCCTCGCCGATGTTCAGCCAGTCGCCGGCCGCGTTGTACACCTCGACGGGGTGGCGGTGGTGGTCGATCTGGACGACGGCGGTGGCGGCGTTCGGGTGGACGTCGGCGAAGATCTGGCGGATGACCCGCTCCTCAGCCTGCTCCTTCTCTGCTTCCAGCTCAGCGATCTGCTGGCGGAGCTTGTCGATGTCGTCCCGGCGGGCCCGGGCGACGGCGGCGAGATTGGAGACCGCCGGCGTCGCGGTCTCGGCGATCGGGTCGGTGAGCCCGCGCAGTTCGCGGTAGTCGTAGTACGCCTCGATGTCGCCGGCGTCCAGTTCGAGCGGCCCGAACGGCATGTAGCCCTGGGTGAGCGCACCTTGGGACTGCAGCTCGTAGACGATGTCGTCCGAGAACGCGTACGGGTCGTCGCGCAGCTCCTTCACCTGGTCGAGCGGCATGGTGTCGAGGATGGACGCAATGTCCACGGCTTGACGCTCGATCGTCTGCGGCTCATCGTCACGGTGGTCCGCGTAGTCGTGGAACTCGACGGTCGCGCGGATGGGCTGGCCCGGCTCGTAGGCGAGGAACGGGCCGCTGTCGAGGCCGAGCTCCGGCGCCGAGTGCTCCTGCGCGCCGAACTGGCCGGTGTGCGTGCGGGCTGCTTCACGTGCGGCGACGGCCGCGGGGCTGATGTCGGTCATACCGGTCATGTACCCGGCGGCTCACGTGGATGCCTCAGAGCTTGTCGGGGTCGATCCGCCCGTTCCACTTCTCGACGATGTCCGCGATGGCATCGGCGTGCTGCTCCGCCTTCCACGTGAGCGACGAGGCGATGATGAGGGCGAGCGCCCCACCGCCGAGGAACGCGAGGCCGAGAGGTGACATCTCATCGGAACCGGCAGCCGGGCCCGAGGTGGGTACGAGGACGAACTGGATCAGGGCGCCGAACCCGAGGCACACGACCCCGAGGGCGACGAAGACGCCACGGGCGCCGAGCAATCGGCTGCGGCTGTAACTGAGACGTGCGGCCTCTTGCTTGTCCTCGTAGTAGCCCATCGTTCATGACCTCCCCAGTGGTCCTCGGGGAATGGTCTACCAGATCGCGCGTCAGGTCACACGTAATCGAGGGCTGCGATCGCGCTCCGCTCGCTGGTGCCGGGGTAGGGGAGGAACTCGAGCTCGTCCGCGTCGCCGCGGAAGACACCCTTCACACGGAGAAGGTCGCGGATCGGGGTCGGCTCGTACTCGTCGTCGTCACGGTCCTCGTCCGAGTACCGCTCGGTGAACAGGTCGGCTGCCAGGTCGAGGGCCTCGTCTTCGGTCGCGGCCTCGACTCGCTCGTACTCGTGGTCGTCGCCTTCGATCAGCCAGACGAGCTGCTCCCCGTCGGCCAGGGTCAGCTCGGGAGCAGACTGCGGCTTGCCGGTGAACCGGCCGGTGTCTTCCCGGGGGTGCTGGGTCTCGTCGAATGCCATCTCAGCTCTCCTTGATCATGACGCGGCCGCCGTGGATGCCGACGCCGTTCCGCTTGCCCTTCTCGACGTACTCGAGCTCGCCGGTGCGAACGTTCTTGCGCAGGCGCACGCCTTCGAGGACCTGGAAGCCGGTGCCGTCCACGTACCAGCCGTAGCGGACGACGGTGCCGCGAAGCTCCTGCCCACGCTTCAGGTCGTGGACGGTGATCTCCCGGCCGCCTGCCTGCGTGAACTCCTCCACCTGCTTCGCGACGATGTCGCGGCGGCGAAGGGACTGCAGCATGTAGATGGCGCGCTCGTACTCGCGCGGCTCCGTGCCCTCCAGGCTGGGGATCCGGCCGACGAACTCGCTGTCGGGCACGAACCCGGCTGCCGGCTTCTTCACCTGGTCGTAGACGGCGAGGAACTCGTCCATGTACGGGCGGACCTGCTCGAAGTCACCGTGCTTCCGGTTCCACACGAACGGCTTCGGGGCGAACTGCGGCTCCTCGGAGGCGGGACCCATCGCTTCGTACCACTCCTCGTCCGTCATGTCGTCGTCGTGCTCGGAGACGCCCGGCACGTAGCGGGGGTCGTCCTCCTTGCGGGGCCCGGTGTAGTCGAGGTTCCACTTCGTGCCCGAGTCCGGGCCCTCAGCGAGGGCATCCCACAGCTCGTCCGAGGAGTCGAGGGTCGCCTCCGGGGCGGAGTGCTCTTGGGTGCCGAACCGGCCGTTGTCGTGGCGGGCGCTTTCGCGTGCGGCGGCAGCCGCGGGGCTGATGTCTGTCATGACCAACATGTGCGCGGCGACCACGATCATCCCGCGCGACGGGGGCGACATCGTCGCTGGTCACACCGTCGCGGGGCGCCGCCACGATGGACACGGTGTGGCGGCGCCCCGCGAGCGAGACTGAGGCTGTCGCCTCAGTCGAGACCGAGCGAGTAGATGGCGTCGTCGAACATCGCGCCGAGCTCGTCCACCGACTTCATCTTCGGTGCGGCCTGGTGCTCCATGACCGTGCGGGCGGCCAGGTCCCAGGCGGCGAAGTCGCCGCCGCGGCGGTACTCGTCGTACTTGGTCACCGCGGCCGCGACGAGCTCGTTCAGCTCCTCGTTGTCCACGATCCGCTTGAACGCGTTGCGGATGCGCAGCTTCGTGGCCGCGTTCATCTTCTCCGGGACGGCGAGGACACCGCGGACGACCTTCTCGAGACGCTCCGGGTGGCTGCCGACGTGACCGATCATCGTCTCGGTGTCGTCGTCGGAGTACGACTCCCACAGGCTCAGCCACTCGTCGGGGACGTCCTCACCGAACTCGCCGTGGACGAGGTTGTGCCAGGCCAGGAACGAACGGTACGCGATGCTCGTGGCACGGTCGGGCATGACGACGGGAACCTTCACGCCCTGCGCCTCAGCCTCCGCAGCAGCAGCTTTCTCGGCCTTCTTCACGAGCTCGGCGTACGCGGCCTGCTCCTCGTCCAGTTCGGCGAGCAGCTGCTCGCGGACCGCGACGGAGGGGACGATCGGGGTGGGCAGGCCCGTCTGCGCGAAGAACGTGCGGGCGACGATGGCGGCCTTCTCCTGCGCGCGGCGGGAACGGACCTTCGCGTTCCCCTCGCGGGCAGTCTTCACCGCGTCCTGCTCGGCGTACATCGCCTCGAGCGTGGCCGTGGCACGCGCGTCGACGGCGCCGCTGATGGCAGCCATCTCCGCGGACTGGGGGAGCTGCTCGGTGGCCAGCTCCGCGATCGGGCGGCGGTACGCGTCGTCGTCGTCGACCGGGGTGTCCAGCGTGGTGGCCTGGTTGCCCTCGTTCAGGCGGATGCGGTTCATGATCGGGCGCACGCAGCCATCGAGGGTCTTCACCATCCAGCCGACGACGTTCACGCCGTTGACCAGGTCGTGCAGGTCGAGGCCGCTGCCGGGGTTCTGCATGACCTTCTGCTCGATGATCTCGTGCAGGCGGATGTTCAGGGCGACACGGGTCTTGTGCGGCTCGCGCGCCATCGCGTGCCACTGCGTCGTGGTGCGGATGACGTACTCGACGAGGTCCAGCGACGGGTCCAGGAGCAGCCACGCGATCTGGCGCTTGGCTTCCACGATCGGGTCGTGGCAGTCGCGGACGTGGTCGAGGGCGAGGTTCAGCAGGCCGGTGCCGGACTGCGACGGGGTGGGGGCGGTGGTCTTGTACTCACCGTCGACGAGGTACTCGCGGATGGTGGGACCGTACGCGAAGTCGCCGTGGTCGTCCACGGTGTCGCCGGTGTACGTCAGGCGGATGCCGTTGCCCTCCCACGAGTAGGTGGAGCGTCCGCCGGTGACCGCGAGGGCCTCCTCGGCGATCTTGCGCGCGACCGCGTTCACGCGCTCGTGCGTGGCGTCGTAGTTCGCGGTGACGGTGGACTGGCGGAGAGCGTCAGCGGCGAGAGCCGCAGCGTTGAGGGTGTTCATGCCGGGCATGTGCGCGGCACGCTCGAAAACCTCGTTGGCCGTGATCGGGGCGGTGGTGGTCGTGTCCATGCCGCCGGCCATGCGCGCGGCCGGGAAAGCGTGGCCGGGCGCGTGTGACACCGGCACGACAAACGGCCGGTCAGGGCGGGGAAAGACCCACCAGACCGGCCGTTTGTATAGACACCCTCAGGTGCCGGCGCGAGACCCCTATGCGCCGGGGAGGCGTGCCTGCGTCTCCCGCATGCGCCGGGCGACGTCCTCGGGGTTCGTGGACGCCAGGTCGAGGAACTCCTGCGGGAGCATGACGGTGGTCGCCGCGAACCGCTGCTTCAGGTCGCCGTACAGGAACTCGGCACCGCGCAGGAGCTTCCGCTCGCCGGTGTACGGGTCACGGGCCCACAGCGCCTTCAGCGAGTTCCAGTTCGCACCCTGGTCGCCAGCGAGAGTCTCCGGGGAGATGACTCGCTGATGCGTCTCCGGACGGCGGGCGCCGAACAGCTCCAGGGCGGCTTCCGCTTCCGAGCCGTCGGCGATGTGACCGATGAGACCACGGGAGAAGTAGCCCTTGAGGCCCAGGTTCAGCGGGCCGGTCGGGGTCTGCGTGTAGAAGACGGGGAGCACGTTCATCGAACGGGCGAGGCGGCCAGCCTCGTTGAGCTCGTCCGGTGTGGCCCGTTCGAGCACCCAAGCCTCATCCATGTGGAGGACGCCGCCGCGTCCGCGCAGCGCGCTCATCGAACCGCGCACCAGCATCCGCAGCAGGTTCACCGACTGGCGCATCACGCTCGACATCTGCTCCGGCGCGATCTCGCGGCCCTGCGGCGGGAGAGACAGCGGGGAGTTGCCTCGCATGAACAGGGTGATGCTGTTCGAGGTGGCGAGCGTGTTCCCGTGCGCAGGCGGCTGCATGCCGAACGTCGCTCGGAACATCGGGAACGTCTGCGCCACTTTGAACACCGGTTCGATCGCCTGGCGTGACACCTGCCCCGCCTGGTACGCGATCGCGAGAGCCTGGCCGGTCACCCGCGCGCCACGGCTCACGCCGTAGCGGATGGCGTTCGCGATCTCCGCCTCGTACTTGCGGCGGTCGTCGTTGCCCCACGGGTTGACGTTGAACAGCATGTCCGCCGCGAGCGGGATGCCCTCCTCCGCGGTCGGGTAGAGGGTGAGCGGGTCCAGACCGCCGTCCGAGGAGATGAAGTCGTCGAACGAGCGGACCTGGAAGCCGGGCACGTCCATGAACGCGGAGCGCAGGTCCGAGCCCTCCTTCGGGTCGATGATGACCGTCGGGGTGCCCATGAGGCCGTGCTGGCGGGCGATCCACTGCAGCAGTACCGTCTTGCCGGAACCGGTGGCGGCGCCGACCAGCATGAGCGGGAACGCGTCGCCGGCGGACGCCGCGTTCGGGCTCAGGTAGACGGGCTGCTTGTCGCGGGTCAGGCCGAGGAACGCGCCGTCGTCGTCGCCGACACGGGTGAGGTTCGAGAAGCCGGAGAACGCGACCGTGGTCGCCGGGACGTCATGCATGTGCGGGTTGCCGCGCACGGACGAGCAGATCATGGTCTCGTGCCACGCCTGCAGCTGCCGGTTGCTCATGATGAACAGGCGTCCGGCGCCGACCTGGATGGCTTCCTCGTCGCTCCACATCCCGGCAAGGCCCGCGATGACGGAGAGGTCGACGATGGTCGGGGGCATGTCGTCCTTGTTGACGTCGTACTGCGCCTCGATCTCGCCGATCTCCGCCTCCCGCTCCTCGCGGCGCGCCTGGTCCTTGCCCTTCTGGTAGCCCTCGCTGAGGTCGGAGCGCATCTTCCGGCGGGTGGTCTTCAGCTCCTGCCGCGTGATCGTCGGCGGCTCCACGAACCCGCGGGCGCTGATGACGCGCGCACCCATGTCCACCAGGTCGGACGCCCACCAGGTCTTCGAGTCGGAGACGGGGGTGTAGCCGAGGTCGAACTCGGCAAGGGACGCGAACGTGATGGCGCGGTGGCCGGGCATGTCCGCCCAGACGTCGCAGTCCATCAGACCCTCCTCCTCCGCGGCCTCCCAGGAGGCGCGGCGGGAGAAGAAGTGGAGGTGCTCGCTGTGGCGGAGCTCCGCGACCGGGCGGGGGTCGCCGAGGTTCCACCAGCCGTCCACGGCCGCCCAGTCCTGCGCGGTGGGGATCCCCAGGCCGGCGCGGTCCATGGCCGCGGCGACCTGCTTGAAGTCCTTGTCGTAGTCCGACTCGAGCACCCCGCCGAAGAACAGCGTCTGCTGGACGGACTCGACGAACCCGCGCAGGGACCCGTCGCCGGTGGTGGGGATGAGGCGGACGCCGAGCATGACGCGGCGGTCGTAGACCTGAGTGTCCTGGAACCAGCTGTTCAGCTGCGCCTTGATCGGGTTCGTCTCCGGCGCCTCGTACCACTTCGGGTAGTTCGTGAGGATGAGGTGGAACTCCCGGTACGCCTTCTTCGCGAGGGACCGGTTGATGCCGCGGGTGGTCGCAAGCCCCGCGAGCTCGCCGAACGCGTGCGCGAGCGGCGCCGAGATGTTCAGCGCCTCCTCGGTCGTCTTCGCGTCGCGGATGCTGCCGAGCGGGACGGTGCGGTACAGCCAGACCGAGTTGTCCGTGCCGATGACACGGCCGTCCGGCTTCGGCTTGCGGGCGCGGGACTCGTAGACGGGGGTGCTGGGGATGTCCTTGTTCGCGGTCCTGGCCATCAGTTGCCGTCACCGCCCTCGAGGGCGCCACCGTCGGTCGGGTCCGCGGGCTGCTCGTCGGCCACGCCCGGCTCGGTCTCCTTCGGCTCCGGCATCGGGGTGGGAATCCCGCTGTTCGAGCCGCCGGAGAGCTTCTGTCCGGTGAGGGCGTTGCCGAACTTCTTGAGGGTCGGGCCGGTGCCTGCCGGGCCCCACGCGACGACCTTCGGGGAGGCGGTGTCCGCCTTGTGGATGAGGACGTCGTACATCGTCGCGGTGCCCTTCTCGCCGGTCGCGGACCAGCTGAGGGTGAGCTCAACGCGGGCGATGATGACGGTGGGCTTCTCCTCGCCTTCGACCTTGATGTATCCGGCGTTCGTGACGTCCGCCTGCAGCACGCGGGCGCCCTGCAGCGGCATGTACGAGTGGCCCGGGTCCTCGTCGCCGACGTACAGGCGGAGGGCTTCGGCGGACTCGGTGAACGACTTCGCCCACTGCGCGACGGTGTTCTGCGCGGAGTCGGAGACGGCGGTGCTGGCGTAGCCAGGCCACACGGTGGTGGACCAGCCCTGGTTCGCGTCGGGGACGCGGGGGAGCAAGGACGGCTCGGCGGCGACGCGGGCGCCCAGCTGGTCGTCGACGCTCACGAGAACGGTCGCGTCGAAGAACACCGGCTCCTCGCCGACGAGGGTCGCGAGCGTGAACCGGTGGATCTCGGCGGCGTTCGCGGGGCTGTCGCTCGCGCTTTCCTCCGGGTCCTCACCAGCGATCGACTCGAACCCGTCCCATGAGACGACGTACCCGCCGGGGAGCGGGCTCGGGTCGGTCGCGAGCCACTCGACGAGGTACGTGTGGGCGACGGACTTGCCCAGCGACGAGTTCACCGTGACGCTGTCCACCGGTTCAATGCCGGCGGTCGGGTCCACCGGGTTCGCGAGCGTGTTCAGGTTCATCAGAATGCTGATCCCGCCGACGACGATGAACGCCCACGCGATCGCGCGGCCGCGGCGGCGGCGGTTCTCGTGCAACACCTCCGCCGGCGCGTTCAGGTTCGTGCGCAGCAGGTCGTCAGCGGGCTCGGCGGTGCCGAGCATGTCCGGCTGCTGCGCCTGGTTCTTCTTCGGCTTGCGGGCCATGGATGTCAGCTCCAGATTCCGGCGCGCTCGCGCAGCTTCTCTGCGGCGGCGGCCGAGGTGATGTAGTCGGGGTCGGAATGCAGGTCGCGAAGCTGCTGGTCGGTGAGACCGGGGTGCTCGACGAGTGCGCGCCGCACCTCCACCTCGGGGCAGAGGATCATCGCGGCGACGCACTCGTCGCACCAATCGCCTTTGGACGGGACGCGCGACCGGCACGGCCGCCAGACCTTGTGGTCATGGCCGACCGGCAGGATGCGGTTCAGGTCTCCGACGTCGGTGAACCGCCAGGTCGCGCACCTGGCCATGGGTCAGGCGCCGAGCAGTTCGGTGACCGTCGAGAGCGCGGTCAGGTCGGCGAGATCGAGGGTGTCGACGGCCTCGGCGATCTTCGCTCCGGCCTGCGCCTCCTTCGCGGGGATGGCGCCGTCGACCTTGCCGAGCGCGCCGAGCAGGCCCCACACGCGGCGGGCGTTCTCGCGGTCCGCGGCGATGCCGATGGCGGCGACGACCTTCTCGTAGGGGCTGGTGATGCCGGCGAGGGCCTCGAGCTCGGTGATGGCCTCCGCGGGCGCCTTCGTCGCGGTGAGGGTCGCGACGACCAGCTCCTCCGTGTCCGCGTTCACGCCGAGGACGGCGGCGAGCACGTCGAGGACGTTCTCGTCCTGCTCGGCGATGAGCGCCTGCTGGGTGAGGACGCGGCGGACCTGCGCGGGAGTCAGCCGGGTGGTGCGGGCCGGGGTCTTGCGGCGGGCGGCCTTCTTCGACGGGGCCTCGGAGGTGTGCTCCTCCTCGACCTCCACGTCAGCCTCGACGTCGGCGGGCTCGTCGATGACGGGCTCGTCGAACGACACAGGCTCCGGGGCCGGGAACGTGCTGGCGGGGTCGCTGGTGTGACCCCCGAACTCGGGGTAGCTCATGAGTGTGGTTCTCTCTGTGGGCGCGTTAGCGGTTGTCGCCCGATACCCTGCGGCGACCGGGCTGGCGGCTCCTCTATGCGCTACGCCCACGTGAGCGGGACAGGCTTGCTGTCCCGGCGGTACGTGGGCCCTTCGAGACCGTCGGTGACGGTGGTGGTGTCCGGCCACTCGTCGGCGGGCGGCTCGAGGTACGTGGCGAACAGGCGACTCCGCCCGAACGATTCGCCGAAATGCCGGTGGGTTGCAGACGAACCGACGTATCTGTTGCGGGCGCGACGCTCATGGCACCGCCCGCACCGTGCAGAGCGGATCGGCCGGGCTCACCTCGACGGGAAGCGGCGCGGGCTGTGCGGCATCCGTCGGGTCTGTCGCGAACACGAGCGCGCGGGACATGTCCGAATCCGCGAATACGGGAGTTCCACCGGGGTCGGTCGCATTCGCAAGCTCCTTCTCCCAGCCGTCGGCCACGGGCACGTCCCGCATGTCGGTGCCCAGGGTGATGTTGAGTTCCGCGGTGAGCTCAGCATCCAGACCGACGTTCGCCATCAGACCGCCCGTCGCGAAGAAGTCCCGGACCGCCGCGAACCCGACCCTCGGGGGGATGCAGAAGCGCAGGGCAAGCATCCACCACAGCTGGAACAGCAGCACCACGATCGGGAGGAACATCAGGAAGAGGAAGAATGCGACGATGAAGAACAGCTCGATCGCGAAAGTGCAGACCGCGGCGCCGGCGCCGATGCGACCCTCACCGGACTTGGGCACGCCCTTGAAGGGGTTGAACTTCATCTGTGAGTCGGGCGGCGTGACGATGCGCACCCCGCCGGGGCCCTGCTTCTCTCCGGCGCGGGCCGCCAGGCGACGGAAGTCGGGGAGGGTGAGCGTCACGAGGCGGTTCTTCGTTCCCTCGGGGTCCATCGGATCCGCCAGGCGGAACGGCTCGGTCGGCGCGCTCACCCACGTGAGGGGCGGACATCCCTCCCGTTCCTCCTCGACGACGCACTCGATCTCGTAGATGGCGTGATCGTCGAGTTTGCGCTCGATGACCGGATCGCGCCCAGCGGGCTGCGGCGCGAGCCAGTGCTCGCCCGAGTACGTCGGGATCACCCCGAACCACAGTGACCGCGACGCGGGGCCCTTGCGCCCGGTGTCCTCGGCGCACTCGGCATCCTTCTCGCGAACGGGGAGTCGCGTCATCCGGATGATCTCCTCGTGCTCGCCCTCGAGCACGGGATCGTCGTCGTCGCAGATCGTGCGCCAGCGGCCACCGCCCTTGGGCGACACGAGCCATTGCTGCACGTCGGTATGGCAGTCGATCGCGGCGAGGTCGTCGGCGTGATCCTCCTCGAACCGGCGGCGCCACGCGGCATCCGCCCACCACACGTCGCGCACATCGGGGTTCGTCACCGGGCGCGCGTCCAAGCCCTGCTTCTTTGCGAGCTCCGCGACGAGGTCTGCCGCTACGCGTCGCGCCGGACGCCCCTTCCTCGTCAGCGAGGTGTGCAGCCGCCGCATCCGGAAGCCCACGGTGATCTCGTCGTGATAGCCGGCGCGGGGCAGTCCCGGTCCGTCGCAGAACACCTCGACGACCACGACGTAGTACCGCTCGTGCAGAGGCTGATAGAGCTTGCGGAGATTTGTCTTCACGAGCCGCGACGTCGCGAGCCTCAGCCTCGTGTCGTCCGTATCGGCCGGCGTGACCGGAACGGGATACGTCCATACATCGTCGTCTCCGAACGCGAGGCTGTCGGCCGGGTCGGCGAGCAGCCGGTCGACGAACTCCGTGCTGTCGTACATCTGGATCCGCGGACGCTGCGCCAGCGGAGAACGCAGATCGATGCCCTCCCGGACCCGGTGGTACCAGGGGGACCGCATGACGAAGCCGACGTCGTTCACCACAGGTTCCCCACCCCCGAGCTGTAGACCGGCGACTTCACCGACACATCCGTCTCGAGCGCGAGGCACTTGACGATGCCGGTGAACGTCGAGGTCGGCGCATCGACCTTGAGCGACGGCGCCGTCACCTTCACAGAGGTGTTCGCCGTGATGTCGATGCCACCCGACGAGTTGAGCTTGATCGTGCACCCGTTGATGTGCGCGATGGTGACCTCCTGCCGACCCTCGTCGAGGATCACCTTGTGACCGCTCTTCGTCGTCAGGCTGATCTTCGGCGACCCGGCGGTGTCGTCGAACTCGAGGCGGCTCTCCTCGCGCGTTCGCAGCACCCGGATGTTGTTCGCCGCCTGCGGGGTCTCGGGCTGGGCGGCCTTCCCGTTCCACGCGGCTCCGACGATGTAGGCACGCCGGAAGTCGCCGGCCTCGAACGCGACGATGACCTCGCTGTCGACCTCGGGCATGATCTGAAGGCCCTGGTCCTTGTCGGCGTACGGCGAGCACAGCGTCGCCCATCCGCGCACATCGCGCTCGCCGTCGGTTCCGAGCGACGGGTACTTCACCTGCACCCGGCCCATGCGCGCGGGATCATCGGTGATCTTCGTGACGATCGCCGGGTAGACGCCGAAGAACCGGGCGCCCTGCCCGTCCTGGGGCTCCGGGAGTCCCATCAGGTCGCCTCGTTCAGCGTGGCCCGCTCGGCCTCGAACGAGGTGCGCAGCCCGCGGACGTTGTCGTAGGTGTGCGTCACACGCGTGACGTAGTAGCCGTCGCCCTCGAAGGGCGGGCCGACGAACTCGAGGCGCAGCTGGCTTCCGACCGTGAGCTGCGGTGTTCCCCTCGTGATGCCGCGCGCGGTCACGAACCGGCGCGCGCGCCTGAGCATCTCGGCCCGCGCCCACGCCGAGGCCTCGGCGGTCGTCAGCGGAACATCTCGGACACGGATGCCGGCACTCCCGCCCAGCGCTCGTTCGAGCACCTCGGGCCCGGTTCGCCCGGGCGAGGCCTCCGCCTCGATCGTGCTCGTTCCCGCGCGCTCGTCGATCCCGGCCTTCGCCCGGGCGTCGAAGCCGCTGACCACGACGTCGGTGCGCTGATGGGCGAGATCTGCCGAGATGCGGCAGCTCAGGAGATCGGCGCCGTGCGCGAGGATGATCTTCTCTCCGCGCCGTGACGGGCGTTCGCTGAAGTGGAGCGTGCGCCCCGCGCACCAGAGGTCCGTCTGCAGCAGCCGAGCGCGTTCGCGCAGAAAGGCGAGGTCGCTCTGATTCACCTGCTGCAGCACGTCGTAGCGAGGGCCGTCGGCCGAGACATCCGCTTCGAGGCCGTGCTCCTGCGCGATCTGCCGCACGACGTCGGCATCCGTCACATCCGTGTACGTGCGCATGCGCCGCGTCATCCGCAGCCGCATGAGCCGGTCCTCGGCGAGCATGACGACCTGCGGCGGCTCGCTGTCTCCGAACACGGCCTCGATGCCCGAGACGGTTCCATCGAAGACGACGTACTGGTTCCCCTCGCCGCCGACGGCCACTTCGATGTCGGTGCCGAAGTCGAACTCGCTGCCGTCGAGGTGGAGCATGGGCCCGGGCGGCCCCGGTGCCCCGATCCCGCTCGCGACGAAATGGGCTTCCAGCGTGCGGAGCCCCTCGACTCCTTCATCGATCACGAGGCGTACGCAGTCCCGGGCGAGCGCGCCGACCACCTTCCCTGCGGCGGTGAGGACCGGTGACGCGTACGCGAGCAGCGACTCAGTCATCGAAGCCCTCCGCGCAGACCCGGTCGCGCAACTGCCGGATCCGGGCCTGGAGGCCCAGCCACTCGTCCTCGCGGACGCCCGGATACCGCGGGGCGCTCTCGCCCGAGGCATCCGATCCGTCGGCGGTGTCCCCGCGCGCCGCGGACAACTCGGTGCGGATCTCTCCGACGTGCACGGACATCCCAGTCACCTCTCCAGGAGCGGTGCCGGCAGTCTCACCCTCCGGGCGTCGCCGCAGCGTCACCGTACACCCGGGCGCGGAGCGGGACACCCCGCCCGTAGGTGAGGCTGCGGGCGTCGGCCTGAGCGGGTGCGCGCGACCGCGCTGTCGCGCTGACGGCGGGCGCCGCGAAGGAGGCGCGGGCGCTCGCCTGCGCCGAGGCGGCGGCATCCGCCTGGACGCGCGCGCTCGCCCGCGCGATCCCGCCCGCCTCGGCGAGCACGAAACCGGCTGTCGCCTCGGCTGCCGCGCCGCGGCCCAGGCTTGCGTCTCCGTCGACACCGAGCGCGGAGCGGGTCATGCCGGCGTCCACGCCGGCGGATGCAGAGAGCCCCGCGGTTGCGCTGAATCCCGCCGATCCCGTGACGCCGGCTCCCGCCGCGAAGCCGGCACTGGCCCCGAGGCCGGCAGAGGCGGATGCCGCAGCCGTCGCCCCGAGCTGGACCTGGGTACCCGCGGTGAGCGAGAGGGGGCTGTCGAGGCCCGCCATGGCGGATCGCCACGTGGCAGGGTCCTCGTTCAGGCGAGAGAGCAGCTGCTGGACGCTCTCGCCCGCCTGCGCGAGCGCGGTCGAGACCGGGTTGGGCGACGGAGGCGTTCCCGGACCGTTGCCGGACGGGGCGCTCGGGGTCGTGGCGCCGCCAGCACCATTTCCGCTGGACGTCCTCTCGGCCCGAGCGGCTTTCGCGGCATCCCGCGCACCGTTGCCGACCTTGTTGCCGTCCCACTCGGGGTTCTGCTCGGTGATCGTGACCGACACCTTGGCGCGCAGGGGCGTGCCGTTCGACGCGAAGAAGTCGAGGTCCTCCGTGAGCTGCGTCACGATCCCCTGGAAGATGAAGGAGCCCCAGTGGAACCGGATCGCCGGAGGCGGGTCCTTCGGCTTCTTCGGGGTCGGCTCGATGAACTGACGGACGATCCGCGTGTAGTCGCGGACGTCCTTCGGCTCGCCGCTCGGCTTGGACTCCTCGGCGGTATCGAACTCGAGCTCGAAGGAGAGGGTTGCGGGCTGCGCCGCGAAGGCCTGCCGTTTCTGCGTGTTGGTCGTCGACCCGCCCTTGTCGATGTTGTTGGACCGCGAGATCTTGAGGGTCGTCGGGTTGAACTGGACCTCGAACTCCGGCTTCTTGACGCTGGTGTCGACGACATACGTCTTCGGGCCGTTCTTTCCCGACGCGGGCCCGTCCATCAGTCGGATGAGCCTCGCCGCGGCGAGTTCGGTCATTGCGGCACCTCCATTCGCAGGCCCTCGTGGACGATGTGGAGCTCTTCGACGGCGATCTCGCCCGTCTTCGCGTTCAGGGTCGGACCGGTGACCTTCTGGGGGAGCCCCCGGACGAAGGTCCACGTGGCCAGGGGCAGCGTGTCCTTGGGGGCCAGGATCTCGATGCGGCCGTCGTACCGGGTGACGGGGAGCACCCCGGTCACCATGCGGTTGATCCACTGCCACAACTCGGAGTCCGCGCGCGTGCGGTCGTCCGCCGAGAACATCCCGCGCTTCAAGACGATGGGCGAGAGCTTCACCCGGCCCACTCGGCGGATGACCCCGTCATTGCGTCCGCCCTCGAGGTATTCCTTGACGTCGGATTCGAGCTCGAGTCCGCTGCACTCGGCGAACGCGCCCGCGGACGCGAGGATCACCGGGCCGGGATCGATGCCGGAGGCCCGGGGATTCGGGGAGCGCGTCAGCCATACGTTGAACCGGAATGCCGGAAGGAAGAACTCACCGCTCATCGCGCACCACCGTCAGGGTGCCGTCCGGGTCGCGCGCGATCCGCACGAGGATGTACTCGAGCGGAACTGCCGGCGCGACGCCGACCTCGGCGATGAGGCGTCCGAGCGCCTGCGAGGACGGCGGGTTCACGTCGTCGCCGCAGCGGACGAAGAACGAGTCCGCGTCGGTGCGCCCGGCGAAGGCGCCCCTCCGGCCGAGCTCGCGCAGCAGCGTCGTGATCATCTGCCTGAGCCGCTCTCGCAGCTCGGGGGTGTTCGGCTCGAACGCGAGATCCGCGCACTGCCGCTGCAGCGTGAGGCGCACCATCGTCAGGAGGCGACGGACCGAGAGCTGGCGATAGTCGGGGTCCGTCGAAAGTGTCCGGGCGGCGGTCAGCCGGAAGCCGTCCCGTTCGACGCGGTAGACGTTGACGCCGAGCTCATGGAGGCGATCGTGCGCGGCATCCGTCACTGTCGCCTCCGCTCGCACGGCGCCGGTCGCGAGCTCGTTGGCGGGTCCCCACGGAAGCCCGAGCCTGAGTTCGCGCGCGGCGATGATCCCGGCCGCGAAGGACGAGGGCGGAGTGGGGACGGCTTTCCCATCACGGGGATCTGCGACGGAGAGCCAGGGGTGGTAGGCGGCTGCGAAGCTCGAGTCGAATCGCGATCGCCACTCTGCGATCTGCGCGACCGAGAGACCGTCGGGGACGTCCAGGAGCGCCACGAAGCGGCTGCACGCTCGCGCGAGCTCCACCACGCGCTCCTGACGCACGACGAGCTCGCGCAGGTCTTCGGGGTTGCGCGCGTCCAATCCTCCGCCCACGGCGGCGACAGCGTGGTGGTCCGGCTCCGGCTCGTGCGGCACACAGACCCGGCAGTGACACGGGAGCGGCGCCTGCGGGCGGTGGACAGGGGGTGTCGGGGCGGGGTCGTAGGGCTTCCACGCGATGTCCGGCACGCACAGCAGCCCGATCTCGCGAACGTGTGCCATGCGGTCCACCCCGACGTGCGGGTCGGGAGCGCCCGGGGCGATGTCTTCGTCGATCGTGTGGAAGTCGACGAATCCAGGGTCGAAGAACGCGCGCTCGTCGATGAGGTGCGAACGATCCGAGCCGGGGTGGACCACCTCTGCCCGCACCGGCGATAGCTCGGGCGGGGGAGTGAAGTCGGCGGTCGACCAGTCGCCGACCGGTGTGAGGAGCTGCGAGCTCCCCCTCTCCCCGAGGACCTCCTGGATCCATCGCGGATGCTCCGGGCGCAGCCCCAGGCCCACGATGAGCTCGCCGCCGGCATCCGGTCTCGATCGGTCGTCGACCCGGAGGGACCCCGTCACGATCTCGACCTGCACGGTCTCCCCGGATGCCAGCGGCAGCGGGGCTGCCAGCCGCACCTGTTGGGGCGAGCCGCGGGGGAGACGGTCATCGACGGAGGCGACCCAGCGCATCGATGCCTCGAGGCCGGAACCGGGTGCGCTCACGCGCAGGAGAGACCCCGCCGGCACGGCTGTGCCGGGCGGGATCCTGAGTGCTCCGTCGTCAAGGACCTCCGCGCGCACGCGCTGATCCACGCGATGGAGCAGGGTGATCGAGAGGTCGTTCCCCCACTCGCCTTCGCTCGCCGCAGCGAGCAGCGGGCCCTCATCATCTGCGGACACGGCGAGCCGGAACCGGGCAGTCGCGTCGAGCCCTGTGGGCCCGTCGCCGTGGTGGGGCGCGACGCGGATGACATAGGCGACCTGCCCGCCCTGTCGGAAGAAGGTCGAAACAGCGAAGGGCAGCATCCGGAGCGGTCCCCCGGGCGCCGGCTCGAACCCGCCGAAGAGCCGCTCGTAGTCCGACCACCTTTCGATCCGCACGGGTTCATCGACCGGCCCGCGCAGCGCCACTCCCACGAAGCCCGTCACGTCGAGTCGCTCCGGGCGCAGGATCGCCGTCGGCCTCGGAGGTGCGAGGAAGACGCCCGGATGCCCCGGCGTACGAGTCGTCGTCGTCAGCATCACAGCGAAGCGAAGTCGATCCGCTCGGCGACGAGGTGAAGCTCTTCCATCGCGACTTCGCCCCCGCCCTTGCCGGCGAGTGTGGGCCCGACCCACTTCTTCGGCTGGGCGCGGTGCAGCGTCCAGGAGCAGACGTCCTGGCGGCCTTCGTCCATGAGGGTGATGATCACCGTCCGCGGATCGAGGGTGCCTTCCCGCTGCGCCTTGAGCCACGCGAAGAGCCGCAGGTCGCCGATGACTCCGCGCTTGAGCGTGACGTCATCGGTGGCGTTGATGTTCGGAACCTTCCGGACATGGTTCTCCGAATCGTTGCCGTTGCGGTACTCCGAGTACTTGATCTCGTTCCCCAGCCCGCTCACATCGGAGAATCCGCCGACGATCTGGTCCTCACCGCCCTGATCGCCGAGCCTCACGATGAAGTTGAAGGCGCCGTACGGGTTGTCTCGGGTAGCCATGGATTCACCTGCCTTTCACGTCCGGGCGCATCAGCTCTGCTGCGAGTCCGCGGTCCATTGCCCGATGCGGAAGATGACGAACTCCGCCGGATAGGTGGGCGCGACGCCGATGAGGCAGATCATGCGGCCGTTGTCGAGGTCGTTCTGCGTCATCGTCGTGCGGTCGCACCTCACGAAGAACGCCTCTTCGGGCTTGGTGCCCATCAGCGCGCCTGTGCGCCACACCGTCACGAGGAAGTCCTCGACCGACTGGCGGATGTTCGCCCAGAGGCGCTCGTTGTTCGGCTCGAACACGGCCCACTGTGTCGAACGGTCGATGGAATGCTCCAGGAAGAGGAACAGCCGTCGAACATTCACGTACTTCCACTCGGGGTCCGAGCTCATCGTGCGGGCGCCCCACACGCGGTTGGCGCGGCCTTCGAAGAAGCGCAGCGCGTTGATGCCCTCAGGGTTGAGAACCGATTGCCGGTCGAAGGTCACGTTCTGGGTGAATCTCTTCACGCCGTAGACGACCTCGTTGGCCGGCGCCTTGTGGACTCCGCGCGCGATGTCGCTGCGCGCGTAGATGCCGGCGGCGAAGCCGCTCGGCGGCAGCTCGAGGACAGCGGGAGGAGCGCCGGGCTCGGGCCGAGCGGTCGGATCGACGATCTCGATCCACGGGTAGTAGAGCGCCGCATGGCTCGTGTCGAACCGTCCCCGGAACGCCCGGACCTCCGAGATCGAGCTCTCCTTCGGCGGGTCGACGATCCCGATGCGATAGGCACGCGGGGCCTCGCAGTGCTGGATGAGGTACTCGGTCGCCTCGGTCGGGTCGGCGAAGCGGACGGCATCCGGCAGCGCGACGATGGCGATGTCCTCCACCTCGGCGAGCGCGCCGAGCCCGGTCGCGACCATCGCAGGATCATCCGGATCGGACTTGCGACCCTCGAGGTCCTTCGCGGCGAGGGGCGATCCGTCGGCCGCGTCGTCCGGCATGCCGAGGAACGCCGCGGTCTTCTCATCCTTGAGCGGAAGCAGCGCGTTCACGAGTGCCGCCGGCGTCGCCGGCGCCGCACCGGGGTCGAACCACAGCAGAGCCTGGTCGTCGGACGGATCGACCGCCCGCAGCGCCTTCGCGATCGATCGGTCGCTCAGTGCCTCAGGATCCAGCTCGAGGGCGGAGTACGAGTCGACTCGGTCGCCCCACCGCACGTTGAGCGTCACCGTGAGATGGAACGCACCCACGACGCCGGCGGGAACGGCCTCGACGGTCCCGTCGTCCTTGTAGAAGCCGAGGGTCGTCGGCGTCAGCTGGCCGACGACGCGGAACTTCGTCGGGTCGGGATCGGCGTCGTCCTTCGGAACCGTGGTGTCGGTGTACACCTCGACCACGGCCCCGGGCAGAAGTCCCCTGAGCGCCCCGCTGAACACGTTCTTGCTGCGCGCGAACTTCACCCAGACGGCGGACTCCTTCCCTGCCAATCCGGGCCAGCGGGCGCGGAGCGTGCCGGCCTGCGCGAGCGGAAGCTCCGCGAAGTTCTTCGGGACGTCGATGAGGGTCGTGTTGTTCGGGCCTGCGACGGTCGCGAACGGGAAGACGCGTGACACGTAGAGGCGTCGTCCGCCGTTCGCGAAGAATGCGCGCGCGGCATACGCGAGATAGTTGCGCTTGTCAGGGAGTGATCCGACCTCTCCGAGACTTCCGAAGGCGCGCTCGAACTCGGTGAAGCTCGTCACGAGCGTCGGGGTCGGAACCATCACGACCGGGGAGTTCCCACCCGGGGGTGTCATGACATACGGCACGGGGCCGTAGCGGGTGAGTCCCGCCATGCCGAATGTCGAGGTGGCGACGCCCTCGATCGAGCGCGAGCGGAAGCTCGTCTCCTCGACGTAGACGCCTGGGGTCAGGTACTCGGGCATTGCAGTCTCCTCACGGGATGAACGGGATGTCGCCGACGACGCGCACGCGGCCGACGTCGACGATGTAGAGGGGTGGCGGCGGGACGCTCAGCACGTGTCCCGCCGGCGGCGCGAGCCCGCGCACGACGGCGTTGTCCAGGTCTCCCGGCCCCGGCGGATTGCCCGGCCGTGTGATCGACTCGACCGGCGGAAGCTCCGACGTGCTCGACGGTGCGCGCACGAGCAGCCGTACGGTGACGGTGCTCTGCACCGGGTTCTGCGCGACATCCGTGAGTCGGAGCACGAACTCGCCTCGGTCGTCGCCGTGTGCGAGACCGAGGGCCGCACCGGTCCCGCCGATCGCCGTCACGCGTGCCCACGGCACCGGGGTCCCACTCGGGCGAACGATCCGCCCGCGGACGACTGTCGCGCCGGGTGGCAGGGGATAGGCGGCACCCGGGTGCAGCCACACCCGGAGGGTGCGGGCGGCGACCGCGACGGCATGCGCCGGGTCGGGGTCGCGAAGCTGCGGATAGGACCACGGCGTGATCTCGATCCGGCGCGCGACATGGCGGCGGCTCGCATCCTCGATCCGGACGACCAGCTTCTGCGGCAGGCGAGGCGTCGCGCGAAGGCGGAATCGTCCCGTGCCCACGGGCTCGAAGTCCACGCACGGCCACTCCTCACGGGCGCCGGGAGGTCGGAGGTGTCCGTCGGCCTCCCAACCCACCCGCGGCGTTCCGCCCACGATGTGGTCGGTCACGATGTCCCGCAGGACGAGGCCCTGGGCGAGACGGTGCAGCACCGGCACGGTGCCGATGCTCGTCTCGATGGTGTCGGTGCTCATGCCGGCACCCTGTCGATTCGCGCCGCCACCGTCGCCACGGGATCGCGGACGGGCTCGGGCGCCCCGTCGATGCAGATGACCCGCGCGAGGTAGGGCAGCTGCAGTCGATAGTCGGTGTTGAGCGACTGGAACGCCTCGCTCATGGAGTCGAGCGCGAGATCGTCGGTGACGACCTGGATGACGTCACCGGGATTCCACGGATTCACCGTGGTGCCGTTCGGCATCGTGACGGGCAGGAGCAGCGGCCCGGTCAGCACGCCTTCTCCCTCCAGGATCTGGGCGGCGAGCCCGAGCCAGAGCAGCTCGTCCTCGACCGTCGCGGCGAATACGCCCAGGAGGAAGTGCAGCCGCAGCGGGATGCGGGGGATGCCGTCGGCGTTCGCGACGGCCGACCAGCCCGGTCGGGTCTCGTGGTCGACGCTCACGCGATAGCAGAAGACGGAGATCGACGGCTGCTGGATGAGCTGCCCGTTGTTGAGTGCCATCGTCTTGAGCTGCTTGGTATTCGCGAGCATCGCCGCGAGACCGACACCGCCGTCGCGCTCGGCGAAACGCCGGTTGAGCAGGGCGACGATGCTCAACCCCGCGGCTTCGAGCGCCTGGAATCTCGCCATGCCGCCATCGTCGGGGCTGTCGCGTCACCGCGGCGTCGCAGGGCGGGTCGCGCGCAACGCCTTGGTGACAGGCGTGCGTCGAGACTCGGCGCGCAGCCGATGAAGGGAGCACCCATGAACACGGAAGCGCCGACCAAGTCACCCTCGGGCCGGAAGCGCTGTCGTCCGACAACCGAAGGCGGGTGCCCTCCATCGTCGACGATCGACGACCGGAAGTGCCGCGACACGGGGCTGACCACGCGGCTCGAGTACTCGAAGGGGCATGCGGAGGGACTCGAGAAGGCCGGCAAGACCTACGACGAGGCACGGACCGCGTACCGCGAGAAGCGACACGAGGCCGCGCTCAAGGTCCAGGACATGAAGCACCAGGTGAAGCACATCATCGAGCGGATCAAGTGCCTCATCGAGCAGGACCGGGTCGTGCTGTGTCTGGACGACGCGTTCGATCAGGTCTGCAAGCAGCTCGACTGCTGCGAGGTCGACGGCGGATGCTGCGCGGTCGGCTTCACCTTCGAGACGAAGCCTCCTGCGGACACCGAGAAGGGCGACCGCAAGCTGGCACGTCGCATCGTGCGCTACGAGGCCGAGATCGCGAAGGCGAAGGACTGCTTCGACAAGCTCGCCGGTGAGCCGGCTGCGCTGGAGGCCCGCATCGCCGACGTGAAGAAGGACGTCGACGAGATCCTGGCCGCGCTGGCCGACGACGCGGCGAAGGTGGACCTGAAGAAGCAGTATGCGAGGGCCCGGGTCGCCAAGCGGAAGCTGAGCCGGATCTGGAACGGCTTCGACGACACCACGGCGTACGTCGATTGCCTGTGCACGGCGCTCAAGACCTGGTCCGACGGGGTCCACGCGGTCGCGAAGCTGGTCGGCGTGCAAGCGGTTCGGACGTGCGCGCAGGAGGCGGAGAAGGCCTGGTGCGATCGACTCATCGGCGGCCCTGTGGCCGAGATCCTCGCGGTGTACGATCGGCTCTGCGGCAATGACAAGCCGTGCGGCAGCGACAAGCCGGAAGAGTCTGGGGACGACCACTCCGATGACTGCGGCTGCGGCGAACACGAGCATCATCACGATGGCGGAGAGGAGCCGTCGGCCGACCAAGCTCAGAGCATGTGACGATCCCTCGATCGGAATGACTGTGCCTGTGACGCCGCAGTGACGCGGCACCCCTACCGTCCCTTCCGTTGACGTTTCAGGCATGCGGCCGGATTGGGGGTCAGGCCATGAGCGTTGCGTACATGGAACCGAGCCGGGCGGCTGCTGACGTCGTCTGTCTGCTGGGGAACCCCAGCGTGATGCAGGGGGGGCCGACACTATCTCGTCCCCGAAGGGTGCAAGCGCATCCTCGCGTTCGTCGCCCTCCAGCACGGCCGAGTGGATCGCCGGCACGCCGCCGGATCGCTCTGGCCCGATGGGTCGGAGGATCGCGCAGCCGGGAACCTTCGTTCCGCGCTCTGGCGACTTCGTTGCGCGGGCATCAATGTCCTCGAGTCCGACAAGGTGAGCGTCTATCTCAGAGAGCACACGACGACCGACCTCGACGCCCTGTGCGAGTGGGCCGACCGCCTCATCGCGGGGACGGCCGAGGAGGAGGACCTGCACGTCCCGGAGTGGACGACCACCGTCGCCGAGCTCCTCCCGGGTTGGTATGACGAATGGGTCATCTTCGAACGCGAGAGGATCCGTCAGCGGATGCTCCATGCGCTCGAGGTCTTGAGCCGGACCCTGCTGCGCGCGGGGCGTTACGGCGAAGCGATCGATGCCGCGATGGACGCGGTCGCGGTCGAGCCGCTGCGGGAGAGCGCGCACCGGGTGCTCGCCGAGGCGCACCTCGCGGAAGGGAACTTCGTGGAGGCGCGCCGGGCGTATGTGCGGTATCGCGACATCGCGAGACGTGAACTCGGGGTCGAGCCCTCCGCCGCATTCCGGGCGTGGCTGCAGGCGTGCGTCCTCCCGCGCGACACCGCCGTCGCCGCCGCGAGGCCGCGCGGCTGAGCGACCTCGGCGCAGCAGCGTCCCGTGAGGGCGGGAACGCTGCTCCCACCCTCACGGGACCTCGTCTCCACCGGCCTACTGACGCGTCACTCCTGGAACAGGCGCGGCAGCAAGTCGATCAGCGACTTCTGCCACACGTCCCAACTGTGCGGGCCGGGGATGAACGGGGCGAACTCGTGCTCCACACCGCGGCTCGTCAGGCTGCTGACGAGGGCCAGTGTCGCTCCGTAGGTGAAGTCCTGGACGTCACCGGAGTAGATCCGCAGCAGCTTGGTCCCCGCGTTGACCGCCGCGACGTCCACGTTTGCGGGAACATTGCCGAACGCCGACATGGCCCCGACGTACGCGAACTCGCCCGGGAACGCCCACAGGGTGCTGAGGGCGTGTCCGGAACCCAGTGACAGACCGGCCAGAGCGCGGTCCTCACCATCGCTGCTGACGTTGTACTGGGCCTCGGCGGCCACGGTGATGCGCTGCATGATCTCGTTCGGGAAGTTCACGCCGTTGCCGTTCGCCATCACGACCACCATCGGCTCGATGTTGCCGCGGAGGTAGTGGTTGTCCAGGATCTGGGCGGCGAAGCCGACCTCGATCCAGTCCGTCCACGTCTGCCCGCCACCGTGCTGCAGGTAGAACACCGGGTACGGCTCTTCCCGCTGGGGGTCGTAGTCCGGGGGCGTCCACACGTAGGCGGAGCGCTCCGGGTTGCCGGCCGCTGTGCTCGTGTAGTTCATGATCTCGACGGTGCCGCGCGACTCGGGTGCGACCGGGGTCGTGTACTCGCCGCGGAGCGTGTCGTCGCCGGGAATCTGGAACGTGCTCCAGTTGGGCTCCGAGAACACCGTCGTCGGGTTGGTCTCGTCTTTGTGGTCGACGCCCTCCACGATGAACTTGTAGTAGTACGAGCCCGACTCGACAGGCATCGTCAGACGCCAGCGGCCGTCGTCCTGCTTGGTCATCGGCGTGCGCGGCCAGCTGCCGCCAGGACCGAAATTGCCCCACACCGTCACGTTGTTCGCGTCGGCGAACTCCGTGCCGGTCTCGAACGTGACGACTCCGTTCTCGTCGATCCACGGCGTCGGCGTCGTTCCGGATGCCGGGAGCGAGTGCGGCTCGAGCGGGAGGTGACCCTCGCTCGGCCCCGTGTCGGCCGGTGACCCGAACGCGCGCAGCGCGAAGTCGTGCAGGCTCTTCTGCCACGTGTCCCACGTGCCGCCGCTCTCCGGGTCGGAGCCATCCGACTGGAACTCGACACCCGCGTTGGCGAGTTTGTCGGCGAGCGCGACCGTGGCGTTGTACCGCGGGTCGGTGACGTTGCCGACGTACAGGCGGATGAGGTCGGTCGCGTCGTTGATCTGCCGCGCCTTGCCCTTGCCGACGTTGCGCTCGAGGTAGCCCGAGAACGAGCCGACCTTCGAGAAGTCGCCGGTCGCGCTGACGAGAAGGCTGAGCGCCTGCTCGGCACCGCGCCCGATGCCGGCGATCGCCCGGTCCTCCGGGTCGCTGGAGATGTTGAACGACGCCTCCGCAGCGGGCAGCAGGTTCTTGACCACCTCGCCGCGGATCTCATCCGTGTCGCCGTCACCCATCACGACGACCATCGGCTCGATGTCCCCATCGACCGTCAGATTGTCGAGGATCTGCTTCAGTCGCCCGAGCTCCACCCATTCGCGGTAGCTCTGGCCCTCGTCCTGCAGGAGGTAGAGCACCGGGTACGGGTCCGCGCGGTTCTCGTCATACCCGGGAGGGGTCCACACGAGGGCAGAGCGCTCGGTGCCGGTGACCTTGCTGGCATAGGTGAGATCCTCGAGGCTGCCGCCGGCTGCCACATCCGCGAGCCACTCGGCGCCCGGGCCGTCGACGAAGAGCGTGTTCCACGTCGGCTTCGACGTCACCTCCTGCGGGCTGGCGGGATTGCGGAACGGGATCGCGTCCTCGCTCCACGCCGGCCGCGCGGAGTACTGGTAGTAGTACAGACCCGGCTCGAGCGGGCCGACGGTCGAGGTCCAGTTGCCACCACTGAGCCCCATGTTGAGCGTCGTCCAGGTCTTGCCCGGCGCGAAGTTGCCTTCGACCGCGACGACGGCGCCCGTGATTCCGGTCGCCGGCTGGATCGCCGAGTTCGGAACCGTGAACTGATAGACGTCCGGGACGACGTTGTCGAGCTCTGCGACCCACGGGTCCTCGGCGGCCGCGGCCGGCTGCGCCGCGAGAAGTGCCGACACCCCCAGCGCGGCCGCGGTGGTCATCGCTACAAATACACGACGGGAGCGCCTTCCGGTGCCCCGCCTTCGATCTGTCAGAATCACCTTCGATTTCCTCTCGTGTCCCTCCCGCACCGCGTCATGCGGGAGTGTGGTCCGCCCGAGGATGAACCGCGGGCGGACCGACGACGAAGCTCCGTCGAAACGGTTTACAACGTCGTAAATACCGCAAGGCCCATCGTTGTGTCTCAGGCATCCGAAAATCAAGAGAAGATTGCAACGTTGTAGAACTCTCATCGAGCGCACGGCGTCGGCAGGGCTCGACGCCGGTGCACGCCGCCCCCGTTCGCGGACACGTCATGATGGAGACATGTCGTCCCCTGTCGCACGCCGCTCCAACCCCACCGCCTGGGCAGCCTTCTGGTTCGGCCTGGCCGGCCTCGTGCTCATGCCGATCCCGCTGTTCATCGGCCTGATCCTGGGCGGGGCCCTGTCGATCGTCGCGGCGATCCTCGCCGTCATCGCGCTCCTCAAGGGCCTGGCGCGCGATGGCAAGGGCATCGCTCCCGTCGTCTTCGCGGGCATCTTCGTCGCGCTGACGTGGGCCGGCATCTCGGCCGGGGGCGGCATCGTCTGGTAGGCCGCTCGACGGCGCTCCCGATACCTATGGAATGAAAGCCGACCGCGTGTGGCTCAGGTCGAACGGACGGCGGACTTCATCGGGAAGCGGGAGCCGACGTTCCGGCATCGTTGACGCGCCCGTCTGCGGCATCCGCTCGGCGAGCGATCTCGGCGAGGATCGCGGTCAGCTCATCGGGTCGCGTCACCATGGGCGAGTGCCCGGCGTCGAGGGTGAACCGTTCCGGGACGCGTGCCGCGTATCGCTGCTGGACCTCGGGCGGAATCGCGATGTCCTGCGTGCACAGGATGTAGGCGGCGCGGTGCTCCTTCCATCCGAACCCCGACGGGGTCTCATCCATCGCGTGGCGCACGAAAGGCGTGAGCCGATGCTTCGCCCACGCGACCTGCTCCGGTGTCGCGTCGTTGAAGAGTCGCTGGATCGTGCCGTCGACGTCCACCGGCACGAGTTCGCCGGGCGTGGCTCCGGTCGGCGGTGCCCCGCGCGAGGACGCCACCGACTGCCCCTCGTCGGGAAGCGCCGCGGCCACATAAATCAGGTCCGAGACATTCGAGTGTCCGGCGCTCGCACCTGTGATGACGGCGCCCGCGTACGAATGCCCCACGAGGACGACACGGTCGCCGGCTGCGCTCACGGCGTTGCGAACGAGCTCCTCGTCGCTCTGGAGCGAACCGCCGCGTTGCCGAGTGGTCAGATCCACAGCCGTGACGTCGACACCTTGGCCGCGCAGCCGGTCGGCCACGGGCTCCCACTCCCACGCGCCCGTGAACGCCCCATGGACCAAGACGATCGGCTTCGTCACATCCGTCTCCCTCGCATTCCGGCGCTCGCGTTCGACAATGAGCACGACCGTCGGTGTTAAGTATCCTCATTAGTGTCGCACGCGCGACCTCGAAACATGAAGGAGACTCGGATGAAGACGGATGCCGCGGCCCACGGCCGCCGCACAGCGGCTGATCAGCGAGCGGGCGCGGCATGATCCGCCGCATCCTTCTGGCGCTCGACGCCGGCGACAGCACCCCGGAGCGGATCGAGCAGGCAGCCGGACGAGCGCACGGACAGGGCTACAACGGTCTGTCCGTCCCTGAGCTCGCACACGACCCGTTCGTCCTCCTGACGCTCGCGGCGCGCGCCACCGGCTCGATCGCGCTCGCCTCCGGCGTCGCGATCGCCTTCGCGCGCAGTCCCATGACTCTCGCGATGCAGGCAGCCGACCTGCAGCGGATCTCGCAGGGTCGCTTCATCCTGGGTCTCGGGTCGCAGGTCCAGGCGCACATCGAGCGGCGATTCTCGATGCCGTGGGGACGGCCTGCGGCCCGCATGCGCGACTACGTCCTGGCCGTGAGGGCGATCTGGGCCGCATTCGAGTCGGGCCGGCTGTCGTACCGCGGGGCCTTCTACACGCACACCCTTCTGACGCCCGCCTTCAGTCCGGGGAGCATGCCGTACGGTCCGCCACCGGTCTGGATCGCCGCCGTCGGCGAACGGATGACGGAAGTCGCAGGCGAGGTCGGCGACGGGTATATCGCCCATCCCTTCAGCTCTCCGGACTATCTGCACGACATCGCCCTCCCGGCTCTGACGCGTGGCGCGGAACGCGCCGAGCGCGAAGCGACCGCCACCGTGGTCGCCTCTCCGCTCGTCGCGATCGGCGTCACGCCATCGGAGAGGGCTGCGGCGGCCGCCGCCGCGCGGCGGCGCATCGCATTCCACGCCTCGACTCCCTCGTATCGTCCCGTGATGGAGTTCCATGGCTGGGGCGCGGTCGCCGACCAGCTCGGAGCGGCCGCGCGTCAGGGTAGGTGGGAGGAGATGGCTGACCTGGTCGACGATGAGATGCTCAGCACCTTCGCCGTCGTAGGGGATCCCGAAAGCGCCGCGACCACTGTTTTCGAGCGATACGGGTCGCTAGCGGAAGTCTTGAGCATCGGCCTGCCGGCTGAGACGACAGAGAAGGCATCCGTTCACTTCATCCGCCAGCTGTCGTCACGCGCGACGCAGCCGTGATGGTCCCCTCGTCTTGTCCTGGTGATCTCCGGAGCCGCACATCGAGTCTGGTCGACGACTAATCCGCGACCGGCGGAATGTACGCGATGGCTTCGACCTCGATGAGCAGGCTCGACCTCAAGAGCTCGGCGACGACGACGGTGCCACTCGGGCACGCCTCGCCGAGGGCGTGATTCTTGGCCTCCACGTATTCGGTGTAGTAGCTGGCGTCGGCGAGAAACGCTCGCAACGCGACGATGTCGGACGGCCGGCCGCCTGCCGAAACGACGGCCTCGACCAGCCGGCCCAACGCGCTGTCAGCCTGTGCTCGGAAGTCCTGAGGCCCTGGATCCGTGCCGCCGGTCACCTGCCCGACCTGACCCGACACGAAGAGGAAATCCCCGGCCTGAACAGCTTGTGAGAAGTTGCGCTCAGGCTGGGCGCTCAGGTACCGCAGCTCGCCCGCCATCATGCGGCCCCGTCGCGGACATGCTGCGTTGCGCGAAGCGCCTCGCCGAAGGCCTGGATTCCCTCTGCAAGGTCCTTCTTGCTCGGCGGCAGGAACGCCATACGCAGATACCTCTGGGCGTCGGAATCATCGCTGAAGACCTCTCCCGGGCGCGTGGAGAGGCCGCGCCGCAGACACTCCTCGCGCAGCGCTTCGCAATCGGTGTCTTCCGACAGTTCCAGCCAGAAGAAGATCCCTCCCTCGGGCACACGGAACCGGACGAGGCCCGCACAGTGCTCGCGCAGAGCCGCGGCGGCCAGATCCCGCTTCTCCCGATTGTGCGCACGAAGTCTCGCCACGTGCGCGTCCAAGCGCCCCGAGGTGATGAACAGCTCGAGCACGTGCGCGTTCCACTGACTGACACCGAGGTCCTGCCGCACCACACCGAGGGCGTCCAGCGCATGGGTGGGACCGGCGACCCAGCCCATACGCAGCCCGGGGGAGACGATCTTGCTGAAGCTGTCGGTCTGGAGCACGATGTCCGCATCGTCGAGGCTGAACAGCGTCGGCACGTCCTCTCCGCTGTAGCGAAGCTCGTAATAGCAGTTGTCCTCGACCACCAGGACCCCTCGCTCCTTCGCAAGGGCCAGGAGCTGCCGGCGTCGTTCCAGCGGGAGGACCCGCCCTGTCGGCACCTGAAAAGTCGGAATGGTGTAGATGAGCTTCGGCGTGATCCCTCGGCGGTCGAAGTCGTCCAGCGCCTTCGCGACACTCTCGACCACGATTCCATCATCGTCCAGTTCAGCGCGAGCGATCTCCCCACCGCACGCCCGGAAGTAGTCGATTGCGAACGGGAACGTGAGGGCCTCTACGACCACTCCGTCCCCTTCGTCCACGAACGCGTTGGCGATGAGCGAAAGAGCCTGAGACGAGCCGTTGGTCAGCATCACCTCCTCGGCTGACAACGGTCTTCCGTCTCGCGCTCCGAGCCGGCTCGCGACAGCCTGGCGAAGTGCGAGATTGCCATATCGCATCTCTCGGCGCCCTGTGTCGACGTATTCGCACAGAAGGGTCCCGTACTTCTCCAACGCGTCGTGCGCGGACTGGACGAGATCCTCGACAGGATACGACTCGGGCGAAGGCGTGCCCTGTTCGAAGGCGAACCTCACCGGAATCGGCGGGTCCGGGAAGTATCCCGCGGGAGAGAGTCTTGCCCGCTTCGAGCGCAGGTCGGCCGAATCGATCGACATGATTTCCCCTTTCGTGGGATGAGGTGGCGTTCGGTCGTCCAGGGGACACCCGGGATCGCGCTCAGATCAGCTGCCCGGGTACTTCGCCGTTGCTCCGGCATCGATCATCAGCATGCTTCCCGTGATGTACTTTGACGCGTCGGAGGCGAGGAAGAGGACGCTGTCGCTCACCTCGCTGGGTTGCATCCAGGGAACGGGGAGGACATTGAGGGCCGCGAACTTCGGCGCGACGTCATCTTTGGACACGTCGTCACGATCGGGCATGAAACGCCGATAGGTGCCCTCGTTGTGAATCATCTGCGTGTCGACGCCCGTGGGGTGGATCGTGTTGACGCGGATGAACTCGGGGCCCAGCTCCTGAGCGAGCGACTTCGCGAGCGCAACAATGCCCGCCTTCGCCGCGGAGTAGTGGCTGGCATTGGGAATGGCCTTCACCGCGGCAGTCGACGACGTGATGATGATGGACCCTCCGGATCGCTGTGCACGCATCTGCGGCACCGTCGCGCGGAGGGTGTTCCACACGCCGGTCAGGTTCACGTCGATCATGTCCTGCCACTGCTCTGGTGTGAGTTCCCAGGTCTTCGCATACGACGAGATACCCGCATTCGCGACGACGATGTCGATCGACCCGAGCTCATCGACAGCGGTCGCGACGATCTGCTCAAGACGGGCCAAGTCTCGAACGTCCCCGACCTCTGCGACCGCTCTCCTGCCCAGCGATTCGACCAGCCGCCGGGTCTCCTCGAGATCCTCGGGCGTCGACATCGGGAAGTCGACGCTCCCGATCTGCGCGCAGACGTCGATGGCGACCACGTCCGCACCCGCCGCCGCCAACTTCAGGGCATGTGCCCGTCCCTGTCCCCGCGCCGCACCTGTGATGAGTGCGACCTTGCCGCTGAGATCGAACATCGTCTGTCCTCTCCTCAATCTGCTTGTGGGCCGAAGAACAGCTCCGCGAGCCGGTCATGGTCTTCGAGGTCCGCCGGTCCCCCGTGGAAGATGTCGCGACCTTGCGCCATGACCGTCACCTCGTCGGATGCTGCCAGCGCCAGTCGGACGTTCTGCTCGACAAGGATGATTCCGAGGTCGAGCTCGTGAGCCAGTCGCCGGATCACCTCTCCGATTCGTTTCACGACGATGGGTGCGATTCCCATCGAGGGCTCGTCGAGAAGGAGGTATCTGGGCGCGGCCATCAATCCGCGCATGAGGGCGACGATCTGCTGTTGGCCACCGCTGAGCGTGCCAGCCGGAGCGGTGAGCTTGCCTTCGATTTCGGGGAAGAACTCGACCCATCGATCGAGGTCCGCCTGAACGTCGCGTTGGTCGCGACGGTGGTAGGCGCCCATCAGCATGTTCTCCCGCACGGACATCGAATTGAACAGTCGACGCCCTTGGGGCACGAGTGTCACGCCTCGAACGAGGCGATCGGGTGGGGAACCGGTCAGAGCCTCGCCGTCGATCCGGATGTCGCCCGCGGTCATCCGGCTGAGGCCGACGATCGCCTTCAGCAGCGTGCTCTTTCCGGCTCCATTCGGGCCGACGACTCCGACGACGGTTCCACGGTCGACGGTGATGGACGCGCCTCTCAGCGCGCTGAACGCCCCGTACCGAACCTCCAAGCCTTTCGCGGCGAGCATGTCACGTGTCCCCAAAGTACGCTGCCCGGACATCGGGGTTCCGGAGGATCTCGGAGCTCGTGCCTTCCGCGACTTTTCGGCCGGCGTTAAACGCGACGACACGGTCGCAGAGCGGGAGGAGCAAGTCCATCTCATGCTCGACGACGACCAGACCCATGCCGTCGTCACGGAGCCGACGAAGCGTTCTCGTGACATCTTGGGCAGCGATGCGGTTGAGCCCCGCAAACGGTTCGTCCAGCAGGAGAATGCGGGGTTCGATCGCGAGAGTCAGTGCGATGCCCAGCAGCCGGATCTGCCCCCACGACAAGTCGCGAGCGCGCTGATCGAGGACGTGCGCAGGCAAGCCGACATACTCGACCTGCTCGGCCAATGCGGAGTTCGAGATGTCGGGAAGTCTGTGCTGAATTCTGGCGAAGGCGAGATTCTCTCTCGTCGTCAGCTCGTCGAATGCCATCCTCTCCTGGAACGTCCGCACCAATCCGAGACGTGGTCGTCGATATCGAGGCACTGTTGTGATGTCCTCGCCGTTCCAGAGCACGCGGCCCTTGTCCGGCCTGGTGAATCCGCTGAGGACGTTGAAGAGAGTCGACTTGCCTGAGCCGTTCGGCCCGATCAGTCCCACGATGCTCGCGGGTCCGGCGCCGAAGGAGACATCCGTCAGGGCCTGCACACCCCCGAAGTGCTTGCTTATGGATTCCGCTTGGATCGCGACTTCTTTGCTCATGCTCCCTCCTGCCCGATCGCCGAGGCTTGAGCGGCCGATTTCGCGCGTCGGTGGTCACGGATCCTCGCGCCCAGGCTCAGCAGGCCCGAGGGCAGCAACAGGATGATGATGATCAGAATCGCGCCCAGGGCGATCTGGCTGAGAATCGGTGAGAAGAAGAGCGTCTCCGGGAGGAAGGTGTAAACGATCGCGCCCAGGACCGGCCCGAGGAGATACCCGCGCCCGCCGAGGAGCACCATGAGGATGAAGAAGATCGAGGCGTTGACACTGAACTGCCCCGGCTCGATCGCTCGGAAGTGGAAGACGTACATGCAGCCCGCAGCTCCTGCGACGAGGCCGGCGACGACTCCGACTCGCACGTTGTTCGACACGACGTTCGCGCCCAGGGACCATGCCAGATGACGGTTCTCGCGTGCACCCCGCAGGGTAGTGCCCCACCGGGCGTACGTCAGTGACTGCAGCGCGATGAGGGTCAGTGTGAGGACGATCGCGCAGAGCAGGTAGAACTGCATCCGATCCGCGAGCCGAAGTCCGAGGAAGGATTCGTCCCCGGGAAGGACGGTCATGCCGTTGACCCCGCCCGTCACATCCTCCCATCGGCGCTCGACGGCAGTGATCACCATCGCGACCGCGAAAGTCAGGATGACGAAGTAGTGCCCGCTGACGCGGACAGAGAGCGATGAGATCAATCCGCTGACGAGTCCGCCGGCGACGATCGCCAGGATGAGAGCAAGGCCGAACCCGACCTGAAGCCTCATGAAGACAAGTCCGGCGGTGTAAGCCCCCACGCCCATGACGGACGCGTGCGCAATCGTCGTCTGACCACTCTGGCCCCACATGAAGCCGAGACCGCTCGCGGCGGTTCCCAGGATGATGGCGGTCGTCGCCAGGTTGAGCGTGCGGTTGTTCACACCGATGAACGGCACAATTCCGAGGGCGAGGACCACGACCGCAATCGGCAGCACGGCCATGATCCGTCGCCGCGCACGGCTGCTCAACTGGCTCGGAAGACCAGCGATGCCGACCGCGGAACTCATAGGTGCGCTCCCTCGGCGCCCGCTCGCAGACCCGTCGGGCGGATGAGCAGCACCACCACGACCAACGCGAAGACATAGACGTCGGTCCAACCGGGCGGCAGGAACCCGATTGCGAGGTTCTCGACCACCCCCAGTCCGACTCCCGCGATCACTGCGCCCGAAACGCTGCCCAATCCGCCGATCAGAGCGACGGCGAAGCCGCGAAGCACGTAGGAAGTGCCGACAAACGGCGAGACAGTGCCCATGGTCAGCACGATCCAGCCGGCGACCCCGGCGAGTGCGCTCGCGATGACGAAGGTCGTCATCGCGATTGTGCGGATGGGCACCCCCATCAGCAGTGCGGCTTCGCGGTCGTCGGATGTCGCTCGAAGCGCTTGCCCGAACTTCGTCCTGCGAAGTATCAGGTAGAACGATCCGAGTATGACGGCAGCGAGCGCCAGATTGATCATCGACTGATACCGAAGAGAGACACCGGAGATGTCGATCGCGCCGCCCACGGCTGGACGCGCCGACTGGCTGCCGGACGTCCAGATCTCGACGATGACCCCCTGAAGCACCAGGATCAGACCGAGCGAGACGATGAACCCGCTGAGCGGCGAATCGAAGGTGAACCTGAACATCGTGCGCTCGGTTACCAACCCGAGCAGGGACACCCCGACGATCGCGCTCAGCAGCGCGATCACATAATTGCCGCCAGTCAGGCCGAGGAAGGTCAACGCGAGAAATGCGCCGAAGGTGACCATCTCGCCCACCGCGAAGTGGATGATCTTCGTGAGCCCGTAGACGAGCGTGATCCCGAGAGCGATCAACGCGTAGATCGCTCCGCCCACAAGGCCATCGAAGAGCAGTTGGACGAGGGAAGTCATGCTCGGGGACCCTCCGGTGGGACGCGGCTAGTCGCAGGAGCTCGGAGTGTTCTTCGATTCGACCTCGCCGTCGACCACGAACACCGACCCGATGTCCGCACTGGGGATGCGCTCGTTCTCGCGGTAGCAGATCCTCCCGGCAACGCCGTCGTATGTGATCGACTGGAGCGCCTCCGCGATCGCGGGGACATCCTCGACGGACCCCGCCTGCTCCATCGCCTCTGCGAGCATCGCCACGTAGTCGTAGAACCAGAACACCGCGCTCGCGACGTCGAGGGGCAGCTTCGGCTCGAACGCGAGGATCTTCTCCGTGAATGCCTCGATGCGCTCATTGGCGGGGTACTCGAACGACGGCGTTCCGTAAGCCGATGCCCACGGAATCGGCAGCGGACCGCCGACCGCCTCCTCGAGAGCCACCGAGGCCGGTGTGTTCGTCGTGACGAACCCCTTGGCGGCCCCGAGGTCCGCGGTGATGCGCGCGGCCTCGGCGCCGCGCGCCTGCGGGTACACGTAGAACACCACATCCGCCCCCTCGGACTTCAACCGAGTGAGGTACGGCGAGAGGTCGGATGCGTCGGTCGGGAAGCGAACATCCACCACCTCGATGCCGCGTTTCTCGAGTTCGGCCTGGATCGGCGGTACGGTTCCGGCCGTCGTGTCGTCATCGGAGCCGAGGAGGCCCACCACGTCCGCACCGATCTGCTCGATGAGGTCGACCCGTACGACGGCGAGTTCGTCTTGAGCGACCTGGGTGCTGAAGACGTACGGATAGTCGGGGTTGCTGACGTATCCCGACACCTGCCAGGCACCACTCGGTGAAAGCTGGATCACGTCTTGGCCCTTGCCGATCTCCACCGACTGAAGGGAAAGTGCACCGATCGTCGGCCCGAAGATGAACTTGATCCCCTCGTCCTCGACGAGTTCGGTCTGCGCCGCCACGGCCCCCGTCGGCGTACTGAGGTTGTCGCGCTCCACAAGCTCGATCGAATAGGAGACCCCATCGACCTGGATGCCGCCCGCGTCGTTGATCTCCTCGGCCGCCATCCGGATCGCCGCCGATGCGGAGATGCCGTAAGCCACGAGGTTGCCGCTCAGGGACTCATTGATTCCGATGCGCACGGTCCCTGTGTCCGACTCCCCAGATCCGCTCGCGCCCTCTGACCCGGAGCTCGTGCAGCCGGTGAGAGCGAGCACGATGATCGCCGATGCGGCGACAGCCATGCGATGAGTGCTCGTGAACTTCATTGTTCTGCCTCCTATGGAGTGCGGCATGCCATTGCGATTCAGGATGCTGTACTCATGCGCTGATGTCAATGCCATCCGTCAATGCAGATTGCCCGCGCTTTGTGTCGCGGTCGCCCGTCACGCATGCCCAGACACCTCCGTCGAAATCGGCCGCTCTGCGGGGCGCCATCAGGAGAATGAAATGCGAACGAGCATGATTAAGGGCCCGGAATTCGATAGGCTCCGCGTGTGCGTCCCATGCAGCTCACGCGACTCACGCGACTCACGACGGCGGGTCCGTGATTCGAAGCCCCCGTCTCCTCGTCTTCGCCCTCGGCTACGCCGCGGTGTGCATGTCGATCGCCAGCTCGCTGGGGATGCTGCTCGTGCCGTCCGTGGCAACGGAGTTCGACATCCCCGTCGCCACGGCGCAATGGATGCTGACGGTCAACATGCTGTCCGGGGCGGTGGTGACACCGGTCGTGGGGAGGCTGATCGACGGCAGGTACAAACGCGCACTCCTGCTGGCCGTGCTCGCCATCGTGCTCGTGGGGTCGGTCATCGCGACGGTCGCGACCGACTTCGGAGTCTTCCTGGTCGGGCGCGCGTTGCAGGGATTCACTTTCGGGATCGGCCCGATCACCATCGCGCTCGCGCGCACGCAGCTCCCGCCGGCGATGGTCCCCAAGAGCATCGCTGCTCTCGCGATCACGGCGGCGACGGGCTTGGGGCTCGGCTACCCGTTGACGGGAGTCCTGTCGGGACTGTTCGGCTTCCGCTCGGCGTTCGTGTTCGCGATCATCTTCGTCATCTCGGTCGCCATCGTCATCTTGATCGCGATGCCGGGTGGCGCTGATCCCGCGGTCACGCGACGTCCCTTCGACGGCGGTGGTGCTGTGCTGTTCGGAGTCGCGCTGGCCGCGCTCCTCCTGCTGATCAGCGAGGGCCCCACCCTGGGATGGGTGTCTTGGCCCGTGCTCGGGCTGGGCGCGATCTTCGTCATCTCCCTCGTGGCGTGGAGCGTTGTCGAACTGCGGGTCTCTTATCCGCTGATCGACGTCCGCGTCCTCCGCTATCCCGACGTCCTTCTCGCGAACGGCACGGGGCTCGCGTTCGGCGCCACCATGTTCATCTGCCTTTCGGTCGCGAGTCTCGTGGCGCAACTGCCTTCCAGCACCGGGTACGGTGCCGGGATACCGCTCCTGTGGGCAGGGTTCGTGATGCTGCCCTTCTCCGTCGGCACGGTCTTGGCGAGCCGGGTGTTCCAGTGGGCTCGTCGACGCGTGGATCCGTCGGTGCTCCTCCCAGCGGGAGCAGCCTGTCTTCCCATCGCGCTGACGATCCTGGCCATCGGCCACGATGAGCTGTGGCAGCTTCTGCTGGGCACGCTGCTCTGCGGATTCGGGACCGGGATCACGTTCGGAGCGATGCCTGTTCTGATCGCGCGTCAGGTCGAGCCCTGGCGAGTCGGCAGCGCCCTCGGTTTCAACGCCGTGATGCGGACGGCTGGGAACACCATCGGCGCGGCCATTCCCGGCAGTGTGTTCGCCGCCACCGTCACGGTCGGTGGCATCCCGTCGAACCAGGGCATCATCCTCGCCTTCGGGATCGGCGCTGTCATCGGGGCCGCGGCGACCGTCGGCATCATCGTCGCCCTACTCGCGAGGCGTCGCCCGGATGCCTCGAACGGGCGCGTGACGGCGTCATGAACGTCGAACAAGAGAGGAACGAACGAATGGGAGCTTTCGAAGGACGCGTCGCAGTCGTCTCGGGTGGCGCATCCGGCATCGGGGCGGCGTGCGTCGAGGCGTTGCGCCGCGAAGGTGCGACCGCCGTGGCGTGGGATGTCGCGGGAGCGTTCGACGTGCACTGCGACGTGAGCGACGAAGCGTCGGTGCTGGCCGCCCTCGAGGAGACGGAGAGGCGGTTCGGCGTCCCGAGCCTCCATGTCGCGTCGGCCGGCGTCCGAGGTTACCCCGCGCCGATCACGGAGATCCCCCTCGACGCGTGGGAAGCGGCGTTCGCCGTGAATGTCCGAGGCGTGTTCCTCACGCTGCGCACGATCGCGCGTCGGATGATCGAAGCGGGTCTCGACGGATCGATCGTCACTGTCTCCAGTGTCCAGGGCATGGTCCCGGACCCTGCGCTCTCGCTCTACTCGTCGACGAAGGCGGCGGTCTACCAGATGACGAGGGTCGCGGCCATCGAACTGGGGCCGCACGGCATCCGGGTGAATGCCATCGGGCCGGGCCCCACGGTCACGGCCATGACCCAGCGCCTTGCCGAGAGCGATGAGTGGCGCCGGCAAGTGGAGGAGGTGACCCCGCTGCGGCGTGTGGGCACGCCGGAGCTCATCGCGGATGCTGCCGTGAACATCATGCGGTCCGAGTGGATCACGGGGCAGTGCATCCTGACCGACGGCGGGTCATCGCTCATCTCGGCGCGAGGGGCGACACGTGCTCGCCTGCATGCCCGGGAGCTCGCCGAGCGCGCAACCGAACACGGGTGATCCTCGACGGCGAAGCCGACGGGGGCGAGCTGAGGTCCGGAGGGGGCGGTTACTCGGCGCGGCGCGAGTCCTCGGCGGTGAATCGCGCGACGCCCGCAAGATGACGAGTCATCCGGGTCTTCGCCAACTCGACATCGCCGGCGATGAGCGCGTCATAGATCGCGATATGTGCGCGATGGCTCGCGTGCGCGTCTTCGGCCGGGAGAAGGTCGGTGCCGCCTTCAGCCGCACGTGATTCCGCGAAGAACTCGTCCTGAAGCTCCATGAGGATCTCGGTGAACAGGCTGATGGCGGGATTGTCCGCCAGATCCGCCAGAGCGAAGTGGAAGAGACGCAGCGACTTCGCCGAGCCCGACCCGTCGGGACTGACCTCCGCATCGATGATCCGTGTCAGCCGGGAAGCGACGCTTGGGTCATTGATCCTGCGCGCCACGAGATCGAGGCAGTTCAGTTCGAGGGCGATCCGGGCTTCGGCCAGGCTCTCGACGTCGACGCGCCAGTAGCGCAGATACAGCGCGGCCGATCGACGCACGGCGCGGATGTCGGGGGCGGATACGACCAGGCCCCCGCCGGGGCCCCGACGCATTCGCGCGGTGCCGTGGTGCTCGAGGAGGCGGACCGCCTCGCGGAGCACACCGCGGCTGGCGTCGTACTCCTCGCTCAACGACTGTTCGGACCCGATGACGTCGCCGATCGGCCAACCGGCGTCGATGATCTTCTGCTCGATCTGCTCGGCGACCCGCTCGGCCCGCTTCAAGTTGGGGCCGGGCTTCTCTCCAGGGGGGCTCACGCTCAATCCACTCCTTCGCGCTGCGGCGTTGCCGCCGCACTGGAATTCACCCCAAACTAGTGGCCCAGGCTAGCGCAATCATGCGACTGAACCGGGAGCGAACGGCGCGCCGCGTCGATTCACGGGGTCAAAGGGGCACTTCAGCCTCGGCCTGACGCGACACGGCGACCAGTCCCGCGAGGTGATCGCGCAGTCGCGCCGGGTCGCCGTGCTCGAGGTGCAGCCGGCTGACGACGGTGTCGGCGCCCGCCGCGAAGTACTCCCGCGCGAGCGTCAGGCTCCTCTCGGAGGTTCCGTGCTCGACCGGGGGGAGTTTCGCGATGACGCGGACGGATGCAGGCTCACGCCCGGCCTCGGACAGGGTCGCGCGCAGAGCGCGCACCCCGGCTTCGACCTCGTCGGCGGTTCGGGCCATCACCGACCATCCGTCGGCTCTCTCCGCGACGAGCCTGAGGTTCGCGGGCGTGGCGGGGACCCCCAGCGTGATGGGAAGGGCGCGGCCTTGCGGCGGCAGGGGGAGCGAGTGCATCCCCTCGAACTCGACGGTCTGCCCGAGGAACGAAGCAGGCGCACTGCTCCACAGCGCCCGCATCGCGTCGATCTGATCGATGAGGATGGCACGGCGGTCTGCGAAGTCCACGTTCGACGCGTCGAACTCCTCTCGCTGCCAGCCGAGGCCGAGACCGAGCTCCAGGCGGCCTCCCGAGATGGCGTCGACGGTCGCCGCGTGGCGTGCGAGGAAGAGCGCTGAGCGCAGGGGACCGATGAGGACGTTGGTCGCGAGGCGGATGCGGCCCGTGGCGACCGCGATCGCGGCCAGCGCGGTCAGCGGCTCGTAGTACGGCATGTCCAGTGGCCACGGGTAGGTGGGGCGCCGGCGGATCGCCGATTCGCTCATTGCGACGTGATCGGAGATGTGGAGTTCGTCCACGCCCGCGCCATCCGCGGCCCGCGCGATCTCCAGGTACTTGTCGAACCCCGGGCCGAGCGAGTGGTGGGCCTGCATGACGTCGATGCCGGACCGCTTGCGAGCCATTAATTCAGGATACTGCATTGAGGTATGGTGGTCGGATGGAGCTCGTCGAATCGGCAACGCGGGGGAACGGCCTTCTCGAGGGCAGGATCGTCGTCGTCACGGGAGGCTCACGGGGGATAGGTCGGGGGATCGTGGAGCGGTTCCTGTCGGAGGGCGCCCATGTCACGAGTCTCTCGCCCAGCGGTCGATCCGTGGAGGCCGGCGCGCGTCATGCGCGCGGCATCGCGTGCGACGTCTCGGACGAAGCCTCGGTCCAGGGAGCGTTCGAACTCGTGCGGAGCGAGCACGGTCGAATCGACGTGCTCGTGAACAACGCGGGCATCGCCGACCCCGCCTACCTTCACGAGATGACCGAGGGACAGTTCCGCCGGGTGATCGATGTCGACCTCGTCGGTCCCTGGCTCTGCATGCGTGAGGCGCTCGTCACGATGCGGGCCGCGAGGTCGGGTGTGATCGTCAATATCGCGTCCGTTGCGGGACACTCGGGGAATCCGCGGCAGGGGAACTACGTGGCGGCCAAGGCCGGACTGGTCGGGCTCACGAAAGTGGCAGCTCGCGAGAACGCGGCAGCCGGCATCCGGGTCAATGCGATCGGCCCCGGGTTGATAGAGACCGAGATGACCGCCGAGATCCCGCGGGAGATCCACGACCGGCTGCTCGAGAGCATCCCGATGGGACGGGCGGGGCTTCCGGATGAGATCGCTCAGGCTGCGCTGTTCCTCGCGAGCGACATGTCGAGCTATGTCACAGGGGCGTTGATCCTCGTCTCGGGTGGCCGCGGCATCTGACTGCTCCCACCCAAGCGCTTCGCGGATCACGCGTCGTCGGGTCGCTCGTTCGGGGCTGCGACTCGTGCTCCGAGGGTCAGCCCCGCGGTGTATCCCCCGTCGACCATGTAGGTCGCGCCCGTGATGAACGACGCCTGCGGCGAGAGCAGGAACACGATGGCCGCAGCCACCTCCTCGGGCTCGCCGAATCTCTGCAGCGCATGCTGTCGGGCGATCGCGGCGAGTCGCTCCGCGGGCCGACCTGCGAAGACCGGCGTGTTGATGTAGCCCGGGCCTATCGCGTTGACCCGGATCCCGTGCTCGCCGTACTCGCGCGCGGCGGCCTTCGTCAGTCCGATGATGCCGTGCTTGGCGGCGACGTACGCGGCGTTGCGTGTGACCGCGAGGAGCCCGACGACCGATGCGAGATTCACGATCGCGCCGCCGTCGCCGGTCGTCAGCATCGCGGGGATCTGCGCGTGCATTCCGTAATACGCGCTGCTCAGCGTCGTGCGGATGACGTGGTCCCAATCCGCGATCGGGTCACTGTCTCCGATCAGCGCCCCGGATTTCGCGCCGATGCCGACGTTGTTCACGGCCATGTCGAGCCGCCCGAACTCCGAGACGGCGAGTGCGACGATGCGCTCGTGCTCGGCGGGGTCGGATGCATCCGCCCTCACGGAGATCGCCCGGCCACCCGCGGCGCGCACTTCGTCTGCGACCGCGCGGGCACCGTCCTCGTTCAGGTCGGCGACGACGACATCCGCGCCACGATCGCCCAGTTGACGGGCTGTTGCGCGGCCGATGCCGCTTGCACCCCCGGTCACAAGTGCGACCCGCCCATTCCACTCCGTCGTCGTCACTCCGCACCCGCCCTTCACGCTGTTCTCGTCGATTTCCAGGAGTCAACCCAATGAGCATGATTCTTGCACATCCGGGCGAATAGAGGATACCGTTTAAGGCGGGAGGTCGAAGATGACTGAAGGAGGCACTGCGGCGGGGCTGCCGTACCCGCCGCCACCGTCGTACCGGTTCCGGGTGGACGGCAAGCGAACCCTGATCACCGGCGCGAGCAGTGGCATCGGCAGAGAGGCGGCGATCGCGTTCGCGCGGCTGGGGGCACCGGTGGCGGTGAGCGGCCGCAGTGCAGACAAGCTCGAGGAGCTCGCCGAGGAGATCCGTGGTGAGGGCGGGACGGCCGTCGTCCTGCCGGCGGACCTGATGGATGCCGGCGAAGCCACGGATCTGGCGGGCAGGGCGGCCGACGCGCTCGGTGGTCTGGATGTGCTCATCAACAACGCCGGGGGAGCGGGCGCGTATATCGAGGGCGGCAGCAGCGGCCTTTTCGGCACTCCGCCTGAGACCGTCGAAGAGCTGTTCCAGCTGAACCTGCTGAGTGCCTACGCGGTGGCGAGATCCGCCGCCGAGATCATGCGCGATGGCGGACGAGGCGGATGCATCATCAACAACTCCTCCATACAGGCCATCTACCCGACGTGGAATCTGGGCCCGTACGCAGCGATGAAGGCGGCACTCGAGACGTTCACGCGCGTGTGGGCCCAGGAGCTGGGACCGTGGCAGATCCGGGTGAACGGCCTGGCGCCGGGTGGAGTGATCTCGGGCAACCTGCAACGACTCATCGACGACCCGAACGACCGCGCCGCCCGCGAGGCGACGATACCCATGGGCTGGCTGGCAGTACCCGAGGACGCGGCCGCGGCGCTCGTGTTCCTTGCGAGCGACGAAGCCCGCTGGGTGAGCGGAACGACGATCGTCCTGTCCGGCGGGCGCACCGGCGTCCCGAATTACATCCGACCCGAGGAGGCACCTCGACCATGAGCGACACGGAGCAGCGGATCGCGGAGCTGGAACGCCGGCTTCAAGAGATCGAAGATCGTGAGGCGATCCGCGAGGTCATCGCCCGCTACGGCTTCACCGCGGACCTCGGCTATGACGACGAGTACGTCGCCCAGTACACCGAGGACGGCGAGTACGACATCGGCGGTGGTCGCGTGCACCGTGGGCACGAGGAGCTGTACGAGTTCATCCACAATCCGCTGGGTGGGCACAAGCGATACGTCGAAGGCCGCGGTTCCCAGCACACGAGCCACAACCTGATCATCCGCGTCGACGGGGATGCCGCCTGGGCGGAGTGCTATTCGGTCGTGTTCGTGCGGACCGGTCCTCACACGTTCGACATCCACACCGCTGCGTACAACCACTGGGACTTCCGTCGCATCGACGGGAGGTGGCGCATCCGCCGGCGGCGCCGTGTCCCGATCGGGGACGCGGTTCAACTGCCGGACGGTGTGAGCGGACGCGACGTGATGACGGAGTTCGTCGGCGCGGTCCGATGAGGGGCGGGGCCACACGGCCTGGGAGTCTCCGGATGCTCGTAACCGCGCGGCTCAAAGGGAGCCGCTGGGCCTATGCACACGGTTGAGACCGTTCGGGGAGCGGTCCCCGCGGAGGCCCTCGGGCGGGTGCTCGCGCACGAGCATGTCTTCGTCGCCGACCCTGAGGCGCGCGCCAACCTGGGCAGAGACTGGTGGGAAGAGGACGCCGCCGTGGCGAAGGCGGTGGCCGGCCTGACGGATCTCGCGGAGGCGGGATTCGGCGCGATCATGGATCCCACCGTGTTCGGGCTGGGGCGGGACATCCGCCTGCTCGCTCGGGTGCAGGAGCAGGTGCCACTGACCATCGTCGCGGCCACGGGCCTCTATATCAAAGCGCATCTGCCACGCTACTTGAGCACCCAGGCCTACGGAGCGTGGCACCGCGGTGATCGGCTCGCGGAGTTGTTCATCCGGGACCTCGAGCACGGCATCGGCGACAGCGGGATCCGCGCCGCATTCCTCAAATGCGTCGTGGACGCAGCCGGATACACCCCCGACCAGGAGCGGGTGCATCACGCGGTGCTCCGCGCGCACGAGGCCACCGGAGCGCCGCTCATGGTGCACACCGACGGCCCGAGTCGCTCGGCGGGCCTGCTCCTCGACGAATGGACGCAGCGTGGCGTGGACTTCACGCGTGTGATCGTGAGCCATGCGAGTGAGTGCGAGGATCTCGATCTCCTGATCCGACTGCTCGATCACGGCGCGATCCTGGGGTTCGACAAGTTCGGTTTGGACGTCTTCCTCGCCTCCGAAACACGTACACGGAACCTGCTGGCGCTGCTCAAGCGGGGTCACGCCGCCCAGATCGTCCTCAGTCAGGATTACGGATGCTTCGCCGACACGTTCGCGGATGACGCCGGCACGGTGCACATCGCCGCCGAAGCGCCTGACTGGGGGTATCGCCATGTCGACCGGATCCTGCTCCCCGCGCTCCGCGAAGCGGGAGTGAGTGAGTCCGACATCGACGCGATGCTGGTCGAAGCGCCCAGGCGGTTCCTCACGGGGAGCTGACCGCAGCGAAGAGTCTGCCGTTCGGCGCGCGCCCGCTCGCGCGCCGAACGGCAGATCGCCGACTTCGAAGCCCGGTCAGAGTCGCTCGTTGAGCTCGGAGAAGAAGGGGTCGAGATCGAGGGATCCGCCTTCTTCGTAACCCTCGATGGTGGAATCGATGTCGCGCGCGCCCGGAGCGATGCCGAGGTCGTCGGTGACCACAGTCAGCCAATCTTCGAGCGTGTCCCGGTAGCGCTGGACGATGCCGTCGGCATCCGGCACCGACGTCTCTGCGAGGAAGTCGTCCACGACGGCTTCCTGGCGAGCGATCACGGCCTTGTCGAGTTCAGCAGGATCGTGCACGGTCACGTCATCGCCCAGCAGCTCGACGAACCCAGCGACTGCGTCTGCGACGAACTCGGTGTAGGCGCGCATGCCTTCGAGCGCGCCCTCCTGGATCACCTCCTGGACAGGCGTCGGCAGATCGTTCCACACGTCGAGGTTCATGAACACGACCCCGGTGACCTGTGTGCTCATCTGCACCGGGATGAAGTGCTTCGCGACTTCGGGAACACTCAGGCTGGCCATCGTGTCAGGCGTGGATGAAACACAGTCGACCACCCCCCGCTGGAGACCTTCGTAGATCTCGGCAATGGGCAGAGCAACGGGTGCCATCCCCATCGCCTCCACCTCACCGCTCCAGATGCTGCCCGACGCGCGCGTCTGGCGTCCCTTCGCATCCTCCAAGCTCTGGATGCCCGAGGTGCACATCAGTGAATACCGGCTGGGACTCGTTGCGTACAGGACTTTGGCGTCGTGGGACGCCCACTCCTCCGCCACCGCTTCATCCGTCGAGAAGAACTCCGTTCCGGCCGCCAGCGCCTGGAGCCAGCCCGCCGGGAACGAGGGATCCGAGTCCGCACCGAGGTTCTGGAGCAGGTTGCTCACCGGAAGCTCCTCTTGGTAGTACGTCGTCGACGTGAGCGCGATATCAGCGAGACCGCTCTGAACGCCCGCAAGCGCTTCCTCGGCCGGCATGACCGCCGAGTTGTACTGATCGTCGATGGTGATCTTGCCGTCGGTCTTCTCCTCGACATAGGTCTTGAACGCCTTCACGGCGAGACCGACGCTCGAGGTGTCCGGCAGATTGATCGAGTAGACGAGCGTGCGAGGTTCCATCGACTCGAGAGCGGTCTCGAGACTCTCACCTGATCCGCTGCTCGGCGAGGCCTGTGGAGTGCTGTTCGCGCATCCGGCGAGAGCCAGCCCGGCTGCAGCGATCATCACTCCAGCCAGCAGGGTCCTGGACCTCCCTGGACGGGCGCGGTCTGTGTTGCTCATGGTGCCTCCTTCATTTGGGTGGCCCGGCGCCGGGCCGGGGGCGTGCTTCCCCGTCAGGTGGCCAGCATCAGGTCGGGGAGTGCGGTGGCGATCTGCGGGAAGAGGATCAGCAGCAGCGCGAACAGGATCGCGAAGGGCATGACCCAGTAGACGGCGTTGAACACCTCGCGGAGCGTGATCGGGACTCCCTGATTCACCGCGGGGTCCTGGGCGATCGTGTGGATGATCGAGGCCAGAATCCCCACGGGCGGCGTGAGAATCGCCAGCTCACCGAGGAACACGACGAACACGCCGAACCAGATGGGTGAGACCCCGATGCCGTCCAGTGTCGGGAGCAGAAGCGGGACCGTCAGCAACATCATCGGCAGGGGTTCCATGAACGTGCCCAGGACGAGATACACCATCAGGAGGAGGATGAGGAAGAGCACGGGGGAGACGTCCCAGCTCGTGATGACGCCGGCGAGTGCCGCGCTGAATCCGCTCACACTGAGCATGCGCGTCAGCATCAGCGCGCCGAACACCAGGAACATGATCGCGCCCGTCGCGGTGGCGGCGTCGACGGCGGCTGCGAGGATCTCCCGGATGGGTCGGGTGCGCCAGAGCCTCCACAATGCGAGCGCCCCCGCGACGAATGCCGCGACGGCGGCGACTTCGGTCGCCGTGAAGATCCCGGAGAACATCCCGCCCGCGACGATCACGATCAGAAGGATGACCGGCCAGATCCTCGCCAATGCGGCCCATCTGCGCCGCCTCGAGGAGCCCGTCGCCACTTGATTCCGGTGCGGGATCCCCCTGCCCGACGACGCGGGTGAGATGACCCCGAGCAGGATGAAGTAGATCGAGAAGACGACGGCCACGAGAACGCCCGGGAGTACACCCGCAATCAGCTGCTGCCCGATCGACGTCTCAGCGATGCCGGCGTAGATGACCAGCAGCACGCTCGGGGGGATGAGCTGGCCCGGTAGCCCGGCCGTCATCACCGAGGTCACTGCCAACCTGGGCGTGTACCCCGCCTTGAGCATCTCGGGTATGCCGATCCGAGCGAGGGCATAGGTCGTTCCGATGGTCGATCCGCTCACCGCCCCCATTCCTGCGCCGGCGACGTTCGTTCCGACCGCGAGGCCCGCGGGCAGCCAGCGAAGCCATTCGCTCGCCGCCGCGTACAGGTCGCGTGCCACCCCCGACCGCCATACGAGCAGCCCCATGAAGACGAACATGGGGATCACCGAGAGACTCCAGGACGCGACAGACGTGTAAGCGGAGTCACCGAGCAGCGATTCGACCGGCCGGAAACCGCGGATGGCCCAGATGCCCAGGAACGACGGGACGAGCAGCGCAACCGCGACCGGAACCCTGAGGAAGATCAGGATGAGCATCAGGCCGATGCCGCACAAGCCCACTGCGAGCCGATCGATGGGCAGGAACATGACGCCGGCAACGAGGATGGCCCCGGCGCCGAGGGTGACTGCCAAGGCGACGCCGCCGCGTCGTGGATCGGGATCGGGGACGGTGAGCGACAACCCCTCCTCTTCGATCTGCGTGGACTCCACGGCGGTGAGGCCGGGGAGGAACAGCTGCGCGATGAGGACGAAGGCCATCAGCACGAAGGAGACAGGCACGAGGAATGTCACGGGCCAGATGGGGATTCCGAGCGAACCCTCCGTCTTGCCGATGCTCAGATACTCCAGCGAGCGTCCGACGGAGTACCACGCGAACCCGACGGCGAGTGCTGCGAACAGCAGATTCGTCGCCGTGGCGACGATCCGCTTCGCCGGAGGCGCGAAGTGATCGAAGAAGAGGCCGACGCGCAGCTGCTCGTTCCGCGCCTGTGCGCTGATCATCCCGAGGAGGACGAGGGCCGGGACGTACCAGAACTGAGAGATCTCGAGAGTCCCGGTGATAGGGGATGCCAGGAACCTCCGTCCCAGTGCGTTGAGGATCACCTGGACCATCAACACGACCACGGTGATCCCTGCGATCACGCCCGCGGTACGACCGATGACCGAGACACCTCGTGCGAGCTCCGCAGTCGCTGTGCGCGTTCGGGTCGACTCGTCTATGGCCGTCATCGGGCGATCCCTTCGTGAAACGCGTCAACTGGAAGGCGAACAGAGTGCACTCACGTTCGCGACGCCTCGGAACCGTCGAAGGTGCGAAGGTGGCGTTGTCGCGCTACGCAGACGCGGGCCGAAGCCTCCTCCCGGCGGTGAACCGAGTGGTGCGCGAACGGATCATGGACTTACGCGGAGCGTCGCGCCGAACTCGGGATCGCCGTTCGGGCGACGGATGCGGCTGCTGATCCTCCAGTGCCCTTGCTCGCGCCGGAACGTCCAGCGGTTGGAGCCGGCGCCGAGCACCGTTGTGGGCCCGCCCTCTGCGGAATGGAGGACCACCGAGTATGCGGTGACTTCTGCCTCGTCGCCGTCGATTCGGACCTGGACGTTGTTGCCCTGGAGGTGCATCACACGGCCGTAGAAGCCCGGCTTCTTGTAGGCCGTCGGGTCGTTGATGAAGTCGCGCAGCGCGTCCTTGCCCTCCCATCGCTGAGGATGCTCGAACGCCTCGGCCTCCAGCGCCGAGTGGCCCATCGAGAGGTCCATGACACCGTCGTCGGTCCACAGATCGAGCCACTTCTCGATCTCCTTCGAGTCCGCCAGGTAGCCATACAGTGCGAGCAGTTCCCGGATCGCGCGCTCGTCACGCAGGTCGCGCAGCTCGGATTCGAGCGTGTCTATGCGGTCGGCCAGCATCTCCACGGCATCCGTCATCTTGGACCCTCCCGTCAAGGCGCACTTCCTCGTGCACAGATAGCCTTCTTGCGAGGCAACACAGTATCCTGTATTCAGGTTCGGATGCAATCAAGATGAGCATTCGTGAAATTCTCGGACATGCGTGAGGACGGAGTCGCCGTGGAGCCGGATGAAGCAGAGGGCCGCGGCGCAGCGGGGCGGAGACACGCACTGGGCGGCCAGGTCGCTCTGGTGACCGGCGCCGCTCGTGGCATCGGCCTGGCGTTCGCGGCACGTCTGGCTGAGCTCGGCGCCGCGGTCGTCGCGGTCGAACGGGATCTCGACGGCGCCGAAGCCGATCTCCAGTCCGTCCTCGCTGTGGCGCCGGACTCGTTCGTCGCGGTCGCCGACGCGTCGGACGAAGAGGCGATGCACGCCGTCGCAGAGGACGCCGTCAACCGGTGGGGTCGGATCGACATCGCCGTGTGCAACGCCGGCGGCTCGGGTGGCTGGATCTCGTACGCCTCGGAGCTCCAGCGAGAGGAGGTGCTCGGCGTCTACGCGCTGAATGTGCTGACCGCCACCGCGACGGTGAGAGCCGTCGTGCCGCACATGCGCGCGCAGGGGCGGGGCAAGATCGTCACGGTGTCGTCCCTCGCCGGTGTGAGCGCCTACAACGACGGGTGGCTCGCCGCGTACGGCATGGCGAAAGCAGCGCTCGTTCAGTACACCCGGTACCTCGCGCAAGAGCTCGGTCGCGACGGCATCACCGCGAATGTGCTCGCGCCCGGCCCGACCGCCACCGACCGCTTCGTGGAGAGGACGACTCCCGAGCACATGGAGGAACTAGCCGCCCAGACTGCCCTCGGCAGGCTCGCTTCGCCGGCCGATCAGGCCGGCGTCCTCGAGTTCCTCGCGACCGGTCTGTCTGACTACGTCACCGGCCAGGTGATCACCGTCGAGGGCGGCAGCGTGCGGGGGCCCCGATGACACCCCGTCGACTGGCCCTCGTCACCGGGGCAGGGAGGAATCTCGGCCGTGCCATCGCCTTGGCGCTGGCAGACGCGGGCATGGACGTCGCCGTCAACGTCCGCGGCGATGTCGACGCCGGCGAGCGGGTCGCGCGGGAGGTGCAGCAGAAGGGCGCCGCATCCGCGGTATTTCCTGCCGATGTCGCCTCCGAGAGTTCGGTGTCGGCGATGTTCGACTCGATCGGGTCCACGCTCGGGCGGACGCCCGATGTGCTCGTGAACAACGCGTCGATTCGTCCGAGACAGAGCCTGCTCGCGATGACGTTCGATGATTGGCGGCGTGTCCAGGGCGTCGCGCTCGACGGCGCGTTCCTCTGCACGCGGGCCGCACTCCCCGGCATGGTCGAACGAAGCCACGGCCGGATCGTCAACATCATCGGCCGTGCAGCTTTCACGGGTCATCCCGCGATGGCTCACGTTGTGGCGGCCAAAGCCGGTCTGCACGGCCTGACCCGCGCGATCGCGCTCGAGTTCGGTCCGCGCGGTGTGACGGCGAACTCGGTCTCTCCCGGACCGATACGTGCCGATGACGGCTCACTGCCCGGCGGACTGAGCGAATCGCAGCTCCTGCCGACGATCCCATCCCGCCACGTCGTATCGGGAGCGGACATCGCCGCGGTGTGCGTGTTCCTCGCGACGGACCCGGGAACGATCACGGGGCAGGTAATCCATGCCGATGGGGGGCAGTTCATCGCGTGAACACCTCCCGGCGGTCCGAGCCTTCCGCGGCGGAGGTCGCGATGGCGAAGCGCTGCCCCGACTCAGCGCCCTCGGAAACGCGGCGGCCGCCGTTCCGTCATCGCAGCGATGCCCTCCCGGTAGTCCTCCGTCGACTTCAGCTGCTCCTGCAGCGCGAGTTCACGGCTGAGCGTGTCGGGCAGCATCCGTCTCGTCTGCTCGCGCCGAGCCGCCTTGACGGCGCGGATCGCAAGCGGTGCGGCCGTGGCGAACTCGACCGCCCGCGCGATCGCGTCCGCCCGCAGCGAGTCGGGGTCCGACACCGCATCGGCCAGGCCCATCGCCAGCGCCTCCGGCGCGTCGACGGGTCGTCCGGACATCAGCAGCTCGGTCGCCCGGTGGTCGCCCACCCGGTCCGGCAGGAGCACGGTGAGCCCGAAGCCGGGCGTGAAGCCGAGCCTCGTGAAGTTCGCCTGCGCGCGCGCATCGGACGCCATCTGAAGCCAGTCGCCGGCCAGCGCGAGCCCCAGCCCGCCGCCGATTGCGGCGCCGTTCAGCGCGACGACGACCGGGATGTCCACACCGAGCAGTCGAGGAACGTTGTCGTAGAGGTCCCCTGTCGACCACTGTCTGGCGCCGGGCGCGAACTTGGATGTCGCGCCCGCGCAGAAGTGCCGATCGTCCGAGGCGATGACGACGGCGCGGCAGTCAGTCGACCGGTCGAGGCGCTCGAGCGCATCCGCGAGCTCTTGGACGAGCTCCAGATCGAGGGGGTTGCGCCCGTCGCCCCTCATGGCCAGGAGGTGCACGCCGTCGGCGGCGACGTGTTGTTCTACTCGACCCATTCGTCCTCCCGTCGGCCTGGCGGGCTCAGTACCGCGGAGCTCGCCGTGGTAACGTTTAGAGTATACGGTTATATACATTGCGGTAACGCGATCTCGAATATCTCGCAGTGAGGCGAGAGAGCGTGATTGAAAATTAGGATCCTGATATACCTAGCGATATGGACAGCACAGCCAGCACCGCCGGCCTCGCCGGAGAGTGGAAGGAATGGGCCGCCGGCAACGCCGAGCGCATCGTGCCTCTGCGCGACGCCGCGCTCACTCCCATGCCGAGCGCGGAGGACATCGAGTCGCAGAAGGCATACCAAGCGGCGCTGTTCGACACCGGCTGGCTCTCCCGCGGCTGGGCGGTCGAGTTCGGCGGAAGCGGTGGGGATGCGATCCTCCGCGCTGCGGTCTACGACCTCCTCGGCCAGAGCGGATTCCCCGTCCCGACCACAGTGAACGTGGTCGAGGTGCTCGCGCCCGCCCTCACCAAGTACGCGCCGCACCTTGCCGCCCGATATCTCCCGAAGCTGATCTCCGGACGCGAGGCCTGGTGCCAGGGATTCTCCGAACCGGATGCGGGAAGCGACCTCGCCTCGCTGCGGACGAAGGCCGTGCGCGACGGCGACGAGTGGGTCATCAACGGCCAGAAGACATGGTCGACAAGGGCCTTCGGCTCGGACCGATGCGTGGTCCTCGTGCGCACCGGAACGCAGGAGTCGCGTCATCGCGGGCTCTCGATGATGCTCGTCGACATGGACGCGCCGGGCGTCTCCGTCCACCCGATCGATGAGATGAGCGGAACCCAGCACTTCGGCGAGATCTTCCTCGAGGACGTCCGCATCGGCGACGACCGCGTGATCGGAGAGATCGACCAGGGCTGGGCAGTCGCGCAGCACGCACTCCAGTGGGAGCGCGGGATGTTCGGCTGGATCCGTCAGGCGATCCTCTTCTCCATCCTGCGCCGGCTCGCGGCAGAGGCATCCATCCGTCGGCCGGCCCAGTTCGGTGCGGCGTACCAGGATCTCGCCGCCCTGCGTGCGCGGTCGTTCGCGACCATCGAAGCGCTCGTCGCCGGCGCGAGCAGCGGCCCGCAGGTCTCGATCGACAAGCTTCTGCTCTCGCAGGCGGAGCGTTCCGTGCAGGACATCGTGGTCGCGACACTCCCCGTGGCCGTCGACGACGGGCGCGAGGACTGGACCGAGCGGCTCCACGACTACGTGCACAGCCGCACCGCGACGATCTACGGGGGCTCGGCCGAAATCCAGCGCACGATCATCGCCGATCAGGTGCTCGAGTTGCGAGGAGTTCGATCGTGAGGCTGTCGCATCCGGTCGACGACGGCGGTTACGCCGAGATCCGCGAGTCGGTCGAGCATCTGTTCGACGGGGAGGGTGAGGGGCCTTCGCTCTCCGAGCTCGACGACTTCGGCATCTTCGACATGTTCGAAGCCGTGCCGGATGTCGCGGTGCCCGCGCTCTTCGAGGCCCAGGGCGCGCAGCTCGGCACAGGCGCGACGATCGAGGCGTTCGTCGTCCACGGTCTTCGCGCCGCCGGTGCCAAGCTGCCGCCGGGCGAGATCGGGCTGCTCCTCGAGGTCGGCGACGGCGCACTGGGCCTCGCGCCCAGATCGGCTCCGGTCGCGTGGTTGCGTATTCGGCCCGGACGTCCTGGTGCCTTCTTGCTGCCCGGCGACACGCCGGTGGCGCCTGTCGCGTCGATCGACCCGGCCGTGAGCGTCGAGAAGGCGGATGCCGCCGCCGACGCCCCCGTCATCGGCGCGGACACCCGGCCCGAATGCCATGTCCACATCGCAATCGGCGCGCAGCTCACCGGAATCGCCGAGCGGATCCTCACGGTCGCGCGCGACCACGCGCGCATCCGCGAGCAGTTCGGCCGACCCATCGCCTCCTTCCAAGCTGTGCAGCACCTTCTCGCGGATGCCGCCGTGGCGACGGCAGCCGGGCAGGGCCTCGTGCGTGCCGCCCTCGCCGAGCTGCGTGTGAGCGGCGGGTCGGAGCGAGCGGCGTTCGCCGCGCTGGTCGGGGCGGGTGCGGGGGTCCGTGCATTCACGGTCGCCACGAGGGTCGGACTGCAGGTCCTCGGTGCTGTCGCCTACACGACCGAGCATGAGTTCGCCGGGTATTTCCGCCGGGGGCAGCTCCTCGCGCACGTGGTGTCGGCTGCCGACATCGACGAGCGGATCGCGGCAGCCGCGTGTACCGCGGGCGTACCCGAGATCCTCCCGGTGGACACCTGGCATCGAGTCGCAGAAGGAAGGTCGGCGCTATGAGCGAGCGCGAACCTGTTGTCCTGACTTCCGAGTCCGACGGGATCCTGGTCATCACGATCAATCGTCCGGAACGGCGCAACGCGATCGACAGCGAGACGCGCGCCCTCCTGCATGACGCGGTGGAGCACCTGGAGACGACGCCGGAGCTTCGCGTCGGGATCATCACCGGAGCCGGAACGGCGGCGTTCTGCGCCGGCCTCGACCTCATCGAGGCCGGCAGGGGGGTCGCTACCCGGCTCGGCGGGGCGGATGGCGGATTCGCCGGCATCACCCGCTATCCGCGGTCGAAGCCGCTCATCGCGGCGGTGAACGGGGCCGCGCTGGGCGGTGGCTTCGAGATCGTGCTGGCGTGCGATCTCGTGATCGCGGCGGAAGAGGCGTGGTTCGCCCTGCCGGAACCGCAGCGCGGCATCATCCCCGGAGGCGGCGGTGCGGTTCGGCTGCCTCTCACGGTGCCGCGGGCGATCGCGAACGATGTGCTGCTCGCGGGGCATCGGCTGACGGCGGCCGAGGCCGAGAGGTGGGGGCTCGTGAATCGCGTCGTCCCCGCCGAGGAGCTCGTGGCGGCCGCGATCGAGAAGGGCAAGGCCATCACCAAGGCCGCGCCGCTCGCAGTCGCCGGGACGATGGCGATCGCCGGTGCATCGCGGCGCGCGCTCGAGGCGGCGGCGTGGGACGTCAACGACGCCAACGTCCGCTTCATCAGGACCACGGATGATGCGAAGGAAGGCCCGCGGGCGTTCGCGGAGAAGCGGGAGCCGAAGTGGACCGGACGATGACCGCCGACACCCGCCGCGTGTCCGAGGAGCAGCTCGCTGCGCTGCGCGCAGAGGTACGCGAGTTCGTCGCGGAACAGCTCGCGGAAGGCGGGTTCGAGCCGGCTGTCGACAGCTGGATGGCGGGTTTCTCGCGCGAGTTCGCGCGAGAGGTCGGGCGCCGCGGCTGGATCGGCATGACGTGGCCTGTCGAGTACGGCGGCCACGGCCGGACGGCGTTCGAGCGCTTCGTCGTGATGGAGGAGCTCCTCGCCGCCGGCGCGCCGGTCTCGGCGTACTGGGCAGGTGACCGTCAAGTCGGGCCCGCGTTGCTGCGGAACGGGACGGAAGAGCAGAAACGGCGGTTCCTGCCAGGCCTGGCCTCCGGGGAGATCCTCTTCTGCCTCGGGCTGTCGGAGGCGGACAGCGGCTCGGACCTCGCATCCGTCCGAACCGCCGCGACGAAGCAGCCCGACGGTTCATGGCGGATCAACGGGGCCAAGCTCTGGACGAGCGGCGCGCATCACAAGGACTACATGCTGACGCTGTGCCGGAGTCTCCCCGGATCGAGTCGCCAGGAGGGACTTTCGCAGTTCATCGTCGACCTCCGCGCGCCGGGCGTGACGATCCGTCCGGTGTATCTCTCCGACGGCTCCCATCACTTCAACGAGGTGATCCTCGAGGACGTGCGGGTCGACGGGGACATGCTCCTCGGCGTCGAGCACGGGGGATGGGCCCAGGTCACGGCCGAGCTCGCCGACGAGCGCAGCGGCCCCGAGCGGTACATGAGCACGGTGGCCCTGATCAAGGCATTCGCCGAGAGCGACGACGAAGACGTCGACGACCGGGTCGCCGCGACGGGGAGCCTCGCGAGCCAGCTGTGGTCGATGCGGGCGCTGTCCCAGGAGGTGGTGGCCGCAGTTCAGCGCGGTGAGAGCCCGTCGCTCCTCGCCGCCACGGCGAAGGACGTGGGAACGACGTTCGAGCAGGAGTCGATCGAGGCGATCCGCCAGAGTCTGCGGCATCCGCCGGAACCGGGATCGCGCCTGCAGGTCCTTCTCGATGAGGCTCTCAATCACTCTCCCGGATTCACCATCAGAGGAGGCTCCACGCAGGTGCTGCGGTCGATCATCGCGAAGCGGGTGGGATTGTGAACGAGCTCGGTGCTGTGAACGAGGATCTCGTCGCACTCCTCACCGACGTGCTCGCGGAGAAGTGCACGTCCGAGACCGTGGAGGCGGCCGAAGGGGGCTGGTCGCCGGAGCTGTGGGCATCGCTCGACGAGCTGGGCCTGACGGCAGTGGGAGTCGACGAGGAGGCCGGCGGATCCGGCGGCACACTTCTCGACGCCCTCACGATCGTCAGAGCCGCCGCCGGGCATGCCGCTCCGGTGCCGCTCGCCCACACCCTCATCGTCGGGCCGGACGCCCGTCGTCGCTTCGGGCTCGCGCACCGACCCGGGCCGACGGCAGTGGCTCTGTACGGACGGGTCCGCGTCGAGGCCACCGAGGGCGATCGTGTCGTCCGCGGATCGATCGAGAACGTGCCGTACGGCCGGTTCGCAGAGAACCTCATCCTGATCGCCGAGGACGGGGATCAGGAGGTCGCCGTCGAACTCGACGGCTCGGCACTCGCGTGGGAAGAACGCACGAACGTCGCCGGTGAGCCGCGCGACGGTGCCGTCGTCGAGATCAGCCTGAATGAGGCTGCATTCGGCGTGGCGCCGGCAGGCGCGCTCGAGGAGGTTCGCGGGTTCGACGCCCTCGCCCAGTGCTGGGCCATGATCGGCGCGATGCAGCGGGTCGGCGACCTCATCACGACCTATACGCGCCAGCGCGAGCAGTTCGGCCGGCCGTTGTCGTCATTCCAGGCGGTGAAGCAGCTCGCGGCGGTCGTCGCGGGCGAGATCGCGGTGTCCTCGGCGGCGGCGTCCACCGCGGCGACGCACCTGCACTCGGGCCGGGCAGCCGGTTTCCCCATCGCCGCGGCGCGGGTTCGATGCGCGGCCGCGGTGACACCCGTCACACGGCATGCGCACCAGCTCCACGGTGCCATCGGCTACACGCGGGAGTACCCGTTGCATCAGTTCACGCGTCGGCTCTGGGCGTGGCGGGACGAGGGCCGGACGCAGCGCCAGTGGACGCGCATCGCGGGCGAGCGCGTCCTCGCGGCGGGTCCCGATCGACTTTGGGAGTCGATCGCCGGCTAGGCGACGGAAGTGGAAATCGATCTGAGTTCGAGAGGACAGGTGAGTATGGCGAACGTTGCGGATGGGCGGCTTCTCGTCGTCGGTGCAGGGACCATGGGCGCGCAGATAGGCCTGCAGGCCGCGAAGAACGGGATCGCGGTCGAACTCGTCGACATCTCCGCAGAGGCGCTGGAGCGCGGGCGCGCGGAGGTGTCGTCCATCCTCGAGCGCGACGTCGAGCGTGGGCGCACGAGCCGCGCGGAGGCGGATGAGACCGCGGCACGGCTCCGCTTCTCGGACTCGCTGGAGTCGGCGGCACCGACCTGCGATTGGGCCATCGAGGCCGTGGTCGAGCGCGCTGACATCAAGAAGGCGGTGTTCGACCAGCTCGCGTCGCTTCTTCCCGAGCACGCCGGGATCGCGACGAACTCGAGTCACATCCGAGCCGCGACGATCGTCGGCGATGCCCCGTACAAGGAGCGGACGCTCAACATGCACTTCTTCCATCCCGTCGTGCGGATGGACCTCGTCGAAGTGGTGGCCTCGCCCGACACTCGGCCCGACATCCTCGAGGCCGGGGTGGCGTGGGCCGAGCGGATGAAACGCAAGCCGATCGTGCTGCACAAGGACGTCGACGGCTTCGTGGTCAATCGCATCCTCGGCCAGGCATCACGGGAGGCCTTCAGCCTGCTCTCGGACGGAGTCGCCTCCTTCGACCAGATCGACATCGCGGTCAAGAACGGACTGGGCTGGCCGCTCGGCCCGTTCATGCTCGCCGACTTCTCCGGACTGGATGTCGTGCTCCAGACCCGCACGAATCGCTACGAACTTCACGGTGAGGAGGGCGATCGAAAGACCATCGAGGTCCTCAAGCCTCTCGTCGAGTCCGGACGGCTCGGGCGCAAGTCGGGCAAGGGCTTCTACGACTACGGCGTCGAACCGCCGGCGCCGTTGCCGCTCCCATGAGCACCGGGGACCGCTCGGTCCTCGTTCTCGGGGCGACGGGCGATGTCGGGCGCGGCGTCGTCGCCGCCTGCCTCGGCCGCGGTTGGACGGTGACAGCCGTGGCGCGCAGCGGCGCGGCGCTCGAGGAGCTGGCCGCCGCACACGACTCGCCCCGACTTCGTCTCGCGCGCGGTTCGATAGCGGACGGCACGGGTGCCCGCGCGCTCGCGGAGTCGACGGTGGTCGACGGCCCCCTTGCTGTCGTCAACGCGATCAGCGTGCCCTGGCGGCCCGCCCCCGTGCTCGAGACGGAGTACTCGGCCGCCGCGTCGTACTGGGAGCAGTACCTCGGTGCCCACCTCGCCGTGATCAAGGCCTTCGTGCCCCTGCTCGGGCCCGATTCTCTCCTCCTCGGGGTCGGTGGCGGCATGGCGGACTTCGCCGCCGTCGGCAACGCGGTGATCTCGATGTGCCAGGCGGCCGAGCGGATGCTGTACCGCACGCTAGCGCTGGAAGTCGCCGATGCAGGCCCGGCGGTGCGGGAGCTCATGATCGTCTCGAAGGTCCGTGGCCACAGCAACCGCGACACCGCGAGAGCGGAGTGGCTCAGCGACGTGGAGATCGGCGAACGGATCGCCGACATCATCGCGGATCCGTTCGAGGAGCAGAATCTCGGGCCGATCCTCAAGATCGTGCCTCAGCGCGAGGGGAGAGGTTCATGAGGGTGCTCGTCATCGGCGGCGGCGGTGTCGGGTCCGTCCTCGCGGGCTATCTGGCCCGAGACGGACGCGATGTCACCGTGGCCGACGGCTGGTTCGCTCACATCGAGAAGATTCGACACAGCGGTCTGGTCGTGCAGGCGGTCGAGGGCGAGTTCGTGGCGCATCCGCCCGCGGTCCACTTCGACGAGCTCGCCGGGTTCGGTTGCGCCGACGTCATCGTCATCGCGGGCAAGTCGTACGACACCCGCATGCTGGCATTCCTCGCGCGCGAGCACATCGGCGCACACACCGTCGTGATGTCCGCGCAGAACGGCATGAACGACGCGTCAGTGGCAGCGATCGTGGGGGACGATCGCATGGTCGCGTGCGTCGTGGCGCTGGGCGCGGATCTGATGGAGCCCGGTCTCGTGCGGCGAAGCAGCGCGGAAGATGCACCCTCCATCATCATCGGGCACCTCGCGCCCGGGCGTGACCGTTCGGTGATCGAGCGGCTCGGCGACCTGTTCTCGCCGCTGGGCGGCGTGAAGGTCGTAGACGATGCCTGGCCCGAGCGCTGGGGGAAGCTGACACTCAACTCGATGTCGAACGCCCTTGCCGGGCTCACGGGGCTCTGGTCGGACAGGATGTGGTCGGAGCCGCTCACGCTCGACATCATCATCGCGCTGGGCCATGAGACCGCCTCGCTCGCAGAGGCGGAGGGCATCGCGTCGGCACCCGTGCTCGGGAGGATTCCGCAGTCGCTCCTCATCGCCGCCGACTCTGTCGAAGGCGATGCGTGGGCCGAGGTCGCCGCCGAGATGCGCGCGATCAGTGCCGAGCGCGTCGGGAAGAAGGCGAATCGCGCCTCGCTGCTGCAAGACATCATGCGCGGCAGGAGGACCGAGATCGACTACCTGAACGGGTGGATCGCGCGACGGGGGAGTGAGCTCGGCGTGGCCACGCCCACGCATGCGCGAATGGTCGACGAGTTGAAGAGCGTCGAAGCAGGTGAGCGCCCCCCGGCGCTCGACAACGCCGTCGGCCTGGCGCAGGCCGTGCGCGAGTGGTACTCGTGAGCGCTCGCGCGCGGTCCTGAGGTCAGCCGCCGACGGGAGCGACGAACTCCCACGCGCCGGCATCCGAATCCACGAGCATCAGGGTCAGACGTCGGTCCCACGAGGCCACCGATCCGAACTCCTGCTGCCACGCGAGAAGCGGGCGGGTGTGTTCACGAAGCTCGTGCTCGAACGTCGTCCCGATCGCGCCGAGCACCTGGTGCGTGTCGCGGGCGACCCGTGAAGCGGCATGACCGACGACAGATCGTGCGATGCCGGCCGACCGTTCCGTGACCAGGCCGTCCTCGAGCGTCGACAGAACCGCTCCGTCGACTGCCGCTCGCGCGAGGGCCGTCTCGCCCGCGGAGCGTGCGATGAGCTGCTGCACCGCCTGGAACGCCGCGATCGGACGTCCGAACTGCCTCCGCGCGGAGGCATGCTCGATGGACAGCTCGAGCGCGCGCTCCATCGCTCCCAGGCTCTGCGCGCAGCGCGCGAGGCTCCCGCGCAGCTCGAGCTGTTCGATGGTTCCTTCGGGTGCGGCACTGCCGGCGAGCTCGTCGAGGGCGATGCAGACCGTGTCGCGCGGTTGACCGGCGAGGTCCCAGCCCCGCTCGATCCGGAACCGCTCTCGCGGAACGTCGGCGACGAGCTCAGCTCCGTCCGCGTCCCGCCATGCGACGACGATCGAGTCGACCAGCGAGGCCCACGGCACGCGCCGCGCTCTGCCCTCCGCGTCGAGCACGGCGGCCGTGCGTGGCACGTCGTCGATGGGCAGCTCAGCCCGGACGAGCAGCCACCCCGCGAGCGCGTCATGCTCGGCGAGGGGCACCGGTGCGGCGTGACGGGCCGTCGTGCGAAGCAGCGCCGCGGCCTCCAGCCAGCCCGCGTCGTGATCGCCCGAGAGGAGCGTCGTGATGCCGGCATCCGAAAGGGTCTTCCACAACTCCATATCGAGCTCGACGAGATGCGGTGACTCACCGCGGCGCGCGCGCCAGTCGGAGAGGATCTCGTCGAAGAGCGACTGGAGGCCCTGATCGATCTGTGTCGGTTGATTCATCAGCGCAGTCCCAGCTCTCGAGTGATGACCCCGCGCAGGATCTCGTTGGTGCCGCCGCGCAGCGTGTAGCCCGGTCGAGTCAGCAGCGCGCGGTCGGTCAGCGCACGGACGCGTTCCGGCGTGTCGTCGTCGAGCATGTCTCCTGCCCATTCCACGAGGTCCGCCTCGGTCGCCGTGCCGACGTCCTTCACCAGGGCCGCCGCCACATCGAGCCGCTCATGCCGGGACAAGCCGCCGGCGACCGCCGCGGACATCGTGTGCAGCGCCACCGTTCTCGCGAAGTAGCGGCCCAGGGCGTGGTCGGGCACCTCGCTCCCCGCGCGCGTCGAGGCGAGCAGCGATTCGAGGAGCGGCATCGTGGAGAGGAACCGCTCGGGCCCGCTGCGCTCGAATGCGAGCTCACTCGTCACCTGAGCCCACCCCTGACCGGCTTCGCCCAGCACGAGGTCATCGGGCACGAACACATCGTCGAGGAACACTTCGTTGAAGTGTTCCTCTCCGCTGAGGGAGCGGATCGGCCGTACGGTCACGCCCGGCTGACGGAGGTCGATGAGGAACTGGCTCAACCCGTCATGCCGGTGCTGCGGATCGAGCGGTTCCGTTCGTGCCAGCACGACGAACCAGTCGGCGAGGTGCGCATTCGACGTCCATACCTTCGTGCCGGTCACCGACCATCCGCCGTCGACCTTCGTGCCCTTCGTGCGCACACTCGCGAGGTCTGACCCGCTGTCAGGCTCGGACATCCCGATCGCGAAGAGGACCTCGCCGCGCGCGATGCCGGGCAGGAACCTCCGCTTCTGCTCCTCCGTGCCGAAGCGAAGCAGGGACGGCGCCACCTGCCGGTCGGCGAACCAATGCGCCGTCACGGGCGCACCCGCCGCGAGCAGTTCCTCCGTCACGACGAATCGCTCGAGGAAGCTCCGTCCATGGCCGCCGTATTCGATGGGGATGGTCATGCCGAGCCAGCCTTTGGACGCGAGCCGCAGCGTGAACTCGCGATCCCAGCTCGACATCCACGAGTCGACGTTCGGGACGAAGCCGTTGCGGGCGATCTCCTCAGCGATCCAGGCGCGCACTTCGGCGCGCAGCGCGATCAGATCGGGCGTCTCGACCGTGATCGGGGGGGTCAGATCTTTCATGTGTGGCCACCGCTCACTGGGAGGTGTAGTTTCCGGGCCGCTTCTCGAGCGCCGCTTGGACAGCCTCGTCGTGGTCAGCGGTGTGATGGGCGATCGCCTGAAGCGAGGCCGACAGCTCCAGGATCGACCGGAGATCCTGTGACGAGGACTCGCGCAGGAGCCGCTTGGCCATCCGCACGGCGAGGGGCGGGTTCTTGGCGACCCGCTCGGCGAGTGCGTGCGCCTCGCGCAGGAGGTCGTCGGGCTCGACCACCGCATTGACCACACCCCATTGGAGGGCGGTCGTGGCGTCGATCCGATCCCCCGTCAGCACGAGTTCGGCCGCCCGAGCAGGGCTGAGCCCGCGGGCGAGGAGCCATGCTCCGCCGTCACCGGGGATGAGGCCGAGCTGGACGAAGCTCTCCGCGAAGAACGCGGTGGTCGATGCGATGCGCAGGTCGCACATGAGCGCAAGGTCGCACCCGGCGCCGACCGCCGGACCGTTGACCGCCGCGATGATCGGCACCTCGAGCTCGAGCATCGCCCGCGGAATCCTCTGGATGCCGCCGCGATACCCCTGCGTCTGGCTGTAGGGGCTGCCGCCGAAGAGTCCGCGTTTCGCCTTGAGATCCTTGATGTTCCCGCCCGAGGAGAACGCGCTGCCGGCACCCGTGAGGATGATGCAGCGGAGCTGCTCGTCTGCATTCGCTTCCGCGATGAGCTCGACGATCGCGTCGATCGTCTCGGTTCCCGTGATCGGGTTCCGCTGCTCAGGCAGGTCGATCGTCCACGTCTCGATGCGACCTTCGCGGTCCTTCCGCACTGAGCCCACGACAGGTTCCCTCCCGCGCTGAAGCCGGCGCGACGGCGAATCGGAGTGCTGATGCTTGCTTTGAGTATACTTAATCGATCAAGATTGCCGTAGGTGAGCGTCGAAGGTCACAGAGGGTCGGGTAAATCCGCCTACTGTTTACATTCCGGTGTCTCACTGAGGGACGGGAGTCATCGGAATGGCGAAGTTGGAAGACGGCGAAGACGTCGTCCTGTACGAGGTGCGCGACGGCGTGGCCCTCATCACGTGGAACCGGCCCGAGCGCTCCAACGCCTGGTCTCCGGACATGGAACGGCGCTACTTCGATCTGCTCCGTCTCGCCGACCGATCCTCGGACGTGCGGGCGATCGTCGTGACGGGCGCCGGCCGGAACTTCTGCCCCGGCATGGACACTCAGCTGCTCGAGGACTCGAGCAACGGCTCGCGCCACAACGACCCCGAGGCGCGCGAGCCCCAGACGATGCCGACCACGATCCTCAAGCCGCTGATCGCCGCGATCCACGGCGCGTGCGCAGGCACGGGGCTGATCCAGGCCTGCATGGCGGATGTGCGATTCGCGGATGCGGATTCCCGGATCACCGCGGCGTTCCCGCGGCGCGGCATCATGACCGAGCACGGATTGGCGGTCTTGCTCCCCGCGCTCATAGGGTGGGCGAGCGCCGTCGACGTCCTCCTCTCCGGACGGGTCATCTCCGGTGCCGAGGCTGCCGCGCTGGGTCTCGTGAAGCTTTCGGAGCCCGGTTCCGCCCTGACGGATGCGCTCGCTTACGCCCAGGACCTCGCGGACAACTGCTCTCCGCAGGCGATGGCGGTGACCAAGCAGCAGCTCTGGAGGGAGCTGCGTCGGCCACTCGAGGAGTCGCGGCTGGAGGCCCTCACGCTGTGGCGCACCCTCCGTGAGCATGTGGACTTCAAGGAAGGCGTGGCGAGCTTCATGGAGCGGCGCAGTCCGGTATTTGCGCCCATCGGAGAAGCCGACCTGCGGCGCATCCGAGAGCTGTGGGCGGATGCCGCGACCGAGAAGCGAAAGTTCTCATTGCCCCATGATGAAGTATAGAGTATCCTGAATATCCCTTTGTAGTGCCAGGTAACCCGCGCATCAGTGCCGATGCAGCATAGAAAGGCAGACAATGTCCCGAGGAAAACAGCGCCTCTTTAGCACACTAGCCGCCGCCGGGATCGGAGCGCTCCTGCTCACGTCCTGTTCGAGCGCGGGTTCCGAGACGGGGACCCCGGAACAGGAGGGGGTGCCGTTCGGCGCGTCGAAGGAGGAGTGGATCGCCGCGTTCGAGGATGTGGAGCCGATCGAGATCCGGAGCCAGACCCCGGCGCCGCAGGGTTCCCTCGGGTCGCTCGCGTGGGAGGAGTACTACGCGTCGATCGAGGAGTACTCCGGCGGGAAGATCACGGTCGATCTCGGGTATGCCTATGCCTACGCGGCGCCGAATGAGGTCGACGAGGCCGTGGCGGACGGAACCATGGACATGGGTCCACTCCTGCCGACCCTCGACCCTGCGAAGTACCCGGCGTACGCCACGATGGCGAACCTCACGTTCCTCACCTCGCAGTCGCCGCTCATCGCGATCCTGCACGCGAACACGTACCAGAACACCGCCTCGTGGGCGACCCCCGAGATCCTCGAGGAGTTCCGTGCTGACGGCATCGAGCCGATCTGGATGGCGAACTCGCTGCCCCCGACGGGAATCCTGTGCAGCAAGCCGATCGAGTCGTTGGCCGACGCACAGGGCCTTCAGTCACAGGCGTCGTCGCCGGCCGCCGGGCAGCAGCTTCAGGCCATCGGGATCACGCCCGTCGCGATTCCCTACACGGACGTGTTCGAATCCGTGCAGCGCGGCGTGCTCCAGTGCACGAACGTGTTCCCCGGTCAGGCGTACCTCTACGGTGTGCCCGAGGTCGCTCCGTACGTGCACTTCGCGTCGCGGGCGGGAATCGTCCACACGCCGGGGCTCGTCGGTGCGAATGCCGACTGGTTCAACTCCCTCCCGCTCGTGGCTCAGCAGCTCATCTGGGACCGTCAGACCGTCTTCTTCACGCGTACGGCGGAGACGACGTGGGAAGTGCTCCTCGAGGCGATCAAGGTCGCCGAGCAGAACGGGGGCGGCGCGATCGACCTCGCTGACGAGATCCAGGACGCGCTGATCGAGAAGGGCAATGAGCCTCTCCGCGCGCAGACGCTCGATTCCACGGAAGTGGACGGCGCCGCGCTGGTGGAGGTCACCGAGGCGGCGGCGGCCGACTGGCTCGCAGTGATCGAGTCCTTCGGGTTCGATCTGGATGTGACGCTCGGTGAGCTGGAGGACTGGCTGGCCAAGAACGATCCCGACCTCGAGGGACTCATCAACGAGGTGTCGCAGGACTTCATCCTGGAGCACCGTCCGAGCTGACGCGTCGGCAAGGTTCGCGGATGCTGCCGTGGCGGTCGAATGGACCGTCACGGCAGCACTGTTCGTCGGGCCGCGCATCCGGGAGTTGTGGGGCGGATGCCGCAGCCGTGGAACTCGACACTCTGCTTCACCAACGGCGAGTTATAGAGTATCCTGAATATACCTTGCAGAGTGAGGAATACCCGAGCATCAGTGCCGATGCACAAAGGAAGGCAGACAATGTCCCGAGGAAAACAGCGCCTCTTTAGCACCCTAGCCGCCGCCGGGATCGGAGCGCTCCTGCTCACGTCCTGTTCGAGTGGCGGATCCGAGCCGGAGGCCCCCGAACAGGCCGGCGTGGCGTTCGGGGCGTCGAAGGAGGAGTGGATCGCCGCGTTCGAGGACGTGGAGCCCTTCGAGATCCGCTCCGAGACGCCTGCGCCCCAGGGTTCGCCCGGATCGCGGGCCTGGGAGGCGTACTTCGCCTCGCTCGAGGAGTACTCGGGCGGCAAGATCACCGTTGATCTGGGCTACTCGTACGCCTACGCGGGAATCACCGAGGTCGATGATGCCGTCGCGGACGGCACTCTCGACATGGGCCCGTTGCTTCCCACTCTCGACCCGGCGAAATATCCGGCGTACACGACCATGGCGAATCTGACGTTCCTCACGTCGCAGTCGCCGCTCGTCGGGATCCTGCACGCGAACACGTACCTCAACACCGCCGCTTGGGACACCGAGGAGATCCTCGACGAGCTTCGCAGCGACGGCATCGAACCGATCTGGCTGGCGAACTCGCTGCCTCCCACGGCGCTCCTGTGCAACCAGCGGATCGAGTCGCTCGCCGACGCCCAGGGGCTTCAGGCGGTGGCGTCCTCGCCGGCCGCGGCCACGCAGATGCAAGCCATCGGCATCACCCCCGTGGCGATCCCGTACACCGATGTATACGAATCCGTGCAGCGCGGCGTGTTGGAGTGCACCAACACGTTCCCTGGCCAGGCGGCTGTGTTCGGGATCACCGAGGTTGCTCCCTACGTGCACTTCGCGTCGCGCGCAGGCATCATTCACACTCCCGGTGCCTTCGGCGTGAACGCGGACTGGTTCAACTCGCTCCCGCTCGTCGCGCGGCAGCTGATCTGGGATCAGCAGCGCGTGTTCTTCACCGAGACTGCGGCTGCGACGTGGGACCAGCTCCTCGAAGCCATGCAGAGCGCCGAGGCGAACGGAGGCGGCGCGATCGATCTGAACCGTGAGATCCAGGACGCGCTGATCGAAAAGGGCAATGACACCCTCCGGCAGCAGACGGTCGACTCCACGGATGTGGATGGCGCTGCCCTGGTCGAGGTCGCCGAGGCGGCGGCAGCTGACTGGCTCGAGATCATCGCGGCCAACGGCTTCGATCCGGACGTCACGCTGGATCAGCTCGAGGAGTGGCTGGCGGACAACGACCCGGATCTCGAAGGCCTCATCGACGAGATGGTCCAGGCCTTCATCCTGGAGCACCGTCCGAGCTGACGCGTCGGCAAGGCATCGCGGATGCTGCCGTGGCGGTCGAATGGATCGTCACGGCAGCACTCTGCGTGGGGTCAGAACGCGACGTAGCCGCCGTCGACCACGAGCTCGGTGCCGGTGATGAACGACGCTTCGTCCGACGCGAGGAACAGAACGGCCTGGGCGACCTCGCTGTGCGTGCCCGCGCGGCGCATCGGGGTCACGAGACGGACTTGCTCGGCGAGCCCGGGGTCCGAGTCCTTCTCGGCTCCCAGGAGGCCGGAATCCACGAGTCCCGCCAATACGGCGTTGCACCGTACGCCCTCCGCCGCGTAGTCGGACGACACATCCTTCGCGAGGATCCGCAGCGCGCCCGCCATGGCGGCGTGCGCCTCAGAGATGCCGCGCGGCGGTGCGAGCGCCGCCACGGATGTGACCAGCACGATGCTGCCTGCGCCCCGCTGCATCATCGACTCGAGCACCGAACGGATGCCGAGGAACGCACCCGTCGCGCCACCCAGCGAGCTCTCCCATTCCTCCGCCGCGATCTCCGGGATGCGGTGGGTCGCATCCGACCTCGCGTTGTGCACGAGGATGTCGACGCCGCCGAAGCGGTCTCGGACGGTCTTCACGGCGCTCTCCCACTGGGCGACGTCGTCGGGGTCGAGCGGGAGCGCATCCGCCTCACCTCCGGTCGCGGCGAGTTCAGCGAGCAACGTCCCCCGCGCCTCGTCATCCGGGTCGAGCAGGATGACGCGCGCGCCTTCGTCGGCGAAGAGGCGGGCTTGCTCCCGACCTTGCGCGGTGGTGGCGGCCGTGATCAGCGCGACCTTGTCCTTGAGCCTCATCTGCCAGCCTCTCTCAGGATGCGTGATGACTATAGAGTATCCTCAAAGCCTCCCCAAAGTCTCAGAGGAGAGAACGTGAGCGACACCACCCGGAGCACGTCTGCGGCCGAGGACCGGCCTCGCGTTCCGGATCATGTGCAGCGGTTCCTCGACGAGACGCGGAGTGCCGCATTCCCGGCCTCGGCGCTACGGGACGGGAGCGTCGCACGGGAGTGGCTCGCCCGGGCACGAGCGCGCAGCGCGGCTCGAGGTCTGGTAGAGCATGTCGACACCGTCCGGGAGGACCGCGTGCCCGGGGGGCCGCCGGTGCGGCTCTACATTCCAGGTTCTCCTCGCCCGATGCCGACGGTGCTCTACTTCCATGGTGGCGGGTGGGTCATGGGTGACCTCGAGAACAACGACGCCATCTGCAGGCGCCTCGCCAACGAGTGCGAGTCGATCGTGGTGAGCGTCGACTACCGGCTCGCCCCGGAGAATCGCTTCCCCGCCGCGCTCGATGACGCGGTCGCGGCGCTCGCCTGGGTGCGGTCGGAGATCAGTCGATTCGGGGGAGACCCGGCCAGGGTCGGGGTGGCAGGCTCGAGCGCCGGCGGGAACCTCGCCACTGCACTCACGATGAGACTGCGCGCCGAAGGGGGCGAGCAGCCCGCGATCCAGTTGCTGCTGTATCCGCCTCTGGATGCGCGCGCGGACTCGCAGTCCCACCACCGGAACGCCACGGGGTTCTCGCTCCACCACGACCAGATGCGATGGTTCTGGCAGACCTACGCGCCGGGGCGGCTCGAGGAGCCGCTGGTGTCGCCCGCGCGGTGCGGCGACCTGCGCGGGCTCGCGCCCGCGTACGTCGTGACCGCAGAGTTCGATCCCCTCCACGACGAGGCGTGCGAGTATTCCGATCGCCTGGAAGCGGCCGGCGTGCCGGTCGAGGTCGACGATGTTCCCGCGCAGATCCACGGTTTCGTGACCTTCGTCGGCATCTGGCCGGAAGCGGATGCGGCCGCGGCGCGGGCCGCCATTGCGTTGCGTAGAGCGCTCGCCCATCCATCGGGAGGATGACGCTCTGCAGGAAGCGAGAGTTCAGTATCCTGATACTCTATTGTCGAGCGAAGCAGTCGTCTGCGGGACGGCACGACACGAGGTAGGCGGTTCAATGACGAATGACGTCGCTGCGGTGAAGGTGCTCATCATCGGCGGGGGCTTCGGCGGCATCGCGATGGGTGTTCGCCTGAAGCGGTCGGGGATCGACGACTTCGTGATCCTCGAGCAGAACGCCGGTCCGGGCGGCACCTGGTGGTCGAACGACTACCCGAACTCCGAGGTGGACGTCGTCTCGTCGATCTACTCGTACTCCTTCAAGCTCGGTCGCTTCAGCCGCACCCATGCGGGTCAGGCGGAGCTGCTCGAGTACATCAAGGAGACCGTCGACGAGTTCGGCCTGACCCCGCACTTCCGGTACAACACGCGCGTGGACGCCGTCGTCTGGGACGACGCGCGCCAGTCCTACACCGTCACAACGCGAGACGGGCGGGCCATCGAGGCGAAGTACGTCGTGAGTGCGGTCGGCATGCTCAGCGACCCGAGGCCGCCCAGCTGGCCCGGAACCGAGACGTTCGAGGGGCGCCTCATGCACTCGTCGCAGTGGGACCATTCCCTCGACCTGAGCGACAAGACGGTCGGGGTGATCGGAGTCGGCTCGACGGGCGCCCAGATCATCCCCGGAATCGCGCCCAAGGCGCGTGAGCTGAAGGTGTTCATGCGCGAGCCCGGCTGGGTGCTTCCCAAGCACGCGCGCGACTACACCTCCGAGGAGCTTCGGAAGAACCGCAGCCGGCTGCGACGCAGGCTTCGGCGGAACATCGACATGGTGCGGAACGACTGGCACCACACGTACCACCCCATCTACCTGGCGGGCAGCAAGCGCAACGTCGAGTACGAGCGCGTCGCGCGGCGGTACCTGGACGAGGTCTTCAAGGACCGCCCGGACCTCAAAGAGGCGATGACGCCCACCTACCAGTTCAGCGCCAAGCGCCGGGTCGTCAGCGACGATTTCCTGCAGGCCCTGACACTCCCGAACGTCGAGTTGATCACGGGCGGAGTCGTGGCGCTGACGAAGACGGGCGTGGTGAGCGGGGACGGCCGCGAAACACCGGTCGACGTCCTGGTCTACGCGACCGGTTTCAAGGCGTCCCAGTACCTGTCTTCGCTGAAGGTGAGCGGACGCGACGGCGCCCTCCTGAGCGACGTGTGGAAGGACGGTGCGTTCGCGTTCCTCGGCATCACCGTCCCCCGATTCCCGAACTTCTTCATCATGTACGGTCCGAACACGAACGGCGGAGCGCCCATCACGCGGATGCTGGAACTCCAGGCCCGTTTCATCGCGGCGGAGATCCGGCGCGCGGAACGTCACGGCTGGACTTCGATCGAGGTCACGCAAGAGGCATCCGATCGCTACCAGGTGTGGATCCAGCGTCGAATGGAAGGCACCGCCTGGCAGTACGGGAACAACTACTTCAAGGCGCCGAACGGCAAGATCGTCACCCAGTGGCGAGACGGCGCGGCGCTCTACAGCTGGCTCCTGCGAACGAAACGGCTGCGGGGTTCACGTGGTCGAAAGGTGCGGGTCGAGCCGGCGGCATCCGTCGAGAAGCCCGAGCGGTCGGCAACGGAAGCCGCGCTCGCCACGCAGTCGGGAGGATCCGAATGAGCCACCTGGAAGGCAAGGCCTTCGTCGTAACCGGTGCCGGCGGCGGACTCGGCCGCGCGTACGCCGCCGAGCTCGCCGCGTACGGGGCGGCTGTCGTGGTCAACGATGTCTCCGAAGCGGGCGCCCTCGAGACGGTGCGGCTCATCGAGGCCGACGGAGGCAGGGCGCTCGCGGAGGTCGGCTCGGTCTCGGACTGGGCGGTCGCGGAAGCCCTGCCGCGCGTGGCTTCCGAGGCGTTCGGTAGCTTCGACGGTCTCGTCAACAACGCCGGAGTCATCCACGACCGGCTCCCGTGGGAAGAGGACGAATCTTCGCTGCGGCGCATCGTCGAGGTGAACGTGATCGGCGCGCTCTTCTGCGGCGTCAACGCACTCAAGGTGCTCGTGCCACAGGGCTCGGGGGCCATCGTGAATGTGACATCCGGGAGCCTGCTCGGACTGAGCGGCGTGTCCACCTACGGCGCCACCAAGGGTGCGGTCGCGTCGATGACGTATGGCTGGGCCGTCGAGACGGCGGGAACCGGCGTCCGGGTGAACGGCCTCATGCCGCGAGGGCAGACCGCGATGACGGCCGCACGCGGAACGAAGGACCCGAGCCTCGGGGCGTCGAAGGTGCCGGTCCCCGCGAGCCCGCCGCCGGAGGTGATCGCTCCCCTCGTGGCCTACCTCATGAGCGACGCGGCGGCGGCGCTCAACGGTCGGATCCTTCGCCACGACGGCCAGCAGGTCACCTTCGTCGACGCGATGTCATGGCAGTCGGGCGTGCCGATCCCGGGGAGGATCTCGCTCGATGAGATGGCTGCGGCGGTCGCGACGTTGGGCGGCGCGCGATGACCGGGCGTGTGCGCTCCCGCGTCCGCATCGGAGATGTCGAGGTCATCGCGATCATCGACGGTGAGATCCCAGGTCCTCCCGATGCGATGTACGCCGAGGTCCCCGCGCCGGAGCGGGCAGCGGCCGTGGCGGGGTTCGTCGATCGCGCAAGCGGGAACTTCGTCTTCACGATCGGCTCGTACCTGCTGGCCATGCCGGACGACCGCCTCGTCCTCGTCGACACGGGGATAGGGCCGAATCCTGTGCCGCCCTCCATGGGCGGCGGTCTGCGAAGCGGCCTCCTCGCGGTGGGCGTTCAGCCCGAGGACGTCGACGATGTCGTGTTCACGCACCTCCACTTCGATCACATCGGCTGGGCTGCGCAGGGGGGCGCTCCGTTCTTTCCGAACGCCACGTACCGCGCCGACCGGCGCGACTGGGAGCACTTCATGGCGCCCGACTACGAGCCGGCGGCCTTCGAGCACTACGCGACGAGGATCGAGACGGATCGCGCCGGCGTCCGCCTGGCGCCCGTGGCCGACAGGCTCGAGCTGTGGGACCCGGGAGAGGGGATCCTTCCCGGTCTGTCGAGCTGGGATGCGCCCGGTCATACGCCGGGGACGTCCGCGCTCGTCATCGAATCTCGCGGCGAGCGGGGAGCATTGCTGGGTGACATCGCCCACTCCATTCCGGAGCTGCTCAACGGGTGGCCGTTCCGAAGCCACCTCGAACAGGAGAGGGCGACCGCGTCCAATGTGGCAACCCGCGAATGGCTCGCGGACGAGGGGCTTCTCTGCTCCGGATCGCATTTCCCCGGCCTCGAGTGGGGTTACGTGCGACGCACGGGCGGGAACTACACGTGGGAGGTTTACAACGGATGAAGGCGTACAAGATCCTCGCGGAGGCCCTCGTCGAGCAGGGAGCGCACACCATGTTCGGCGTCATGGGCGATGCGAACATGCAGATCATCGCGCACTACAAGGATGTGGCGGGCGGCCGTTACCTCGGCGCAACGCATGAGGCGGGGGCGATCGAGATGGCTGACGGCTTCCACCGCATCAGCGGCGAGATCGGCTTCGCGACCGCCACGCACGGCCCCGGTTTCACGAACACCCTCACGGCGCTCACCGAGGCCGGTCGCAACCGCAGCCAGCTGGTCGTCATCACGGGTGACACCCCGCCGGAGCGGACATGGACGCAGGCGCTCGACATCGGCGCCGCTGTCGCACCGACCGGCGCCGGCTACGAACGCGTGTATCGCCTCGACTCCATCGAGGCCGACCTCGCGCGCGCGATTCAGCGCGCCACGATCGAGCGACGTCCGGTCGTGCTCAACTTCCCTTACGCGCTCATGCAGCAGGAGACGGATCCGCACCCGATCAAGCCGTCTCCGCCCCTCGTCCAACTGCCTCCCCGCCCCGACGACTCGGCGTATGAGCGTGCTCTGGATCTCATCGCGGGAGCGGACCGCCCGCTGGTGCTCGCAGGACGTGGAGCCGCGCGCTCGAATGCACGCGAGGAGATCATCGCGTTCGCGGACGCGCTGGGCGCGCCGCTCTCGACCTCGCTGCTCGGTCGCGACCTTTTCGCGGGGCATCCGCTGAATCTCGGAATCGTCGGCTCACTCGGCCACTCGATCGCTCTCGACGCGATCGGGCAGGCGGATGTCATCATCGCCTTCGGAGCCGGGCTGAACCGGTACACGACCGATCGCGGCGATCTCTTCAAGGGCAAGCGGGTGCTGCAGGTCGACACGTCCGCCGAGAACGTCGGAATCTTCCTGCGCGTCGACGAGCTGCTCCTCGGCGATGCGAAGGAGGTCGCCGCGACGCTGACGGGGTACCTGAAGGAGGCGGAGTTCGAGCCGAGCGGATGGGCGCAGCGCTTCGCTCCGCGCCTGGCGGAGTGGACGCCGGAATCCGAGTTCGACGACAAATCCGCGAACGGCACCGTCGACGTCCGCTCCGCCGTGATCGCTCTGGACCGAGTGCTGCCGAAGGATCGGATCGTGGTCTCGGACGTCGGCCGATTCCTCGTGGCCGCGTGGCGCTATCTCTCGGTCGAGTGGCCGCTGCGATTCACGCACACGAGCACGTTCGGCTCGATCGGCCTCGGGCTGGGCACCGCCCTCGGCGCCGCCGTCGCCGACCCTTCACGGCTTACGGTGGGGATCATGGGCGACGGCGGCTTCATGATGTCCGGACTCGAGCTGTCCACCGCGGCGCGTTACAAGCTCCCGATCCTCGTGGTCGTCGTGAACGACGGTGCCTACGGGGCCGAGTACACGAAGCTGAAGAACCACGGCGAGGACCCGAAGCACTCCCTTGTGGAGTGGCCCGAGCTCGGCCCTCTCGCGGAGGCGATGGGGGCCAGGACGCTGACGGTTCGCTCCCTCGAGGACTTCGGCCGGGTCCCCGCGCTCATCGACGGCCTCGAAGGGCCCGCCTTCGTGGACGTGCGGCTCGATCCGCTCGCCGATGTCGGGCACTGGTAGAAGCGGTCAGGCACAGCGAAGGGATCGACGATGACCCAAGCGACACTCGACGATCTCCGCAGGCTCGCGGAGGAAGTCCGCAACTGGGGACGGTGGGGTGCCGATGACCAGATCGGCACGCTGAATCTCATCGGCCCCCAGGAGCTCGCGGGAGCCATGGCATTGGGACCCAAGGGGAAGGTGATCCCGCTCGGCGCGCCGATCCACGCAGACGGACTCTGGGATGCGAACACCTTCCGACGGAATCCCATCCATGTCTTCACCGTGAACGGGGGCGATTGGGACGGCATCGGAGAGGCTCTCGCCGATTGGCCGGATGCGCCCACATCCGACAAGGCGATCTTCGGCGCAACCGCCGCGTCCTCGACGCGGTTCGCGGACGACGTCGTGATCATGGGCCTGCAGACGTCGACGCAGTGGGACGCCCTCAGCCACGCCTGGTACGACGGACTCCTCTACAACGGGGTTCCCGCGAACCGCGTGACCACGCGCGGATCCACGCACGCAGACATCACCCAGATCCTGCAGAAGGGTGTCGCGGGCCGAGGTGTTCTGATCGACGTCGCCGGTCATAGAGGGGTGCCGCACCTCCCCGCGAACGAGCCGATCTTCGCCGAGGAGCTGGATCGGGTGGCGGCGGCGCAGGGCGTGGCCGTCCGCCCCGGGGACATCCTTCTCGTCCGCACCGGCTGGTGGTCGACGTGGACACCGGGCGGAGATGGGCCGGCCTGGCGGAACGGCTGCCCCGGGCTGCATTGGACCGCCGCGCGATGGCTGCGCGAGAAGGACGTCGCCGCCGTCGCATCCGACAATCTGGCTGTCGAGGTGCGCGCAGCGGACGTCGCCGGCGCCACGCTGCCGCTGCACATGCTCGCCCTTCGTGACATGGGCCTCACTCTCGGTGAGCTGTGGGACTTCGAGGCGCTCGCGCGAGACTGCACCGAGGATGGGGTGTACGAGATGTTCGTGGCGGCCCCGCCGCTGAGGGTTCCGGGGGCGGTCGGATCCGCGATCACCCCGATCGCGATCAAGTGACGAAGGGGCAGCACGTGAGGCGTCAGACAATCGCACTCGATCCGGGCACGATGGAGCTCGACCTGCTCGAGCTTCCGCAGACGGACCCGCCGGTCGGTGGCCTCATCGCGCGGATCACGATGGCCGGGGTGTGCGGCACGGACGCACACCGACTGTCCGGCGACGTGCCGCCGGGCTCATACGCGTATGCCTTCGGACATGAGCCGGTGGGGGTCGTCCACAGCCTGGGCGAAGGGCGTGACACGGATGCGCGGGGGGCACCTCTCGCGGTCGGCGATCGGATCCTGTGGTACCCGGCCTCCGCGAGCTGCGGCGAATGCGGCCGCTGTCTTCGAGGAGAGCACCGTGCCTGCGAGGTGGAGGCATGGCCGCCGCCGGCGGCCGAGCCGAACCCGGCCGGGTACCAGGATCTCGCTACGCTCTCGCGGAACGTCGAGGTGTACCGGCTTCCGGACGGCATTCCGGACGAGGCGTTCGTCGCCTTGGGATGCGCCCTGCCGACGGCGCTCGCAGGTGCCGATCGGCTCGGCCCGATCGCGCGTGAGCACACCGTCGTGGTGCAGGGGAGCGGTCCGGTGGGGCTCGCATCAGCGGCGCTCGCAGCGCTGGAAGGGCCACGACAGCTGATCGTGGTCGGCACGCCCGCAGATCGTCTCGATTGGGCGAAGCGGCTCGGCGCGACGACGACCATCGACCTGGCGGCGACCACGCCGGAGGAGCGGCGTACGCAGATCATGGAGCTCACGGAGGGCGCAGGCGCGGACGTCGTGATCGAAGCGGCGGGGGTCGCAGAGGCCTTCCCGGAAGGCCTCGATCTGCTCGCTCGCGGTGGCCGGTACCTCATCACGGGTCTCTACTCGGGTGATCGCCTCGTGCCCATCAACCCGGTCATCATCAACAATCGCGCGTTGCGTATCATCGGCAACCTCGGTGCGACCCAGGGTCAGCGCAGCCGTGCGGTGGAGCTGGCGGCGTCCCTGCACGAACGCCACGGCATCGGTGCGCTCGTGACGTTCCGCGAGTCGCTGCCGCGCACGGCGGAAGCCATCCGACGGCTCGGTGCCGGCGACGTGACGAAGGCCGTCGTTGTTCCGTGAAGTCGGCGTGGCCCCGCTCGAATAAGTATGCTGAATCGATGATAACCTGGTGTGCAATCAGAGCAGAATTCCCTTGGGTTGCGCCCCGCGGGTCGCTTTGCTGATGAGTTCACGGAATAAATAGGATACTCTTATTGGGCGGCGGTCGCCGTGGACGGCCCCGCACTGGACGAAGGAGCTGCAGTTGATCCCACGACCCCGGCTCTATTACCCGCGGCGCAATCTCGCGGACCACCTCGAGGTGACGGCTGGACGATTCGCCGAGGCGACCGCCCTGAAGTGCGGGGGCGAGCGCTTGTCGTTCCGAGAGCTCGACGCGCTCTCCAACTCTCTCGCGAACGGGCTCCAGGCGGGCGGGCTGCAGGTCGGCGAAAGGGTCTACGTCGCGCTCGCGAACATCCTGGAGTGGCCGATCGCGCTGTTCGGCATCCTTCGCGCAGGAGGAACGGTGGTCGCCGCGAACCCGCGCTGGAACGCCGAAGAGGTGCGGCACGCGATCGAGCTGGTACAGCCGACGAGGATCGTGACGGATGCCACATCGCGAGCAGCCGCAGAGTCGACGGGGCTGCCGCTGCTCACCGTCGATCCGCGGCACTCCGGCTCGTTCTGGTCGCTCATCCGGGAGTCCTCGCCCGAGCCCGTCGCGAAGCTCGAGCGGGACTGGGAGGACTCAGAGGCTGTCCTGTTCTTCAGCTCGGGCACCACGGGCATGCCGAAAGCGGTTCGACACAGTCACTACTCCCTGGGTGCTTCGGTGGTCAACTGGAAGTCCGCCCTCGGCCACAACTTCCCCGACAAGCAGCAGTTCCCTCTGCCCGTCTTCACCGGATTCGGCGTCTCGTCGATCATCGGATCGGTCCTCGGCGGGACCGAGCTCCACCTGTCCGCGACGTCCGACGTCCGCACGATGCTCCAGGAGATCCAGGACGAGCGGATCACGCATTCGATGCTTGTCGCCCCCGTCGCGCAGAAGATGGCTCAGCTGCCCGATCTGGAGGAGTACGACCTCAGCTCGCTCAGAGTCCTCGTGTGGTGCGCGACCGCGGTGAACCTGCCCGTGGCTGACCTCGTCACGCAGAGGACCGGCGTGCACTGGGTCGTCGGGTACGGCATGACCGAGTTGCTGGGTTTGACGTGCAACCCTGCCGAGTACCCGGAGCTGTGCCGGAACGACACGGTCGGACCGCCTCGATCGGACGGCGAGGTCCGGATCGTGGACATCGAGACGCTCGAGGATCTCCCGGTCGGGCAGGAAGGCGAGATCCTCGCCAGGAGTCCTGCTCGGATGATGGGCTACCTCCCCGAGTCCGCCAATGAGGAAGTGATCCTCGAGGGCGGTTGGTTGCGCACCGGTGACGTCGGAAGGCTCGACGAGGATGGGTGGCTCACCATCACAGATCGCATCAAGGACCTCATCAAGGTCAGCGGCCTCCAGGTGGCGCCCGCGGAGGTCGAGGGCGTGATGCTCGGCTTCGATCGCATCAAGGACGTCGCCGTCGTCGGGGCACCCGACGAGCAGCGCGGCGAAGTGCCGGTCGCCCTCGTCGTCCCGGCCGGCGAGGTGACGGAGCGAGAGATCCTGGACTGGCTGGAGCCCCGGATGAGCACCTACAAGCGGCCCACGAAGGTGCTGTTCGTGGAGGCGATCCCGAGAACCGCATCCGGGAAGATCCTGCGACGCGAACTCCGTCGCGTCGCTGCCGAGCAGCTGCATCTGACAGGCGCGGGATCGTGATGACCATGATTCTCCCAAGTCGTCTGAGGACTCGAGTCGAAGGAACCGAACATGTCGTACGCGCCCAATGACGGGATCGTGGTCGAGGCGGACGGCCCCGTCCGCATCGTCAAGCTGAATCGACCCGAATCGCGCAACGCCATCCAGCAGGACATCAAGGACGCGCTGCTGGTCGTGTGGGACAACCTCGCCGAGGACCTCGACGTCCGCGCGGTGGTGCTGACGGGCGAGGGCAAGGCGTTCTCGGCCGGAGGCGACATCAAGAACTTCCCCAACGTCGCCGCGGACCCGGACTATCGCCGTCGCCTCCGGCTTCGCAACGCACGCCGCATCATCGACGCGATGACGACGTTCCCCCTGCCGCTCGTCGTCGCGGTGAACGGCCCGGCGGTCGGCTTGGGATGCAGTCTCGCGGCCATGGGCGACGTCGTCTACGCGGCCGAATCGGCGTTCTTCGCCGACCCGCACGTGAGCATCGGCCTCGTCGCAGGCGACGGGGGCGCGGCCCTGTGGCCCCTCATGATGAGCCTGGTGCGCGCGAAGGAGTACATCTTCACCGGCGACCGGATCACGGCCGAGGAGGCCTACCGGATCGGCCTCGTGAACCACGTCGTGCCGGATGACGAGCTGCTCGATCGGGCGCTCGCAATGGCGCATCGGCTCGCGGCTCAGCCGCGCCAGGCCATCCAGGAGACCAAGAAGGCGATGAACCTCCACATCCAGCGGGCGGCGTTCGGCGTGCTCGACGTCGCGATGACGGCCGAGAGCGAGACGTTCCTCAGCGACGACAACCAGCGCATCGTCCGCGAGTTCATCGAGAAGTCCGATCAGCGAGGCGACCGATGAGCGCGGAGGCACACATCGACGAAGACATCGTCCTGTACGAGGTTCGAGGCGGAGTCGCGCTCATCACCTGGAACCGACCGGAACGCGCCAACGCGTGGACGACGCCGATGGAGCGCCGTTACTTCGACCTCCTCCGCGAGGCGAACGACTCGCCGGATGTCCGCGCGATCGTCGTCACCGGGGCCGGCAAGCATTTCTGCCCGGGCGCGGACTCCGCCCAGCTCTCCAGCGCGAGCAACGGGGACCGGGCGAACGACCCCGAGAAGCGGCAGCCGCAGACCGTGCCGACGACGATCGTGAAGCCGCTCATCGCCGCCATCCACGGCGCATGCGCGGGGACCGGGCTCATTCAGGCGTGCATGGCCGACGTCCGGTTCGCCGACGCCGATTCCCGCATCGCGGCGTCGTTCCCCCGCCGGGGGATCATGGCCGAGCACGGTCTCGCGGTGTTGCTTCCTTCGCTCGTGGGACATACGCACGCGGTCGACATCCTGCTGTCGGGCCGAGTGATCTCCGGAGAGGAAGCAGCACGGATGGGACTCGTGAAGCGTTCTGAGCCGGGCCACGCGGTGAGCGACGCGTTCGCGTACGCACAGGAGATCGCGGACAACTGCTCGCCGCTGGCCATGGCCGTGAGCAAGCAGCAGCTGTGGGGCACGCTGCGGGAGCCGCTCGAGGCGTCCCGCATCGCCGCGCTGACGCTCTGGCGCACGCTGCGCGAGCACGGCGATTTCAAGGAAGGCATCTCGAGTTACATCGAACGCCGTCCGCCCGCATTCGCGCCGATCGGCGCCGAGGACGTGAATCGCGTCGAAGAACTTCTGGATCGCACGTTGGGGAGGGTTTCATGAGCACGGTCTACCTGGTGACCGGCGGCCGCACGCCGTTCGCGAAGCGCGGAGGGGCGCTGGCGCAGGAGCATCCGGCTGAATTGCTCGGCCACCTCACCCGCTCTGTCCTGTCGGATGCCGGCATCCCGGCATCCGATGTCGATCAGGTGATCACCGGATGCGTGACGAAGACCGGCGACCAGGCGAACAGCATCGGCCGCACGGCGTGGCTGACGGCGGGCCTGCCGTTCGAGACGCCCGGTGTCACCGTCGACGCGCGCTGCGGTTCGAGTCAGCAGGCGGCCCACTACGGTGCCGGGCTGATCGCCACCGGCGCCCTGGATGTCGTGGTGGCGAACGGCGTCGAGCTCATGACCCGCCATCCTCTCGGCCAGGATGTGCACGAAGGGTGGGGGGACCCCCTTTCGCCTGAGTACCGGGCCCTGTACGAGGTGACGAGCCAAGGCGAGTCCGCGGAGCGGATCGCCGACAGGTGGGGGCTCGATCGCACGTATCTCGACGAGCTCGCGGTGGCATCGCAGGAGCGGGCCGCGGCGGCGATCGCATCCGGCCGGCTCGCGAAGGAGATCCACCCGGTCCGCGACGTGGACACCGACACGGGGCCGAGGCCGAGCACGATGGAGACGCTCGGCAATCTGCAGCCGGTTTTCCGCCCCGACGGGGTCCTGACGGCGGGCAACTCGTCGCAGATCACGGATGGCGCGTCGGCGGTCGTCCTCGCGTCGGAGGCGTACGTGGAGGAGCACGGGCTCGAGCCGCTGGCGATCATCGAGCATCAGCGCCTTGTGGGCGTCGACCCCGTGATGAAGCTCACCGGTCCGATTCCGGCGACGAACGAGATCCTCGCACGTGCCGGGCTGACGCCCGACGATATCGGGGTCGCCGAGGTGAACGAGGCCTTCGCGAGCGTCATGGGTGCGTGGATGAAGGAGACGGGATTCACGCACGAGAAGACGAACCCGAACGGCGGAGCGATCGCCTTGGGGCATCCGGTCGGCGCGACAGGCACGCGCCTGCTGCTCACGGCCGCGCTCGAGCTCGTCCTGAAGGGCCACGAGCGTGCGCTGGTGACCATGTGTTGCGGTGGCGGACTCGGCACCGCGACCATCCTGAAAGCCGTGTGAATGCACAGCTGCCGAAGGCTTTGAGGGCCGGGATTCTTGTGGCAAGATGTTCCCGATCAAATTGAGGATCCTGAAAGGTGTATCAACGTGGATGCAACCAACACCCGGATCGAGCCGACGCAGGCATCGGCCTCCCCGGCGCCGATCGTGAGCGGCGAACCCCGATCCGAGGGGCCCGCGACCAGCTCTCCTGATCGTCGCGAAGACAGCCGGGGCGACAGAGTGCACGTGCGCATCCTGAATCGGATCAACAAGGCGATCGGTCTCGTCGCCGGTGCGATCGCAGGTGTCGCCACCATCGTGATGATGTTCCACGTCATCGCGAACGTCGTGGCACGCAAGATCTTCAACCATCCCCTGCCGGCCACACTCGAGATCACGCAGTACTGGTACATGCCGCTGCTCGCGATCCTCGGGATCCTCGCCGCGCAGATCGCGATGGAGAACCTGCGCGCGGACATCCTCTTCGCTCGGTTCCCCCCGGTGGCACGTAAGTGGCTCGCCATTGTGACGAACGTGGTCGCCGCCCTCATCTGCCTCGGCTTCGCGTGGTACTCCTTCGGCGCCGCGGTGGAGAATGCGCGGATCGGCCAGACCGCCGGCATCTCCCTTCTGCCGATCTGGTGGGTCGGGTTCGTCGTTCCGGTGACGTTCCTCCTGCTGGCATACGTGTTCGTCGCCCAGATCTTCCTGCCTGGCCTGGCCGATCCCGACAATGCCGAGAACGAGCTCGAGCGGGAGCTCGGTGAGGACGATGCCGTCGCGCTCGCAGACGGTGTCGTACCCGAGGTGAAGGGTGTGACCAACCGCAGCCTCGGCGGCTGGATCGTCCTGGCGACACTGGTCGCCGTCGTGATCGGCTCGGCCGCGGTCATGCTCGCGGATGTCCCGAAGGAGACGGTGGGAACCGTCGGGCTCGTCATGCTGGTGGCGCTGCTGCTGCTGCGCGTGCCGCTCGCGTTCACGATGATCATCCCGGCGCTCATCGGCCTGTTCGCCATCCGGGGTCCGCGACCCGTGGAGGGCCTTCTGAGCAACATCGCCTACGACGCGACCGCGTCGTGGTCGCTGACCGTCATCCCCATGTTCGTCTTCATGGGCCTGCTCATCTGGCGTTCCGGGGTCACGACGGATCTCTACACGGCTGCACGCGACTGGCTGAACTGGCTTCCCGGCGGGCTTGCCGTGGGCACCAATGCGGCGGGCGCGGCGCTGTCGGCCGTGAGCGGTTCGACGATCGCCCAGGTCTACGCGGTCGCACGCATCGGAATCCCCGAGATGCTGCGCTCCGGATACCGGCCGCGCTACGTCGCCTCGGCCGTCATCTCCTCCGGATTGACGGGTCAGCTCATCCCGCCGAGCATCCTCCTCGTCATCTACGCGGGCCTCGCCGAGGTGTCAGTGGGTCAGCAGCTGATCGCGGGTGTCGTGCCGGGCCTGCTGGTGCTCGTCATGCTGTGCGCCCTCTTCGTCATCATCGCGATCGCGCGGCCGGCGATGGTGGGCAAGGGGCCGGATGCGGTGTTCCCGCCGAACACCGAGCCCGTGGCCCTCTCCGCGAACAAGTGGAAGAGCCTGCTCAACATCTGGCCGGTGGTCGTGCTGATCATCGTCATCGTCGTCGGGATGTTCTCCGGCTGGGTGACGGCGACAGAGGTCGGAGCAGCCGCCGCCTTCATCTCGGTGATCATCACGCTGTGGAAGCTGCGCGGGAAGAACGGCCTGAAGGCGGTGGCGGTCGCGACGCTCGACACGGTGAAGAGCTCCGGCGCGCTGTTCTTCATCCTCATCGGCGGGTACTCGCTGACCCGCATGCTCACGCTCAGCGGCGTGACGACGGGACTGGCGCAGACCGTGATCGACGCGAACCTCACGCCGATCGCGTTCCTGCTGATCATGATGGTCGTCTACCTCGTCATGGGGATGTTCCTCGACTCGCTGGCCATGATGCTGCTCACCGTCCCGATCCTCATGCCCACCCTGGCGGCGATGGACATCTCGCCGATCTGGTTCGGCGTCTTCATCGCGTTCCTCGGCGAGCTCGCCATCATCATTCCGCCGAACGCGATCCTCCTGTTCATCGTCCACAGCATCACGAGACCGAAGGAAGTGAACCAGGGCGTCCGCTTCCGGCTCTCGGACGTGTTCGTCGGCGTCAGCTGGGTGCTTCCCGTCGCGGTGCTCTTCATCGTGATCCTGATCCTGTTCCCGCAGATCGCGCTGTTCCTGCCCGATCTGATGGCCCAGATCGGCGCGGGATGAGTCGATGTCCACGTCGGAGTCCGATGAGCTTCGCCGACTGATCGCGATCCACGGCTGTCGCGACCTCGTCGAGCGCTACACGCTCGCGGTGAACGACGGCGATCTGGATGCGTTCGTCGCACTGTTCGCGCCCGACGCGGTCTGGAAGCGCCCGCACGTGCCGCCGCTGCACGGTCAGGACGAAATACGGGAGTTCATGTCTGGCCGGCCGTCTGCTCGGACCATACGGCACGTCACCGGCGGAATCCTAGTCGATCTCGATGACTCCCTCGACGCGGCGCGCGTGCGCTCGCAGACTCTGGAGTTCACCGGGCCGGCAGTGGAATTCCTGCCGGTGGCGTCGACCGGGCTCAGCCGCATGGTCGAGTACCGCGATCGGGTCGCCCGACTGGACGGCGAGTGGCGGTTCCTCGAACGGGTCACGACCGTGGTGTTCGCAACCCCCGTCTGATTTCGGATCCCGGGTTCGTCAGTCCCGCGGAACCCGGATGAGCAGCGCGTCTCCCTGGCCGGTCCCGCCGCAGAGCGCCGCCGCACCGAGGCCGCCGCCTCGGCGACGAAGCTCGAGCGCGAGGTGGAGCACGAGGCGCGCGCCGGACATGCCGATCGGGTGGCCGATCGCGATCGCGCCGCCGTCCACATTGATGATCTCTTCGGAGAGGCCGAGGTGATCGGCGGACGAAAGCACGACAGCGGCGAATGCCTCGTTGATCTCCACCAGGTCGAGCGCGGTCGGTTGGACATCCGCCTTCGCGCACGCGGCCATGATCGCGTTCGCGGGTTGGAGCTGCATGGTCGAGTCCTTCGGGCCCGCGACCATGCCGTGGCTGACGATCTCGGCGATCCACGCGATCCCTTCCGACTCGGCGAGGTCGCGGTCCATGACGACCAGTGCGGCCGCACCGTCCGATATCGGCGACGAGTTCCCGGCGGTGATGGTTCCATCGGTGCGGAAGCTCGGTGACAGCCCCGCCAGGATGTCGGCCGTCGTCTCGGGGCGCACGCCCTCATCGCGATCCACGACCAGGTCGGGGCCCTTTCGCTGCGGCACCGTCACCGTGGTGATCTCCTCGTCGAATCGCCCCTCGCGCTGCGCCGCCGCTGCGCGCTGGTGGGAGAGGGCGGCATACTCGTCCTGCCGGCGGCGGCTGATCCCGATCTCGTCGTTCTTCCGTTCCGCGAGGAGCCCCATCGACTCACCCGTGAAGGGGTCCGACAGACCATCCACCTCCATGTGGTCGGCCATCGTGATGGCACCGAACTTCGTCGCGCGGCGAGCACGCATCAGATGCGGAGCGCTGCTCATAGACTCCTGACCGCCCGCCACGACGACCTTGGCGTCTCCGCTGCGGACGAACTGATCGGCGAGGATGACGGACTGGATGCCGGAGAGGCAGACCTTGCTCACGGTGAGGGCAGGGGTGGGCCATCCGATTCCCCCGCCGAGCGCGGCCTGGCGGGCGGGGAGCTGGCCTGCTCCCGCCGTCAGCACCTGACCCATGATCGCGAGGTCCACGCGGTCGCCGGCGACACCTGAACGTTCGAGTGCGGCTCGGATGGCTCGAGCGCCCAGCTGCGCGGCGGAGAGGCTGGAAAGCGCACCCTCGAGCCGTCCCATCGGCGTCCGTGCTCCTGCGACGATCACTGCTCCCATGTTCACTCCTAACAGGTGCCTGAAATGACTCCGGCGTGCGCCCGAGTGCGGTTGGCGTGTTGAATCCTATCCTTAATAAGGGTACTTTTAATGCGAACAAAGGAGCGCGCTCAATGACGGCGGATGCCACCCTCCAGCGCGTTGCGGATCTCGTCCTGATTCGTGAGCTGCAGTCCCGATACTGTCGCGCGGTCGATCGACGCGACGAGGCCGTTCTGCGTGAGGTGTTCCATCCGCAGGCGCACGTGGACAAAGGCGATGGGCCGGTGCCCGTCGATCTCTACCTCGTCGACGTCGCGCGCAGGCACGCCGGAATCCCGATGTCGTCGCACCAGATCACCAACGTCGTCGTCGACTTCCTCCCGAGCGGTGATGCGTTCACCGAGAGCTACGGCCTTGCGTGGGAGCGCCGTCACGACGGTCGCGGTGGCTTCGTCGACCACAGCCTGCGGGTGCGCTACGGGGATCTGCTCACACGTCACGAAGGGGAGTGGCGGGTGCTGGAGCGCCGCGTCGTGATCGACCAGGTCACCTCGTCGCCCGCCACGGCGACGAGTGACTTCGACGTGCGCGGAAGATTCTTCGGAACGCGGGACGCCGAAGACCCGGTGGTCCGCATGCGACATGAAGAGGAGGAACATGCCAGTTCCGGCACCCGAGCCCTATGAGGCGGAGTCTCATCTGATCCAGATCGACGGCCTCGAGACCCACTACTTGAAAGGCGGATCCGGCAGCCCGGTGGTGCTGCTCCACAGCGGCGAGTACGGCTCGACCGCGGAACTCAGCTGGGAGTACAACTTCGCAGCGCTCGCACGTCACCACACCGTGTATGCGCCGGACTGGATCGGCTTCGGCCGAACCGCGAAGATCCATGACTTCGTCGACTACGCCAAGTTCAAGATCGCCCATATGGGCAAGCTCCTGCGGCACCTCGGGCTGGTCGATGTTCCGATGGTCGGGAACTCGATGGGGGCCAACTTCCTCATCCGTGACGCCGCCTCGGATGCGCCGCAGCTCCAGCCGAGCGGCATCATCGCGATCAGCGGTGGAGGGGCCGTCCCGCAGAACGAGGCGCGTGCGGCCCTGTATGACTACGACTGCACATTCGAGTCGATGAGGCGCGTCGTGTGGGCGCTGTTCGCTGACGACGTGTGGCCGGATGACGATGAGTATGTGCGGCGTCGGTACGACTCGTCGCTGGTCCTGGGAGCGTGGGAGTGCAGTTCAGCCGCCCGGTTGCGCCCGCCGATCGAACGGGAGACGGCCCGCGACCGTGTCCAGCGGAACGCACTCGACTACTCGGGTTGGACGGTGCCGATCCTGCTCGTGGCCGGCGCCGACGACAAGATCAAGGACCGCGGATACGCGTTCGATCTCGCGAAGCAGATCCCCGGAGCACGAGCGATCGAGGTGGACGGCGCGGGGCACTGCGCGCACATCGAGCGTCCCGACCTCATGAACGACATCTTTCTCGAGTTCTTCGCCGAGCACGGAGCGTGAGAAGTCGGGTCGGCGAGCTCGGGGCATCAGCGACGGAGGAGTCATGGCGGAGGATGCGGGGCAGGGTACGGGTTGGACGCCCGGCTCGCTCCCCGAGGTGCCCGGCACGGCCGAGTGGGCGAGGATGCGGGAACGGAAGAACGCGAACTCGCGTGCGCACCTCGTCGACTACATCCAGTCGGACGGCGCCAGGGGGTACTTTCGCGAGCTGCCCGCGGAGAACGGTCCCGGCGCTGTCGTGCATCTCGTCCTGAGGACCGTTGGCCGGACGACCGGGCGGCCGTACCTCACTCCGCTCATCTACGCACCCTGGGCTGATGAGTGCCTCGTCGTCGCGTCGAAGAGCGGGCACCCGAAGCATCCGGCGTGGTATCTGAACCTCGCTGCGCGCCCCGAAGTGGAGTGGCAAGTCCGGGATCGACGATTCCGCGGCACCTGGCGTGTCGCCGAGGGTGAGGAGAGGACGGCGATGTGGGAGTTCTTGTGCGCATACGTGAAGATCTTTCCGCGCTACCAGGCGCGCACTTCGCGTCTGCTGCCGATCGTCGTGCTCACGCCCTCCATGCGCATCGAGGAGCGATGGACGGTCCCGGAGTATGCGTACGTGGGGCTCGGTGCGGACTGACGAAAACGGGCACCCGGCACCCGACATCGATGACGGAATACGAGGAGCGAAGGAGCACCTGGTGGCAAACGAGCAGGAGTGGCAGAACGCCTGGAAGTCCCTGAGGGAGGAGGGCCCGTTGACCGGCCCCGAACATGAGGCGCGGCAGGAGACGATCCGGGCCATGATGAGTCAGCGAGCGGCCGCGTTCGATGAGCATGTGCGCAACTATCTGGAGACCGACGGACGGATCGGCTACATCCGCGACATGACTCCGTCAGGCGGCAGCGAGACGATGCTGCACCTCATCCTTCGGACCATCGGCCGCAAGACCGGTCGCGTCATCCTCGTGCCTTTGACGTATGCGGCGTGGGCGGACGAGTACATCCTCGTCGCGTCGAAGGGCGGCTACGACAAGCACCCGGCTTGGTACCTCAACATGAAAGCTCGCCCCACCGTCGAATGGCAGGTTCTGGGCAAGCGCTTCACCGGAACCTGGCGCGAGGTCGAGGGCGAGGAGCGGCAGCGCATATGGGACTACGTGTCGGTCTATTACAAGGGGTATGCCGACTACCAGTCGCGCACGTCGCGGAAGCTGCCGATCGTCGTTCTGACACCCACCGGAACGATCGAGGAGAAGTGGGCAGTGCCGGAAGAGCCGCTCACGCCGTAGGCGGCCGGCAGTCGGACGGATCCCTGCGCCAGAGGCGCCGGAGATTCGCAGAGCGAGTGAGTTGGAGACCGACGAGGATTCGACATGGATGATTCGCAGACCACGCGCCTGGAGCTGCTCGAAGCGCGAGTACGGCAATTGGAACACGAGCGCGAGCTGCGCGAGCTCCTCGCTCGCTACTCGTTCACCGCGGATCTCGGGCGCACGCGGGAGTACGCCGATCTGTACACCGAGGACGGCGCGATCGACCTGCGTGGGCAGAACATGCCGCGGTTCGAGGGGCGTGAGTCCATCTATGCGGACTTCATCAATGGCCCGAAGGCCTCGTCGCGTGCAGGGAAGGCGTTCCACCACGCCGCCCCGACGGTGTTCTTCATCGACGGCGATGAGGCCGAGGCGGAGGGCTACTCGCTCATGTGGGTCCTCGAGGACGACGGATCGGTGGAGGTGCGCAACGCGAACTACTCGCACTGGCGCTTCCGTCGTGTCGATGGTCGCTGGTACATCGTCGAGCGCGTGGTCCGTCTTCTGGGTGCGGCGGATGCCGAGAAGATGTTCACCCGCACGCTCCAGCAGCGACCGGACTGAACTCGGCTCCAGCTGGTCGTCGAAGCCGAAGGGGGTGCACCGCGAACGGTGCACCCCCTCAAGCTCTCGAGCTGTCCGGCTCACTCGCCGCCGGGGCGACGCGGGATGAAGACTTCCTTCCACAGCTCCTCGAGCAGCGCGTCCCTCGCCTCTGCGCCGTTCTTCTCGGCCCACTGCGCGACATCGGCGAACGTGATCTCAGGATCGACTCCCATGTCGGATTCGACGAACGTGCGCCACTTCGCGGAGAGGTCCTCGGCCAGACCGATGACCTGCTCCGGGTCGTCGATGTGGTCGGATGCCCGCACGTTGTCGAGAAGCGCATCGCTCGCCTCGGCGAGCTCGGCGTCCTGCTCGTCGGTCAGGAATCGCAACCCGCCGCGGGCGGCCTCCGCCTGGTCGATCGCCTGCGCCGCGCTCTCCCAATAGGTGTCGATCACCGCGCCGTAGTACACATCGAGGCGATCCGAGAGGAGCTGCTGAGCGACGAGGGGCAGGCTGTCCCACTTCTCCTTGCCGATGACGAGGCTTCCGCCGCCGACGGCGAAGCTCGTCTCCTGAGGAACGAATAGGTAGGGAGCGACGTCGAGGACGCCGAAGCCGACGAGTGCCAGCGGGGCGATCACGCCGCAGTCCAGTGTCCCTCGCTGAAGACCCTCGTACAGTTCGTTCGGAACGAGTCCCGTGATGCCGAATCCCAGGCCCTCGAGCTGGGTCGACACGCCCGCGCCACCAGCCGCCGCGATCCGATTGTGGAAGTCGGTCAAGTCCTCACGGCACGCGGGCGCGGCGGCTCCGATGTTCATGAAGGGCACGAGCACATGGAGGCCCTGGGCTTCGAACTCCTCGACGAACCCCGGGGTTTCAAAGGTGAGCTCCTGCATGTAGGCGTTCGACTGGAGGGGATACACCGCCGCGCCGGTGGGGGACATGAAGGTCAGGTTCGAGACCGCGGAGTATGTGGGGAACTCCGCCGGCGTCACACCCGTCGACATGGTGCCGAGGTCGAGGCGCCCCTCGGAGATCGCGTCGTGGATCTCGGTGACGCCCGCGTAGGCATACGCGTAGCCGATGTCGAAGGTGATCTTACCCCCCGACCACTCCTCCACCGCAGCGAAATAGGCCTCCTCTTTAAGGCCGAGGATGCTGCCCTGGGCGGCCACGGTCTGGCCGATGATCGTGATCGGCTCGATGTCTTCGAACGCTGCCTGGTATTCCTCTTTCGAGGCGCCGAACGGCACCCCGCTTTCACCGCTGTCCCCCGGTCCTGTGGGCTCGGGTTCGGCGCTGGACGCACCGCAGGCGGTCAGCGTCAGCAGGACGACGGCGCCGAGGGCGGCGAGGCTCAACTTCTTCTTGGTGCGCATCGTTGGACACCCCTTCTGTGAGCGAACTGCACGTGACTCTCCGTGCGGAGATGAAATAGAGGATACGGTATTTCGATCGCCGGCGCGATCATCGATCGATGTGGGCGAGGGTCACCAGGCGAGGAAGCCACCGTCGATCACGAGCGCGCTCCCCGTCACGAAGGCTGCGCGGTCGGATGCCAGATAGGCGACTCCTTCGGCGATGTCGACCGGCTCACCCAGCCGACCCTGCGGGTACCGTGCCAGCGTCGCCGTCTGCGAGGCGTCGTCGCCGAGCAGAGCGCGCGTCATGCCCGTGACGATGACGCCCGGATGCACCGAGTTCACGCGAATCCCGTCGGGCGCGAGGTTCACGGCCGCCGACATCGTGAGCGCCCGCACCCCGCCCTTCGAGGTGCCGTAGGCGCTCACGCGACTCCCGACGAAGCTCGCGATCGATGCGGTGTTGATGATCGAGCCGCCTCGCGCGCGGCGCATCGCAGGAACCGCGGCCTGGATGCCGAGCCACACGCCGGTCAGGTTGACGTCGATGACCCGTCGCCAGTCCTCGGGCGCGAGTTCGTGCAGGCGGTATGTCGCCCCGGTCTCGGGATCGCGCGTGGAGCCGACCCCGGCGTTGTTGAAGAGCACGTCCAGCGACCCGAGCTCGTCCTCCACGGTCTCGACGGCGCGTACCCATCGGTCCCGATCGGTGACGTCGAGAGTGACGGCGATCGCCCGGGCTCCCTGCTCCCGCAGCTCGGCGGCCTTGTCGGCGGCGGCCGCGCCGTCCGCGTCCGCTACGGCGACGGCGGCGCCTTCGCGTGCCATGACGTCCGCGGCGGCTCCGCCGATCCCCCCGGCGCCGCCCGTGATGAGTGCGACGCGGCCATCAAGCATGCCCATGTTGCCCAGCCTTTCCCCTCTGAATCTGCTTCTGCCCGGTCACTGGTATTCGAGCCGTCGCAGGATCCTCCGCTCGGACAGCCTCCAGCCGTCCGGGGTGCGGACGAGTCGGTCGCGGTAGTGTCCCCACGAGACGATGCCCCAAGGCCGATCGTCCATCCGGCCGTAGTAGAGCCAGTCCGAATCGGCGGTCGCCGTGTCGCCGTCGAGGCGGACGAAGAGGTTGAAGATCTGATGCAGATGATCGGCGGGGGAGTGCAGCGCGCCCCAGCGTGCCCGGCGCTCGATCTCATCGAGCCCGCGATGCTCGCTGCCGTCCGCCAGGATCCAGACGCCATCCGGCGCCCATGCGTCGCGGAGGCGATCCCATTCCTGCCGGTCGATCGCGAGCGAGTAGGCACTGAGGGCCTGCTCGATCCCTTCCCGGTCCGACAAGTCACCGCTCACGCCTGATCCCTCCCGCCGAGCACGGCGTAACTGAAGTCCCCCGGCCCGCGCACACCCTGACGTTTCCCCGTCAGGAACGGGTCCGCCGTGGACACGGATGCGGAAGCCCATTCGTAGACGACAGTGCGGCGGGAGATCCGCAGGTCGCCGTCGCGATCCTCGAACTCGTCCACATATCGAACTCCCATCGCGGAGACGCCGCTGGAGCCGTCGCCCGCATCGAACAGCGCTGACACCGGCGCATCCGGCCGCAGGGTCTGATAGCCCACGCATGCGGTCTCGGCGACCGCACGATGCCTCTCGCGATCGATCTCCAGGAGCAGGGTCTGACCGAGGAAGTGGAACATGACTCCCACGGTCGCCACGCGCGACGCCAGGTAATCGGCGAGTTCCTGGGGCGATCCGCAGATCGACCCGTGGTCGTCGACCGCGTCCGGGTGGTACGTCGATCGCATCAGGTCCCAATCGCAGCGATCTACCCCACGCGCATTGCGCGCGACGAGTTGTGCGATCTCGAAGTGAAGCTGGGATTCGAGGCCTACGGCCCATCGATCGGGGGATGCGTCCATCCTGTCTCCTTCCTGGCCGGCGGTCGGGGCAGACAACGCTACGCGACCGCGACCACTTCCTGGCGCGCGAAGTCCGGCGCCGGCTCACCGGGGATACGGACGCGGTCGCGCGTGATCTCCGCGACGTTCCGACAGCCGGTGAGACCCATCGCGTTCTCGGTCTCGTCGCGAAGGATGCGGATGACTCGCCGAACGCCCTCTTCACCGGCGACCGCGAGCCCGTAGATGTAGGGGCGCCCGACGAGCACGGCCTTCGCGCCGAGGGCGAGAGCCTTCACGACGTCGGTGCCGCGCCGGATGCCGCCATCGAGGAAGACCTCCGCGCGGCCGCCTGCCGCGTCCACGACCTCGGGCAGCGCCGTGATGGTCGCGGGAGTGCTGTCGAGCTGGCGACCGCCGTGGTTCGACACGACGAACCCGTCGACTCCGAGGCCGATGAGCTCGTCGACCTCGTCCCCGCGCAGGACGCCCTTGACCACCAGCGGGCCCTTCCAGGTCTTGCGGACGAGTTTGAGATCGTCCAGCGTGACGGGGCGCATCGTGCTCGACAGTTTGCTTCCGGCGGCCTTGATCGAGAGCATCTTCGGATTGAATCCGGAATTGCCGCGGCCGACCCCGCCCCGCACGAAGTCCAGAGCCCAGCCGGGGCGGACAGCGCCGCTCATCAGCAGGCCGGGGCCGAGCTTGATCGGGATCTTGACGTTGTGCCGCGCGTCGCGTTCGCGCAGCGCGCGCATCGTCGTGTCGACCGTCAGGCACAACGCGTCGTATCCCGCCTCGGCCGCTCGCCGTACGAGGTCCTCCGTCTCGGTGACCGGCCCCGGCGGGAGGTAGAGCTGGAACCACCGCGGGCCGGTGGCGACCCGTGCCACGTCCTCCAACGGGTAGCTCGTGACCGTGCTGAGCGCGAAGATGGCGCCCTCCGCCCCGGCGGCTCGCGCGACCGCGAACTCCGCATCCCGGTGCACCAGGCGCTGGTACCCGCACGGGTCGAGCATGATCGGCATCGAGGTCCTGACTCCGAGGATCTCGGTGTGAAGGCTGCGCGTGGTGATGTCCACGAAGGGCTTCGGTCTCACGGTGATCGCATCGAGTGCCGAGCGATTCGCCCGCATCGAGACCTCGTCACCGGCGCCGCCTTGCACCATGTCGAAGATCGGCACGGGGAGCCGGCGGCGGGCCGCCTTCTCGTAATCCGCGACATTGAGGAGTCGATCCAGCTTCTTCGTCATTCTTCGTGGGTTCCTTACGGGCGTCAGGTGGATGGCGTCGTCGCGCGGTGGCGCGCTATTCGGCGGGCCACTCGATCGGAGGCATCAAGACGGCGGCGAGAGGCTTCTTGAAGCTCTCCGGCAGCCCGGGAGGGTCGAGATAGATGCGTCCCGTCTCGACATAGACGTGACGTGCATCGGTGAGCATGTGCTGGGAGGCGCCGTGCGCGTCGCGGAAGAACCGCTGGATCCGGTTCTCGGGACCGTTCCGCAGGCCGTCGCCGCCGGCCGCGAGGTAGATCTCGCGCGTGACATCCGCCGCCTGATAGATCGCGTGCGTCGCGGCCAGGCGGACGTCCGCCTCCTGCTCGGGCGTCGCCTTCTCGCCGGCCGCGACGGTGTCGCGCAGCGAGTCGAGCGCATCGAGCGCGAACGCTCGTGCGGACCGATAGGAGGCGCGCCACTTCGCGAAGTCGGTCTGCTGGGTCTCCTGCCTCGCCAGCAGCCCGCTCGGCGGCCGCACCTTCGTGCGCGCGAACTCGGCGAACTCGTCAAGGGCGCCGCGCATGATCCCCAGAGCGACGCCGATATGGGCCATGCACGTCATCGAACGCACACCTGCGCGGTGGAGGGTGTCGCCGCGCAGCGTCTGAGGGCTGCGCACGAGTGCATCCGGAAGGAAGTGATCCTTGATGGCATAGTCGACGCTCGTGGTCGCGACCAGGCCCATCACGTCCCAATTCCCGCTGAGCTCCACTTCGGAGGCGGGGGTCAGGCCGGTGATGACAGACTTCGCCCCCTTCTCGTTCAGCACCGGCTTTCCGTCGTCGTCGACGACGACGAAGCCGGCATGGAACCATCCGGCGGCACTGCTGCCACTGGCGTAGCGCCAACGACCCGACACGATGTAGCCGCCCTCCACGCGCCGCGCGACGCCCCCCGGCGAAGTCTCGCCGGCGCTGATCGGATTCCCGCTGGCGATGATCATCTCGATGCCCTCATCCGGGAGCCCCGCATAGTTCGCACCCATACCCGCCATCGGCGCCATCAGCGCCCAGCCGGTCGAGCCGTCTGCGGCGGAGATCTCCTCGAGAGTGCCGAGCACCTCCGCAGGGGTGGCCTCCCCGTGCGTGGTTCCGCCGCCGATCTCGGTGGGGATCAGGAGCGAATACAACCCTCCTTCATAGAAGGACTGGACGAGCTCGGGCGCGACGACCGCGTCGGCTTCGGCTTTCGCAGCCAGTTCGCGGACTCGAGGCGCGATGCCGCGAGCCACGGCGACGGGATCGCCGGCGAGTGGGAAGGGGCGCGGAGTGGTTCGGATCGACGCCGACGAACTCTGGCTCACAACATGCCTCCAGGCCAATTGAGGATGCTAATATCGCTAGCGTAGCAGTTTCCCGGACTGCGCGAGATCCAGCAAGACCGAGCCCGCGCTGCCGGGCCCGGGGCGGCTCGGGCGGTGTCCAGGCGCCCTCGATCGGAACCTGCCGGCGGTCCGCGCCGGCGTCGGAATCAAGGAGGATCATGGCGAAGGCATTGCTGCTGGTGTGCACGAATCCCGCGTCGGCTGCCGTTGAGGGGGAGTTCAACGAGTGGTACGACGCGGTTCACCTGGGCGAGCTCATCGAGCTCGTCCCCGGGATCGTCGCGGCCAGCCGATACCGGGTGGATGACCTGAGTCACCGGACGAGCGTCGCGTTCCGGGAGGGCGACCCCGATGAACCGCTCTTTCCGCACCGATATGCGGCCCTCTATGAGATCGAGGCCGACGATCCGGAGGCGGTGGTTCGAGACATCCGCATCAAGGCCTCCGAAGGGCGGTTCCGGATGAGCCCGGCTCTCGACGCTCAGGCGGCGCCGCCCGCGATGATCCTGCTGACTCCGACGGGCGCTGCGGCACCCGTCGGCCACCCCGAACGCAGTCAGGTCGAGTCCGCGCGATGAGTGATGATGTTCTCGGCGGCGGCGTCGCTGTCGTCACCGGGGCCGCCTCCGGACTGGGGCGCGGGTTCGTGGACCGCGCGGCCGCGCGCGGAATGAGGATCGCGCTGGCGGACGTCGACCTGCCACGGATTGAGCAGCGCGCGGCCGAGCTCTCCGCCGACGGGGTGGAGGCCGTTGCGCTGCAGGTGGACGTGGCGGATCCCGGCGATCTGGAGCGCCTGGCGGAGACGGTTTGGGCCCGCTGGGGGCGAACGGATCTGCTCGTGAACAACGCCGGCATCATCGCGCATGCCCGCGTGTGGGAGATGCCCGTCGACGCCTGGCGACGCGTGATCGACGTGAACCTGCACGGGGTCTTCTACGGGATGCGTGCCTTCCTCCCGCGGATGATCGAGCACGGCAGGCCTGCTCACGTGATCAACGTCGCCTCTGTCGCGGCGCTCACGACGAGGCCGTCGACCGCATCGTATGCGGCGTCCAAACATGCCGTCATGGCTCTCACGGAAGCGGCTGCACACGACCTCAAGGACATTGCTCCGCAGATCGTGATGACGCTTGCCGTCCCGTCCGGAGTGCGCACCGAGATCTTCGAGCGGGCTCCGGCCTTCGATGAGGCGGGTCGGCGAGACCGAGCAGCCAAGGGGCAGCGCATCGCGGCCGGCGCGGATCCGGCGGAAGCTGCCGAGATCTTCATCCGCGGCGCGGCGCGCGGACTCCTGCGCGTCCACTCGGATCCGGTGCACTCATCCGCGCTCATCGCCGAACGCGCTCAAGACCTCGCTGACTTCGATCGCGTCGGCGTGGGGCTTGCACAGCCCATCGAAGCGTCCGGGTCCTAACGAGCCGTCAAGCCGCCGTCGACGACGATCGCCTGGCCCGTGATGAACGACGCCTCGTCGGAGGCGAGGAATCCGATCACCGATCCGATCTCCTCGGGACGCCCCCACCGGCCCATCGGCACCCGCATGGTCTCGCGGATGAATTTCTCACCCCCGTCCTCGGCCGTGTGCCGCTCCTCGTTGATCCGGGTGGCGACGTGACCCGGACACACGGCGTTCGCGCGGATGTTGTCGGCGGCGTATCGCAGAGCGACGTCCTTGGTCAGCCCGATGACGCCGTGCTTGCCCGGTGAGTAGCCCATCGGCGCGACCTGGGATCCGGTGACTCCGCAGATCGAGGAGACGCTGACGATGCTTCCGCCACCGGCCCGCTTGAGCGGCTCGAGGCTCGAGCGGATCGCGCGCCACACCCCGGTGAGCATCATGTCGACGTTGCGCTCGAAGACGTCGTCACCATCTCGGGCGACGTTACCCGCGGAGTTGACCAGGATGTCCAGTCGGCCGAAGACTGATTCCGCGCCGAGGACTGCCGCCTCCACCTGATCGTCATCGAGGACGCTCGCTGCGATGAACTCGGCCCGACCGCCTCGACCGTTGACGAGATCGCGCACATCGGAACCCCGGTCCTCGTCGACGTCGGCGACCATGACGGATGCGCCGCGTGCCGCCAGAGCCTCGGCGCCGGCGCGACCGATGCCGCTGGCGCCCCCGAAGACGATCGCGACGCGACCGGTCAGATCCCCGCGGGCTGACTCCGGCGTTGCGCTGCTCTGCTGCGGCATCATCTTTCCCTCCACCCGATCGAACGATCGGCCGCGCACGCGACCTCATTAAAAGAGATTGGCTATGTCTGATGGCGTCAATGATACTTGCATCGAGTATTAATTAAGTGTCATGATTTTCCTGCACAAAGAAGTGCCGCATCGGCGTGTCCGATGCCACAGCGATCGGGGGAACAATGGTCAAGAAGAACAGAGCGGCCCTGGCCGGCCTGGGGTTCATCGCAACTGCCGCACTCCTCCTCAGCGCGTGCTCCTCGGCCGACGAGCCGAACGAGGAGCCGACGGCGTCCGCCGAAGACGGCGTTCCCTTCGGCTCGCCGATGGAGGTGTGGCACGAGGCCTTCGAGGACGTCGAGCCGATCACCCTCATCGTCCAGACCCCTGGCCCGCAGGGCGCGCCTGTCGGAGCGAAGGAAGAGGCGTACTACGCCGCGGTCGAGGAGTGGTCGAATGGCAAGATCACGTTCGACATCGCGTACGCCAACGCCATCGCGGGGCCGCTTGATGCTCCGCAGGCGATCGCCGAAGGACGGCTCGACATCAGCATCGTCCTCCCGACGTTCGAGGTTGAGCGGTTCCCGACCTACGTCGCCGTCGCCACGGGAACGGTCATCCCGGAGTCGTCGGCAGTGGTGGGAGTCCTTCAGCAGCACGCGTGGATGTGGGACGTCGGATGGCACAACCAGGACGTCATCGACGAGTTCGCGGATGCCGGCCTCGCAATCATCGAGCCGTTCAACCTCTCGAGCGAGAACTATCCGCTCATCTGCACTGAGAAGCGCACGGAAGTCGCGGAGCTTGCCGGGGCGCAGATCGTCGCGTCCTCCGCGGTCCTCGCGTCGCAGCTGAGCGCTCTCGGAGCGAGCCCGGTGTTCATCTCGCCGTATGAACTGTTCGAGGCGCTGCAGAGAGGGACTGTGGCGTGCACCGCGACAGCTCCATCGAACGCCATCTCGCAAGGTGTCTTCGATGTCGCGCCGTACATCAACACATTCACTTCCAGCTTCGCGTCGACGCCAGGGGCGCTGGCCATCAACAAGGATCTGTACGACTCGCTCCCGCTGGTGGTCCGCCAGTTGCTGTTCGACCGGACGGATGTCTTCCTGAAGCAGCAGTTCGAGTCCACGTGGGAGGCGGGCTTGGACAGCGCGGTCGCCGCGGCGGAATCCGGCGGCGGTGTGTTCCCGGTCAACCGGGAGCTGAACGGGCGGCTCGCGGACTTCAACGAGACCGTGCTCGGCGACCTCCGTGCGGCGCACGGCGACGCGTTCGTGCAGACGATGATCGACGCCAACGAGCGGTGGTACGACGTGATCGTCGACGACCTGGGCTACGACCCCGACGTCACACTCGACACGCTCGCGGACTACCTGCCGACGATGCCCGACCTCGAGGGGTACATGGAGGCGGTCTTCCAGTCGATCCTCGACGTGCGACCGAGCGAGTGACCCGCGGTGGTGTCCGCGATCGAGGGGGTCGCGGACACCACCACGATCCACGATCACGATCGACCGGAAGTGACCGAGATGACGATCTCCGATGACGAGTTCCACGTGCTCCAGGCCCGCCTGAAGCGACTGGAAGACGAGAGCGCGCTTCGAGAGCTGCTGTCGAAGTACGGGCTCGCGGCCGATCTCGACCTCCGCGACGAATACCGTGATCTGTTCACCGAAGACGCCTTCATCGACATCGCCGGGCGCCAGCCGCCGGGAGTCTTCGAGGGGCGTGACGCGATCCTCGAGCAGTTCTTCGACGGCAGCCAGCTGCGATCCATGACCGGCTACTGCCAGCACCACGCGTACAGCGGTCCGATGGTGTTCCATATCGACGGCGACGAGGCAGTCGCCGAGGGGTACTCCATCGTGTACGTCGTGAGCGATCGCGAGAAGCGCCAAGTCCGCGCCGGCCACACGTTCCATCAGGCCATCCACGTCACGAGCGCCAACATCAATCGCTGGACGTTCCGCCGGGTGGACGGCAGGTGGAAGATCACAGGCCGCGTGAACCGCATGTTGGGCGACGTCGAAGAGTCCCGGAGGGTGGTCGCGAGGGTACTGGCAGGCTGGGACGATTGACGCGAGTGCGGAGATGCGAAGGGGGCCCGATGCATCGCATCGGGCCCCCTTCGGCTCGTCTCACCTGCCGAGGAGCGAGAGGATCTGATCCTTGTCGCCCGCAGGCGGTGCCGGCTCGACCGTGGACGGCACACCCGCCTTGCTGAACGGCGACAGCACGCCGTTCACGGATGCCACGGCGTCCCCGCCCTCCTGCGAGGAGAGGAACTGCCCGTACAGCTTCGCCGCGTTCGGGTGCGGGCCGTCCTCGCCGGATACGACGGCGCACTGGTAGTTCGCGATCGTCTCGTCCGGCGACACGGCGGAGACAGGCGCGCCCGTTGCGGCCGTGTCATCCATCGAGACGACGAAGGTGGGAATGTCGACGGAGTACTGGCCCGCGCCCAGCTGGTTGCGGGAGCCGGGTGCATCCGCGTAGCCGCCGATGTTCTCACCGAGCTCCTTCAGGTAGTCCTCGCCGTACTTGTCGAGGATCCAGGTGAGCCAGGAGATGTAGAAGGCGGATGACTCCGGGTCGACCATGACGATCTGACCCTTGTACTTCGCGTCGGTCAGGTCCTCCCAGCTCTTCGGGATGTCGGCGCCCTCGAGGAGGTCGGTGTTGTACCCGATGGCGACCGGCATCACAGCGAACCGGAACGAGTTGCCGTCAGCGACGAGGGTGTCCGGCATCTCCGCGATGCCCTCCGAATCGAGATCAGTGGGCGCCAGCGCCCACCCCTTCTCCACCGACTCCGTCAGGAACACCGTGTCCGCACACGAGGTGTCGACGATGTCCGCCTGGATGTTGCCTGCCGTCGCCTCGGCGGTGTAGCGGGTGTTCGCCTCCGCGCTGGTGATCTTGTTGATCAGGACCTCGATGCCGTACTTCTCCGTGAAGGCGTCACCAGCTGCCTCCGCGATCGTGCCGACCGACGACGAGTAGACGATGACCTGCCCCTCTGCCTGGGCGGCCGCGACAAGCGCTGCCTGGGGGTCGTCGCTCGGCGCCGCCGACGGGGTGGCACCGCCGCCGGAGCTGCAGCCCGCCAGCGTCAAAGCAGTTGCGGCACCGAGTGCAACCGCGGCGAAGGGGCTCCTGAATCTCATGATGAATGCCTTTCCAGATCTTCTTTGACACCGGTATTCTTCACGCGCCGCGACAACATGGCGCATAAACAGTATACTCAATATGCTTCTTGATGCAGGGTGGCACTCGAGAAGGACATCGATCGCAAGGAGGCTTCAGATGGCGGTGGTGGCACCGGGCGCGGCGCGCGCGGCTCGAAGGAGACGCTCCGGGCCCCCGATCCGCTCGACGCCCTTCCAGTTCACGCTGACGACGGTGTCCCTGATCGCGGCCGGCTTCGCGCTGTACCCCTTGGCGCGCGTGTTCTTCGCGTTCTTCATCGTCGACGGTCAGATCGATCTCTCCGCCTTCGCGGCCGTCTTCCAGGTCCGCGACGTCGGTCAGATCATCGTCGACACCGTGTCCATCGTGTTCGTCAGCGGCGCGATCGCCCTCGTGGTCGGCGCCGTGCTGGCCTGGCTGGAGGAGCGCACGGACGCCAGCCTGGGGCCGATCGGCCGAGCGTTGCCGATCCTGCCGTTCCTCGTGCCTCCCATCGCCACGGGCATCGGCTGGCTCCTCCTCTTCCAGCCCACCGTCGGCATCGGCAATACCTTCATCCGCAACTTCCTCGATGCACTGGGCATCCATCTCGAGTCGGGGCCATTCAACGTGGCGTCCTGGTGGGGCCTGGTGCTCGTGCTGGCGTTCGTGCACGTGCCTTACTCGTACATGATCGTCTCCTCCGGTCTGCGCAACATGGACGGCGCGATGGAGGAGCAGTCGCGCGTGAGCGGCGCGGGCGTGTTCCGCACACTCGTGTGGGTGACTCTGCCGGGCATACGCAACAGCCTCGGCTCTGCCGCATTGCTCCTCGTCTTCTTCGGGTTCGCGGATTACGCGATCCCCGTCGTGATCGGAACGGCCGCGGACATCGAGGTCATCTCGATGCGGGTCGTCCAGCTGATGACGGCCAGCTATCCGCCGGAGATCGGCGCGGCCATCGCGCTCAGCATGGTGGGTGTCGCGTTCGTCGTGTCGTTCTGGCTCCTGCAGCGGTGGCTCCTGCAGTCCCGGCGCTTCTTCGCGATCGGCGGGAGGGCGCAATCTGCCGCCATCATCCGGCTCGGTGTCTGGCGCTGGCCCGCGCGCGCTCTCTCGATCACGTTCATCCTGATCACGTCGTTCCTGCCGTTGGTCGGTCTCCTCATCGTCGCCCTGCACGGCTACTGGTCGGGCAGCATCGACCCGGCGAACTTCTCGCTGCAGTCGTTCGAGGCGGTGCTCGTGAACGATCCGTTCTCGGTGAAGTCGATCCAGAACAGCCTCTTCCTCGCCGTCACCGGAGCGACGATCGGTGTGATCGTCGCCGCGCTCGCGGTCCAGTTCGCCGCGCAACGCAGTGACCGCTTCCGCGCGGCTGTCGACGGAATCATCAAGGCCCCCGCGACCGTGTCGATCATCATCGTCACGATCGGGATCATCCTCGCGTTCTCCGGTCCGCCGTTCGCGCTCGGAGGGACGCTCGCGATCCTCCTGATCGGCTACCTGGTGGTGTACATGCCGCAAGCGACGGTGACCATCGAGTCGTCGGTCGCGCAGGTCAGCGGAGAGCTGAGCGAGGCGTCCACGGTGTCGGGGGCGTCGCCGTGGAACACGTGGACGAAAGTCGTGGTGCCCCTGATCCTGCCGGGGCTCGTCACCGGGTGGACGCTGCTGTTCGTGCGCATGGTCAGCGACCTGACCGCCTCCGCGATGCTCGCAGGTCCCGGGACATCCGTGATCGGCTTCCGGATTCTGAGCGTCTACAACAACGGCTCCTACGGCACGCTCGCCGCGCTCTGTCTCTTCGTGACGCTGGTCACGACGATCGTCGTCATCGCGATGCAGGTCGTGACCGGGGCCATGAATCGCCGATGGCGCGGTGGCGGAACCACGAAAGTCGCGCGAACCGCTCGCGCCACACCGCATTCGGACCATGTTGAGAAGGAGTTGACAGCGCGATGAGCAGCGCCTCGATCCAAGAAACGATGCCCGTCACCGATCACGGAACGGTGGGCAGCGCACTGTCGATCCGCGGGTTGCGACGCACCTTCGTCCGCCGGGACGGTCAGCACGTCACGGCGATCAACGGCGTCGACCTCGAGGTCGCCGCCGGCGAGGTCGTCGTCCTCCTCGGCCCCAGCGGATGCGGCAAGACGACCCTCCTGCGCGCCGTCGCAGGACTCGAGGTGCCGGATTCGGGGCAGATCGCGCTCGGTGAGCGGACCGTCTTCGATGCCGACGGGCGAAAGGTGCTGAACGTGCCCACCGAGAAGCGGCACTTGAGCATGATGTTCCAGTCGTACGCCCTCTGGCCGCACATGACGGTCTTCGACAACGTCTCATATCCGCTGCGCATGCGTCACGCTCCGAGGGCGGGCATCCGCGAGCGGGTGGAGGCGGCACTGCAGCGTGCCGATATCGCTCAGCTCGGGCGGGAGTACCCTCAGCAGCTCAGCGGTGGCCAGCAGCAGCGCGTCGCGTTGGCGAGAGCCATCGTCGACGAGAGCCCGATCATCCTCTTCGACGAGCCGCTCTCGAATGTCGACGCGAAGGTGCGCACCGAGCTTCGCCTCCAGCTGATCGCCCTGCAGCAGCGCCTGGGGTACGCAGGTCTCTACGTGACGCACGATCAGGTCGAGGCGATGGAGGTCGGACACCGCATCGCGGTGATGGAGGCCGGGCGCATCGCGCAGATCGGCGCCGCCGCGGAGATCTACGACCGCCCCGCCACCCGCTACGTCGCCAACTTCATCGGCGCGGTGAACGAGCTGACCGGCACGCTGGCGTCCGTAGGACCGGATGCCACGGTCGACACGCCGCTCGGCCGGTTCGCCGTGGCTCGCGATTCGCTGTGGGAGGGGCTGTCCGTCGGGGACGAGGTCGTCGTGATCTTCCGGCCGGAGTCGGCGCGGATCGTCGATGCGGCCACGACGGGGGAGAACCTCGTGCACGGAACGGTCGTGCGCGCGCTCTACGCCGGCACCCACGCCGAAGTGTTCGTGCGGGTCGCGGACCGCGAGCTGAGGGTGTGGGCAGGGACCGAGTCGTCTCCCCAGGCCGGTGAGCAGGTCGCCGTCTCGGTGCCGCACGAACGGGTTCGGCTCGTTCCCCCCGAGGGGTCCGCCTGACAAGACCGTGATCAACCAAGGGTCGTGACCGCGACCCCACCCCGAAGAAGGATGGAGATGCCATATGGCCGACGCGAACGAACTGCTGGAGAAGCTCGCGTGCATCGATCTGATCGAGAAGGTGCGTCGCGCAGCCGACGAGGGTGACGTCGACACCTTCGTGAACTCGTTCACGGAGGACGGTGTGTGGGCGCGGCCGGGCGGCGCGGCGCCGATGGAGGGTCGCGAAGCCATCCGAGCAACGATGTCGAATCGCCCGGAGGGCAGGCTCAGTCTTCACGTGGGCGGTGGCATCGATGCCACACTCACCTCACCCGACACCGCCACCGTCGTGTCGCAGGTGACCTTCTATGCGACGGCGCACACGGGGCCGCGCCCTGCCCCCATCGTGCCGCCGTCCAAGATCTTCCAGTACACGGACAAGCTCGTCCGCACACCCGAAGGATGGCGGATCAAGCACCGCACGACGACCTGGATCTTCTCGGCCTGACCCTTTCAGCGCTCGATGAGCCGCTCGCGGACCGTGAGCCGGATCGGAAGACCCACGAAGCGTGCGACGTCCGCGATGATCGCAGCGCGGCTCTCCTCCTCGGGGTGGATGAAGTACTCCTCTTCGAGTGACCGAGCGGAAGCGAAGCGCAGCATCGCGAAGCCGAAGAAGTCCGCGCTGTGCGGCAGTGGGTCGGCGACCCAGTTGCGGGTGTACGACGTCATCCCGTGGTGGATGCGCAGCGCGAGCGGAACGTGCTCGTCCCACCCGCGCCGGACCTCGTCCGGCGCCAGATCCCAGTACCGCACGAGGATCCCGACGGCCTTCTGCGCCTCACGATCCTCGGGCACGACGTCGGCGCCCTTCTCCTCCCACGCCTCCACGAAGTACGCGCCGGGGGAGCGCACGGTGCGCAGGGCTTCGGCGAGGCGCCGCAGGGCACTGCGCTCGCCCCACGCCTCGACGAGTCCGCCGATACGAGTGCCCGTCGACGCGGCGTCGTCCGAATCGATGGGGATGTCGAGACGGATGCGGCGGATCCCTGCATCCGCGTCGAGGATCGCGCGAAGTCGCTCGACGAGCGTCTCCTCTTCACCGGCATCCGTTCCGAGGACCACGATCAGCTTCTCTGACTGCGGCGTCGCCATAGGCGCCGCGCTCTGCTCGCTCACTGGGCCACCGCCGGGGCTTCGGCGACATCGCCGGCGGACTGATAGAGCGGATGCAGCCCCCGCAGCGCCGCGGCCAGCTGAAGTGCGAGGTAACGGCCGTAGTTGCGGGCGGTCGGGATGCCGCCGCCCATGATCCACAGCCCGCGTTGGGCTGTCGGCCGCCACATGTCGGTGTGTTCGCCTTCCTCGTCGAAGCGGAACACGTTCCCCGTCTTCTCCGCGACCTCGTCGCCGAGGATCGCACGGACGTCCTCCTTCGGCTCCAAGAACCCGGTGGCGAGGACGATGAGGTCGAGCGGCCGATGGGTGCCGTCTCGGAGCACGGCTCCGCGCTCGTCGAACCGCTCGAGCTCCGCCGCGTCGAGGATCGCGATCCTGCCTTCTGCGATCGCGAAAGAAGCGCCGGCGTTGATGTAGTAGCCGCCGCTGAGCTTGATGCTCTTGAGCATCCAGCCGGTGTCGTCGGGGCCCTGATCAAGGCGGAGACCGCGACGTGTGACCGACTCGATCAGCTCGCGATCGTACTCGACGGCCTGTCGGGTCAGGGCTTGCAGCGCGGCGACGGTGACGGGCTCGATGAATCCCGATGCCCCGATGAGATCGAGTTCCTCGATCGACTGCTCGCCGGTGAGGTACGGCGCGAAGGCCTGGTTCGCCATGTGCGGGCTGACGAGGACGGTGGTGCCGCGCTGGAGCATGGTCGTCTTCGCGCCCCACTCGCAAAGGTCGTATGCGACGTCGTGTCCGCTGGTGCTCACGCCGACGACCATCGCGCGTTTGCCTGCGTAGGCGCGGCCGTTCACGTAGTGCTTCGTGTGCAGGACCTCGCCGCCGAACTCGTCGAGGCCGGGCATGTCGGGGATGTACGGGATGCTTCCGTATCCGCCGCCGGTCGCCAGGACGAGATGCGGCGGACGGCGCACCGTCTCCGAACCGTCCGATCGGGCGATGCGGACCGTCCAACGCCCTTCCGCGGCGTCGTACTCGGCCCCGGTCACCTCGGCGCCGGTCCACACGTTCAGCTCCATGGCGGAGGCGTAGTGCTCGAGCCAGTCCGCGTACTGGTCCTTCGGGATCCACATGGGGAAGGTCTCGGGGTAGGTCAGGAACGGAAGCGGGACGACCTGCTTCGGAGTGTGGAGCGCCAGGGAGTCGTATCGCTGCCGCCAGTTGTCGCCCACCCGGGGGTTCTTCTCGACGAGCAGCGCATCGACGCCGAGATGCCGCAGGTACGCACCGAGTGTGAGGCCTGCCTGTCCCGCGCCGACGATGAGAACTTCCGGTTCGCCGTCGTGGCGCTGCTCCTCTTCGCGGCGGCGTGACCAGGTGTCTCGCGGGTCACGGTAGACCTCTTCGGGGTCACCGGGGTCGGGCGGCATCGCGTCACGGCGCAGTCGCTGCAGAGAGGTGAAGACGATCCAGGCGACCCAGTTGCCGTCCGCTCCCGGAACGAGACGCGCGATACCGGTGCCCTCGCCCGCGTCGACGGTGAAGTCGAAGAAGACTTCGAGGACGTCGCGGGCACTCCGCTTGGCGAAACGGGGGGCGGGAAAGCGCTCGGAGAGTCGCAGGTCGCGCAATCCGACCGTCCGGGCCGCGTCGAGGAGGGCGCCGGGAACGTCGTCGCCGGAGCGCCGCCGGTTCGCCCACGTGAGGGAGACGACGTCCCGCCAGTGACCTCCCGGCTCGAGCAGGGCCGACAGCCTGGCCGGGTCGGACGTCGCGACGGCGACGGCGAAGTCGGCCAGCCACCGACTGCCGATCGCGACGGGGTTTCGGCTGTCATTCATCGCGGATGATTCCGTCATCGGCGCGGTCCTCTCCGGGTTCGTCGACGGTCGAGCCGTCGCCCGTTCCTCGTCGTTCGGTGTGCTGCTGAAGCGTGTGCGGCAGGCGAGGATGTGCATCGACGACGGTCGGAGCAAGGATCTCCGCATTGAGGGGATCGCCGACCTCTCGTCGAGTGCGGCTCACGATGAGCCAGCGACCTTCGACGCGTCGGAAGTGCCATTGATTGACTCCACCCGTCGTGATCTTCAGGCTGCCGTCGGCTTCGCGCCGCAGCACCCAGGAGTAGCTGTTGGCGACCGCTTCATCGCCGTCGACGTGTATCGCCTCGTTGTTCCCCTGCATGTGCATGATGCGCAGGAAGTTCCCCGGCCGCTTGCGTCCGACACCGCCTTCGTCCTTGATGAACTCGAGCAGTGCCTCGTGGCCCTTGACCTCACCCACCCCTGCGTACGCTCCGTGGCCGAAGGACATGTCCACCGATCCATCGTCGGTGAACAGGTTCACCCACGGCTCGTCGCCCGGCAGATCCACGAGGAACCCGTACAGCGAGAGGAGATGGGAGATCTCCCGTTCGTCCTCGAGCCGCTGAATGCGGGCCTGCTGATCCGCGACGACGGCGGAAAGTCGTGCGAACTGATCCTCGTCGATCATGGCGTCGGGACCTCCTGAGGGGATGAAGGGTGTGCCGCGGCGACCGCCGATGATCCCCCGTAGCCGGGAAGTGCGCCTACCAGCGCCGCCTTGATCTGAAGCGCGAGGGGAAGCGCGTACACACGCGACGTCGGGATGCTGCCGTGCTGGAACCAGAGACCTCGCTGGCCCGTCCGCCGGTAGCTTGCCCGGATCTCGCCTCGCTCGTCGAATCCGCCCACCCGGCCGACGCGTTCGGCCACCTCCTGGCCGAACAGCCGTGCGACCTCCGACTCCGGGCCGAGGTATCCGGTGGCGTACACGACCGCATCGAAGCGCTCCACGGTCCCGTCCTTCAGCCGAAGCCCCTCGGCGACGAACCGGTCGACGTTCTCGTTCTGGATCAGACCGATCCGCCCTTCCGCGATGGCCTCCGCGCCGCCGACGTTGAAGTAGTACCCGCCGCGCTGGCTGAAGAACTTGAGAACGAAGCCGGTGTCGTCCTCTCCGTAGTCGTACTTGAAACCGACGCGCTCGAGACCCTCGATCATTCCCCGGTCCTGCTCTTTGAAGCTCTTGACGGCGACTTTCAGGGCTTCTCGCATGAGCGGGTAGATGAAGTTGGCCGCCGAGAAGAGGTCGCCTTCGAGCAGGGAGATCCCGGTGAAGTACTGGGCGAATCCCGCATTGGCGCTCGCAAGGCTCACGACCACCGTCGGGCTCCGCTGGAGCATGGTCGCGTGGCCGCCGCTGTTGTGCACCTCCAGCGCCACGTCGTGTGCGCTGGTTGCGGCGCCGACGACCAGCACGCGCTGCCCGGCGAACTCATCGCCGCTCGTGAAGTACTTCGAGTGAAGGGTGCGCCCCCTGAACGTGGAGATGCCCGGGAGCTCGGGGATGTTGGGCGCGGAGCCTTCGCCACCGGTTGCGACGAGGATGTGCTTCGGGCGCAGGATCCGTTCGACGCCGTCGCGGCTGACGGTCGCGACCCAGCAGTCGGCGTCGTCGTCGTACTCGCCGTGGAGGAACTCGGTGGCCGGCCAGTAGTTGATCTCCATGGCGTCGATGTACGCCTCGATCCAGTTCGCGACCTTGTCCTTGGGCAGATACTCGGGAAACGAGTCCGGGAACGGCATGCCGGGGAAGTGGAAGGCATCCGTCGGGTTGTGGAGGGTGAGCGTCTTGTACCGGTTGCGCCAGTTGTCGCCGGGCCGCGGATGCTTGTCGACCACCAGCACATCCGCGCCCATCTGCGTCAGATGCATGGCGGGGAAGAGCCCGGAGTGCCCGCCGCCGATGACGAGCACTTCCGGGTCGCGGTCGTCATATGCGCAGGCACGATCGCGGAGCTCCTTCCACGACACCTTCGCGAGCTCTTCCGCCGACCGTCGCGACTCCCGCCGCTTGGGCCGCTCATGGCCGCGGAGATCCTGGAGCGCGGTCATGAGAGCGAACGCGGCCCAGCCGGCCGGCGACTCGTCACTCGGCACCAGACGGACGAGTGCGATGCCCTCTCCGCGGTCGGCGACGATGCGGCAGTAGAACTCGAGCACGTCGTAGTAGCCGTACCGCCGACCCGCCCGGGGCGGCGTGAAGCCCTCTGCGATCGAGAGGCTGCGCACCGGTGTCGTGTCCGGGTCGTTCAGGATCGTCTCGGCGATCTCCCGCGCACCGTGCACCCAGCCGATTCCCCACGTGAACATCACGAGATCACGCCAGTACGCATCCGGAGCGATGAGTGCCGCGGCGCCCGGCGCGTCACCCGACCGCAGGGCCGCCTCGAACGCCGCCAGCCACGTGCCGGCGACCGCTCGCGCCTCGGCCGGATCATGTGGGATCATCCTCGTCTCCTCTTTCCTGTGCCTGCGGTGAGGCCTCACACCGCGCGCCAGCTCCGCAGGATCGCGGGCGCCGCGTCGACCTGAGAGATGGGGGCGACGTAGAGGTGGTTCTTCGCGACGGCGAAATCCCGGATGCAGCGACCGAGCGCGCTGGGCTGCTTGTAGGCCTGCGTGCTGCCCCACAGATCAGCGAAGCCGACCACCGCCTGCCCCACCTCATGGGCGTACGTGGTCGCCTGGCGCATCCGGGCCGTGAGCTCGGCCGATACCTCTCCGCGCGTGCGCGCCGCCTCGTCGGCTTCGCTGTACACGTCCAGCACGTAGCGTCGCGCGGACTGGTACATCGCCTCATGTCGAGCGAACTCGCCCCGGAAGAGCGGGTACTCGTCCACCGTCGTCGGGTAGCCCTGCCGCCTCTTGCCCGTCGTGATCCGGGCGACCTCTTGCAGCGCCCGCTTCATGAGCCCCAGTGCCACGCCCGCATGACCGGCGCCCCCTGAGGCGGATCGATCGAGGTGCTCGCCGATGATGGGGGCATCCGGGTCCACCCAGAACACGTTGGGCATGAGCATCCGATCAGGGGCGAACTGCTCGGGAACCTCGTAGTCGCGACTGCCCGTGGCGACAAGCCCCGTGACGTCCCATCCGCCGAGGATGCGAAGCCCCTCTTTGGGGAGGTACGCCGTGCGCACGACGGGGGCACCGTCGTCGGTGCGGAGCGGCTCGCCGCCCTCATCGACCATATGCACGGCGAGCGACAGGTGGGTGGCGTACGTGGAGCCGCTCGCGAAGGGAACGCGCGGAGCGCTCACGATGATGCCGCCGTCGGCGAACCTGCCGGTGCCGATCGGGAACGAGAACCCGCCGAGGATCGCCTTCTCGGGGCCGCCGTACAGCTCCTCGGCCGCCGGAAGGAACAGCGACGCGTTTCGGTTGCCCAGGGCGAGGATCATGAGCACCCAGCCCGTCGAGCCGTCGGCTCGCGCGACCTCCTCGATGACCTCGATGAACTCCGGGATCCGTACTCCGCCGCCCCCGAACCGCTCCGACACCATCATCCAGAACAGGTTCGCGTCCTTGAGCGCCTCGACGACGTTCGGGGTGACGTCTGCGGTGCGCTCCGCCTCGTCGGCCTCCGCCTCGATGAGCGGGCCGAGCGCCGCCGCACGCGCCACGTGGGCACCGGCGCCCGCCACGCGGGCGCCGACCGATTCGAGTATGTCCGTCATCGCGACTTCCTCCTGACTCATCACCACCCGGGGTAATTCAGGATCAGGATATTTCGAGTGGTCGGCGCTCAGCGGTCTTCTGACCGGCGCTTTCTGCACGATCGGTTGCGCCTGGTGCATCCACGCGGCGATAGGACGGATGCAGGCCGCGCACTGCAGCCGTCAGCTGCACGGCCAGGTACCGGGAGTAGTTCCGTGCCTGCCCGATGCCTCCGCCCATGATCCACAGGCCCTTCTGCGGAGTGGGGCGCCACGTGTTCGCGTGCTCGGACTCCTCGTCGAATCGGAACACGGTTCGGATCTTCTCCGCCATCTCGTCGCCGAGGATGACACGCAGGTCCTCCACCGGCTCCAGATACCCGGTGGCGAGCACGACGAGGTCGAGGGGGAGCACGGTGCCGTCGTCGAGAACGGCACCCTCCGCCGAGAACTGAGCGAGCCGATGGGCGTCGAGGATCTTGATGCGACCGTCGGCGATGGCGCTGGACGCGCCCACGTCGATGTAGTAGCCGCCGCTCTCCTTCAGAGACTTCAGCAGGTATCCCGCGTCATCGGGGCCCTGATCGACCTTGAGGCCCTTCTTGCGCACGCTTTCGATGAGGTCCTTGTCATGGACCTCGGTCAGCTTCGTGAGCTTCTGAAGCGAGGCCTTCAGCACGGGCTCGATGAAGCCGGCTGCGCTGATGAGGTCCGCCTCCTCGACCGGGACGCCCTGGAGGTACGGCGCGTAGACGAGGTTGGCCATGTGCGGGCTGACCACGACGATGCTGCCACGCTGGGCCATCGTCGTGTCGACGCCCCAGCTCGAGAGGTCATACGCGACGTCGTGCCCACTGGTGCTGGCGCCGATGACGAGAGCGCGCTTGCCGGCCCAGCCCTTGCCGCTCTTGAAGTGCTTGGTGTGGATCACCTCGCCGCGGAACTCGTCCAAGCCGGGGATCTCCGGGATGAACGGAATGCTTCCGAAGCCGCCGCCCGTCGCCAGCACGAGGTGGGGCGTGTGCACTTCGACTGTCGACCCGTCGGTCTTCTTGATCGTCACCGTCCAACGCTCGGCCTCGGCGTCGTATGTCGCAGCCCGCACCTCGGATCCCGTCCAGATGTTGAGTTCGAGCGCCGACGCATAGCTCTCGTACCAATCGGCGAGCTTGTCCTTCGGGAGCCACATGGGGAAGGTGTCCGGGTAGGGCATGTACGGCAGCGAACACGACTGCTTCGGGGTGTGGAGCGCGAGCGAGTCGTAGCGCTGGCGCCAATTGTCTCCCACCCTCTCGGTCTTCTCGACGACGAGCGCGTCGACGCCGTCGTGCTTGAGTCGCGCCGCGATCATGAGGCCGCTGTGACCGGCGCCGACGATCAGGACCTCCGGATCGGCTTCGTGACGCTGTTCGCGCTCGCGGATGACGCTCCACACTTCGCGGGGGTCGCGGTGAACGAGTTCGGGGTCGCCCTCCTGCGGGCGGACATCCGCGCGCACCTCGTGAAGCGAGGTGAAGATGGTCCATGCCACCCAGTCGTCGCCCGCAGGCACGAGGCGTGCGACACCGACGCCCTCTCCGGCGTCGACGACGAAATCGAAGATGACTTCGATCACGTCTCGCGCGGAGCGGTTCACTGCGCGCGGGGCCGGGAATCGGGTCGAAAGCGTCATATCGCGCATGTTGACGGCGCGTGCCGCGTCGATCAGAGGTTCGGCGATCGCCTCGGGTCCTGTGCGACGGCGGAAGTCCCAGGTCAACGCGACGACGTCACGCCAGTGCCCGCCCGGCTCGATCAACCTGGCCAGCGCGGCGGGGTCGCCCTGCTCGACGGCGTCGGCGAAGCGCTGGAGCCATCCAACGCCGGTCTCGATCGGGTCGACTGAGAACATTCATGCACCTCCATCGGTGGTCTCTACGACGTCTGCGTCAATAGAGAATCCTCAATTATGGAGAGAGCGTACCTCGCGACACGCCAACGCGCAAAGGCGGTCCCGCGCAGCAAGGTAGCCGGAAATGCGCGCGGTCGCGCATATCGTGGGTTTCGTGGTGCCGAATTGCTCATCCTCATCTTGCGGCAGGCCCGCCCCGGCTGAAGCCGCGAGCCCTCACCTCGGGCACACGCCCGACTCCCTCTTCGGGATCCGCCGCGACGTGGGTCGCGAGGCGCGCCTGACGGCGGAGGTCGGTCGACCTTGGTTCGACTCCGCGGAGAGATTCCGGCATGGCGCCCTTGCGGTGCCGTTGGATGTCAACCTCGGGCTCGAGGTGGCGCGTGGTGAGGGTCTCTCGAAGAGCAGCCTCACGACGTCGGAGCTTTCGATCGACTTCACCGGCCTCGGCCCCCGGGCGGGGGATCGGATCTCGGTGGAGGGCGGCGTCCTCAGTGCAGCCGCGGACGGAGCGCTGTCGAGCTCTCGCGCGTACGGGGCGGACGGCCGACTTCTCGCAACGGCGACGGCCTGGATCCGGTATGTCCCGTCGAGTCCCGAGCATCGGGCGTCCACCGCTCGGGATCCCGACGCGCTTCCCGCGCCGAAACGGGCGTTCGATGACCTCTTCCGCGGGTGCATCACCAGGAACGACTCGGAGGTTCGCCTGGCGGTCGTGCTGCCCCCTTTCGTGGGGAACGCCCGGAGGTCGTTGCAGGGAGGGGTCTGTGCGGCGCTCGGTGAATGGCTCGGGGCGGAATTGATCGGAAGACCGTGGCGCGTCCGTTCCCTGCGGGCTCAGTTCCTGAGGCCGACTCCCATCGAGACGGCGGTGACGGTGAGCGTGTCCGTGCTGCGGCGTGGTCGCACATATGCACTGGTCGATGCCGTCGTCGGAACCGAGACGGCGCGCTGCTGCCTGCTGCGTGTGAGCTACACCCCGAGCGAACGCGGTGGCGAGGTCCTCGATTTGTCCACGCGCGGATAATAAGGATACTTTTTCTCGCGACGGATCGAAGAGTGCGCGGCGGACACGCGTCGCCGTCGCGACGGATGGGAGCGGTGATGCGAATCGAATCGGCGGTGGCGCTCGTCTCCGGGGGAGCCTCCGGACTCGGGCTGGCGACGGTGAGACGGCTCCTCGACGGGGGAGCACGCGTCCACGTCTTGGACCTGCCGTCTGCGCGGGAGGGGTTCGCAACTCTCGGGCTCGGGCCACGGGCGGCGTTCCACGCCGTCGACGTGACGAATCAGGCGGAGGTCCGTGCCGCCGTCGCCGCCGCGGCGGAGGACGGAGCCGTTCGCGTCGCGGTCGGCTGCGCCGGCGTGGCGACGCCCGCGAAGCTCGTGGCCGACGGTGCGCCTCTCGACTTCGACGCCTTCATGCGGGTGGTCGCCGTCAACCTGGGTGGGGTCGTCAATCTCGCTGCCGCCGCCGCGGCGGTCATGCGGTCCAACGACGCCGTCGACGGCGAGCGCGGCGTCATCGTCAACACCGCCTCGGTCGCTGCGTACGAAGGGCAGATCGGACAGATCGCCTACGCCGCGTCGAAGGCCGGCGTCGTGGGCTACACCCTTCCGGCGGCGCGCGAGCTCGCGCGAGATCTGATCCGAGTGGTCACCGTTGCGCCGGGACTGTTCGAGACCCCGATGATGGCGGGGTTCGATGACCGCGTGCGTGAGGCGCTGGCGTCGAAAGCACTCCACCCGGGCCGGCTCGGAATGCCCGAGGAGTTCGCCGCGCTCGTGGAGCACGTCATCGAGAACCCATACCTGAACGGGGAGACGATCCGTCTGGACGGAGCGGTGAGGCTCGAGCCGCGCTGACGCCTCAGTGCTCGTCCGCGACCAGTCGCGTCACGACCGAGACGACGTGATCAGCGACCGCGCGGGTCGAGCGAGACAACGGGCGGTCGGATCGATACATGAGCCCGTAGCCGACCTTGCGATTCTGGTCGATCGGCTCGGGCAGAACGACCAGGCCCACACGCTTCAGCTGCGGGCTGAACGCGCTGGTCGTGAGCAGCACGGAATCCGACTGCCTCGTGAAATCGATGAGGGCTCCGAATTCCTCGACCTCTATCGAGGGTGAGATCGGGCCCAGCCTCTCCGTCTCGCTGCCTTCGAGCAGGCTCATCACGAATGGGGGAGTGACGATCGGATAGGCGGAGAGGCGTTGACTCGTCGCCCGTCCGCTCAGGATCGGGTGGCCCGGGCGGACGACCGCCTCGAGGCGCGTCGTGCGGACGATCGGCTCGATGCTGAACGAGCCGGACGGATTCTCGATGTCCTCGTTGCGCAGACCGCCCACGAAGAAATCGAGTTCGCCGCGATGCAGCAGTTCGCGGAGATGCGCGCTGGAGCTGCTGCGCACACGGTACCTCGCGGTTCGGCTCAGGTCCACGAGCCCCGGCAGTATCTCCTTCAGCATCAGAGCTGCGGTCGCCGGTCCGAGTCCGAAGGTGACGATGGAGCGGTTGCCGTCGCTGATGTCGCGAAGCTCGCGTTCGGTCGCTTCGGCCTGCAGGAGGAGGTGCTCGGCGCGCGCGATGAAAAGGGCGCCGTCGACGGTCAGGTCGACGCCGGCCTGGCTGCGGCGGAAGAGCTGGATGCCGTACTCCCGCTCGAGCGCCTGGATGCTTCGGGTCAACGCGGACTGGGACAGGGGGACGGCAGTGGCGGCCGCGCTCAAGCTGCCTTCGCGCGCCACGATCACAGCGTGGCGGAGCCTTTCCAGGTCGGTGACGGGATTGGCCATGCCGCGAACTTACCAGGCAGATGCTCTTTGTGCGTGAGTGCGGAATAAAGTACCCTGAATTAGTGCGCCATCAGACAACATCTGAGTCATCTCGCCGGCTCGGACCCGGAGTCCTCGTGGCGCTCGGTCTGCTGGCCGCGTTCTCGCCGTTCGCCGTCGACGTCTACCTTCCCGCGTTCCCGTCGATCGTGCGGGAGTTCGGGTCGACGGCGACCGGAGTCCAGCTCTCGCTGACCTTCTTCATCGTCGCCATGGCGATCGGGATGCCGGTGTTCGGCACGCTCTCGGACCGCTTCGGCCGGAGGCCGTGCATCCTGGTGGCAGTCGCCGTGTGCATCGTGGCCAGCGCCGCCGCAGCACTCGCTCCCACACTCGAGTTCCTTCTCGCTGCCCGCGCGCTTCAGGGGTTCACGTCCGCGGCCGGCGTGGTGGTCGGACGCGCGGTCGTGGCCGACCTGGCGACCGGCGATGTCGCGGCGCGCGCGTACGGCATGGTCGCGATCGTGGGAAACGTCGCGCCGGTCGTCGCCCCGGTCGTGGGTGCGTTCGCGGCGATCGTGTCGTGGCGCTTCACACTCTGGGTGCTCGTGGCGCTCGCGGTCGCACTCATGGTGATCTGCGCGATCGTCCTCCCCGAGTCGAATCCTCCGGAGCGTCGCATGGTCCGAGCGGAAAGACGCGCGGGCCCGACCGCTTTGCAGCCGTTGCTGGGTCGTCGCTTCATCGGCAACGCACTCGTCGCCGCATCCGTCACGATGCTCATGTTCGGCTACGTCGCCGCGGCGCCCTTCATCTACCAGGAGGTCATGGGGTTCGATCGCCTCGCCTTCGCAGCGATCTTCGCGCTCAGCGCGATCGGCATGCTCGCCACGAACTGGTACACGAACCGCCTGATCGGCAGGTTCACCGTGCGGGGGATCATGCTCGTCGGGCTCGCTGCGACCGTCGGAGCGGCCGCGTCGCTCCTCGTTCTCGTGCTGGCCGGCGTACGCGATGCGTGGCTGGTCATCCCCATGGTGCTGTTCGTCTCGTGCACCGGCGCGACTCTGCCGAAGGCCGTGGCTCTCGCGATGGCGGAAGTGCGCAGCATCGCCGGAACGGGGTCGGCCGTGCTGAGCGTCGCCCAGTTCGGCGTGGGGTCGATCTCGACGCCGCTCGTCGGCCTCAGCGGCTCCGACTCGCCACTCGCATTCGCACTCGTGATCGCGGCGACATCGGTGCTCGCCGGGCTCGCGGCGTGGCTCGCCGGCGGCGGACGCTTCGGATTGGCGGTCGCGGAGCCCGCGCCGGAAGGCTAGCGCAGTAAGGGCGGCCTCAGCCCTGTCTGACCGTGCGACTCGAGCAGCGCCAGCCGTCGGATGTCTTGACGAAGGTGTCGTCGTACACGGCGAAGCGCTTGATCTGCGGCGCCGTTTCGACCGATCCGACGAACAGGAAGTAACTCACAGCAGTCGCGCGATCTCCGTCCACGTGGACGTCGACCGGTATGGTGATGTGCCGGTTGTGCGACCCGGGGCCGGTCGTGCCGTCCGCGCGGCGAGCAGCCGACGACGCCTTGATCTCGGCGAGGCCCGCGTTCGTCGCCGCGCCCGCCGACCAGGTCGCATCCTCGGTGTAGACGCTCCCGTACTCTTCGATGTCTCCCTCATCGGAGAGGAACGCGATGCGTGCTATCAGCGCGCGGATCTCGGAGTCGTCGCTGCTTTCCATTGGGGCTCCCATGTTTCGGCGGATCAGTCCTCTGTCACCGTATAGCGGATCCTTAATTTTGTCATCCGATACGGATTTGTCCGGTAGCCGTGAAGCCCATGCGATAATCAGGCCCATGAATTCCGCGCAACCGGAACTGGCGGGCAAGTCAGTCATCGTGACCGGAGCCGGGCAGGGGATCGGCGCGGCCACCGCGCTCTACCTCGCCGATCTCGGTGCGTCCGTGATCGTCGCAGACATCGTCGAGGAGAACGCGCAGCGGACTGCCGCGTCCATCGCCGAAAGAGGGGGGCGCGCCGTGGCCCGCGTCGCGGACGTCGCGAGCTGGGAGGGCGCTCGCTCCATCGTCGCCGCAGCCGTGGCTTCTTTCGGGGGGCTCGACGGCGTGGTGAACAACGCCGGGGTGCTCCACCGCGGATCGCCGTTCGCCGAGGTCGACGGCGAAGGGGCGCGCCGCGTCTTCATGGTGAACCTGTTCGGCACGTATTGCGTGGGGGTCGCCGCAATGCAGCACATGGCCGAGCACGGCGGCGGGTCCATCGTGAACGTCACCTCCGGCGTGCAGGCGGGGATGGCGGACGGGGCCTCCTACAGTGCGTCCAAGGGCGGCGTCGCCTCACTCACCTACAGCTGGGCGCTCGACTGCGAGGGGACCGGCATCCGGGTGAACGCGATCTCACCGGTGGCGACGACGCCGATGACGCGGGGCACCGACGAGTGGCAGCGGTCGCTCGGACGCGACATTCCCCAGCGCGAGGAGGTCGATCCGATCTGGAACTGCCCGCCGATCGCATACTTCCTCTCGGACCGTTCGAAGGATGTCACGGGCCAGATCCTCAGGACCCACGGAGGAACCCTTCAGCTGGTCGGGCACCCGGTGGTGGTCGCTCCCGAGCTCACCCGTGAGTCCTGGAATGCCGCAGACGTCGCCGAGGCCGTCGACACCGTGTTCGCCGAGCACCTTCCGCCGCTGGGTCTGCACGCGGCCCGCGTCGAGTACGTCCCGATCTCGAAGGTGAACCAGGTCCCGGGGGTCGAGCGCTTCGCCGGAGAGACGCGCAGGTGACGTCCACCGTTTCGACGGCGGTCGCGCTGCGCAGACTGCCGGACGGGCCGATCTCGGTCGACGACTTCGAGCTGGTGTCTTCGCCCCTGCCGGCCCTGGCCGAAGGCGACGTGCTCACCCGCACGCGTTGGTTCTCGATCGATCCGGTCATGCGCAAGCGGATGCTCGACCAGGCGGTCGGCGGGCGAGCCGACGGTCTCGGGCAGCCGATCGGCGCTCGGACCCTCGACGAGGTCGTCGCGTCGCGGCATCCGTCATTCCGGCCAGGAGACCTCGCCCTCGGCTGGGGCGGCTGGCGCGACCTGGCCGTCCAGAGCGGTGAGCGCCTGGTCGCCGTCGAGGACCTGGGCAACCGCACGTCCTATTGGCTCAGCGCTCTCGGAAGGCCGGGGATCACTGCATGGCTCGGCGTCGAGCACGTCGCGAACGTCACCGATCAAGATGTGCTCATCGTCTCGTCCGCGGCCGGAGCGGTAGGCAGCGTGGCGGCGCAACTCGCGAGGTCGCGCGGTGCAGCCGTCATCGGCATCGCCGGTGGCGCGGAGAAGACCGCTTGGCTCACGAGCGAGGCGCGGCTGGCGGCGGCGGTCGACTACAAGGCGGCCGACTTCACCGAGCGACTCGCGTCGGCGATACCGTCGGGCGCGACGGCCGTCTTCGAATGCGTGGGCGGACGCATCCTCGACGAATCGATCGGAGTGCTTCGCCCGGGCGGCCGGATCGCGCTGTGCGGACTCATCGACCGGTATCAGGGCAAGGAGCCGTGGGCGTACCGCAACTTCAACCTGCTGCTCGAGCGAGGCATCCGTCTCGAGGGCTTCCGCATCGACGATCATCAGGATCTCCATGCCGTCGCCGTCGAAACGCTCCGACCGCTCGTGGATGCCGGAGAGATCGTGGTGCGTGAGACGGTCGCCGATGGGCTCTCAGCCGCGCCGCAAGCCTTCGTGGACCTGCTCGAGGGCCGCGGCGCGGGCAAGCACCTCGTCCGCGTCGCGGGCTGAAAGGCGTCGTGCCCGCTCAGGCCGGCTCCGACCCGAGTACACGCGCGACCATGCCCTGAAGCCGGTCGGCGACCCACCGGCTCTTGGCTGAGAGCCGGCGATCGGCTCGCGAGATCAGCGCGTACGTCACGGGTCGGAGGGGCGTCAACGCGAGCGGCAGCGTCACGAAAGATCGGCTGAGCGGATGCGCCGAGAACACGGATGAGGTGACCAGGATGGCGTCCGAGCGCTCGACGAGCTGCGTGAGCAAGCCGAAGTCGTCGAGCTCGATGACCGGGCGCGAGATGCCGAGGGCCTCGATGTCGGCGTTCTGAAGGGTGTCGCGCACGAATGGCGGTGACACGATCGGGTAGTCCTGCAGCATCTCCCTCGTCAGGTCGGGCCGGTCGAGGGGATGACCTTCGCGGACCACGAGCTCGAGACGGGACGATCCCGCGATCCGCTCCATGCGAAGACCGGACGACGTGAGGAAGTTGTCGCTGTCGCGGGGGATGCCGCCGACGTAGAACTCGATCTCGCTGCGATGCAGGAGGTCGCGCAGCAGGCTGTTCGACCCGATGGCGATGCGATACCGGACGCCGTCGGCCTGCGTCAGCATCCCGGGCAGCACGTCGGGGAGGAACAGGGTCGCCGACACGGATCCCATGCCGAATGCCACGGTGACCCGCTGTCCGGTGGCGACCGCCCGCAGTTCCTCCTCCACGGCATCGGCGTGCTGCAGCAGGCTCTCTGCCCGCGCGATGAACACCGCGCCGTCGGGTGTGAGTTTTGCACCCGCCTTGCCCCTCTCGAAGAGGCGCACGCCGTACTCGCGTTCGAGCGACTGGATGCTTCTGGTCAGCGCCGACTGCGAGAGGGGGATCGTGTGGGCGGCCGCACTGAGGCTCCCCTCCCGCGCCACGGTCACGGCATAGCGGATCTTCTCCAGGTCGGGCATCGTCGCTCCCATTCCGCAGACGCATAGATAGGCGAGATAGATGCATCATAAACAGGTATCGGAATTGATTGAATGGGCCCATGGCATACCCGATGCAGGCACCGGTGACCGATTGTCCGGTCTCCATCGCGGATGAGGCTGCCGTCCAACTGAGATTCCGCGACGCCATGGCGCAGGTAGTCGCTCCTGTGACCGTGATCACAACGGTCGACGGCGACCGCGTGCACGGAACGACCGTGAGCGCGTTCATGTCGCTCTCGATGTCGCCGCCCATGGTGGTCGTCTCGCTCGATCGGAAGTCCGAGCTCTTGTCCCTCGTGCAGCGAACGCGCGCCTTCGGCGTGAACGTCCTCGCGGCAGACCAGGGGCACATCGCACTCGCATTCGCGAAGAAGAGCGGTGACCGCTTCGCCGACCTCGCGTGGCACATGGAGGACGGCCTTCCCTGTGTCGACGGCGTCGCGGGGTGGGTCGCCTGCGACCTCGTCGACGGCTTCGCCGGAGGGGATCACATTTTGCTCACCGGCGCGGTGCGCGGAGTGCGCGCCGAACCCCTCGCGCCGCTCAGCTACCACGCGCGCACCTTCGGGACGCACGTGTGTCCCGGGTGAGCCCGGACATGAGTCGTCTCGCGACGGCTTCATGCCGACAGCATCCGCCAGCAAAGGAGATCACACCATGACACACCGTGAGGGCCAGATGTCGCTCGTCCTCTTCTTCAACCCGGTGGGCCGGCTCACCCACAGCTGGCGCCGGGAGCAGAGCGGCGTCGAAGGACTGCTCGGGCTCGAGATGGCGGCGTTCTCGGCCAAGACCATCGAAGCCGCGAAGTTCGACGCGTTCTTCGTGTCCGACAAGGCCTCCTTCGATGACGATCCGGTCAACCCCGATCTCAACCCGTACGAGCCCATGGTGACCCTCGGCGCGCTCGCCGCGGTGACCGAGCACGTCGGTCTCATCGCCACGGTGTCCACGACCTTCACCGAGCCGTACAACATGGCGCGGCAGTTCGCCCAGCTCGACTTCCTGTCCCACGGGCGGTCGGGATGGAACATCGTCACCTCGTACAGCGGCGCGCAGAACTTCGCGAAGGCGATGCCGGAGAAGTCGGAGCGCTACCGGCAGGCGCAGGACTACCTCACCGCGACGGAGCTGATCTGGGACGCGTGGGACGACGACGCCGTGATGGCCGACCGCGAGAGGGGGGTGTGGGCGGATGCATCGAAGATCCACCATCCCGACTACGTCGGTCCCTATTTCCGAGTCCACGACGCGCTGACGATGCCGCGGATGCCGCAGGGGCGACCGGTCATCGTGCAAGCCGGCCAGTCCGAGGAGGGGGTTGCGTTCGCTGCGAGGAACGCCGAGCTCATCTTCACCTCTCAGAGCCACCTTCCGAGCGCGATCGAATTCTCGCGACGCATCAAGTCGATGGCGAGCGACCAGTTCGGGCGCGACGCCGGCACGATCAAGATCGCACCCGGCATCATCCCGATCGTGGGGGAGACGGAAGCCGAGGCGAACGCGATCGCGGACGAACTGGCGGACCTCGTGACCGTCGAGGTCGGTCTGCGAGACCTCAGCAATCAGCTCCTCGGCGTGAACCTCAGCGATCTCGACCTGGACAGCCCGATTCCGACCGAGCGTCTGCTGAGCCTCGAGGAAGCGGCCAAGAGCACGATGCTGTCGGCCAGTCGCTACGGCAACCTCTATCGAGTCGTGACGGAGGAGCGGCCGACCCTTCGGCAGCTGATACGGACCCGCACGAAGTCGCAGGGCCACCACCTCGTCAAGGGGACGCCCGAGCAGATCGCCGATCGGATGCAGGAGTGGTGGGACGCGGGAGCGTGCGACGGTTTCACCGTGATCCCCGCGTACATGCCGGAGGGCCTTCAGCGGTTCTGCGACTTCGTCGTGCCGGAGCTGCAGCGGCGTGGGATCTTCCGTACGGAGTATCCCGGGACGACGCTTCGCGACACTCTCGGCCTCGAGAGGCCGCGCGTCGTCCGCGAGACTCAGCCCGCGTAGACAGCCTCCTCGGCGGTGTACCTGGCGACGCCGGTGAGGTGTCGGGTCATCCGCGCCCGCGCGAGATCGACGTCGCCGGCGAGGAGCGCCTCGTAGATGGCGACATGTGCGCGGTGGCTCGAGGCGGCGTCGCCTGATCGCACGGCACTGGGGTCCGCTTCGGCGCGGGACTCCGCGAAGAACTCGTCATGAAGTTCCATCAGGATCTCGGTGAAGAGGCTTATCGCAGGATTGTCGGCGAGGTCGGCGAGGGCGAAGTGGAAGAGCCGAAGCGTCTTCGTCGGGATGCTGGAGCCTTCCGGGGCCACTTCGGCGTCGATGATCCGCGACAGACGCGAGGCGACACTGGGTTCCTTGATGCGTCGGGCGACCAGGTCGAGGCAGTTCAGCTCCAGAGCGATCCTCGCCTCTGCGAGGCTCTCGACGTCGACCTTCCAGTACCGCAGGTACAGTGCGGCGGAACGGCGCACCGCACGGATGTCCGGAGCGCTCACCACGAGCCCGCCACCGGGTCCCCGTCGCATTTGAGCCGTCCCGTGGTGTTCGAGCAGTCGCACCGCCTCGCGAAGAACTCCGCGGCTGGCGTCGTACTCCTCGCTCAGCGACTGCTCCGATCCGACCAGATCCCCGACGGGCCAACCGGCATCGATGATCTTCTGCTCGATCTTCTCCGCGACCTGCTCGGCCCGCTTCAAAGAGTGTCCTGTGCCCCGCCCGGGCGTGCTCCCCGTCATCTGCCCCTCCAGGCCGTATCGATCACTGCACGGCCACATTAGTCAGCGTGGCCACCAAACCTAACGCGATTCGACGGGTTATCCGTGAATTGGTCACGTACAGCATGCGCAGGTCCCGGCAGGCTATATTGAGGATACTGAAAACTTCTACCGATGAGGTGATGATGTTCTCGGAACGTGCGTTCTTCACATTCGTGCGACTGGACGATCCCGCCTACCACCATGAGTACAACGCGTGGCACGCGCTCGATCACCGACCCGAGAACCTTTCGCTCCCCGGCGTCGCATGGGGGGACCGCTGGAAGGTGACGGATGACTGCAAGGCAGTCGCCTTCGAACCGGACGAGTACCTGCGCGGATCGGACTACGTCGCGATGTACTGGTTCCGTCCGCCGTACGACGAGAGCCTCGCGGCCTGGAACAAGCTCGCCGAAGACTCGTTCCGGTGGGGACGCCTGCCGCAGATCCCGGGGCTCACCCGTCCCCTCCGCGGCTTCTATCAGCCCGTGCGCGGGTATGCGGCGCGACGCATCCTGGTGGACCGCGAAGTCCTGCCGTTCCGCCCGAATCGCGGCCTGTACGTCGTGCTCACACGCAATGCCGATCCGTACACCGCTGCCGCGCATGAGCTTCACCGCTGGTACGACCAGGACCGACTGCCTGCGCTGCTCGACGTCCCGGGTGTCGCAGGGATCTGGACGTTCAGTCTGTTGGATGCCGGCACCAGACCGTGGGACGCGAACGCCGCACCGGCACCTGGGAAGGACACACTCCGCCTCACCCTCTTCTACCTCGACGAGGACCCGGTCGACACCGCGCTCGCCATCCGAGCACGTGAGACGGAGCTCGACGCCGCCGGTCGCGGAACACCGTCATCCGGGCAGGAGCAACTCCTCGTGTCGTTCCCCGTCCGCGCCGTCGACCCCTGGGCGTGACATGCGATTCGCCATCAACTCACCCGTGGTCATCGCGCTTCCCGGCGTGGGTGCGGAGTGGGAGCGCGAGGCGGGAATCGAGGAGATAGCTCGCGTAGCCGTCGAAGCCGATCGACGCGGATACGACTACCTCACGTGCAGTGAGCACGTCGCCCTCCCGCCGGACACGCCATCGGCCATGCTCGGCACGTCGCGCGGAACCGTGTACTGGGATCCGCTGCCGACGTTCGGATATCTGAGCGCGGTGACTCGTCGCATACGGCTCGCTACGAGCGTCCTCGTGCTCGGGTACCATCATCCGCTGGCGATCGCGAAGCGATACGGGACGCTGGACCGGATCAGCGGGGGACGCCTGGTGCTGGGTGTGGGAGTCGGGACAGCCGAGCAGGAGTTCGCGGTGCTCGGCGCGCCGTTCGAAGACCGCGGTGCGCGTGCCGATGACGCGATGCGCGCGCTGCGAGCGTCGCTCTCGCGCCGGATCGTCGAGTATGAGGGCGAGTACTACCGATACTCCGGGCTGGTCGTCGAGCCGCACGCCGTGCAGGAGCGGGTCCCGCTCTGGGTGGGCGGCCGCAGTCGGCGAGCGCTTCGGCGAGCGATCGAGCTCGGCGACGGGTGGATGCCGGGTGCGATAGAGCCTGGGCTGATGCGCGAGCTGCTGGCGCACGCGCCCGATCGACCCGAGGGCTTCGTCGTCAGCGCCCGCTCGCCGCACGCGCTGGACCCCATCGGCGATCGCGATGGGACCTCGCGGATCATCGAGGCGATGAGTGCAGCGGGGGCGACGACATTGGAGGTCCGGTTCGTCCACACCTCCCTCGACGAGTACCTCGAGCAGGTGGAAGCGCTCGCTTCCTTCGACGAATTCGAACCGACGCGATGAGGCGGCGATGACAGACACGATCGAGGCGCAGCTGGAAGAAATGCGGGCCGAGCTGCGGGCATTGCGCGACGAACGGGAGATCGAGCGTCTCGTGCTCGCGTACGGGCCGCGCGTCGACGCGGCGGATTCCGACGACGCCGACCGGGCTGTCGCGGCTATGTGGGCGGAAGACGGCGAGTACGACATCGGGGGCTTCGGCGTGCGGAGGGGGCGGGAAGAGATCGCCGCCACCTACCGGGTCAGGCATCACGACAATGTGCGCAGCGGCATCGCCCACGTGATGGGCGCGCCGGTGATCGAACTCGACGGCGACACCGCGGTCGTCTTCAACTACAGCTGCGTGTTCCGTCCCGAGGATGGAGATCGTTGGTACGCGTGGCGCGTCTCCGTGAACGAATGGCATGTCAGGCGCACAGCCGACGGCTGGCGTGTCGTCAGCCGGGTGAATCGGCTGGTCGACGGCGCGTCCGATCCGCGCGACATCGTGCGAGCGGCAGCGGCGAGGCTGCGGGCGGCGGAGCGCGCAGCCCGCGCGGTGGAGGGGGTCACATGACGGTTCCGTTGCGGTTGGGGTATAAGGCGTCGGCGGAGCAGTTCGGTCCGTCGGAGTTGCTGGGGTTCGGGGTGCTGGCGGAGGAGGTGGGGTTCGACTCGGTGTTCGTGTCGGATCATCTGCAGCCGTGGCTGCATGAGGGCGGGCATGCGCCGGCGTCGGTGCCGTGGCTGGGCGCGCTGGGCGCGAAGACGGACCGGGTGCTGATCGGCACGTCGGTGCTGACCCCGACGTTCCGGTACAACCCGACCGTGGTGGCGCAGGACTTCGCGACGCTCGGGGTGCTGTACCCGGGACGGGTGATCCTCGGCGTGGGGACGGGTGAGGCGCTGAACGAGGCGAACCTCGGCATGGGGTGGCCCGACCCGCCGGAGCGGTTCCGGCGGCTGAAGGAGGCGATCGGGCTGATCCGCCGGTTGTGGTCGGAGGACCGGGTCACCTTCGAGGGCGAGTTCTACACGACGCGCAACATCACCATCTACGACAAGATGGACGACCCGGTGCCGATCTACATCGGCGCCGCCGGCCCCGCCGCCACGCGCCTGGCGGGCCGCATCGCGGACGGGTTCATCACCACCAGCGGGAAGAAGCGGGAGCTGTACACCGACACGCTGCTGCCCGCGCTGCACGAGGGGCTGCAGAAGGCCGGCCGCGGCCCGGACGCGATCGACACGCTGATGGAGATCAAGGTGTCGTTCCACCCCGACCGGCAGACCGCGCTGGAGAAGACCCGGTTCTGGGCGCCGCTCGCGCTCAGCCCGGAAGAGAAGATGGGCATCGACGACCCGCTCCAGATGCAGCGGCTCGGTGAGCAGCTGCCGATCGAACGCGCCGCGTCCCGGTTCATCGTCTCCGACGACCCCGACGAGCACATCGAGCGGATCGCGTGGTACATCGACCTCGGCTTCCGGCACCTCGTGTTCCACGACCCCGGCGCGAACCAAGAGGAGTTCCTCCGCACATACGGCGCCGAAATCCTCCCCCGCCTCCGCGCACGATACGGAGCATGAGCTCCACACCCGACACACCGAGATCGAGGAGAATCAGTGGCCGACTACTTCGACCGTGAACACGACCGCACGTACACCCGCGTCTACAAGAACGAGACGCCCGACATCCTCAAGTCGTTCCTGGAATTCGATGGTGCGGTCTTCGCGAGCGAAGGACGTGAGATCCCGCTCAAATATCGTGAGCTGATCGCTGTCGCAGTCGGCATCACGACGCAGTGCGTCTATTGCATCGACTCGCACGCGACGCGAGCGGTCGAAGCCGGCGCGACGGAGGCGGAGCTCGCCGAGGCCGCATGGGTCGCCACGGCGATCCGCGCCGGTGGCGGATACGCGCACGGGCGCCTCGCATTCAAGTTCAGCGACGCGGTCGTGCACCAGCACTGACCGCCGCCGTCGTGCCGGCCGTCGGAGCGTCGGCTGCTCGCCCGGCATCCGCTTCCGGCGATGACCGGGTCGGTCGGCGCGCAGAAATACGGCATGTCGCGCGTGCAAGCACGGCAATGCGGCCGAGGCTCACCGCCGCCCTCCCTTCGTAGCGTGAGCCTCGCGGCGAGCCCGACCGGGCGGCCGCCGGCACCGGACACGAACGCTCCGGGTCCAAGGGAGGGGAACCCTCATGAATCGAATCACGCGCGGGGCGGCGCTCGCAGTCGTGACGGTCGTCGCCGCGGCGGCGATGGCCTTCGCGCCGACCGCGGCGAGCGGCCTGCCGCACGGAGCCGACGGCGGGTGGGGTGAGGCGGCCGCGGTGTCCGGCGTCAACGCACCGCAGGCGGACGGATGCCCGATCGAATCTCCGAACGGTCAGGAGCTGTACATCGCCTCGATGCGCGGCGGTCCGGACAACGACATCTGGGTCGCGGGCCGCGTCGACAAGCCGGGGAGCTTCGACGCGCCCCTGCAGCTGCCGGCACCGATCAACAGCGCAGCGCAGGACTTCTGCCCCACGCCGCTCGCCGACGGATCGCTGCTCTTCGTCTCGACTCGCGGGGGTGTCGACGCATACGGCACGGCGGCATGCGGCGGGGGCGACATCTACATCGTGCATCGGGTGCCCGGAACGGCCGACTGGACCGAGCCGCGCAACCTCGGCTGCGCCCCGAACGGTCCGAACACCGCGGGGTGGGAATACGGCCCGTCGCTTGTGACGACCGGTTCCACGACGTACCTGTACTTCTCCAGCGGCGCGAACTTCCAGCAGCCCGGGTCGCTCGAGGACGACCAGGACATCTACGCCAGCCCGCAGATCGGGGCTCTTGCCTTCGGCCCTGGCGAACCGGTGGCCGAGCTCAACACCGAGATGCACGACATGATGCCGAACGTGAGCCGAGACGGCATGGAGATCGTCTTCGCGTCGAACCGCGCCGGAGGCGCGGGACTGTTCGACATCTACACCGCCCACCGCGCCGGATCGGCCAAGGGAACGAGCGGCGGGTGGCGCGCGCCGACGATCGTCGCCGCGGTCAGCACGGCCGGCGCCGAGACCCGACCGTCGCTGTCGGGCGACGGGCACCGGCTGTACTTCGGCCGAGACGGCGACATCTTCGTCAGCACGCGCTGAGGGGGAGCCGCCACCGCCCGGGGTGGCGCTCGGGAGCACTCGCGGTCCCCGAACCGCGGGTGCTCCCGCCTGGATAGACTCACCGCGTGCGGAGGGGCGCTCCGATGGTCGGTCGCGAACGGGAGCTCGAGCAGCTCGCCGAGATGCTCTCGGCCGCCGCTGGTGGCCGCGGTGGACTCGTCCTGCTCTGCGGCGAGGCAGGTGTCGGAAAGACACGGTTGGCCGAGGTCGCCGTGGCCGATGGATCGCTCGCCGTCCTGAGGTCGGTCGTCGACCAGCGATCGTCCTCGCCGTATGCCCCGATCGCCGCAGTCCTGCGCGAGTTCCTTCGACGCGAGCCCGGCGGGCTCGAGCTCGCGGACCCTCTAGCGGGCCGCCTCGCCGCCATCGTGCCCGAGCTCGGCCCGGTGGTCGGCGCTGCTGACCGCGAGACCCTGGTCGAGGCGGTGCGCGCCGCCTTCGCGGCGATCGCGAGCAGGCAAGCGACTGTCATCCTCCTCGACGATCTGCAATGGGCGGATGCGGCGACCCTCGAGCTGCTGCCGTCGCTCGCGGTCGCCGCCGAAGAGTGGCCGCTGCTCGTGATCGGAGCCTACCGAAGCGATGAGATGCCACGCGGGCATCCGCTGCGGCGACTCCGGGTGGACCTCCGGCGCGCGGGGCGGCTGTCGGAGATCGCCGTGCCCCGACTCGACGCGGACGAGACCGCCGCGCTCGCCGCTGGGGTGCTCGGGGGAGAGCCCGGTCCGATGCTGCGCGCGGCGCTCTACGACCGGACCCAGGGGGTGCCGTTCTTCCTGGAGGAGCTGGCGGCGGCTCTTCAGGCGGGGGCTCGACTCGTGCCCGCGCCCGGTGGTCTCGAGCTCGAGAAGGGGTCGGTCGTGCCGATTCCCGAGAGTCTGCGCGACACGGTCCGGCTGAGGGTCGAGGGGTTGTCAGCCGACGGGCGAGCCGCCCTCGAGGCGTCCGCCGTCATCGGAGTCGTCGTCGACCTCGACCTTCTTGCGGCGCTCGGATGCGACGCCGGGGTGAGTGAGCTCATCGACCGGGGTGTGTTCCGCGAGGTGGAGCCGGGGACCGTCGCGTTCCGGCACGATCTGGTCCGGGAGGCGCTGCACGCCGACACCCCGTGGGCCCGGCGCCGAGCGCTCCACAGGGAGGTGGGTCGCCTGCTCGAGGAGCGCGGCGCCGAGCCGGGACTCGCCGCGCACCATTGGCTCGCCGCGCGGGAGCCCGGCCGTGCGCGACCGTTGCTCGTGCTGGCGACACGGCGATCGTGCGACGTGCACGCGTACCGGGATGCGGCGGCAGCCGCTCGCACGGCCCTCGAGGTCTGGCCGGAGGGCGAGGACGACTCGGGCCGGCTGGACCTCCTCGAGGAGCTGGGGCGCTGCGCGCAGTTCAGCGGCGAGCTCAGCGAGGCGGCGCGAGCGTGGGAGGAGGTCGACGCGGGCCTCGACGGAACGTCCGACCGCGAGCGGCTTGCGGGTGTACAGCGGCGGCTCGCGACGGTGTACGGGCTTCAGGGGGCTTCGGCCAAGGCGACGGCCGCGCGCATGCGCGCCGCGGAGGCGTTCGAGGCCGGGGGCCTCTTCGCGGAGGCCGCGAGCGAGTGGAGCGTCGCGGCCGGCAGCCTGTGGCGCGAGGACCCCGTCTCCGCACACGATGCTCTCGATCGCGCGCTGGTCGCGGCTCGCGCGGCAGACAGATCCGACCTCGAATCCCACTGCCTGAGCCTCAGGGGATTCCTGGTCGGCAGGGCAGGTCAGCGCGAAGAAGGGTTCGCGCTGATGCGGTCGGCGCTCGCACTCGCGCTCGACGCGCACCACGTGGAGGCGGCCGCCACCGCCTACTGGGCGCTCGGCGCGCTGGCGAACGACTGGGGCGACTACCCCGCCGCGCAGACGGCTCTCGATGACGCCGTCACCCACTGCCGGAACAACGGGCTCGGCGAGGACGAGCACTTCTGCGTGAGCTGTCTGGCAATGGTGCTGCGCAACCGAGGGGAGTGGGCGCGGGCCGAGGCACTCGCGCGCGACGTTCTGCAGCAGACAGAGCTCGAGGACGACGCGAGCAGTGCGCACGCGCTCGTCACGCTCGGACTCATCGCCGCCGCGCGGGGCTTCACGACGCGGGCTCATCGCCACCTCCGCAGATCGCTCGCGTTCGCGCGTGACCTCGGTCTCACGGGTGTGGAGGAGGAGAGCACGTGCGGACTCGCCCTGGTCCACGAGCTCCGAGGCGAGCGCGCGGGCTGGCGCGAGCTGGTGGCCATGCCGATCGAGCACATGGTCTCGGGTCGCCCCCGGACGCTGCGGCTCGCCGCGACCTTCGGCGGACGGCACGGCGACACCGAGCTCGTGTACGCGTGCGCCGACGCGATCGCGTCCTGGGCGCCGCGATTCGGCAGCGATGATTCGTTGGCGGCACTGGCACACGTGCTGGGCGAGGTCGCGATGGTCGAAGGCGACCACGCGACGGCGGCGGACCAGCTCGGGCAGGCGTTCGATCGGCTGGGCGAGATCGACGCGCCGTTCGAGCGCGCCCTCACGCAGGCGCGTCTGGGATCCGCGCTCATCGCCGTCGGCGAGCGCGCGATCGGGGTGGAGCGGCTGACCGGCGCCTACCGGACGTTCCGGAAACTCGGTGCGCGCCCCTTCGCGAACCGCACGGCGGCGGATCTCGAGGCAGCGGGCGAGCCCCTCGATGCGCGCCTGGGCCGCCGCGCCGCGCGCGACCTCGAGAACGGCGGCCTGACGCGACGGGAGCTCGAGGTCCTGCGTCTGGTCGCCGTCGGGCGGACCAACCGCGAGATCGCGAGTCTCCTCTTCCTCAGCCCACGGACCGTCGACATGCACGTCCGCAGCATCCTGGCGAAACTCGGATGCCGCACCCGCACGGAAGCGACCGCAAGGGCGCACGAACTCGCGATCCTCGAGCCAGCCTCGCCGTGACGGGCGCGGCGCAGGTGCCCGGTCTAGTCGACCGGCTCCTCGCGCGACGCGCGGTAGCGCTCGGGCTCCTTGCCTCGCACGAACCGGCGGCCGGAGACTTCGGTCGCGGTGATGCGCACCCACCGGTACTTGAGGGTCGGGATCCACGACTCGAGCGCGAGCGCCTCGGCGGCGTCGATCTCGCTCTGCACCGTCAGCCGGTGGGCGACGCCCTTGAGGACAACGCTCGCCGCGTGGGTCTCGTCGTACGCGTCGACCTCGAAGGCGACTCGCGGGCTCTCGGCGAGCTTCGCCAGCTTCGTGCCGGGCGCGGTGCGGAAGAGGACGTGCGGGCCATCCGTGACGTAGTTGACGGGGAAGATCTCGGGATCGCCATCGGCGACCACCGCGAGGCGGCCCAGCTCGCAGTGATCGAGCAGATTCCAGCACTGCTCCTCGGTCAGGACCTCGACGACCTCATCGATCCGCGACGGTGCGGGATTGGTGAACATCTCTGCCTCCTCGAATCCCCACGATGCGCCGCGCGCGCGATCGTTGTGGGGTCGAAGGTCCCGCGGGGTGTGCGCCAGCGCTCCGGCCACGCGAGCTGCGTCCCCGTGGCCCAGCTGAACGCCTGCGTCAGGCGGTCTGTGCGCAATGGATAGTGACCGAGGGAAATGCATGCATGCCGCGTCCTCTTCTCCCAATGCGCTCCCGGCCGGGCGCTGTTAGGTGATCGGTTGCACCCGTGACGCTGGTTCGGACGCCTGATCTCGTCGACGAGGAGAACACAATGCCCGCGAATGAAGCACGCTGGAGGGCTACTCGTCGACTTCGGCCTGCGGATTCACGAAGGCTCGTTGGGGCGGCGCGGCATTCGCTTTTGAGGTCTACCGCTTGACCTGATGCGTGGCCGCACGCCACTCTAGGCGGCAAGGGGATGCCGCCGATGTACTTCGGGGCGCATTGTGGGGTCGAGGGCGCCCAGTCGTCGGTTAGGCGGTTCAGCGTGACAATCGGTTATCGAGTAGATCAGCGCCGCAACAATGTCGCGGCCGGCATCGTCCTTATCGGTGCGGCAGGCTTGGTGTTGGTCTCAGGCTTCCTTCCACTCATCAACGTGACCGGTCCGGACCTGAGCATCGCAGCTGAACTCCTTGGGCTGAACCTGACCCCTACCGGCTCATTCGACGCTCAACCGATCGAACTCTGGTACTGGACTGCGGGCCTCATCGCTCTATTTGCGGTCATCCTGCTGGCGACGCGAATACCGGGGCTGGGCATTCTGTGGCGCATACTGGCCTTCATCACCTTGGCGATCATTGGTGTCTACGCGGTTATTCATTGGTACTTCATCTCGAATTACAAGCAGGTCATCGTTCCGGATCAAGATGGGATCGGTGATGACGCCCTCCGAGGTGCCGCGACGTTCGCTGAGAACCTAGGTCTCCTTGCGGTGACGCCCGGCGTCGGCCTGATCCTCCTGTCCTCGGGGATCCTCGTGGGCATAATCGCGATCCTCTTGCCCGCTGGCAAGTCGCAGCGCGTCGTTGCGGTTCCGATCGACGTCCGAGCGCTGCCACCAGGGAATTGGCCGGTTCCACCGCAGCAATACTTGCAACATGGCCACTATCCGCCGCAACCAATCCGCCAACAGCCACCGCCCTATGATCCATGGCGACCCCCGCCGGGTCATGGGTGACATTGCGGACCCCTGATCGACATCCGAGTGTCAGAGCCACCGCCGCACGCGTGCGCGGTACGCCTCGTACTCCTGGCCGAATTTGGCGCTGAGGTATCGCTCCTCGGGGGCGATCGCACCCCACCACAGCGCGGCGACGCCGATCGGCGTGAGGACGAGCGCCCAGAACGACGGCCACATCAGCGACAGTCCGAGGTACAGGGCGACGAGCCCGACGTAGAGCGGGTTGCGGCTCACGCCGAACGGCCCGCGAACGAGGATCGTGCGCGTCGGCTCGCCGGGGAGCAGCGCGGTCCGCGCACGGGCCATGAGCCACAGGGCCCAGCCGTTCCAGAGTACGAAGGCGACGATGAGGACTGTGCCGACGACGCGCGACGGTGCAGCCGGCAGCGCGACCGGGTCGCCCCAGAGTGCGGTGATGCCGTAGCCGACCAGCAGCGGAACCCCCAGGGCGACGGGCGGCCAGATCCGGTACGCGGGTGCATCGGCCATGTCCGCAGTGTACGGCGCGGCCGCGGCGCCATGGGGCCGAATCAGCCGCAGTTCGGCCGACACCCTCGCTGCGTCGTGGCGTCGACGAGCACCGTGCCGATGTCGGTCGGCTGCAGCGCCTGGTAGGCGGCGCCGTCGGTCGCAGCGGCGATCTGCTGGAGGGCGGCCTGGTCGGTGTCGGGGCCGTAGCCGATCGCGATGACGGCGACGGGCTTGGACGGATCCCTCAGCTTCTCGAGCTCCGCGAGCAGGCTCGGCAGGTCGAGACCTTCATCCTCCTCGTTGTACCCGTCGGTGTTGAGCAGCACGAGGTTGACCTGACCCGGCACATACGTCTCGCGCATGTACGTCACCGCCGCGAGCACGCTGTCGTAGAGACCGGTGCCGCCTCCGACGAGACGGTCGAGGGAGTTCGCGGTGTCGATCGTGCGCTGCTTGTGCGCGGGGTCGCCGAGCTGACCGAACGGGAGGATCTCCTCCCAGTCCTGGTCGCCGACGCGGCGGCTCGAGAACACCCAGATGGCGAGGGAAGACTCGTCCGACATCGAGTTGATGGCGCGCACGGCGGCCTGCTCGAACAGGTCGATGCGGCTCATGTCGGCGGTCGCGGGCTGAGACATCGATCCCGAGACGTCGTTGAGCGCCAGCATCCGCGACGGTGCCGTGAGGACCTCCCACGTGCGCAGCACCTCCACCTGGTCAGCGCTGTCGACGGGCTCGGATGCCTCCGCATCATCCGCCGTCGAGTCCGGCGACTTTCCCGTGGCGTCGCGGTACCCGTACTCGGCGAGCAGGTCACCTCGCTCGGCCACGGCCGCGGAGAGTGCGGCGATCGCGTCGAGCTTGTCGCCGCCGGCATCCGCGAGGGTCACGAAGGGCACCGCCACGGCGGGCTTCACGTCGGCGGGGTGGACCGGCACGAGAGGCTCGCCGTCGCCGCTGTACGTCTCGACGGCCTGCTCGGTGGTCACGGCGACGGTCGGGGAGGTCGCAGCGGATGCCGCGGCCAGCGCATCCGCCGTCGTGGGAACGACACCGGCGTCGAGCCCCAGCACGAGTCCCGTGAACGTGCGCGGGTCGCCGCCGACCGCACCCTGGAGGGCGAGGAGCGCAGCGGAGCTCGCGGCGACCGCCGACGGGTCGGGCAGCACCGCGGCGACCGCGCGCTGCGCAACGCCGGCGAACCCGACCTCTGGGCCCAGAGCGGTCGCGGTCGACGCGGGCGCCGCGAAGACGACCGGCGTCGTCGCGATCGGATCGCCGACGACGAGCTCGGGCACATCGGCACCCGTGAGCTCGGCCTGGGCGGCCACGCGCGCGGGCCACATCCCCGAGTCGGGCACCCACACATCGAAGGTGGCCGGCACCCCCGAGGCCAGGGCCGCCGCCGTCGCCGCGCTGTCCTCCGTCGTGATGGCGACGTTCGGGCAATCCGAGCGGTTCCCGGTCAGGTCGGCGACGATGGCCTCGAGCGCGTCCGTGATCGCCGGATCCGCCGTGATGTTGAGCGTCGTGGGCAGGCACTGACCCGTCGCAGCCGGCTCCTGCTCCGAAGCGGGCTCGCCCGCCGCACCGCGCGTGAAGACGATGCTCAGCACCACGACGAGCGTGACGACGAGCAGGGCGACGACGCCGACGAGGATCAGTGAGCGCCTGCGTCGCTGCGCGACGCGTGCGGCGGCGCGCGTGGGGATGCCGGCGGTGTCGGTGCTCGGCTGCACTGGGACCACATGCACTCCGATGAACGGCGGGTGGGGAGCCCGCTATGGGAAACGGCGTCGCATCGGGGAAATACGGCGTCGTCGTCTGGGGGACTTGAGGGGAGTCTAGGCGACGGTCGCGCACTCCCGAAAAGGTCGTCCCAGCCCGAGCGTGGGCGGCGGCATCCGTTCTCGTCGATCGAAGCGCGCGTGGTCACTGCAGCGCGCGCACCTCGATCGGCGACTGCACGGCGCGCGACGCGCGCGCGGCCCACTCGATCGCGGATGCCGCGTCGGCAGCCTCGATCACCCAGAAGCCGCCCACGTACGCGGGCGCCTGTACGAACGGCTCGTCGAGCACACGGACGTCGCCCGACGACGCGTCGACCGTCTTCGCAGTCGACGGCGGGTGCAGCCCGCCCGCGTAGCGCAGGGCGCCGGAGTCCCTGAGCGCGTCGTTGAACTCGGTCACGGCGGCGATCACCGCGGCGAGCCCGTCGGGGTCGTTCTCCTGCATCGAGGCCATCGTCGGCTCGATTTCGGAGTCGTGCGGCATGGTCAGGAAGTACTCGGTCATCGGTCGATCCTTCCGGGGCATCCGGTTGGCGCCCTCACTCAAGCGTCGAACGGGGACGGCCGTGATCGACATCGGGTTGCGGATCCGCTTCGGATGCGCAAGCCACCCGATGCTTCAATCGCGCACGCGGATCACGGTCTTGCCCGCGATGTGCTGCGGCGAGGTGAACCTGGCGACGGCATCGTCGAGGCTCGCCACGAGGCCGATGTGGGGGCGCAGCCGCCCGTCGCGCACGCGCTGCGCGATCTCGCCGAGCTGCGCGCGGTCCGACACGACGACGAAGTCGATCGTGACGCCGTCGACGGGCCGCGCGGGGGTCGGGCCCGTCGCGGTCACGAGTCGCCCGCCGCGACGGATGATGCGGGCGGAGCGTTCCAGGATGTCGCCGCCGATCACGTCGAAGACGAGATCGACCTCCGCGATGTCTTCGAGCCGGTCGTTCTCGAGGTCGACGAACTCGTGCGCCCCGAAGTCGAGCGCTTTCTCGCGGGCGGAGGCGCGGCCCGTTCCGATGACGTGCGCACCCGCTTCGCGTGCGAGCTGCACGGCCGCCGACCCGACTGCTCCGGCCGCGCCGTGGACGAGGACCCGCTGTCCGGACTCGAGGTGCCCGTGGTCGAAGATCCCCTGCCACGCCGTGAGGCCGGTCATGGCGATCCCGGCCGCCGTCTCGAAGCTCACGTCATCGGGCAGCGGTGCGAGATTGCGCGCTTCGACGAGCGTGTATTCGGCGAGCGATCCGTCGCGCGTCCACTCCGTGAGGCCGAACACGCGGTCCCCGACCGCGATGCCCGTCGTGCCGTACCCGAGCGCCGTCACGACGCCCGCGATCTCGTGCCCCGGTATCGACGGCGTCCGGTCGACCCCACGTCGGTCCACCCATGTCGACGGCCATTCCAGCTCGCCGGCGGTGTACCCCGACGCGTGCACCTCCACGAGGACGTCGCCGTAGCCCGCACTCGCTCCGCTCTCGAGCGCCTCGACGTCGGGGTCGGGACGCTCCTCGAGCCGCATTCCCGCCGTGCCCGCCGCGCGGTCGGTCACCACAATCGCCTTCATGAACCTGTCCTCTGCATCGCGTGCCGGATCTCCGGCGCTACGGCCATCATCGTCCCGTGCCGCGGACAGCGGGTGGCCCTCGTCGCGACTCAGGGCTCGAGCGCGCGACGCATGGTGCTCATGAGGACGTGCACCGCGTTCTCGAGCTCGCCCTCGTCGGGTGGACGAGTGATGAGCCACGTGTCGATCGCCTGGCCCATCCCCCTGGCCAGGGCGATGATGAGGTCCGCGGGAATGTCGGTGCGCACGGCGCCGACCGCCTGTCCTGCCGCCAACGTCTCGGTGAGCCACGGCATCGCCTCACGCTCGGCCTCGTGCTGTGCCGCGCCGAGCGAGGGAGCCCCCGCGCCGGCCAGCCAATCGCGCAGCACTGCGCCCAGCCTGGGAGACGCGGTGAGCCGGCGCATGAGGTGCAGGTACTGCGACTCCAGCGACGCCCAGAATCCGTCGGGATCGGCGGGAACGGACACGCGGATGCCGCCGCCTTCGGCGAGCAGCTGCTCCAGGCCGTCGCGGATGACGTGCGTGTAGAGGTCCTCCTTGTCGTCGAAGTAGTAGTACATCGAGCCCTTGGAGACCCCGGCGTTCGCGATGATCCGGTTCAGCGACGCGTCGCGATACCCGTGGGCCGCGAACTCGTCGAGAGCGGCGTCGAGGATGCGCGACTGCTGCTCGTCGGCGAGTCGGTGGAAGCGCGGGCGCGGCATGCCACCATTCAACCGGTCGGCACCGGCGGAAGCTCGATCGGATCGCGCAGACTCCGTCCCATCGCGAGACGCGACACGAGCGGGATGCCCATGAGGGCGATGACCGCCGCCCGGAGCCAGAGCTGGGCGCGATTGCGCGGGGCGAATGCGGAGCCCAGCCCGATCGCCGCGTCCTGTTTGTCGCCGACGACCGCCTTGAGCCGCTCCTCGTAAGAGCTGAGCGCTGCGCGGTGGTCGCCGCCGGCCTTGTCCAGCGCGCACGCGAGGACGTACGACTCGACCATCGCCAACGCGGAGCCCTGGCCCGCGAGGAGCGATGGGCAGGCCGCCGCATCTCCGACCAGCCCGACGCGGCCCTTCGACCACTGCGGCATCCGGATCTGGCTCGCGCGATCCATGTAGAAGGTGCGCGCCTCCGGCATCCGCTCGAGAACGCGCGGCACCTCGCCGCCCATCTCCCGCAGCCGGCGGCGGAGGAGCGACTGCTGGGCGGGCGCATCGTCGATCGGCACATCGCCGTCGTGGCGGAATATGAAGCAGAACATCGTCCCGCCGTCGTGCAGCGCGAGGCGCAGCATCTGCGCGCCGACCTCGGTGTGAGTCACGGCGATCAGCTCCTCGCGCGGTCGGTAGCCGTCGAGGTCGAAGGCGGCCACGGTGATCCCGAGGTGGCGTTCGTACTGCCTCTCGGGACCGAACGAGAGCGAGCGGATGCGGGAGTGCAGGCCGTCCGCCCCGATGACGAGGTCGAACTGGCGCTCCGCCCCGCTCTCGAACCGCACGCGCACGCGAGCGCCGTCGTCGTCGAGGGACTCCACCGAGTCGTCGAAGATCGTCTCGGCCCGGCCCTCCATCGCGTCGTAGACGGCTCTCGCCAGATCCGAGCGGCCGACGGTCACGTACCGACCCCCTGCGGCGCCCTCGATGACATGGATCGGGTCGAGGTGCGCGATGCGTCGGCCGCTGCGCGACACTTCGCGCATCTCGCGGACGCGATAGCCCTCGTCCATCAGTCGCGGGACGATGCCCATGCGCTCCGCGACGTCGAAACCGGTGCCCCAGAAGTCGACGACGTAGCCGCCCTCGCGCAGGCGCGGTGCGCGTTCGACGAGCGTCGGCTCGTGTCCGGTGCGCAGCAGCCAATACGCGAGCGTGGGCCCGGCGATCCCGGCGCCCACGATGAGGATCTTCATGTGACAACCTCCAGACCGATGGTTCGACCAGTGGTCTAAGCATCTCACCTCCGTGCGCGCGGCACCAGAGGTGTGCGTTCGTTCCGCGCATCCGGCCGTCGTGCCAGGATGTGCGCATGAGCGGTCAGTCGGAACCCGGGTCGGCACCGACACTGCAGTTCCTGGGCGGCGCCGACACCGTGACGGGGTCGCGGTTCCTGATCGAGTTCGAGTCGACGCGTGTGCTCGTCGACTGCGGGATGTTCCAGGGCTACAAGGTGCTGCGCGAGCGCAATCGTGCGCCCTTCCCCGTACCGCCCGAAACGATCGACGCCGTCGTGCTGACGCACGCCCATCTCGACCATTCGGGCTACGTGCCCGCGCTCGTGCGCGACGGGTTCGACGGCCCGGTGTACGCGACCCCGGGGACGAAGGATCTGGCCGGGATCATGCTGCCCGACAGCGGCTACCTCGCGGAGGAGGAGGCGAAGCGCGCGGAGCGCCGCGGCTACTCGAAGCATGCCGAGCCGGTCCCGCTCTACACGGCGGCCGATGCCGAGCGATCGCTCGCGAGCTTCGTAGGGGTCGACTTCGACACTCCGTGCGACGTGGGGCGGGGCATCCGCTTCACCTTCGTGCCGGCCGGGCACATTCTCGGTGCGGCAGGTGTGCGCGTCGAAGTGGGAGGCCGCTCCGTGCGGTTCACCGGCGACCTCGGGCGTTCGAACGACCCCATCATGCGACCGCCTCGGCCCCTCGAGCCGGCCGACGTGCTCGTGTCCGAGTCGACCTACGGAGACCGCAAGCACCCGACGATCGACCCCGAGGAGGTCCTCGCCGACGTCGTGAGTCGTGTCGTGAAGCGCGGTGGAGTCGTGCTGATCCCCGCGTTCGCCGTCGGGCGCACCGAGACCGTCCTGTACCACCTGTCGCGCCTGATCGACAGCGGCCGAGTGCCCGATGTGCCCGTGTTCCTCAACAGCCCCATGGCGATCGACGCGGCGGGCATCTACCAGCGGTATCCGCACGAGCACCGCGTCGACGCGCAGCGATTCCGGCGGATGTACGAACTCGCGAATCTCGTCCATGACGTCGACGAGTCGAAGCTCCTGAATCTCCGCGGCGGGCCGATGGTCATCATCTCGGCGAGCGGCATGCTCACCGGCGGGCGGATCCTCCACCACGTGGCCGCCTACGGCGGGGGCAGGAAGAACGCGATCGTCCTCGTCGGCTATCAGGCGGGTGGGACGCGGGGTTCGGCGCTGCTGGGCGGTGCGACGTCGCTGCGGATCTTCGGCGCAGACGTCCCGATCCGCGCCGAGGTGGTGCCCATCGACGGCATGTCCGCGCATGCCGACGCCGACGAGCTCTTCGACTGGATCTCGGCGGTCGAGCGACCGCCCGACACCGCATACCTCGTACACGGCGAACGCGAGGCGGCCGACACCCTCCGCGCTCGGCTCCAACGCGAGCGGGGCTGGCGCAGCCGTGTTCCCGAGCACCTCGAGCGCGTGCGGATCTGACGTCACAGGTCGCGGTCGTCCGGCACGGATCCGTCCGAGCCCGCGAGCTTGCGGTCGTCTCCGCTCCGGCGCACCCGCATCGCGCGCCACAGCACGTACAGTCCCGCGATGATCACGATCACAGGCCACACGTAGTTGAGCAGCACGAACCACTCGCCTGCGGCGAAGAGGATCACGATGCCCACCACGGCCGTGGCCACGGCGGGGATCCACGCCCACCGGCGCCGCGAGGCGCCGCCGGGCAGCACTGCGACGAGCGCGAACGTGATCGTGACGCCGAAGAGGAGGATCGCCCCCGTCATCGTGCCACCCGCGATCGGCACGAGTGCGGCGGCGACGGCAAGCGTCACCAGGACCCCCGCTGGAATCAGCGCCCACCACCGATCGAAGTCGCGGAGGTAGACCGCCCAGAAGCCGATCGCAAGCACGCCGAGGGAGGCCGTTTCGGTCCACTGGCCGACGCCCTGGGGGTCGAGTTCCATGAACGCCACGACGGCGGCACCGGCGAGCGCCGCGCCCGGGATCGCCGCCCACCAGGCCGGCGGATCAGCGAAGAAGACGAACCAGAACACCGCGGCGGCCGCCGCGAGCAGCACCGCCCACACCATCTGCGGCGCCGAGATCGCCCCCGCGGCTTGCAGGAGCAGCAGCAACCCGGCGATCACGATCAGAACGCCGAGGATGATCTGCACAGACAGGCGTCTCAAGGCGCCCCCGATCTCGATCTCTCCCGGCTCAGGTCTTCGTGAGCGGAGCGGATGCCGCAGCCGTCGTGAGCTCGTCGGCGATCGCATCCGCCCACGCGTCGATCGCGTCCCACTCGCGGAAGTCCCCGGTGGGCATGAGCTCGCGGATCGCGGGCATCCACACGATCATCCTGTCGGCGCCGCGCAGCTTCTCATGGTCGTACGCGCCGCGGAACACGCGCTTCCCGCGCGGGTGCAGAAGCTCGTCGTACTCGGCGAACTGCTTCGGCTCGGCCTCCGTCAACACGTCCTTGCCGTCCTTGTCGACGTCTTCCGTGCCGAGGGGCCCGCTCGCGAACAGCCACACCGGGCGGGCGGACAGCTCCTCTGCGTGCTTCTCCACGAACTTCCTCGCGGCCTTGCGCCAGTTGAAGGCGTAGACCGCCGAGCCCACGACGTAGGCGTCGTATCCGGAGACGTCGTCGAGGTCGTAGCACGAGCGCACGTTGACCTCGTGTCCCCTCTCGCCGAGCCGATCTCCCAGGCGTTCGGCGATCCCCTCCGTCGCGCCGTACTTGCTCGCGTACGCAACCAGGATCCTCATGGTCGTCCCCCCTCCATCGGTCGGAACTCAGGACGTTCCACGGTAGGTCGCGGTCGTCGAGGGGGGAGTGACGAAGGTCCCGCGGAGCTTCGAAACCGCCTATCCTGACCGGCAGGCCGACCGGCGACCGAAGGAGGTGCGCGATGAACGCCGCTCTCACCCCGTTCACGACCGAGGACTACCGCGCGCGCATGGAACTCGCCGTCCACAGCGCCGTGGCGGAGGGCCTCGACGGCCTCCTCATCACGCCCGGGCCCGACATGCTGTGGCTCACGGGCTACACCCCGACCGCGATCACCGAGCGGCTGACCCTCCTCGTGCTGAGCGCCGAGGAGGAACCGCGGATGCTCGTGCCGACCCTCGAGCGTCCGGACCTCGAATCAGCCGAGGGGTCCGATGCGCTCGCCATCAGCGACTGGCGCGATGGGCAGGATCCGTACGACGTGGCATCCGCTCTCCTGCGTCCCGACGGGACCTACGCCGTCTCGGACTCGGCGTGGGCGATGCACCTCCTCGGGCTGCAATCGCGCCTCGCCGACGCGCGGTACTTCTCGATCACCGAGCGACTCCCCATGCTGCGCGCCGTGAAGGACGCGAACGAGCTCGCCCGGCTCGAGGCCGCCGGTGCGGCGGCCGATGCCACGTTCGGCGAGATCGTCACCGTGCGATTCGCGGGCCGGAAGGAGACGGAGGTCGCCGCGGATCTCGCGCGCCTCCTGCGGGAGTTCGGGCACGAGCAGGTCGACTTCACGATCGTCGGGTCGGGTCCGAACGGCGCGAACCCGCACCACGAGGCCGGCGACCGCACGATCGCCGAGGGCGACGTGGTCGTGCTCGACTTCGGCGGGCTCATGCACGGTTACGGATCCGACACGACCCGCACCGTGTGCGTCGGCGAGCCGACCGCCGAGATGCGCGAGGTGCACGACATCGTCAGGTCGGCGCAGCAAGCTGCATTCGAGGCCGTTCGCCCGGGGATCGCGTGCCAGGAAGTCGATCGCGTCGCGAGACGGGTGATCACGGATGCCGGCTACGGCGACGCGTTCATCCACCGCACGGGCCACGGCATCGGGGTGACCACGCACGAGCCGCCGTACATGGTCGAGGGCGAGGAGCGCCCGACAGTTCCGGGAATGTGCTTCTCGATCGAGCCGGGCATCTACCTCGCCGGCCGTTTCGGCGTCCGCATCGAGGACATCGTCACCGTCACGAAGGACGGCGGGCGGCGCTTGAACAACACCGACCGCGGCCTGGCCATCGTCGAATGACCATGCCGGTGGCCCATCACTACGAGGACGTGCCCTCCGTGGGCACGGCACGGCTCGCGACCGATGTCTCGCTCTATCTCGCCGAGGGACCCGTGTGGGACGGCATCCGCGAGAGGATCCTTTGGGTCGACATCATGAGCGGCACCGTGTACGCGGGCCGCCTCACGACCGACGGCACGGTCCGGGTCGGGGAGCGGTACGACTTCCCGGACACCGCCGGAGCGGTCGCCGTCGCCGAGACGGGAGAGCTCGTCGTCGCCGGCACGCACCGCCTGTACTTCCGTTCGGCCGACGGCGCGATCCGCGCGGGGGCCGAGCTCGTCTCGGGGGAGGGCCGCCGGTTCAACGACGGAAAACCGGACCCGCGCGGGCGTTTCGTCGTCGGAACACTCGGTCCGGGCGGAGAGGTCCTGATGCGGGTCGACGGCGACGAGGCGACCGTGCTCGATGACGACCTCTCGCTCTCGAACGGGCTCGCGTGGTCGACCGACGGCAGCCGCTTCCACAGCATCGACACGTGGGCGCAGCGCATCCACGTGCGCGACTACGACGCCGAAACCGGGTCGACCGGCCGCCGTGAGGTCTTCCTGCAGTTCGAGCACGGCGCGCCCGACGGCATGACGACGGATGCGGAGGACCATCTGTGGGTCGCGATGTGGGGCGAAGGGTGCGTCCTGCGCATCTCGCCGGACAGGCGGATCGTCGCCCGCGTCGACGTCCCGGCACCCCACGCGACGTCCGTCCAGTTCGCCGGTCCGGACCTCGACACCCTCGTCATCACGACGGCGACCGAGCACCTGACCGCAGAGCAGCTGCGCGCGTACCCGCTGTCGGGGCGCCTGTTCACCGCCACGCCGGGCGTGCGCGGCAACCCGCCGTACCTGTGGAACGGACGAGCTCCCGAGGCGAGCGCGTGATCGTCGCCTGAGCGTGGGACATCGGGGAAACACGGATACGCCCCGACTCGCAGGTGCCCAGGCTCGGTTCCGAGCGAGGGGACGGGACCATGCCTACCGACTGCAACGGCGTTTCTGCGTGCGGTGCAACAGCCTGTTCTGGGATGGCGACCCGGCCCGCCGCAGTATCGCGCGACCATGCGGCCGCTCGCGCACACGCGAGTCACTTCGCGTGTGCGAGCTCGGGCGGCAGGCGGCCCCCGATCGACGCGGTCACTCGCGCGCACACCGCGATCAGGTCGTCTCGCAGCGCCTCGATGCGTTCGAGCGACGATCCTCGTGGCACGCCCGAGATGGACAGTACGAGCACGACCCTGCTCTCGGCGTCGAACACCGGGGCCATCACCGACTGCACGCTGCCCGCGGTCTTCTCATCGACGTCCTCCGGCGTGCTGTGCCGCTCGAGCGACGAAACGAGCTCGGTGACGTGCCGTACGAGCATCGGGGTCTGGCCGACCTTGGCGATCTGGCTGAGCGTCTCCCACAGGTCCTCCATCCGGTCGGAGTAGAACGCAGGCGTCCATCCGTGCCGGCGGACGGCATCGACCTCGATGTCAAGCTTGGTGCGCTCGGCGTCCGGCAGCGGCACGGGGCTGCGGGCATACCACGCGTCGATGCATTCGCGGCCGGCCCACGCCACGAACACGCGACCTGCCGGCGGCGCGAATGGCAAGGCGGTGCCGATCCTCAAGGGCGCCGTCGCGCCACTCGGCGACGCCGAGGCCACCAGGATGAACGTGTCGGTGCTCGGAGCGAGTGCGAGCACCTCGACGCCCGTGCGCTTCGCGAGCGCGGTCATCTCGTCGCGCGCGCGGTCGGCGAGCACGAGGTGCTCGGCCATCGCCGACTGGGCACCCATGACGAGTGACCCGAGCGAGAAGGCACCGTAGCCTCCCTGGAAGAAGAGAAGAGGAAGCGTGGGGTTCTCGACGGCGAGGTCGGTCACGCGCCCGATGTAGATGTAGTGGTCTCCGGCTTCGTGGATCACGTCGGGGGCGCAGTCGATCCACGCGACGACGTCATCGAGAATCGGTGCACCGGACGGCGCCGACCGCCACGAGGTGCCGGAGAACCTGTCGGCTCCACGCGTCGCGAACGCGCGGCACACCGACTCCTGGTCGGCGGCGAGCACGTTGACGCAGAACGACGTGGCTTCACGTATGCGGGGGAACGTCGTCGACGACCGGTCCGCGAGAAACGCCACGAGGGGCGGATCGAGGGACACGGATGTGAACGACCCGACGACCATGCCGATGGGCTCGTCGCCTTCCATCGCGGTCACGACGCAGACGCCCGTGGGGAAATGCCCGAGCACGGTGCGGAACTCGCGTGGCTGGATTTCTCGGTGCGACGTCATCGTCATACTGATATAGATTACACGGATTCAATCGCTCAACCCAGGACCGCGATGACGACGCGTCGGGGAACATCGCGAGCCACTCGCGGTTGAGCGCCGTGCGGTTGCGATGGTCCAAGGACAGGTCGATCGATCGTCGGGGAGTCATACGCTCACCATGCCAGGCGGGGTGGCTCTCGTATCTGAGCGCCGCCAAGTCCCTCCCGTACCCCGAGACCCTTGGAGGGGCGATGAAATGAAACAGGTCAAGGAACAGACATCCCCGCAGTCGGGCTCGCCGCACACGAGCGGTGGCGGAGGCGGGGGCGGCGGCACGAAGACGTGGGTGATCACCGGCACGCTCAGAGTGCGCGAGAGCGAGATCGAGGGCGTCCCGAAGGACCGCGCGCTCAAGGGCATCGAGGTCAAGGTGCAGGCGTCGGATGTCTCGGCGAGCGGCCCGTGGACGACGTGGGGCACCGCGCGCACCGACGCGCAGGGCGCGTTCCGCGTGACGGAGGACAACAACGGCAAGAATCGCTTCTTCCGCGTGCTGGCGCGGCTCGTGGCATCCGATCTCACCGTCGAGGACGGATCGATCGTCGATCTCAACAAGCTCGACATCGCGGACCGGAACTGGCGCACGATCTGGAAGTCCGGGTCGCAGCTGTCCGGCCCGTCCGTGTCGCCGGGCACGAAGGTCATCGCGAGCGGGTTCCGACGGCGGCGCCGCGGTGGGCGATGAGGTCGATGGCGCGACGGAGGAACAGGGACGCCTGCCGGTCCAGCTCGGCACTGGACCCGTCCTCCGCGCGTTCGCGGGCGCCCGGCGCGAAGAGCTGCTCGACACCTTCGAGGACGATGACGATGGGCGGTTTCACGTCTAGCGGGTCGGCGTCGAGACGTTCATCCAGTTCGGCGAGGAGCGCGCGCATCACGGCGGCGGACTCGGGGATGGAGTCGGTGAACGTGTGTTGCTCGTTGATGCCGGCGCCGAGGAGGATGCGGGTACCTCCGGCTGTCAGGACGGCGTAGTCGACGTCATCCTCCCAGTGCAGGAGCATGCGGCGGGCGTGACGGATGGCGGTGCCGACCAGGCGGATGTGGCCGTGCACTCCCGGCGCGTGGGTGATGAGGCCGGCCTCGTTCAAGCCGATGGGGTAGGCGGGGACGGTCACGGTCACCCCCAGATCGGCAGGACGAGCAGCGCGGAGACGGCGATGCCCCACAGCCCGTACATGGTGAGGGGCGCGGCGAGCATCGTCTCCCGCCAGCTGCCTGTCAGGCCCAGGATCGGGGCGGCCCAATAGCCGTTCTTCATCCAGATGCGCTTGAGGATGGGGGTGGCCTGGATTGCGACGGGCGGGCGGTAGTTCTTCGGCCAGGTGAGCGGGAGCCCGCCGACGGTGAGGAAGTCGCCGGCCATGTGGGTGACCCACCCGACCGCGATCGCCCACGGCAGCCACGACCACTGCTCCGGGATGAGGAACGTGATGGCGGCCGAGGACACGATGCCGACCAGCCACGCGACACCCCAGGAGCGGACGATCTTGAGCACCTTGAACGCGAAGCACAGCATCGCGGCGGCGATGATGCCGCAGATGATGACGTACGGGCTCCACGGTTCGGTGTTCACGATGCCGGGCACGTTCGTGAGGATGGCGGCGAGGAGGACGACGGCGATCGCCGACAGCCCGGAGTGCGTGCCATGCCGATGCCCGCCGGCGGCCGCGCCGACGGCGGAGGTGACGGCCTTCCCGACGCCGGGGATGGAGTACGCGATGGTCGCGCTCGGGTGGTCCGCGTCGGGCAGGAGCGCGGCGCCGGCGGCGACGAACCCGCCGATGGCGACCGCGGCGGGCTCCATCGGCATCGTCGAGAACGCGGGGATGAGCGGGACGCCGACAGTCGCACCTGCGATGTTCAGCTTGGTGACGATCGGGGATGTGGCGGTGAGAGCGACCCACGCGGCGGCGCCTGTGCCCGCGTGGTGTGCGCCCATCATCGGTGGGCCTCGCTGTCCTGGAACATGGCGGCCCTATGCGCCACGCACGAGAGAGGGCGGCCATCTGGCCGCCCTCTCTGTCAGAACTCGATGTCTGGCCCCTTCGGCACGTTCACCTTCCGGGGAGCGAACAGGTCGTCCGCTTCGGATGCGTCTGGCACCTTCGGTGCGGGCCGGACGAACGTCGGCTCCTCGAAGTCCTCCATCTCGAACAGGGCCGGCGCGGGGTCCGCGACAGCGGGGTCGATCGCCTCGACCGGCCCGGGTGCGGGTTCCGAGGCTGCCGTCACAGACGGCTCCGGTGCGCTCGGCGTCGGGGCGCTCGTGAGCAGTGTCGCCGCGTACTGCTGACAGATGTCACGAGCGATGTCCTCACGCGGGATGCCGATGTCGTCGAGCTCGTCCAGCACCGGGTCATCCCACACGATCTCCGTGATGGACGGGTTCGCGACCAGCAGCTTGAGGAGCGCGTCGCCCCCCGGCCACCCGGTCACCGACCCGTCGCCGGTGGGGGAGTTCACCCCGAACACGACATCATGACCGATGACGACCCGGCCAGCCAGACCGTACGGGGTGTCGATGAACTGGCCCTCGTGGAACAGCAGCGGACCGCCCGGTGCAGCCGGTGCCGGCTCCTCCACGGCCTCCTCGAGGGCCGGCTTCATGTCGAGGTCGGTGGGCGGCTCCATCAGGGAGAACACCTCCTCCTCGCTGTCGTCGGCACCACCCGTCTGCGGGACGGGGTGGTCCACGAACGGGGCAGGAGCGGGGTCGTCGAACGAGAAGTCGTCATCGAAGCTCAGGTCGGCCAGGTCCAGGTCGAGGTCGGCCGCGGACAGCTCGATGGTCTCCTCCTCGTCGTCCTCCACCTCGAACTCGTCCACCAGCGCACCGAACGCCTTCGGCGCCGCGTTCAGCACACGGGCCGTCAGCGCGTCGATGTCGACACGGCGGTCATCATCGATCGGCGGAACCGACTCGCGCAGGCGGCGGCCGAGCTCCTCCTGGCCGCCCGGCTCCCACCAGTTCTGCACGGTGATGGCGGCCGCCGCGGTGGACTCGAAGATGCCGCGGCCGGGCGGGACGACCGAGCCGAGGTTCGGGAGGGTCGCCGGGTCCTTGAACGCGGACGCCATCTCTCCGTAGCTCATCTTTCCGACCGCGATGCGCGAGAAGTTCACCTTGAGACCGCTGAGGCCCACCGCTTCCAAGTCGGTCGCCTTCATCGCTTGGCCGGCCAGCACCAGGGTGATGCCGACCGAGCGCGCCTCACGGGCGAGCTTTCCGATGTGGGTGGCGACCTTCCCGACGCCGGTGTTGATGTTGCGCTGCTCCTCGTATGCAGCCATCTCCACCTCGTCACCGTTCACCGGCTCCTTCAGACCGCGGACCTGCGCCTTCAGCAGCGACTGGAACTCGTCGATGATGACGAACATGTGGCGGGGCCGGATGCCGTCGGGGAGGTCCTTGTAGTTGCCGACCTTGTGGCGCACGTTCAGCTTCTTGCGGTCCTCCGCCTCCTTCCCGATGAGCTGCAGCAGCTCGCCGGCGCCGAGGTAGTCGCCCTGCGCGACCATCGCGCGCACGTACGGGACGGCGAAGTCGAAGTCCTGGCCACCCTTGATCGGGTCGATGAGGAACACGTCGCAGTCCCGGTAGATGGCGCCGGTCATCAGCATCTGGAGCAAAATGCTCTTGCCACCGCCGCTCGCCCCAAGGACGTTGAGGTGTGGATCGAGCGTCCAGTCGAAGCTGACGGTGGACCCGTCGGTGGTCGCCGCGAACGGGAGCCGGTGCCGGTTCTTGCCCTCGGTGGATGCGAGCAGGTCGTAGTCCGGGTACGCGGGGAACGGGATCGGGTTCTGCTCGGCAGCGAGCACCACGAACTTGTCCGGGGTGTCCGCGGCACGGACCTCCACGTAGTCGTTCGCGGTCGCGGACCGGAGCTTGTCGGTGGCTTCGACGACCTTCCCGAGGTTCATGCCCTGCGGCATGCTGAACACCATCCGGGTGACCTTCTCGTTGGTCTCCAGCGGGGCGTTCTCGAGCATCAGCGGGGAAGCCCCGTCGCTGACGGAGCGGACGCCGACGTCCTGGAACGCCTGAGCCCAGTCGAGCTTGTCGCAGTAGGCGAGGGCCTTCGGGTTCGCGAACTTGACGCCTTCGGCGTGCGGCTGCGCGCCCATCACCATGTAGCAGCCGACCTCGGACTCCTCGAACCGGAGCCAGCGGACACCGCCGAGGCCCTGCGCGAGCTTGACGGCGTTCTGCTTCAGGGTGGCGGTCGTGACGCCGTCGTACAGGCGGAGGTGGACCTTCCACACGTGACCCTGCGACTGGGGGCGGGTGAGCGCTTCGGCCTTGATGACTTCCGGGTAGGCGAGCTTCGCGTCCTCGAACGCCTTGTTGATGAGGCCGCCGAGCACCCACTTCGCGACCTCACGGGCGCGCGGACCCGGGGACGCGATATCGGCGGGGTTGCCGGGAAGCGGGGTGGCGGAGTGGACGACCGCGAAACCCTGCGGGTGGCGGACGCCGTCGCCGAGGTGGCCGGCGGATGCGGCGATCGCACCGGTCAAGCCGACGACCGTGACGAACGGCGCGGCTTTGAGGGTCGTGGCGAGCTTCTCGCGCATCTCCTTGCCGAAGTACCGCATCGGGGAGATGCCCTGCAGGGTGAGGAACGGCTCGTAGGTGAGCTCGATGTTCGGGCCCAGGCGCTCCTTCTTGATGGCTCCGTACTGGAGGACCGGCGGCTTCTCGCCCATCTTGAGGGCGTCCGCCCAGCGCTGGCCCCAGCGGGCGGTGTACGCGGCCCGCTCCATCCGCTGCAGCAGCGTGCGGTCCTGCAGGTCGGCGTTGTGGAAGTCCCCGAAAAAGGTGGTCGCGTTCTCGGAGAAGATGCCGGTCTCTGCGTCCACACCGATGTACCAGGCGACGGTCGCGGCGGATGCGAGCGGGATGGTCCACCGGGTCTGCCAGACGGCGGTCTGCGACTCGGGGGTGTGGGCGGGTGTGATGTCGAGGAGGATCGGCACCTGCGTGTTGATCTCGCGGGCGGCGTGGAACGCGCCGACCTCTGAGGCGAGCTTGAGCTCCTCGACGTCCACGTTCGGGTCGAGGGTCTGCACCTGTGCGTCGGCTGGCGCGACGACGACACGGAACTGGGTGGCGTGCGCGGAGCCGGGGGACGGCTGTCCCTGCGAGTCGAGGGCGGGGACGGTGAGCATCGCGACGGACACCTCACCGCCTCCTGCCAGGTACGGGACGACGGTGTTGTAGAGGTTGATGGCCTTCGCGCTGCCGAGCGACGGTGGAGCGTCGAAGGTGTCGACGACGAACGAGCCGACCCGCTCGTGGCTGACCATCGTCACCTCGGGGTATTTCATCGCTTCCCACCGCGGCACCCACTGGGCGCGGGCTTGCACCTGGTCGCGCCACGCCTCGAGCGCCCCCTTGCGGGCGACTCCGTGCAGGCACGCGCCGGTGACAGCCATGCCGGCGCCAAGCCCGAACAGCCAGGTGGGGACGAACAGATAGCCGACACCAAGCGACAGGATGGTCAGCAGCGTGCCGACAGCGATAACCACACCCAGCAGGCCGAAGCCGATGAACGCCCGCCATGCGCCACCGTCACCCGTCTTCGCGCGCGAGGTCAGCGCGGAGACGGGCACGCCGGGGCTGGGGTCTGCGACCGCAGCGCTGCGGCGGATGATCGCGTCGACAGCCATGACGACGCCGTACGCGTAGATGCCGTTCACCCAGGCGAGGTCCAGACCGACCGCCTCGGCGGGAAGGAAGCTCGCGACCGCGACGAGGTTCGCCGGGAGGCTGAGCGCCGCGAGCCCGGCGCCGAGGGCGACCACCCCGACGAACCTGGAGGGGAGGATGAACCAGCCGACCAGACCGAACACCTCGCCGAGGAGCCCGAAGACAGGGCGGAGGGCGGCGGGGACTTTTGCGGAGAGTTTCTCGAACCCTGCACGGCCGCCCTGCCGGAACTGGGGCAGCTGGGACGGGTGGTTGAGGAGCCAGTCGCCGGAGGGGATGAGGGGCCGCCAGCGCATCTCCGCCCAGCGGCGCTGCGCCTGCTGGACCTTGTCGGGCTGCGGGTCCTTCGCGTTCAGCGGTGGCGGCGCGTTGTAGAAGAACCCGGAGACGGCCAGGCCGACGGCGGCGATGACGGCGCCGGGCAGCTGGAAGAACGTGGCGACGACAGCGCCGGCAACGGCGGCCGCGGCGATGAGCGGCGCGAAGTTGGCGGGGGTCTGCTGCGTCGCACTGGTGGTGCGCTGAGCCATCGTGGATCCCCTAGTTCAGAAGTTTGACGAGTGCAGCGACTATGCGCGCGTTGCCCGCTCCGGCGGGGAAGCGCAGCTGCGTCTCCTGGATTGCTCGGACGTGGGCGTCCGGGTCGGATGCGGGCCGGTACGCCCACAGGCGGATCGGCTGGGACGGCTTCGACGAGCGGACCACGAGGAGGGGCCGCTGCATGTGCGGGCTGGTGTGCCAGCCGTCGAGGTAGTCGCGGATGCGCTTCTGCGCGAACGGCAGGCCGCGCTTGTCGGCGTGCGGCACTCGCTCGAAGCCGCGGTAGGTGCGGCCGAACACAGTCCAGTACGTGCCCGGCTGCCAGACCTTCGTGTCGATGAGCCACACCCGGTTGCCGGAGACGACGACGTGGTCGATGTTCGCCTTCGCGCCGGGGATGTGCAGATCATGGAGGACAGTGATGCCCGTCTTCATCGCGATCGCGTCGAGGCGCTTGCCGACGGCGATCTCGCCGATGCGGCCCGCGCGTGCTGCTTCCGGGGAGGTCGCGAAGTCTGCGTCTTCGAGTGACCCGCCGGCGGTGCCGTACGAGCTCATCCGCCGACCTGCTGAACGAGGTCGATGACGAACGACGCGACGAACCAGACCGCGAACCCGCCGAGGACGACGGCGGAGAAGATGAGGCCGGGCATGGAACGGAACCAGGCGACGATGTCGTCGCGCTGGGCCTTGGAGTCTTCACGGAGTTTGCTCATGCCCCGTACCCTGCGGCGACCCCGAGTGGCGCTCGGGGTCGCGCTCGCACGGCCCACGGGCCGTGCTCACCGGCAAGGCGCACAAGCCGGGAACGACGAAGGCCCCGCCGAAGCGGGGCCCTCATGCGGGGTGGGTCAGAGCGCTTCGACCTGCGCCGTCTCGTCCGGGTCGAGGTAGAGGTAGCCGAAGTGGGTGCCGACCGACCAGAAGCCGGGGACGAGGCTGGTCGGGCCGGGCTGCTCCTCGATGCGGAGGCGGTTCGTGCCCTGAACCAGGATGTCGCCGGAGTTCAGCTCGGAGACCTTCTTCGTCTCGATCGCGCCGGGGCCGGCGGCTTCGAGGTATCGCTGGGCGTCCTCGAGCGCCTTGGCGCGGCGCTCCATGTTCGCGTCCAGCGCGGCGGCCGCGATGATCTCGTCGGCGTTCGGGTACGCGTCCGTCATGCCGCTGGTCTCGCGGTGCTCGATGTAGTCGGCGACGTCGTCGGGCAGCTCGACCGTGTACGGGCCGTCGTATTCGTCGGTGAGTCCGCGTCGGACGGCCTCCTCGAAGATCCAGTCCAGGTCGTCCTCTTCGAGGCGGTGAAGGTCGCGGAGGGGGCGGGCGTCGAGGAGCGCGCGGGCGTCGAACTCGACGGTGCGCAGCGTCACGTAACGGCGGCCGTCCCAGTGCTCCAGGTTGACGCGCACGGTGAACGGGTAGGCCGCGTCGCGGAAGGCGTTGCCGAGCGCGAGCTCGGGGGCGGAGTGGTCGTGCTCGCCGAACTCGCCGTTGCGGCGGCGGGCGGCCTCGCGCTCGGCGATCTGGTCGGGGGTGAGGTCGGTCATCGGGTCTCCTTGGCTCCGGGATCGGGATCGTCCCATGCGGGCTCGAGCACATGCTCTGAAGCGAGGCAGTGTCGCTCCTCATGTGCGCGGCGCAGTCCGGCGGCCGATCTCACCCGCGCAGGTCGGTGGACAGGGTCAGGCGGGAGGACTGACCGTGCAGGGTGAAGTGCGCGCCGTCCTTGATGTGCTGGTAGCCGCGGACGCCCTCCTCGGCGTAGAAGTCCACCCTCGAGCCGGACTCGGCGGTGACGCTGAACTTGTCGTGAGCGGACGCGAGCAGTTCGAGGTGCGCGCCCTCCTTCACGGTGATGCCGTAGCCGGAGCCGCCGCCCATGAGGACGACGTTGCCGGAGGTGATCGCCATGTCGGGGCAGCCGGAGTGGACGTCGATGATGAGCGGGCGCCCGTCTTTGGGCCCTGCGACTTCCAGAGGGTCGCCGCGATGAGCGGGAGGGACGGAGTCCCAGGTGAGGGTGACGGTGCGGATCTTCCCGTCCGGCTCACCGCGGAGGTTCTTCACAGCCCGGCGGGTCTCGGTGAGCCCGCGCGGGAATAGGTTCTCGCACGTGCGGCCGGACAAGCGCTCGTAGACGACGTCCGCACCGGTGCGCTCGCCCGTGCCGAGGGTCAGTTCGGGCTCGGACTGCATCTTCGTGTCGAACCGGCCTGCGGTGTCGCGGTTGACGAGAGCTTCGTTGAACTTGGTCATGGGGTCTCCTGTCAGCGGGTAGGGCGGAGGACTTCCTCCCAGCCGAAGCCGGGGTCGAGCTCCTGGCGGATGACGAGGTCGCCGTCACGGTCAAACACCTGGACGTTGCTCAGGTGCAGGGCGCGCACCGCATTGCGGCCGCGACCGGGGCCGGTGATCCTCAGGTAGCCGCCCTCGTCGACGGTGATGTGGGCCTTCCCGTGGAACGCCGGCGGGACGCCGTCGTCGCGGCTGTCACCGAATCGACTGCGGGAGACGAGGTGCGCCTTCGGGAAGGCGGCGAGGAAGTCGCGTGCCTCCTCCCAGGTGATGGGCTTGTCGATGTCGGCACGGTCCACGAACCCGCGGCGGTCGCTGTACAGCATCCCGTGCGGGGCGCACAGCATGGCGGACCGCATCCGGCCGTCGTCTTCGAACAGCTCCTCCCACAGCTCACCCGCGGTGTGCGTGGCGATCTCGACCTCACGGAACTCGGCGAGCTCATGCCAGACGGGCTGCTCGAAGCGAGCGTCGTCCGCCTTCACGAACCGGCGGACGCGGCTGCCGCCCTTCCCCTTCACCACCATGTGGACGGTCGTCCCGATCGGGGCGTCGAAGAACTCATCGTCGTCACCGGGGGTGAGCGCGAAGTACGGGCGGAGCGGGCGCTCCTCGACGCTGTCGAACGGCTCCGCGAGAGGGTTCTCCGATGCGGGGCCCAGACCGATCATGCCGAGCGCCTTCGGCGACGGGCCGACGGTGACCTCGGGGGAGGAGTGCTCCTGCGCGCCGAACGTCCCGTTCTCGTTGCGTGCCGCCTCGCGCGCGGCCGCCTTCTCCGGCGCGATCGTATTCATCAGCTGGCCGCGCTTGCCCATCAGACGTCCTCCCCGAATCCGGTCGCCCAGTCTTCGAGCGCGTACGGGGTGTGGTTCTCGTCCTCGTCGTAGTCCTTGCCGCCGCGGGGGTGGATGTGGCTGGTGACGCCGTTGACGTCGCGGGCGAACGCCTGACCGCAGCGGTGGCAGTAGCCGTCGAAGTCGGGGTCGTCCTCCGGGTTCGGCTCGTTCCCGGTGCGGACGACGTCGACGCGGGACTCGCGCTCGAGGCGGATGTCGCCGCGGTCGGTGGCGACGACGCGGGTCTCCGGCTCGACGCCCAGGACCCAGCTCTCGTGAACCGTGAGCTGCTCGCCCTCGTGCAGGAACGTGTCGCCGACGTTGAGCTCGTCGACGGGGATGTCGTACGTGCTGACGGAGGCGATCTCCGTCTCGGGGGAGGAGTGCTCCTGAACGCCGAAGCGTCCGTTGCTCTCGCGCGCTGCCTCACGGGCGATGTCGGTGTGGGTCATGCGTCTCATGTACGCGGGGGACCCCGACGCTTCAGCCAACCACGACCGACCCACACGGAAATCGCCGCTGACCTGGGGTTCTGGTTTCAGGCTTGGTAATCTGCCAAGCCGCTGCCAAGTCAGATTCTTCGGAAAATCCCTGGTCAGGCGGCAGTAATCGGGCTCCAGCCAAGTTTGCCAAGCGCATGTTGCTCTATATAGAGGGGGAGGAGTGTGCTCGGAGGGCCTATTTCTTCTCTTCTTCTTCTTTTTCTCTCACGTGAACAACTAACTACTTGGCAAACTTGGCAACGGCCCCCGAGCCCTTGAAAACACAGGGCAAACTCCAGCCAAGGTGACCTTGGCAGAGGGTGGATTTCCTTGGCTGGAGCACTTGGTTTCGACCGATCCGCAGCTCGCTTCGGATCTTGGACCGAGTACAGGAAGTGACTAAGCGGACGCAGTCCAGAAACTCTCTGGGCTGTTGGACTCGGTTCAGGAAGTCTGGTGCGCTGACGCTGCGCATAGCCCACCCATGGACTTCCACCTCCCACAATCAGGGGCCGGCTTCGCGATCGTCGCGCTCGCCGGACTCGCGTTCTTCATCGCGGCCGCGATCCTCATCCCCCTCATCGGCTCGTCGATCATCCGTTCGCGCGCCTCGTACGCGTGCGTCGCCCTCGGGTTCGTCGGGATCACGCTCGGTGGCGGCGGGCTCATCCTCGCGGAAGAGACTGCGAAGGGGGAGCGTATCGACCTCATCGAAGAGGTCTACGGGCTGCGGCTGACCGCCGGGCAGTTCGCCGACCTCGAGTATCCCGGCGGCCGACCGGGCGACCCGGAGACATTCGGGTCCACGAACCTCATCCGCGACGACCTCAGCACCACCCCGCTCACCCTCGTGTGGGACGGCGCCGAGCTCCCGCACCGCTGACGAACCGAACGGCGCGCCCGGGCGTGCCGGACCGGGCTATACGGTGCGCCCGGGCCAGGCTGTCGAGGAACAGCCCTCACAGCACCACGTGTTCGCGGAGATCCTCCCACTCGGGGTCGTTCCGCTCGTAGTAGTCGAGGAGCCGGTCGAGTTCCCTCGAGGTCAGCATTGTCCCGTCAAGGCGCCGGAGCCGGTTGAGGATATCCTGCCCAGTGATCGGCGGCTCGCCGAGCACGCGCACATCCCGGAGGAGCTGCCTCACGTTCCGCCACGTCTGCTCGTCGCGCTCAGTGGGCGTCCATCCGTAATAGGGGATCGACTCGACGAGGCAGTGCCGCAGAAGTCGAAGTACGAGCCGGTGCCCTTCGGCTGCTCCTTCGCGAAGAGCTCGCGCACGCTGTCGACTCGGCACAGCGCGGTCGGCGCCTCAGTCTGCGAGATGTGGTTGCAGGTTTGCTCGTGGAACACGCAGTACCGGTCGTCGGCCCAAGCCAGCACCGTTGTCGTGTCGTCGTTCCAGTACTTCGCCCGGAACCGCCACGCTCGCAGGTCGGTGCTGCCCTGCGTGTCGGGTCGCCTCAGCTCTTCCGGGTCTACGAGTTCGAGCTCTGCCATCGAGTTCTCCCAGCGTGAGAGTGCGTCCCAGACTCTACGAAGCGTTCCGCCACGCGCGCCTCAAGATCCCCCAAGGATTCTCTCCGCGACGGCAACCTTGGGCGCGGTGACTGGGAGCCTATGGTCGCCCGATTCTTTGGAGGTCACCCGAATGAACCCCTACTTCTGGAGCGACGGCGCCGCGATCTTCTCGCTGCTGATCGCCCTCGTGATCATCGTGCTGAATCTGCTGATCCTCTTCCTCGTCATCAAGGCAGCGATCGTCCAAGGGATGCGTCGCGCTCGCCGGGAGGAGTGGACCGAGACGTTCGACGCGAAGAACGCGACGTGGCTGACCGAGGCGCAGCGGCAGACACTCGCCGCCCGCGCTCCGCAGCTTGAGGACGAGGCATCCGTCTGATCAGACGTGTCTGACGGGTGATGTAACCTTCCACGACTGCGCTGGGGGACACCCCGGCACCGCCCGAACTGCACTCGCCGAGTGCGTGCACATCGGCGTGCGCTGACGCGCGCCATCGAGGAGAGAAGCACCATGACGTCCCCCGGACTGACCCCTCCGCCGCCGCCCGCCCCGACACCCGGACCGCCCGCGAAGCAGCGCCGCCGCATCCCGGTGTGGCTGTGGGTGGTCATCGGGATCGTCGCGCTCGGCGTGTTCATCTTCCTCGCCCCGCTCATCTCCGCGATCGCGCTGGTCGTGCTCATCACGGGCATCGTCGCGCTCGCGAAGGACACCCCGACCTGGCTGAAGTTCCAGACGCGGCAGCGTGCGGTGATCGCCACCGTGGTATCCGCGGTCGTGTTCTTCGGCGCCGGAGTCGTCACCACCGTCGTCTACCCGCAGGCGGCCGAGCGCGGACGGCAGACGCAGGCGGCCCCGGTGGAGACGCCGGTCGCGTTCATGCCGCAACCGAAGGAGACCGTCGAGCCGGTCGTCGAAGAGGACGAGCCGACCGACATCACGTTCACCGGCGAGGTCGCCACGGTCAGCGACAAGGCGGTCACGTCCGAGAAGACCGCGCTCGAGGTGCTCGCGACCCTCGAGGTGAAGGGCCGGGCACCGAAGACCGGGTTCGACCGAGACCAGTTCGGTCAGCGGTGGCTGGACGTGGACCGCAACGGTTGCGACACCCGCAACGACATCCTCGCCCGCGACCTCACCGACCCCGCGATCCAGGGTGGGTGCAAGGTCTACGCGGGCACGCTCACCGACCCGTACACGGGGAAGACCATCGAGTTCGAGCGCGGGCAGGCGACGTCCGCGGACGTGCAGATCGACCACGTCGTCGCGCTGTCGGACGCGTGGCAGAAGGGCGCGCAGCAGCTGACCGCCGACCAGCGGGCGACGTTCGCGAACGACCCGCTGAACCTCCTCGCCGTGTCCGGGGACGCGAACGCGCAGAAGGGCGACGGGGACGCGGCGACCTGGCTGCCGAAGAACAAGGCGTTCCGGTGCGAGTACGTCGCGATCCAGGTGAGCGTGAAGGCGACCTACGGGCTGTGGGTCACGCAGGCCGAGCACGACGCGATCGCCCGGATCCTCTCCGGGTGCCCGGACCAGCCCTCGTTCACCTCCGCGTTCGCGCCGGAGCCGGTCGTCGAAGAGCCCGTCGAGGCTGAGACACCGGCCACCCCGGTCGAGCAGGCGCAGCCGGCGCCAGCACCGGCGCAGCCCGCACCCGCGCCGGCCGAGCCCGCGCCGGCACCCGCCCCGGTCGAGGTCTACTACGCGAACTGCTCCGCGGTCCGCGCCGCCGGCGCGGCACCGATCTCGGTCGGACAGCCCGGGTACGGGCGTCACCTCGACCGCGACGGCGACGGTGTGGCCTGCGAGTAGCCGCGGGTTAGGTGTGGTCGCGGAGGGCGCGGTCGAAGATGCCCTTCGCGGCCGGCACGCGGTTGTTGCGGATCCACTCCTCAGCCGCGCCCGCACCACGCAGCTGCACCTGCGCGAAGATGTCCGCGAGGGCCTCCTGGTAGCCACGCTGGAACTCGGTCAGCTCGCGCTCCCGGTGCCGGTCACGGCAGTCGTCGCAGAAGTCGAGCGCGCTCGTGGCGAGGGCGTCCACCTTGGTGTCCACGTTCACGAGGGTGTCGTGCTCGTCGCACAGGACAACCCACTTCCCGCCGTCCGGGTCGCAGCCGAGCTCGGCGGCGGTGCCGATGATGAGGGTGGCTCCGGTGGCGCGTTCCTTGCGAGTCGTCGTCGTCATGACCCCTTCATGCGCAGTCCGGCGGCGAATCCGCGACAGCCCCTGACCGCGGAAGCGACGTCACGACCGGGTCGGCAGGAGCTGCGGTCCTGCCCGCCGCGCATCGGATGTCGGCCGCCTGCGTAGGATGTCCACGATCCAAAGGAGAGCAGGGCATGGGGTTCAGAGCGCGCAAGTCCATCAAGATCGCGCCGGGAGTGCGACTCAACGTGTCGAGCAAGAGCATCGGCGTCTCGGCGGGAGTGCGCGGCGCGCGGGTGAGCGTCAACAGCAAGGGGCGCGTCACTCGCACGGTCGGGGTCCCCGGCACTGGCATCTCCCATGTGAAGACCGTCAGCTCCGGCTCTCGCTCCACGCAGCGCACGTCCCGGCCGAAGCAGAACGTGCAGGTGGCGCCGGCCCCGAAGCCGAAGAAGGTCAAGCCGTCGCTGTCCTCACCGGCCTGGGAGAAGCAGCTGTTCAAGCAGCTGTCCGGCACACCCGACGCTGCCGCGATTCACGCGATCGGCCAGCAGTACCCCGCGGCCGCGCAGACCGCGGCGATGGTGGAGGTGTTGCGGGTCGTCCTCCCGGCGCAGGACGCGGCCCGTGCACGGGTCCTGCTCGGGTGGCTGTTCGACTCCGGCTACGACCCCGCCGCCGACGCGTTCGTCGCCAAGTACCTGGACGCGCAGGCCATCACCATCCCGATCGCCACGGGCATCACCGCGTCGATGATCTGGGACCGTCAGGCGCTCGGCCTGCTGGCGGCAGAGCTCGAGCAGGAAGCCGGGGACGCCGCCCGGGCGATCGCGATCGTCGAACAGCTGGAACCGACGACAGTGGCGGCCGTGTCGCTTGCCGAGCTGTACGCGGAGGAGGAGCGGTGGGCGGACATCGTGGACCTCACGAACGGGGTGACCAACGAGGACGACGCCGCGACATTCCTGCTCATCCAGCGGGGCACGGCGCTGCGTGAGCAGGGGTATTACGAAGCGGCCCGCGAGTCGCTCAAGGAGGCGCTGCGGGTCCGGTCCCGGTCCCCGGAACTCCGCAAGCTCGCCTGGGTCGCCCGCGGTCACACGTACCTGGCGGAGGGGAAGAAGGCGATGGCGCGGAAGGACTACGAGCGGGTGCTCGCCGAAGACGCGGCGTACCCTGGCCTTCAGGAGATGCTCGACGCCACCTCCCAGTGACAACGCACAGCCGCGACGTCAGTACACCAGCCGCGCCGGGAGCTGGCGCTCACCGGTGACCCCGCGCGCCCCGGTGAGCGACGTGGTGCGCTCCACCTGCAACGCTCGCGTAAAGCCGAGCCGGCGCATGCTGATGTCGTTCAGGTGCGGCCGCCCCTCGTCTTTGCGAAGGTGGTGGGGGATGCCGCGGAGCCCGCGTGCGTTCCCGATGACCGCCTTCATCCACACCGGGTCCGAAGGCTCGAACGGGGTGGAGGTCTTGTCGAGGAAGAACCCCTTCGACCATGCCTTGTCGTCGTCCGGGTCGCCGACGTAGTCGCGTCCGGCGGGCCGTTCGATCGGCAGCTTCCAGAAGTCGGAGACGGCCTGCCTGTCGCCGGGGAACAGGTCCACCCATGAGGTCACTCCGATGCGGGCTGCGGTCGGGTCGGTGTACGTTCCGGGGAACGCGTCCACCGCCTTCTGCACCGCCCGCTTCACCGTGCGCACCGCCTCCTGGTCGGTGACGTTCCCGTCGCGGCGGGGTGCGACGACGACGAGGTAGCACAGGCCGGAGTCGGCGAGCGGCTTGCGGGACAGGAGCGTCACGAGCCGCTGCACCTTGTTGAAGAACCCTGTGGCGCCGCCGGCCAATGACGCGGTGAGCTCGACGGCGATGCGGAGCCCGTCGTCGCGGATGATCGTCAGGTCGCTCGACCCGTGCACACCGGCGGGTGCCGGCAGCCCGAGACCGGAGTAGGCGAGCAGGTCGGTGGTGGAGAGCTTCTCGCCGAGGACCATCGCGGCGGGGGAGTGCTCTGCGACGCGCAGCCCGAACTCGGTGGCGAGCACGTTGTGTCGGGAGAACTGCCGGTCCGCGTCCATCGGCAAGCCCGCTGTCATCGACACCCATTCGACGTATGACAGGCTCGCGCAGAACTCGCGCAGTGCTTCGCCGGGCCGCGCCGGACGCAGAAGCAGCCCGTCGCGATCGCGGACACCGGTCCCGAACGCGGCGCCGCCGAGCTCGCAGATCTCGATGAGGCCCGCGTTCCACATCACAGACAGCAGCGACACGGACCCCTCGGTGAAGTCGAGGAGGTGAGTCATCGCGCGCACCTGCTGGACGGTCGCGGTTCGCCACTGGTCGAGCACGGCGAGCACCGTCATGATGGGCTCCCGGTTACGGGGCAGCAGCATCCGTCGGCGCGCATCCTCTTCGGTCATCTCCAGCCACTTCGGGGCCTTCGCGTACCCGATGTCGCGCAGCTCCCGATACTGCTGGGCGGAGTACCAGTCGCCGCTCGAGCCGGCACGCCAGATGCTCGTCCAGTACGGGTCGTTGCGCTCCTTCGTGCGCAGCGGGAACCCGGGCGTGACGGATGGCAGGTGCTCGATGGGGACGACGGTCATGACGTCTCCTCCGGGGTGTAGACCGCGAACGAGATGCCGGCGTCAGCGGACGCTTGCCCGTTGTTCTGCGCGGCGACGAACTCCGGCCCCCGCATGCCGCGGAAGAACGCAACCCTGGCGGTGAACGCGGTCAGCGGGGTGCCGCCATGGTGGGTGCGGACGATCGCGTGATAGTCGGGCAGCTGCGACAGGTCCTTCTGCTCCCACCCGGTCCCGTCGACGGAGATGTTGTCGAGGACGGCGCGGATGACTGACGCCTCCGACTGCCGGAACGCGACGAGCGTCCCGAGCCCCATGACGGTCTTCCGGACGGAGTCCTCCAACTGCTCCGGCTCCTGCGTCGCGACGATGAGGCGGACGCCGAAGGAGCGGCCGTCCTGGCGGGCCCAGTTGATGACGTCGGGGGAGTTCCGGGCGATGTGCTTGAGCTCGTCGGCGTACACGGACACGAGCCGGTTCTGGTCCTGCCAGCCGACGCAGTGGAGCTTGATCTCCTCGTGCAGCGTGTACAGCATCAGGCTCGCCAGCTGCTCCCGCTGCTCCTCGTCCATGAGGAACCCGTCCACCGCACCGAAGTCGATGACGACGGACGCGTTGTGCTCGAGGAGCGAGCGCCACGTCGGGCGCGTGGCGCGGCTCCACCACTGCTCGGCGGCGAGCATCTGCTCCATCTTGTTCTGCGGTGCCTGCGTCAACCGGGACCGTGCGCTCGCCGTCACGTTCGGTGCGTAGATCGGCGCGAGGACCGCGTGCGCTTCGAGCGCGTCCTGGTTCCCGTCGCGCTCGCCCGCGGTGCGGATCGCCTGCGCGAGACGGACACCGGTCTCGTCCCCTCGGGTGCCCAGCAGCAGGCCCGCGTAGAAGAACGGGGACCGGCCGAGTTCCACTCCTGCTTCCACGGCGATGGACTCGGTGACAGCGAACGCTCCGACGAGCACACGCGACAGCGTCGCGAACGACTCGGGACCGATCGACTGTGCGCCGAACGTGTACTTGAGCGCGCCCACCGCGCGGCGTGCACGGTTCATCGAGTCACCCGACCCGGGGAACAGGTCCAGACCCAGAGGCGCGTCCGCGGGGTCGGCGGGAACACGGGTGTCAGCGACGGTCAGCACCACGACGGGAGGCAGCGTCCGCGGGCCCTTCACCCACGCCTCGAAGTCACGTCGGGTGCGCACGATCGGGAGGCCGGCCGCCTGCGCCCATGCGACATACTCGGCCGCGGACGCACCGTCCTTCGTGTCGAACGCGACCTGCGCGTTGAAGCGTCCGGACGGGCGGACGACCTGCCCGGACTTTCGTGCGGCGTCGTACCCGAAGATGCCTTGGAGGAGCGCGGACTTGCCGGAGCCGGCAGCGCCGAGCGCCATCAACCCGCGCCAGTCGCCGTCGTCGGTGAGGTGCACCGGCTGGTCACCGTCGGCGTACCCGAACAGGGGACCTACGGCCGTCAGAAGCTGCGGCGGGACGGAGCGGCGAGCAGTGCTGCCACCGCCGGACTGTGCTCCCGCGTGCGGAGCGACGAGCGTCAGCGGCGTGATCGCGCCGACGAGGTACGCCTCGTTGTGCAGAGGGTACGCGGCCGCCCGCGCCTGCTGCGTGATGTTGCCCTGGTCGTCCGTCTTCTGCGGGCGCGCACCGGCCGCCGGGATGATACGACGAGGGGGAGCGGGGACAAGCCCCGCGGCGAGCTTCGAGCGCAGATGCTTCGCGCGCGACGGGAGCTTGTCGAGCGCGGACAGGACGACGCCTGCGACACCGAGACCTGCGACACACCAGCCCGCCCACGAGTACGGCAGAGCCGCCTCGAGGAAGTTCGGGGCGAGCGCGTACGCGGCACCGGCCAACGCTCCTGCGGCGAACAGCACGCGCGTGCTCTTCGTCGTGATCGGCAGTGCCTGCCGCGGCATGTCGAACCCGGGCAGCGCACCCGCGACCTGCTGCAGCAGCGACTGCGCCTGACCGACCGAGTCGGCGCCCGACCACAGCGACATCACCACCGCGTTCGCTTCCTTCGAGTGGTGCGTGTGGACGCCGTACTGCGACAGCCACTTCCCGTGCGACGCGACCTCACCGCCGGTCGGTTTGCGGATCGAGCATGCCACCCACTCGCCGTCACGCAGCGACGACGATGCGGCGTCGACGACAGCGGCGATCTCCGCGTTCATCTGAGGGTTCGACCCCGGCGGCTGGTCGCTCGGCATGGTGAGCACCGCGAGAGCTGCGACCTCGCCGAGGTCCGGCACATCCACCTGCTCGCAGTGCGCGGCGACCGCCTTCGCCGCGTTGATCGGTTCGGCATCAGCGGTGCCCGGCATGACGAGGTAATGGGCGAGCATCGCGCCCTCACGGCGCGTCAGGAACGTGGTACCCGAAGGTGCGACGGACAGAGCCACCGATGCGCGCTGACGCAGCAGAGTCGGGTTCGCTTCGAGGGAGCCGGCGGTGGTGAACCGGTACGCGGTGGACGGCGGGATCTTCGACATCGGGTCGCTCTCATCAGGGGCCGACAGGTGCGTCACACCTGCGTACCGATCGGATGTTCGACCTGGCCCGCGGCTTCGGCGCACCGTCTGAGAAATACGGGTGTCCCAGACGCCGAATACCCTGCGGCGAGGCGGCGTATTTCGCCCATCCGAGGTAGCGCGACCCCGCCTCGCCCGCTCCCCTTCCTGGTCTACACCCGGCGCCGCCCGCACTTCTGTTCGATGCGTTCCGCATCAGCCCGCCGCTTTGTGCCTCCAGCCTGCGTCACGATCCCACGCGCGCGCGTGTGTTCGTTCCTCGGGTCGGCACCGTCGGTCTGCTGCGGCCTGCACCTCACTGTGCGGTCTGTTCCGGGTTCCGTCCATCCAGGCTTCGACCCCCGCTTCGCGTGGGTCTTGTCGCGCGCACACACCCTCCGGTGCGTGCTTGCGAGTTCGCTGTGAGCGGCCCGATGGGACGGGCCTCTCACCACGGCACCTGCGGCGCCGTCGCTTCGCGTCTAGCGTGTTGCGACCCGTCGCGGGATGACCTTCATGTGCGCGGCACAGGCGCCGGGTCGGGATGCCCCAGGTGGGACGGCGTTTCGTCCCGTCACAACCTGTCGCACCCTGTCACATCATGCCCGTCACGTGCACCCGGCCACCCGCACAAGGTGACCTTCCACACGCACCCACCCCGACCACACGCGACAACCCGGAACCACCGTGAGACAACCTCATACACGCGACCACCCCGCGAGAACCCGAAGGGTTCGGAGCATGCGACGCGAAGCGTTGCATCACGCACCACAACGACCCGGCACAACCACCAACCGGCACCCACCCCCGGGAACGCAACCACAGGATGCGAGCAGCCGCAGGCTGCGAGCACACACCGGCACACAACGACACGACCAGACCCAGCACGCCACACCGACACGTCACGCCCCAGCACGCAACAGAACGGGACCCGAGCGCAGCGAGGAGCGAACGACCGACCGACGACCAACCGACCGACCGAAGGGCGACAGCCCTGAGGGAGGGAGGGCAGGGAGGAGGGAGGGAGTGAGCTCTCTTACTATGGGCCTCACCGACCCCGGAGCTCACCCTGAACCCCCGCCGGCGCTGTCGCGCGCACCCTGCTCGCTCGCGCTCGCTGCGAGTAAGCGAAGCGCGGTCGCTGCGAGCAAGCGACGCGCGGCTGTCGCCGGTTGTCGATACGTTGGGCCGGTGACCTCCGACATCGAACAGCTCGCGCTCGAGCTGCGCGATCGCATCGCCGACGCGAACGTGACCGTCGCACCCGTCACCCCGACGCAGGCGCGCAAGCCGGACGTGTCCTTCATCGACCCGGACGTCACCGCAGACGACCTCATCGAACTGCTCCGGACGGTGCGCCCTGCGTTCGTGTTCGTGGCTGCCGAGACGTTCGACCCGGACGACCTCGACACCGACGACGAGGAGGTGGGCGCTGCCGTGCAGGAGCGTGCCGGTGACGCGTTCCAGATGTCCGTGCTGTGGGCTGCGGACGGGCTGCTGTACGAGTGGCGCGCGACCGCGGACTGGTACGAGGCGCTTCGGCACGAAGCCGCCATCGTGAACGCGGGTGAGCACACCGTCGGGCAGGTTGAGTGGGAGCTGCGGCGGGAGAGTTCGGCGGCCGCAGCGCACAAACTGATGGACTTCGTGATGGCGTCACCGGGGTTCCGCCGCGCGCGCCCGAGGCAGCGCACCACCCAGATTCAGCTCGTCCTCGATGAGCACCCCGACCTTGCCGCAGATCTCCTGTACCCGGAGGACTTCAAACGGGCCGCGCGGCAGCAAGCGGACGGAGAGGTGGCGAAGTGGGAGCAGCGTCTGGAGGACGACGAGGAGCTCATCACCGAGCTCACGAAAGCGTTGCACGGCACCCGCACCGTCGCGCAGCGGAAACAGGTCGCAGCCGACGTCATCCGCGAGTTCACGGACTGGTGGACGCTCACCGACGAGTTCGTTGACCGGCTCATCCGTGAGGCGCTGCTGCGCCGCTGAGTTCGGCGAAACCGCGACCGCTGATCACCGGTACTGCGTCGTCTGAGCCTCCTGCAGCGCGGCCGCGGTCGCGTCGTCCACATCCACCCGGATGACCTCGACGCCAAGGTCGATGAGCGCCTGCGTCAGCCACGCGCTCGGACGCCGCAGGTATGCCTCCACCTGCTCGTCGGCGACGGCGAGGACGAGCCGCTTCGCACCGAGCCGGCCGCCCATCCAGGACAGTTTCAGCGCGTCGGTCGCGAGCTTCTTCGGCTGCGCACCCCGCAGCGCGCCCTGGTGCGCGTACGCCTCCACGAGCACCGTCCGATCGTCGGATGCGCCGTCGAACTCGACCCGCCCGCCGTTCCCAGTGGGGACCGACAGCTTGCGGAGCGGGACATTCAGCTGCTCGCTCAGCGCTGCGACGATCACCACCTCCGCGTCACGCTGGGCGCGGGAGTCGGACGGGTGCGTCGCCATGATCTCATCCTCCCAGCACTCGCCGCGCATGGGGGAAGGCATGATGACGAGCCGGGCCATCAACGCCGCCATCCTCCGTCGCTTGAGCGAACGGGAACGCGCCCGCCGCATCGCGGTGGCCGCCGTTGCCGCGTTCGCCATCGCCACAGTCGCCGTCGCACCGTTCGCGGCGCTGAGCGTGTTGCCCGCCTCGCCCATCGCACAGGGGTGGCTGCGGGTGCTCGTCGTCTGCGCGACCGTCGCGTTCGCCGCCACCGCCGCCGCGGCCGCCGCCGTCTCCGAAGTGCACCGTCGCGCGGTCGCCGCTGACCGAGCCTGGCAACTGCAGCACCTCGCGAACTCGTGACGCGGAGCGCGCATGGGGGAGGGGCCAGACCCACCCATGAGGGGAACCTCCCGTGCGCTACTACGCCACCGACCCGCAGTTCATCGAGCTCGCCGAGAAGCGGCTCGACCGCAACGTCGGCGCCCTGTTCCTGACGACAGCGGCGTTCCTCGTCACCGCCGGCGTCTGCGTCATGACCGACGCCATCTACCAGGGGTGGACCGCGTTCGGTGCCGCAGTCCTGTTCGGTGTCTGGCTCTCGGCGTCCGTCGTCCGGCGGGCGGTGAAGCTGCGCCGGCTGCGCGCGTCCGGGAAGCTGGACGGCCTCATCACTGTCAGCGACGACACGGTCACCTTCGTGGACTACGAGATGCCGTGGGACGACATCAGCGCCGTGCACATCCTCGACTACCGCGACGACGAGCTCCGCGGCCCTGTGGACGCCGGGATCATCTCCAACCTGCCGGTCAGCATCGACGTGCACACCGGGGACGGGTGGTTCGGCATCGACGTCGAGGAGATGCTGTCCTGGGAGTCCATCAGCCGGCTCATCGCCGATCTGCGCGTCACCGCCGCACGCCACAGCATTCCTGTGTCCACTTCCCGCGACCCCCGCGAGCACATGCAGTGGGTGAAGGCCGGACCCGGCGCCGACTGAGCGTGACCCACACCCAGCCGCAGGTGCGCTGGGTGGCGCATGGAGGGGTGGTGAGCACCTTGCGCGTCTACGTCATCCTCCGTCTCGTGAGCGCACACTACCGTGCCCGCCACCGGGCGAAGACCGTCGCCGGGGGAGCGTTCATCGCCGCCGCCATCCAAGCGGTCTTCGTCCCCACCGCCCAGGGGCTCGGGATGGACCTCGGAGGCCGGGAGAGCATCGGCGCGACCGCCGGGCTCGCGTTCATCGCGGCCAGCGTCATCGCGTCCGTCATCGCACTCCGCCACGACCTCGAACTGCGCGACCTGCTCGAGATGTACGCTCACGAACCCGACACCGACGACGACTGGTGACTGTCCCTCGCGCGGGGTCGCAAGCGTCGAACGGGAAGCCGAAGCGGAGCGCGAACTACGCCACGAGATCGTGGCGGCGGTCGTTGCCAGGTGACGAGCGTCGGCAGGATTCGGTACGGTCGCCTCATGCTGACGGCCACCGAGTTCGCCGCCGGGCGAGGGCACCCGGACCACCCCCTCCTGCATCCCAGGTACAGTCCCAATTCTCGTGTGCCGTGCACGGACTTCAGCCCGTGGCTGCGTGAGCGACTCGCTGCCGGAGATGAGGACGCCACCGTCATCTACCTGCTGCAGATCATCGAGGCGAACCCCGGCATCGGCATGGGTGTCGACATCGGCACCGGTCAGGTCCACCGTCTCGGGAAGGACGCTCCCTCCTGGGTGCAGACGTGGCAGAGGGGCGCCCGCGAAGCCCTCGACGTTCCTTTCACAGATCTGCGCGCCACCACCAGCGGCTGGGACCTGGACCTGCGCACGATCCTCGTGATGATGAGGCCACTGCAGTACGACCTCACGGCGGGGGCGATGGAGCCGGACGCGGCAGCACCGAAGACCCTCGCCTCGGCGATGGTCTGCCATGACGTCCGCCTGGCCGACCCGGCGGCGATCGCAAGCGCCGCGAACGCGAACCTTCGCGCGTGGAAGCAGGATGGGCTCGAGCACCTTGAATGGCCCGAGGTGACCGCGGATGAGGTGTCCCCAGGCGCACCGACCGACGGGCCGTCCGTGCTTTACGACCTGCCCCTCGGTACGCGCTCGCACCTGTACGACATCAGCCTGCGCCGCCACGACGGCCCCGCGGTCGCCTCACAGTTCTCCACCTACTACCGGACGCGGCAGATCGGGTGCGCTGACGACGACAGTCAAGAAATTCTCATCCGCCATGGGCTGCTGCGCACGGTGGATGACCCAGACATCCTTTGGCGTGCGAACGCGCAGGACCTCACTATCGCCGAGCTGCGTGGTCTGCTGACGGGCGCTGGTATCACTGTCGCGAAGAGCGCGAAGAAGGCAGTCGTCATCGACGCGACACGCCCCATCCGGGACGCCGTCATCGAGGCCGCCGGGCGCAAGCGTGTCCTCGAGCTCACCGCGGAAGGGGAGCGAGTCCTCGCGTGGGTGAATGAGCGGGTGGAAGCCACCCGGAAGATGTGGGCCGCGTGGGCAGCGGCACACCAGAGCAACGACCTGCGAGACGTGTTCATCGGGTTCGACGACATCGACATCGAGAACATCGACGTCAGCGACCTCGACCTCTGACCAAGCGTGCCGCGCATAGCCGGTGCATGACAGCCATCGTGCGCACGGTACCCGAGTTCGACGCGCTGCCGACCGGCACCCTCATCGTCGCGGTCGAGTACCGCACCGCAGGGCCGCACGTGTTCGCGATCCGCAGCCTCTGGCAGAACGTCGGCCGCGGGTGGGTGAACCTCGACCCGTCCGACCCGGACGACGGTGAGACCACGCAACCAGCCGTGTTCCTGCAGAACCTCCTCACCGGGTTCGACAGCCACGGCGTCACCCACGGTGTCGCGCGCGTCCTAGGCGCAGGCCGAGACATCACGGAAGCCGACGCAGCCCAGCTCGCCATCGGCAGCTACGTCGCCACAGGCGACGGCCCGTGGACCTCGGACGTGTTCCGTCACGAAGGGGACGGCCGCTGGACCCTCATGGACCCCACCGACCCGGACAACGGAGACATCCCGTACACGACCGCGCAGATGGGCTCGTACAACGGTGGCCGGCTCCGCCTGCTGTACACCCCCGGCGACGAAGGCCTGCGCCCGAGCTAGACCGCGCATGGGGGAACGTATGAACCGTCCCGACCCGCGCGCCCTCGCCGACCAGGCGCTTCCCGCCGTCTCCTACGTCGCATCCCAGCAGCTCCGTGAGGAGCACCCGCGGCTGCTCGCCGTCGCTGACCTCGCACCACGCGCGGCCCGCGCCGCCCGCATCGTGACGGTCGCGCTCGCAGCCCTCGTCGTCGCCGCACTCGTCGCCGTCCTCATCGACGGCGCCGCCTGGTGCTGGCCGCTCGCCGGGCTCCTCACCGCCGCCTACCTCACCCACCTCGCCGGACTCGCGCTGTCCCGCGCCGGCGCCCGAGCGACCGCCCGCGTCCGCCGCATCGTCGCCGACGACTTCTCCGCACACCTCGCAGCCGTCGACCGTGAGGGCGTCACCGTCACCGTGTTCCCCGCGCAGGAAGAAGCCGCAGCATGAAGACCATCGCCGAGCACCTCCAGGACGCCGCCATCCCGTTCGTCCTCAGCACGGCAGAGGTCGGGCACCCGATCCTCCGCCTCCACCACGAGAAGCGGGCCGCGAGCACCGCCGTCGCCCTGTTCTTCATCACCCCGGACGACCCGTCAACCCCGCAGATCCTCGTGCGGGGCATGTTCCGCGACCACCAGGTCGAACAGCTCGCCGCCGAGATGCACGCCCTGAACTCTGACCCGCGAACCGGGTGGCCCGCCCTCGCCGCCGAGGTCGCCGCCCGCCTCCGCGACGAGGCCGCTGACCTCGAAGCCCGCGCCCGCGAACTCCGTGAGACCGCCGCCCTCCTCGCACGCGGCGGTCGCACAGACTGACCCGGACCGCGCATGTACGGGATGACACCGACAAGGGTTGTTCGCGGAACCTCTGTCGTTCGTACGCGGAACCCTGATCCTCTGTGGTGTCGCGGGTAATCCTCTGGGCCGCGCATGTAGGTGTTGATGACTGTTCGTGTTGCTTCTCGGAAGTCG
>Ga0182741_1000071_pt1 | contig 166296 bp, 142 predicted proteins | sample eDN5th37CBELigOP_FD_128874 | JGI IMG/M metagenome (GOLD analysis project Ga0182741, IMG submission 128874) | Enriched Organic Plus compost microbial communities from Emeryville, California, USA - eDNA 5th pass 37_C BE-Lig OP (version 2) (version 2) ...
TCGTCGAGCCGCGGCTCGGGGAATACACGGGCGAGCGTCCGCCTGCCGTAAGCGACGAGGGTGGCATGTCGGTCGCCGAGTCGCGCGGCCTCAAGTACGCGACCTGGGCGGTTCTTGCGACGCTCGCGGTGTTCGCCCTCCTGACGCTGCTGCCGGGCGCGCCGCTGCGCAACCCGGAGACCGGCAGCATCCTCGCCGATTCGCCGTTCATGAACGGGCTCATCGTCTTCGTCACGATCTTGTTCCTCGCGGCGGGCTGGGCCTATGGATTCGGCGCCGGGACGATGAAGAGGAGCGTCGACGCAATCAACGCGATGGAGAAGGCGATCCGCGGCCTTGCCGGATTGATCTTCCTGCTGTTCGTCATCAGCCAGTTCCTCGCGTTCTTCACCTATACGAACCTCGCGACGCTCGCCGCGGTGTCCCTCGGCGACGCGCTCGAAGGCGCCGGGCTCAACGCGCTGACGCTGCTGATCGGCTTCGTGTTCGTCGTCGCGATTCTCGACCTGATCATGACCGGCGCGATTCCGAAGTGGGCGATCTTCGCGCCCGTCTTCGTGCCGCTGCTGATGAGGCTCAATGTCGATCCGGAAGCGGTGCTCGCCGCTTACCGCATCGGTGACAGCCCCGTCAACGCGATCTCGCCGCTGAACGCCTACTTCGCGCTGATCGTGTCCTTCGCGATGAAGTACGACCCGAAGGCGGGTGTCGGGACCGTGATAGCGCTGATGCTCCCGTACGTCGTGATCCTGTTCGTCGTGTGGACATTGCTGTTGGCCGTGTGGCACGTGCTCGGCCTCCCGTGGGGGCTTTGACGGCGCGTCTGCGGTCTCGCGAGCGAGAGGAGCCCGAAAAATGACGATCGAAAGCGTTCGACCGATCTCCGCAACGATGCGCGAATCGACAGGCCACGCCTTGGGACCGGTAGAGCTCGAGGCAAAGAAGGCCGCCCCCGCGACGTTGAAGGCGGGCGTGCTCGTGGTCGGAGCGTTCGCCGATGGCACGCTGCCGGCGTCCGTCACCGAGATCGATTCCGCTTCGAAAGGAAGGCTCTCGGCGCTGATCCAGCGCGGGGACCTCGAAAGCAAGGCCGGCTCGACCGTGCTGCTCCAAGATGTGCCGGGCATCGCGGCGCAGCGTGTGCTCGTCGTGAGCCTCGGTCCGCAAGACAAGTTCGGTGACAAGGCGTTTCGCGATGCGCTGAACGGTGCGGCGAAGGCGCTCGGCAACGGAAAAGCCACCGACGCGGCCGTCACTCTCGCCGCGATCGACGTTCCGGGCCGGCCCGCGGCGTGGCGGACCCGGGAGACCGCCCGGATCCTTGCAGACGGCCTGTACCGCTTCGATGCGCCGAAGGCGAACGGAGGGAAAACGGCGGATCGGGGCGTCCGCAAGATCACTCTCGCGAGCAACGACGAGGTGACCGAAGAGATCGAGGCCTCCGTGCGGCGAGGTGCAGCGATTGCCGAAGGCATGGCCCTCGCACGGGATCTCGGCAATCTGCCCGCGAACGTCTGCAATCCGGAGTACTTCGCCGAGACGGCCCGGCGCATGGGGCAGGAGCTCCCGATCGAGGTCGAGGTGCTCGAGCGCGAGGACATGGCGAAGCTCGGCATGAATGCGGCGCTCTCGGTCGGCCGCGCGTCGGACAACCCGTGCAAGCTCGTCGTCATGAAATACCGCGGCGGCGACGGCGGGAAGCCGATCGTGCTGATCGGCAAGGGCGTCACGTTCGACACGGGCGGCATCTCGCTGAAGCCGGGCGAAGACCTCGACATGATGAAGTACGACATGTGCGGGGCCGCGGCCGTGTACGGCGCGATGCAGACGGTCGCGCGGGTCGGGTTGCCGCTGAACATCGTCGTCCTCGTGAATGCCGTCGAGAACATGCCGGGCGGTAACGCGACCCGACCCGGCGACGTCGTCCGATCGATGTCCGGCCAGACGATCGAGATCCTGAATACGGACGCCGAAGGGCGGCTCGGGCTTTGCGACGTGATGACGTACGCGGAGCGCTTCGAGCCCGAGTGCGTCGTCGACGTCGCGACCCTGACCGGCGCCTGCGTCATCGCGCTCGGCAATGTCGCGAGCGGCCTCTATGCGAACGACGACGCGCTCGCCGACGAGCTGTTCGAATGCGCCGAGGCATCCGGCGATCGCGCGTGGCGGATGCCGCTATGGGACGAGTATCAGGAGCAGCTGAAGAGCAACTTCGCGGACATGAGCAACCTCGGCGGACGCCCGGCAGGCAGCGTGACGGCGGCCTGCTTCCTCGCCCGCTATGCGCAGAAGTACCGCTGGGCGCACCTCGACATCGCCGGGACGAATGCCGTGTCCGGCGATCAGAAAGGCGCGACCGGCCGGCCGGTCCCGCTCCTCGCGGAGTTCCTGATGCGGCGGGCAGACGCCGTGACCAAGACGGCGGCTCAGCCAGGCAGGTGAACGCCGACGCCGCGAGTGCGACCGCGCCGGTCTCGGCGGCCGACGCCCGGGACGAGCAGCATGCGTCCTGGATGCCGATGCTCACGATCGCGCTCGCGCAAATGCTGATGGTCTTCAACGTCTCGACGCTGCAGGTGTCGATCGACGGTATCGCGTCGAGCTTCAACGCGCCGGCGACGACGATCGGCACGGCGATCGTGACCTACTCGCTCGTCGTCGCGGGCCTGATCATGCTCGGCGCACGGGTCGCGCAGGTGCTCGGCTCGCGGCGCGTGTTCCGCCTTTCCGTTGCGGTATTCGGTAGCGCGATGGCCGTCATGGCCGCGAGCCGGAACGTCGCGATGATGCTCGTCGCGCAGGTCGTCGCCGGGCTCGCGGCGGCCGGGTTGGTTCCGGCGCTCGTCGTGATGATCGCGGACCACTACAGCGGGCACCAGCGCGCGAAGGCGCTCGCATGGCTCGGCGGCGCCCAGGCGCTCGGCATCGTGCTCGCGTTCCTGATCGCAGGGTTCCTCGCGACGGCCGTCGGGTGGCGATTCACGTTCGGCGGGCTCGTTGCCGTCGCCGGTCTCATCTACCTGCTGAGCGGCAGGCTCGACGTGCGGCAGACGCCCCCGGGCGTCAGCATCGACTGGACCGGCATCGTGCTCGCCGCCGCGGCGATCGTGCTGATCAGCGTCGGCGCGAACAACCTCACGGACTGGGGCGGGCTGCTGGCGCGGCCCGGCGCGCCGTTCAGCGTGCTCGACATGTCACCGGCGCCGATGATGATCATCGCGGGCCTCTTCCTGATCGAGGCCTTCGTGACGTGGTCGCGTCGGCGCGAGTCACGCGGCAAGACTCCGCTCGTCGCGCTCGACGTCGTCGACACGCCCGCCGAGCGGGCGGCCCTGCTCTCGATGTTCACGATCGGCGCGATCGGTTCCGCGCTCACGTTCTTGATTCCGCTCTACATCCAGGTCGTCCAAGGCGGCACCGGTCTCGACACGGCCGCGGCCGTGATCCCGTTCTCGCTCGCGAGCTTCGCGGCGGCCGTGCTCGTCGTCGGACTCTATCGCTTCGCGAGCCCGCGTCTCCTCGCGCGCTGCGCCTTTCTCGTCACGACGGTCGCGCTCGCGTTCCTCGCCGCGGTCATCCGCAACGATTGGGGCACGGGCATGGTCGTGTCCGGCATGGTGCTCGCGGGGATCGGCGAGGGTGCGCTCGTCGCGCTGCTGTTCAACGTTCTCGTCTCGGCCTCGCCGAAGGAGCTCGCGGGCGACGTCGGGTCGCTCCGCGGCTGCACGAACAATCTCGCCGCCGGCGTCGGCACGGCGGTCGCGTCCGCGCTCGTCGTCAGCGTCCTCGGCACCGGTGTGCATCGCGAGCTCGTCCACAACCCGCGGATCCCTGACGAGCTGAAGGCCGAGTTCAATCTCGACGACGTGCCATTCGTCAGCAACGATCGGCTCCTCGCCGCGCTCGCGAGGACGGACGCCACCGACGCGCAGACGAACGAAGCCGTGAGGATCAACACGGAGGCGCGGCTCGTGGCGCTCAAGATCTCCTTCTTTGCGCTTTCCGGCCTCGCGCTGCTCGCGTTCTTCCCGGCCGGCGCGCTGCCGGGTCACACACGGGGCAACGTCCCGGGGAGCGACTGATCCGGTGACGCAGGCGGTCCCCGCGGCAGCCGTAGAAGAGGCCGAGGCCCGCGCTTCCTGGATGCCGCTGATCGTCATCACGCTCGCGCAGCTGCTTCTCGTCTTCAACCTCGCGACGCTCAAGGTCACCGTCGACGCGATTGCGGAGGGCCTCGGCACATCCCCGAGCGCCGTGAAGACGGCGATCGTTTTGCGTTTCCTCGTCGTCGCCGCGTTCATCATGCTCGGCGCCCGGATGACGCAGCGCTTCGGCGGCCGCCGCGTGTTCCGGGCGACCGTCGCGGCGATGGGCGTCGCGATGGCGCTGATGGCGTTTGCGCGAGCCGCGGGCGCGATGACGCTTGCACAGACGATCGCGGGCGTAGCTTCCGCGGCGCTGATCCCGACGTCGGTCATGCTGATCTCGGACCACTATCGCGGCAGCCAGCAGTCTCAAGCGCTCGGCTGGCTCGGCGGCGTGCAGGCGATCGGCATCGTGCCGGCGTTTCTGGTCGCGGGCTACCTCGCCGTGTCCGTGCAATGGCGGATGACCTTCGCGCTGCTCGCCGTCTTCGCCGCCGGGCTTTGGTTCTCGAGCGCAAGGCTCCGCGGCACCGACATCCGCGCGACGATCCATATCGACGCCGTCGGCGTCGTTCTCGCGGCGTCGGCGATGTTGCTGATCGGCATCGGCGCCGACAAGATCGTGCAATGGGGTGTGTGGCGGGCACGTTCGGCAGCACCGCTTCAGCTCTTCGATCTGTCGCCGGCACCGATCGCGATCCTGGCAGGCATCCTGCTGCTTCGGGTCTTCTTCGTGTGGACTCGAAGATGCCGCGCGAAAGGCGTCGTGCCGCTGCTGCCGCCCGAAGTGCTCGGCACGGGACGGGAGCGGTCCGCGCTCTTGTCGATGTTCGCAATCGGCGCGATCGGCGCCGGCTTGACGTTCCTGCTTCCGCTCTACATCGAGGTCGTGCAGGGGCGCACGAGCTTCTACACGGCCGTCGCGCTCGTGCCCTTCACGCTCGCGAGCTTCGTGACGGCGATCGTCGTCGTGCGCCTCGACTCGCGAATCGGCCCGCGGCGCATCGCGCAGATCGCGTTTCTGCTCGTCGCGGGCGGGCTCACGCTCCTCGGCGTCACCGTTCACAACGACTGGAGCGATGCGATGGTCGTGCTCGGCCTGATCGTGACCGGCCTCGGCGAAGGCGCTCTCGCGACCGTGCTGTTCAAGCTGCTCGCGTCCACCGTGCCGCAGGACGCGGCGGCCGACGTCGGCTCCGTATGCGGCTGCACGAGCTTCCTCGGCTCGGGCGTCGGCACGGCCCTCGCCGCCGGGCTCCTGGTCGGCGTGCTCGGCTCGAGCGTGCAGAGGCACGTATCCGAGAATTCCGTGATCTCCGCGGACGTACGGGCAACAGTTCGACCTCGACAACGCTTCGTTCCTGAGCAACGACCAGTTGCTGCGCGCGCTCGAGCGCACGAATGCGACGCCTGCGGAGATCAGCGAGGCGGTGCGGATCAACACGGAGGCGCGGCTCGTGGCGCTCAAGGTGTCGTTCTTCGTGCTGGCGGGGCTTGCGCTCTTCGCGTTCATTCCGGCGGCCGGGGTCTCCGATTCCCCGCGGCGACCTTACACAGCTCGGCACCGAAGAACACCATCCGGAACACGGCATTCATCCACAGCATGAGCACGAGCAGCGCGCCGAACGCGCCGGACGCGCTCGGCGTGCTGCCGAGAATGAGCCCGTAGAGCGTGAGCGCTTCGGCCGCGACGCCCCACACGATCGTAGAGACGAGCACGGCGAGCCCTATGTCTCTCCAGCGGAGGCGAACGGGCGGCAGGACCTTGTACAGGATCGCGAAGACGACCGCCGCGAGCAGCAGGGAGCCGACCACCGGAACCGTTTGCTCGGCGGTCGAGCCGAGCAGCGGCAGGCCGCCGAGCGCACGCGCGACCCACTGGGAGACCGCGATCAGCGCGAGAGCGGCGAGAAGCAGCGCGCCGCCGCCGAGCACCATCACGAACGAGAGGGCCCGCTCGAGCAGCGTCTCCCGAACCACCCGGCGCACGCGCCCCGCGATCAGCGGAGGATCGTGCTTCCAGATCGCGCGAAAGCTCATTCTGAGATGCCGAAAGAGCACCGATGCGCTGAGCAGGAGACCGCCCAGCGCGACCACCGTCGCGCCGACGGACTCCTGCTGCAACGCGTCGAGAAGGTTCTCGATCGTCGCGTGCAGCTCCGGCCCGAATCTGACCTTGATCTGCTCGAGGACCTGTCGCTCGACCGCGGCCGCATTGTCCGAGAAGCGAAGCAGCAGCCCGAGCCCCGACAGCAGCAGGAGGAGGAGCGGCACGAGCGACACGAACGCGTAGTACGCCATCGCGGCCGCGAAGTAGCGTGCGCGATCGCGCTCGTATTCGACCCACGCCGCGCGCAGCGCGCCGACGAGACCGAGACGGCGGCCGCGCACGCCGGTCGAGCCCTCGCGCCCTTCGGTCGAAGGCGGTTCGTGCCCGCGGGTCGCCAATGCCGATGATCCCACGGCTGTGTCAGAACGAACGCCCGATTGCGACCGAGATCCCGAGATCGCTGTTCTCGAGCCCCTCCGGAGGATCGCTGTCGTAGCTCTCGTAGAGGCTCACGCTCCAGTGCATGTTGCCGATGATCGAGCGCTCGAGGCGCGCATCGAGCTCGACGCGCCGGCGGGAACGGTCGAAGCTTGCGAACGTCGTCGCGTTCGTCGACACCTGCGTGTCGCCGCCAAGCTCGAACCAGTCCCATTCGACGGTGAAGAACGCCTCGGTGCTGTCCTCCCTCCCGGGTATGCCGCGATATCGCTCCCGATCCACGTCGAGACCGCCGTACAGCGCCACGACCGCGCGATTCGACTGAAGCAGGGTCCGGCCTCCGCCGAACCCGAGCAGCGTTCTCGTGTCGAGGTCGAGCTCGCGATCCTCTTCGACGTGCAGCCGGCCGATCGCGAACCAGCGATTCGCGAGCAGGCGCCGCGATCGGAGCTGCAAGTAGTTGCGCCGTTGCGTCGTCTCGTCGTCGGTCTCGCTGACGATGGAATCGATGGATAGCGTCGTGAGGAAGTTGCGCATCGCGTTCTCGACTTCGGCGTCGATCTTGAGGTCGAGCTCGTCGTTCGCGGTCAGAAAGTCGAGGCCGAAGTCGACGTATCCGGACGTTCGCTCGGCCGCTGTGGCCGCGATCGGCGTGATGCGAATCACGTCCTCCGTTTCGACGGCAGCCGGAGCGGTGCCGGCAGTAACGGCGATCTGTCCCGGCGACGGCGAGAAGATCGCCCCCGAGAGGCGCTCGCCCGATTCGAGCTTGACGTCGAACTCGCGCGAGCTCGTCAACGTCTCGACGTTGCTCCAGTCGATCTCGACCGTGCCGGCTCCGTCGATCGAGAACGTCAGCTCGCCGCGCGAGAGTCCGATGATCTCGCCCTCGAGCCGGTTGTCGGTCGTCAGAACGACGACGTCTCTCTCGTCCTCTTGCGCGTATGCGCAGCATGCCGCGGCGAGAAGCGCCCCACAGACTGCGCCCGAGATGGACTTCCGCATGGACCCTCCCTGCGATCGCCGGCTCGCCAGTGCGGCTCGATGCTATTCGGCAGTCGAGCCGTCGTAACCTGGACCTTCGTCTAATGGCCCGCTCCGACTTGACGGGGTGAAATGGCGATCAGGCATGAGCGCGCGAACCGCACAGCCGCCGCCCACCGGCGAGACGTACGTCTCGACCGGCGCGCTGCCCGCTTCCGGGGCCGTCCAAGGAACCGTACTCGCTGCGTACGAGCGCTACCGGACGAACACGGATGGGCGGCTCTCCGACGTCTACCCGAGCCTCGCCGCCGCGCGGCCGGATCGCTTCGGAATTTGCGTGGCGAGCGTCAGCGGCAACCTCTATTCGGCGGGCGACGCGGAATTCGAGTTCGCGATCATGAGCGTCGCGAAGCCGTTCGTCTTCGCGCTCGTCTGCGCGGCGGCGGGACCGGCCCTCGCCCGGGATTGCATCGGCGTCAACGCCACGGGCTTTCCATTCAACTCGATCGCGGCGATCGAGAGAAGCACGGACGGCCGCACGAACCCGATGGTCAACGCCGGCGCGATCGCGACGACGAGCCTCGTGCCGGGCGCGTCGGTGGACGCGAAGTGGCGCGCCATCCGTGATGGTTTGTCCCGGTTCGCGGGCCGTGAGCTCGACGTCGACGAGGACATCTACGCCTGTGCCTCGGCGACGAATCAACGGAACCGCGCGATCGCCGAGTTCCTTGCGAGCTCGGACCGCCTCTACTTCGATCCGATCGCGTCGATCGACCTCTACACGAGGCAATCCTCGCTGAAGGTGACGGCCAGGGATCTCGCGATCATGGGCGCGACGCTCGCCGACGGCGGCGTCAACCCGCTCACCGGCGAGCGAGTCGTCGACGCAACCGTCTGCCGCTACGTGCTCTCGGTCATGACGACCGCGGGGCTGTACGAGACGTCGGGCGATTGGCTGTACGACGTCGGGCTTCCGGGAAAGAGCGGGATCGGCGGCGGCATCGTCACCGTGTCGCCCGGCAAGTGCGGTCTCGGCACGTTCGCGCCGCTGCTCGACGACGCCGGAAACAGCGTGAAGGGATGTCTGACGGCGGCGTTCCTGTCGAAGAGGCTCGGCATGGATCTCTTCGCGTCCGAGCCGTGGCTCGCAGCAACGTCCGGAAGCTCGGCCTAGACGCTCCTTGGGACGTCTCGCGCCTGCCGCAAAGCCTCGATCTCCTCCTTGATCTCCCTCAGCACGGTGATATGTTCGGCGCGCCACATGGGCGCAGCGGGCGCCTCCTCGCCCGGCAGCTCGCCGAGGCCCGTGCCGCGTGATCGCCGCACGCGCTCCATGATCAGCGCGCGGATCTCGTTCGGGTTCTCGATCCCCTCCATGATCGCCTTGTTGCCGACATCGAAGCCGCTCGCGCCCTCCGGCTCCGCCGCGCCGGCCGTCTCGATCGTGATCGTCCAGATGCCGTAGAAATACTGGATCGGTCCCCGGTGGATCTGGACGTTTTGAACGTTCTCGAACGTGATCGTGTGCTCGACGATGGTCCAGATGCCGCGGCGGCAGCGCAGACTCCGCGCGTTCATCACGTACCACGTCGTGTCGTACTTCAGGTGGATCGCGACGTACGCGACGATGTCCGGCAGCACCGCGAGGGCGAGCGCGGGAACGGCGAGAATCGAGCCGATCAGCGGGTTCTCGATGAAGAGGGCGAGCCAGAGCACGAGGATCAGAACGTCGAACGCGATCGCTGCGACCCAGAAGTAGAGCTTCAGGTAACGGAGATACGCCGGCGACGGGTGGAAGCTTCGCGGCACATCGCCGGGAAGGCTCGGCAGCTCGGGCGGCGACGCGGGAACCTTGAAGGCGTCGGCCAAAATCTAACGTAGTACGTCAGTAGGGACTCGTGCGGGCGAGTGATGGTGCGCGGGTCCATGAGGCGTTCATACCAAGGGAGCGGGGTCTCGACAAGCCGAGACGGCACGGCAGCATGTCGTCTGCCGCGACGACGTCGCGCCGACGTACGGCGCACATCGAACGCGTCGCAACCCTGGGCACCGGCTGCGGCGGCCGCTATGCTCGGTAGCGATGCAAACGCAATACCTCCGTCTTCGAAGTCTTCCCATCCTGGCGTCTTTCTGTGCGAGCGCGGCTTTCGCTCAAAGCGCTGCACCCGGCTCGATGCGGGGCGACGGCCCGCCGCCCGAGCCCAGCGATTTCCGCATCGTTCGCACAGACCCCGGTCTCGATGCGGTCGTCTCACCCGATGCGGAGCTCGAGCTGCTCGCGACCGGCTTCGGCCTGAACGAGGGGCCGGTCTGGGTGCCGGAAGGCGAGTCCGGCTATCTGCTGGTCGCGGGGTTGATCGACAACGTCATCTACAGGATCTCGGCCGACCGGACCGTTTCGGTGTTCATGGAGCGCGCCGGATACACGGGCACGGAGATCGATCGCGTCGGCACGCAGACCCGGAGCGGGCGCTCGCACGTGCTGCTGATCGGCCCGAGCTGCACCGGCCTCGACTCGCAGGGCAGGCTCGTCTGGTGTGCGAACAACGATCGGGCGCTGATGCGCCTCGAGCGGGACGGCACGCGCACCGTCCTCTCGAACGGCGCGGACGGCAAGCGCTTCAGCGGTCCGAACGACATCGCGATACGCCGCGACGACGGCATTTACCTGACCGACAACGATTTCGGTCTCCGCGACGCCGGCAACAGCTCGGACAAGGAGATGCCTAACGGCATCTGGCTCGTCAAGGACGGCCAAACGCGCCTCGTTCTCGACGCGGAGACGCTCGGCGGCATTCCGAACGGCGTCGCGCTCTCGCCGGACGAGCGTCACCTCTATCTCACCGCGGGCCCGAGAATCATGCGCTACGACGTCGAGGCCGATGGCTCGCTCGGCGAGGGCACGCTGTTCGCGGAAGGCCGCGGGATCGGCGACGGCATGAAGACGGACGAGCTCGGAAATCTCTACTCGACGAGCGGCGCCGGGCCGGGCGTCGTGCGCATCACCGCACCGACGGGCACGCTGCTGGGCTTTCTCGAGCTGCCCATCTACGGCGGCGAGCCGAAGCGGCAGATCTGCGCGACCAACGTCGCGTTCGGAGACCGAGACGGTCGGAGCCTCTTCATCACGGCATGCGATGCCGTGTATCGGATCCGGCTCGAGGTCGCGGGCGCAGGGCAGCGCCCGCGCGGCTGACGCCGAGCGCGACGGATCCACGCTTTCGGCGCCGCTTCGACGACCGTTCACGGCGAACGGTTGGTCACCGGTAGATCGGGCGGCTCCTGATAGCCGTTGCGATCGAGAGCGAGCTCGGGGCGCAGCGCACACGGCACGCAATCCGGTTGATAGTGCTCGGGCACGCGCCCGCTGACCGGGTTCGTATAGCTGAACCACATCGGCAGGATCGACGGCCACTGCAACGGCTCGCCGGTGCCGCCCCTGAAGTGCTGCTCGCGCCGGCCGAGCGCCGTGAGCGGGATATCAACGTTCAAAGTGTTGCTCGCGCGGGGCGGCGCGTCGGCAGGGCGCGGCGCCGGATCCTTGGCCTTGGCCCACACGCCATCCTTCCACGCGACGGGCGTGATGTACGGCTCGTCGAGCGTGAGCTCCCAGATGCGCCAGACGCCGTCCTCGAGCACGTAACGGTTGTGGTACATGCCGCCCCAGAACGACGCGGCGAAGAAGTCGCCGGCGCTGCCGACGGTCTTGCCGGTGCGCGGCTGGAACAGGCGGAAGCGCCCGATGGCCGATCGTCCGTCGTCGGAGATCTGCACGACGGGCTGCATCAGCCAGTGATACGAGATGCCGGGCTGCTGCTTTGGCGGCTCCCCGCGAACGCGTGCGGCGATCAGGCTGTCGCGGCCGATGTGGTAACCCTGGAACGGCGTTTCCTTGAAGCCGTCCTTCGCCATGACGCCGGCCCATCCGGCGGCATTCATGTCGTCGACGAAGAAGCCGTAGGCCGCCGAGACGTTGGCGACGCCGTCGAAGGCCGCCGCACGCGCGAGGCGGCGGCGCGCTTCGTCGAGCGTGACGGGCGCGGGCTCGCCGCGCGGAATCGCGCCCGTCAGCACGCTCGTCGCGACGAGCTTGGCGTTCCCTTGCGGTCCGACGACGCGGCCCGTGACGGGGTGCGGCGTGAGGAACGCCGGCATCGCGAGACCGGGACCGGCTGCGTCCGCGGACGGCACCGGGGCATCCGGCGCCAAGGTTCCCGTCGGCACGGGATCGACGATGCGGCTCTTGCCCCAACCAAGGAAGATGTCGGTCTTCATCAGCACGAAGCGCCGCAGCTCGCGGAACTTCCACACGCCGTTTTCCTTGACGAAGCGATTGTGGAAGACGGCGACCTCCCACCACCCTTTCTCCTCGTCGGCCTCGCCGAGCATGCCGAGCTCGATGCCGCGTGCGAAAGCCTCGTTGCCGCCGGGCGCGATCGTGACGATCACGTCGTTTTGCACACGATCGTTGAGCTGGCCGTGCGAGAGACCCGCGGGACCGATGCTTTCGAGCCAGCGACGAACTCCGGCGGGACCGCGCCAGACGCCCTGCCCGCCGATTTCGACGACGCCGTTCTCCGCGAAGAGGTCGACGACGTCGTCCCACATCTTGCGGTCCGCGTAATAGCCGTAGGCGGACTGAAGGTTCCGAATGCGGTCCTCGTCGTTCAGCGTATCGATGCGCCGCTGAAGCTCCTCGAGCGTCGCGTGGGTTTCCGGAGGCGCGCCGGCCGCGGGCGGAATCGGCACGCCGGCGGTGTCCTTGTCGAAGTGATAGGGAACGACGGGGAGATCGCCGCCGCCCCAGTTCGTCCAGCCTTCCTCGTACCGTCCGTCGTACTGAGGATGGTAGTGCGCGGTCGCAATCTTCCAAACGCCGTCTTCGCGCACGTAGTCGTTCACGAACACGCCGCCCTCGATGCGCGCGTCACTGCCATGGCCGTGAAAGATCATCGCCTGCCAACGCGCCTTCGCGCGCTCTCCGTCGGCCGCGAGATGGACGACGGGTGATTCGATGAGCATCGTCGAAAGGCTGTCGGCTTCGATGCCTTCCTTGCCGCCGCCGTAGCGCGAGCGCAGGAACGCTGCGATCGCCTCGGGACCTTCGGCGATCTGCGCCGGTCCGACGAGCCCGTCGAAGACGAACCTGCCGTCCGCGGCGAACAGCTCGCCGACCTCGTTCCAGAGGCCGAACTGCGCGTACTGCGCGTAGCTGCTCTGCAGCATCTTCACCGCGCGCAGGCTTTCGACGCGGTCGAGGTCGCGGGCGAGCGCATCGAGCGCGACGTCGGCCCTGGCCGGCGCGGTCAGCACGGCAAGCGTTACGAGAAGGAGTGCGAGCGGACGCATGTCGAAATTCCTCGAGCGGCGTCGCCGCTCGGGCCGAGCCCGGCGGCGAGCGCCCGCTTCTAGCCGGTAAAGAAGTCGAACACGCTGCCGAGCGTCGACGACTTCGTGCGATATACCTCCGTGTACGTGCAATTCTCGCAGGTGACCGTCAGGAACCGCTTGTTCTGCACGTCGCGCTTCGCGAGGATTCCTCCGGTGGCGCGGAACTGGTCGACGTCGAAATCACGCCCGCCTCACTTCGGGCACGCCCAGTTCTTGTGTCTCATCGGAACCCTCTTTCGTTCGCTTCGGGGCCGCCTATGCGAGCTGATCCCAGAAGCGCTCGATCTCGCGGCGCAGGGCTTCGTCCGGCAAGGCGCCGCGACCGGCGAGCGTGTTGTCTTCCGCATGACTCACGTCGTCGGTCCCCGGGATCGCACAAGTGACCGCCGGATGCGAGACGGCGTACTTGAGGAAGACCTGGGCCCAGGACGTGGCGCCGATCTCCGCGGCCCAGTCGGGCAACGGACGCCCGGCCACCTTCGCGAACAGGGAGCCGCCCTCGCCCCGCAGGGGCACGGCGAGCATGACGGCCACGCCGCGCTCCATGGCCAGCGGGAAGACATCGGTCTCGGCCGCCCGATTGCCGAGCGAGTAGTCGATCTGGATCCAATCGAGCGGGTACTCGCGCATGTACTGCATCATTTGCTGGTGCTGCTGCCGGCTCACGGTCGTAATGCCGATATAGCGAGCGCGGCCGGATTCCTTCAGGTCGAGCAGCGTGGGCATCAGCGGCTCGACGCTGTTGATGCTGTGAATGAACATCAGATCGACGGTGTCCACGCCCAGACGCTCGAGCGAGCGTTCGAAGCTCGGGAGTCCGCCGAGGCCGCGCCCGCCTTCCGCATTGAATTTCGTCGCGATGAACATCTCGTCCCGCAGGTTCAGCTCGCCGAGCGCCCGGCCGATGACCGTTTCGCTTTCGCCGTACGCTGCGGCGGTATCGATGACACGCCCGCCGAGCGCGTGCATGCGCTCGAGCACGGCCTTCACGGCGTTGTAATCAGCGCGTCCGAACTGATTCGTGCCGATGCCGATGACCGGAACCTGCTCGCCGCTCGAAGGGATCGGACGTGTGATGACGTCGTTGGTCGTCTGGCCGACAGCCGCCGGAGGCAGCGACGCCATCACGCCGACGGCCAGACCGGCCTGCATGAGCTCGCGACGAGACGTGAGTTTCGAGTTTCCGGTCATGAAAAGACTCCCCAGATGTACGTGACAGTCATTTATCTGAGACCTCGATACACCAGCTCTTCGAATCCGACGAGCGTGGTGATCGCCGCCTCGTCGTAGAACGGCAGGTACTGCATTAGCAGCACGGCGCCGATGCCGGAGGCGGGGTCGATCCAGAATTCCGTGTTGAAGATGCCTGCCCAGCTCGAGCTGCCCGGCGCGCGCTGGTGCGGATCCTCGTGCTCGCCGGTGACCTGAAAGCCGAGGCCGAAGCCGTCGCGTCCTGCGCCGAGCGGGAAGGCACGAGCGAGGAACGGCATCGGCTCGTCCTGCAGCGAGACACGCACGTCGCCGAGATGGTTCTGCGTGAGCGCGCGCACCGAGCCGGGTTGCAACAGCTGCGTGCCGTCCGGCGCGGCGCCGCGGCGGAGAATCAGCTGAATGAACCGTGCGTAGTCCTCTGCCGTGGAGTACAAGCCGCCATCGCCGCTGACCTCGGAGCGCACGACGTCAGGGACCGGCGACTCGACGAGCCCCTCGTCCGTCATGCGGAACACGGCCGCGACGCGCGAGCGCTTCACATCCGGCACCGAGTAAGCCGTGTCGCTCATCCCGAGCGGGTCGAAGATGCGCTCCTCGAGGAATGCGTCGAGCGTCGTGCCCTCGATCTGCTCGAGGACGCGTCCAACGACGGCGATGCCGCCCGCGTAGGCCCACCCGGTGCCCGGATCGAACAGCAGCGGAAATTCCGTGATCGGATCGGCTTGCGGGTTGGCCGCGCTCCAGCGTGCGAGCTCGTCGTTCGCGAAGCCGTATACGAGACCCGACGAATGCGAGAGGAGCTGGCGAATCGTGATCTCGCTCGCCGCCGGCCGCGTCGTGAAGGTCGCGTCGTCGAAATCGAACGTGTAGAGCACGGGCTTGCCGGCGAGCTCGGGCACGTATCGGGAGATCGGATCGTCGAGCCGGAGCTTGCCTTCCTCGACGAGCATCATGATCGCCGTCGTCGCGATCGGCTTCGTCATGGACGCGATGTTGAAGATCGTGTCCGCCGACATCGCGACGTTGCCGGAGGCGCTCTGCTGGCCGACCGCCCGTTGATACAGAATCCGATCGCGATCCACGACGACCGCGACGAGACCGGGGATGTGCGTTTCGGCGACGGCGCGGTCCAGGAACGCGTCGATCTCCTCGGCGTTGGTCAGCTCCGCCGACCAGGCGCCTTGACCGACCCACCACGCAACAACGAGGACCAGAAGTCGAGCCACATGTCTCTCGTTCATGTACGCCTCCTCCTAACCCCGGCTCCGAGCAAGACCCGTTACGGCTCCGTCACGTGGTGCCAGGCGTTCGAGGCTTGCTCTCCCGGCCGGACGGTACGCTACGTGAATGCGGTCGTCGCTGGGTTCGGATCATACCATTGGAGGTTTCTTCCGCATTCTCGTTCGAGCGCCCCCGGACGAGGCAGGAACGGGCATCGTCGGCACGGCTCCGAGTTCCTCCGATGACGAGTCCGCGCCTACAATCGGCTCCGCACCCGTTTCCGTCTTCTCGTTACCGCAAGCGTTCCGAGGCCGGGTTCGCCTATCGTTGCCGGCCGGCGAGGCTCCGTTAGGGAGGAGAAAACTCATGAAGCTATCGACATTGGCGTTCGTCGCCGCGATCGGTACGGCAGCATCGGGATGCGGCGGTGAATCCCAGCCGATCGGTGATACCGGGGGCGCCGTCGTTGACAGCCCGAGCGAGGCCGGTGCTGCCGCGCCGGGCGAGACAGGTGCCGCGACCGAGCTCGTCGACGGCGCGCTGGTGGATTCTTGCGCCGGTTTCAACGTCGAGAAGGCCGCCTCGCTGCTCGGCGTCAGCGCCGCAGAGCTCGAGGTCATTGAGACCTTCTCGGAGCGCATCGACAGCCAGATTTGCCGCTATTGGTCCGCCGAGAGCACCGTCGGTCCCGGGGTCGACTTCATGCTGAACGTGCAGGAGTCGAGCGACGCGGCAAGACGCATCCTGGCGACGCAGCGCGAGCTCGTACCGCGTGTCGACGAAGTCCCGCCGACCGGCCCCGCGCTCCTCGAGTTCGATTTCGGCGACGAGGCGTTCTGGGATACGAATACCGGCGGGGTCGTCGTCCGGGTTCGTAATGTCATCGCGACCGTGCAAGTGTCGCCGTCCGCGGAGCCGATGTCGCACCGCGACGCCGGGCAGATCGCGCTCGAGCGGCAGATCGCGGAGGAAATCGCATCCGTGCTCGAGCCTTGACGCCCTTCCGTTGCGCCATTTCAGAATATATATTCTTTTTGCATTCGATCGCGCGTCGTTCGATCGCCGCGCCCTTCGTCCGGTCGCTCTTAGGGGCGCGGCGCGGATAACAAACAAAACAAGGACCATCGAAATGGCTCGTGCCGCGCTCGTCCGCCTCCCGATAGTGTGCGTCGCTACGTTCCTCGCCGCCGCTGCACACGCGGCGTCCACCATCGAGGGGCAAGTCGTCGACGTGAACGGCCGTCCGGTCGCGGGCGCGCAGATCGTCTTCAACCGGGACGAAAACGCGCCGGGCGCGAGCGTCGTGACCGTGTTCACGGGCGACGACGGTCGCTTCACGTTCCCGGGCAGATATCCCGAGGTGACGCAGGGCTCCGTATCGCTCGTCGTGCGCGCGCTCGACTACGAGCAGGTCGATGCGCGGTGGGCCGCCGAGACGGACGGCCGCGAGCAAGCGTCGTTGCGGGCGCTCCTGATCGTTCGGCCACGCATGAACCAGGCGGATGTCGCGCCTGCGTCCGCGTGGCTTGCGCGCATCGGCGATCGCGCACGGCAGTCGAAGTTCATCATGGATTGCATCGACTGCCACCAGGTCCCGTCGTCCGAGGTGCGGCGTTACGCCGGGCTGATCGCGGACTTGCATGCGGCGAACCCGCAGCTCGTGCGCGAGCAAAGCTGGAACGCGATCGTCAAGTACATGAACTACCTTTCGGCCTGGGAGTTCTCCCGCGGCCGGCGCGATCCGGAGCAGAAGATCGACACCGACGCGGTGTACTCGGTCGACAACGGTGCCGAGACGGCGGCGTTGCTCGCGGAGATCTTCGACGATCGGCTCGACGACATCTCGGGCTACGCATGGGGCGCGCCGCTGATCGCGACGCCGGATACCGCGATCTGGGAATACGAGATTCCGCATCCGAACGCCGTCCGCGAGGCGCTGATGCTCGGCAATCCGCCGAAGCTCTGGGTCGCCGACGTCTCGGCCAATCGTATGTTCGCGGTCGACGTCGCGACCGGGGAACGGGAAGTGCACGAAGTGCCGTCCGACGTGCTGATGAGCCCGCACTCGCTGCATCGGGGCGAGGACGGCTCGCTGTGGATCACGCCGCTCTTCAACGGCATCGTCGCGCATCTCGACGTCGATCGTTTGCAGTGGCGTACGTGGCGCCTCGTCACGAATGACGGGCGAGTTCCCGGCATCCATGATCTGAGCTTCGGATACGAGCACGAGCTCCTGACCGATCGCGAGGGCCGCATCTGGTTCTCCGACATCGGCAACAACGCCATCGGCTACTTCGATCCGCGGGACGGCAAATCGGAGATTTGGGGCGCACCGCCTTCGCCCGGGCGCCCGGGGCGCACGGCGCTGTACGGCCTGATCATGACCCGGGACCGCGGCGAAGTCTGGTACAGCCAGCTCGGCAACGGCACGGTCGGCGGCTTCGACATCGAGAACCGAGCCTATATCGGGCCGTTTCAGCTGCCGGACCGAAATGCCGGCCCGCGGCGCATCACGATCAGCGACGAAGACGTCATCTACTTCGCCCTTTACGGCAGCGGCCAGCTCGCCGAGCTCGACGCGAAGCGGGGTGAGCTGGTCGGTCTCTACGATCTTCCGGACACCGCGAGCGCTCCGTACTCGACGACGTGGGATCCGGTGCGACGAGTCGTTTGGATCGCGACGTCGAACGGCGACGTGATCTATCGATTCGATCCGCGCACGAAGTCGTTCGGCGTGCTGCCGCTGCCGAGGGAGCAGGCCTTCCTGCGCATGATCGATGTCGATCCCAGGACCGGTGTGCTGATCACGTCCTACGCGAACATCGTCGACATCGTGCAGGGGCCGAGGATGGCGCTGATCATCGACCCGGGTGACGGCGCATATCCCGAGCGGTTCTCGCTTGCCGACCCCGCGGGGGTGCCGGTGCGAACGGCCGCGAATCAAGCGATCGCCGGCTCTTCACCTGGAGACGCAGAGACGGAATCGAGCGCCCTCTCGCGCGACGGCGCCCGTCTCATCGAGGAAGCGCGCTGCGAAGCGTGCCATCAGGTCAGCGAGCCCTCACTCGGTCCGCCCTATGTCGCGATTGCGGCCCGGCATGCGCCGAGCAGCGACGTCATGGTCGACGTGCTCGCGCGCAAGATCGTCCACGGCGGCGGCGGCAACTGGGGCGTGGTGCCGATGGTTCCGAATCAGTGGGTGTCCGTGGACGATGCGCGGGCGATGGCCGAATGGATCCTCGGTCTCGCGGAGGATCGAACCCGAGCTCGCTAGGCGGCGTATCGTCCGATCACGACCGTCGAGTCGATGAGACCAATGGCCAATATCGCGGCGCGCGACCCTGGAGATACGCTGGCCGGCCGATACTCGATCGAGGAGGACCGCCGATGTCGACGCGCCTGGACTACAACGAGGCCGAGTGGAAGGCGATATCGTCCGCCCCATTGGCGGCAGGGATGCTGATCACGCTGTCCGACGCGAGCGGCCCCCTCGGGATCGCGAAGGAAGCGATGGCCGTGAGCAGGGCCATCGCGGAGTCCGCGAGCGGCGACGCGCCGGAGGTCGTCCGGTCGCTCGCAGAAAGCGCAAAGACTTGGGGCGGGCGACCGGCGATGCCCGACGTGCCGCGCGGCAGCCGCGAGCAGGCGAAGGACGCGCTGATCGGCGCGATCAACGCGGCGGTCGAAGCGGTCGAGACGAAGTCGCCGTCGGAAGTCCAGAGCTACAAGACGTGGCTCGCTTCGGTCGCCGTGCGCGTTGCGCAAGCGTCGAAGGAAGGCGGCTTCCTCGGAATCGGCGGCACGCCGGTCAGCGCGGAGGAGCAAGCGGCCGTCGACCAACTGGCGGCTATGCTGAACGTGAGCGCACCTCAGACCACGGCACGTTCGTAAGATTCGGCATGGATGCGACGCGTCCCGCGTTGCCTTGCGGGATGCGCTCGCAACAAGAAATCCGCGGCGCCGTAGCTGGGGGCTCGCGGGGATAACTCGGCGGCGCTGACCGTGGCGCGTCGACGACCCATCGCTTACGGCAAGGTTCCCCCGGGCGCCTCCGAAGCGCTGCGCCCGTGCTCATTTGCTTGCAACGTACCGCTCTTGACAGCCTCCCCACATTGATGTCAGATGTACTGACATGAAGATCAAGCGCCGGCCTTCCTCCTACGAGAGCCCTCTGCGGCGCGAGCAGAAGGAAGCGACGCGTCAGCGCATCCTGGATGCAGCCGGTCGGCTCATGGAGAACAGGGGCCTCGAGGAGCTCTCGTACGCGGCGATCGCGGCCGAGGCGGGAGTCCAGGAACGAACCGTCTACCGCCACTTCAGGAACAGGAGCGCGCTGCTCGACGGGCTGTGGGACTGGTACCAACGGCGAGTGCACTACGGCGAGATTGCCGAAACCGAAGCGGACCTGATCGCGAAGCCGCTCAGCACGTTCCCCGGCTTCGACGAAAACGAGCAGCTCACGCGGGCCCTGTGGACGAGCCCGCAGGGCCGGGAGTTCCGCTTGAGCAACGTCGAGGCACGCAAAGCCGGCATCAAAAAGGCCATCGCGGACGCGACGCGCGGCCTGCCGCCTCGGCAGGCCAGATGGATCGCCGCCGCCGTTCACGTGCTGTACTCGGGGGCCGCGTGGTCGACGATGAAGGATTACTGGGGACTCTCAGGCGCCGAAGCCGGCAAAGCGTCCTCGATGGCGATCGAGCTGCTGCTGAACGCCGTACGGCAGAACGTCCCGCCGGTCTCCAAGCACAAAAGGAGGTGAACAATCGTGCTTTTTCATGCCTCCATCCCGGCCGACGAGCCCGAGCGCGTCGCGAGAGTCATCGCGGCGCTTTGGCACGGCCGCGTCTATCCGTTCCCGCCCTATCCGGGGGCGTACGTCGCGTGTGCCTGTGACGATCGCGGGACGTTGATCGACGTGATCCCGCGGTCGCTCGAGCACGTGCCGGCACCGGGCTGCTTCGCGGTGCGGACGAATGCCGAGGCACCGCAGTACTCTTCGGCCCATCTCGCGATCGGCGCACGTATCCGCAAGGACGAGATCCTCGCGCTCGCTGCAAACGAAGGCTGGCACGCGCAGTACTCGGACCGAGGCGGGCTGTTCGGCGTCGTCGAGCTCTGGATCGAGAACAAGTTTCTGCTGGAGCTGCTTCCCGAGGAGGAGCAGCGGCGGTACACCGAGACGCTCGGCCCCGCGCGGATCGACGCGTCGCTCGGCAACCTTCCAAGCTGAGAGGCGATCGCCATGTTGCCGGAAGCCCTGACTGCCGCCACGCCCGTCGATGCCGGTCCGAAGGCCGCCCTGCCTCGCACGACAGCGGCACGGCGCGAACGAACGTTCTTCGGCACGATGGCGATCGCGTGCGCCCTCATCGTGCTGCTCGGCTTTTCACGCACGTACTACTTCAACGAATGGATGCCGGCGCCGTTCGCGCTCACGCCGCTGCTGCATCTGCACGGCGCCGTGTTCAGCGGTTGGATGCTGCTGCTGATCGCGCAGACCGCGCTCGTCGCCGCGCACCGGGTCGACCTGCATCGGCGGCTCGGCATCGCAGGCGCCGCACTTGCGGCCGCGATGATCGTGCTCGGGCCCGTCGTCGCCGTCACCCGCACCGCGGACGGCGTCATCGCGGACCACGGCGCCCCGCCGCTGGTGTTTCTCGCGGTGCCGATCGTCGGCATCGCGGTCTTCGCCGTGCTGGTCGGCGCGGCGCTTTATTTCCGGCGACGGTCACCGGGCGCCCACAAGCGACTGATGCTGCTCGCGACGCTCGAGATCGTGATGGCCGGGACGGCCCGCCTGCCGGTGGTCGAGTCCTGGGGGCCGCTCGGCTTCTTCGCGGTGACCGACCTGCTCGTGCTCGCGCTCGCGGCCTACGATCTCGCGAGCTCGAGACGGCTCCATCCCGCGACGTTGTGGGGCGGGTCGTTCTTCATCGCGTCGCAGCCGCTTCGCCTGCTGATCGGCGGCAGCGCACCGTGGATCGCGTTCGCGTCGTGGCTCACCAGCTGACGGCCACCCGCCGATGGCGGCGAGCGATGCCGTCGCGGTGATCGGTGCTTGACCGTGGGGAGAGCGCTCCGCTAGCGCTCGTCAGCGACCCGCTTCGCGGAAACGCGCGAGCGGAGCCGCGCCTGATCGATTCAACGACAGATCGTCTTCGCCGAGCGAGTAACTGTCGACCTGGCCGAGCATCTCGAGAAACTCACGCTCCTGCTCGAGCTCCGGGCAGGCCATTCTCGTAGCGCCGATGTTAGAGCCGAATCGGATGCGATCGCCGGCGATGAGCTCGTACGTCCCGAAGAAGCGGTTGCACGAAGCGTTGCCGGTCATGCGCGCCTCCGCGCTGTCGAGCTCGAAGTACGCGCCCTCGCGCCCACTCGGCGGCTCGATTCGCCGGCCATTCAACTCGACGAGCTGCCAGCGGCGGTTCTCGATGCGCGGATCGTTCACGAGCTTCTCCAACCGGTAAGCGGCCGCGAGCTCACCGGTGATGCGTTGACCGCTCTGATCCAGGTGGAATAGCACGTTCTCGCCGACCTGATATGGCTGCGCGTTCGCCCCCTCGCCTAGCGTGATGCGCGAGCCCGAGTCGTCCCAGGTGAAGCGACCCGTATCGGTGCGCGGACGTTCGTCCTCGTCGAGATACATAAGCGAACGGGTGAAGGTGCCGTCCTCGCGGAGCTCCATCCGGACGGTGATCCCAAAGCGTCGTCACGACGAAGGGCTCGGTGAGATACACGGGATCCTCGACGGCGAGCTCGTACCGAAGCTGACGTCGGTTCGCCGTCAAGGTCAGCCGCTCGACCATGTGCTTGCCGGGGCTCGACGGCACGCCGGGAAGGATGCCGAAGTGATGAGGCGCGAACGCGACCGTGTCGATCACGAGCGTTTCGCCCTCCCACCAGCCGATCGAATGACCCTGCACCGAGGGCTCGACTTCGTCCGGATGCGCGGTCATCCCGAGATGCACGATGCGCAACGTGTCGACGCCCTCGGCGTCGAATCGCATTCGGAGCTCATCCTCGCCGAGCTCGATCGTGCGCAGGAACGGCAGGATCGTCAGCGGGGGCGCGGGAGCGGGTGTGCAGTCGGTGGTCCATGCGACCGGCCCCTGCGAGGCTGCGCGAGCCGCACGGCCGGCTTCGCTCAATGGCGGCGCCTCGGTCCGCAAGCGCGTCAGGAAGACGGTGAACTCATCGATGTTGGGCACCCAGTTGCCTTCGATTCCGCCGGCGATCGCGGCGACCGGTCGCGGTTCGCTGCTCCGGCCCTCTGCGCTCAACGGATGGATGGTGCCGTCTGCCATGGTGACGTCGAGGCCCAGCACGATCCGACCGGCACCGCGGCGATTGGGCCGCGCACGCACCGTGACCGACGCGCCCTCCGGCAGGTCCTCGCGACTGAGCCCGTAGGTCCGCACTGCCGCGAGCGGGCCGACCTCGACCTCCTGGAGGAAGGAGGCGCCGTCGGCACCTCTCGTCTCGACCTTGAGGTAGATGTGCGGATTCCGCCACGCGACCTCCGCGATCGTGCCCTCGACGTAAACCTCGTCGTCCAGATCGTAGGCCGCCTGGCTGTGGTGGGCGAATGCGGCGGGCGTCCACGCGAATACGGCGGCGAGAGCGGCAACCAAGGGTTTCATCGTTTCCTCCGCGGCATTGGGATGGAGCAGCTGGCTCGGTCCGCGTAGTCGAGCCCGCGCTTCAGCACGCTTGCTCAGGATAATCTTCCGTACGTGACGGTGCTACATGTAAGATCGCGCAGCCTTGGAGCCGGCGCCTCTTTCCGCTACACGCCCGAGCCGCGCAGGTCCCATCGCATCCGTGCGCACGAGCGGAATCACTTCTCGAACTCGAACCGCACGAGCGGCAGACCCGAGGCGATCGCCGCGCCGAGCAGCATGCCCGCGCCATGCCCGTCGCGGGCGAAGGCCAGCGCCACGCCGGCGAGGAGCCCCACGACCGGAAGCACGACGAACGGCAACTGTGCCTGCCTGCGCTCGCGGAGGAGGAAGCAGAAGATCGCGCCTATGAGACCGAAGGCCGCGCTCGAGGATCCGCCGCCATACGGCAGCCAGACATACGTGAACGCCTGACTCAGCAGACCGGCCCCGAGGTAGACGACCGGGAGCCCCCAGCGCCCGTACAGCTTTTCGGTCATCGGCATGAAGGCCAGCAGCAGGAAGGCGTTGACGACGCACTGGCTCACGCCGCTCGGCTGCACGAAGATCGGCGTGATCACGCGCCACACCTCGCCTCCCCGCAGCGCCTCCGGATCGCGCCTGAAAAGCTCGAGGACCTCCGGAAAGACGAACTGCATGGCCGTAATCGTCGCGGTGACGGCTACGAGGACTACGGTAGCGATCGGGAAGGCGGTTCTCGCGAGCTTGCGTCGGACCCACACGAGGTATGACGTGCAGATCAGACCGGTGACTACGGCGATGGCGTTGCCGGCAATCCAAACGGGATTCATCGTTTCCTTTCTTCTTTCTTGATGACGACGAGACCGACAGACACCGTCACCGTGTTCAGCAGCCGCGAGGCGCCGAGCGCCCGCCGCGCCAAGGCGACCCAGAGCGCAAGCCTCGAGGGGGAACGCAGTTCGTTGCCGGCATCTCGGCTACGGCATCATCGACGCCACATCCGGGACTGTCGCGCGGCGGAAGCATACCACGGCGACTCGGAGTCGGCCGCGTCGCCGCGAGGTCGGCCGTTGGAGCGGCACGTCAGGTCCTCTTTCGGCCGAAATATTCCTGCTGATATGCTTCGCGCCATGCTTCAACACGCGCTGCGCATCATGCTCTCGCAGCCCAAGAGGATGACCGCGCAGTCGGCCGTGGTCGCCGTCTGCACGCTCGTCGGCGACCTGCTCGAGCCGCTGGCCGAATTCACGACGTGGTTTCTCGTCGGATTCCTGGTCGTTCTCGTCGGTTCCCTGCTGCGGTTGTCCCGTTGGCAGCGCATGGCACAGGCCTCGGGGGCGAAGCTCGATCCCGAGCAGGATCAGCGGCTCGAGGGCGTTCGCGTGCTCTTGCCACTGTCGTTCCTCGGCGCGGTCTTCTCGACCGGCCTGCTCGCGTGGCAGCAGTTGTACGACGCCGGCGACAAGGGGGTGCTCGCAACACAAGTGGAGCCGATAGCCGACCTGCAGCGCCAGCTCGGCATCACGCGCGCAGATATCGAAGACATCAAGGAAGGGATCGGCAGGATCGAGGCCGCTGCGTCCGGAGGCAAGCGCGAGACCAGCGAAGACCCGCGCAAGGAGCTCGCGAACATCGGCGTCCAGTGGGGCACGCAAGCGTTCGTCGATGCGTTGATGACCGGAGATACCCGCGTCATCGAGTTGTTCTTCGCCGGCGGCATGAAGGCCGACGCGTTGCACAACGGGTCGAGCGCCATTCTATACGCCATCCAACGCTACACGGCCGATCCCGTCAGTGCCGTGCGAAGCGCGATAGCCGCAGGCTTCGACGTCAATACCCGCCTCGTCGACACTCGGACCATCCTCCCTCGAAACGCGATCAACCATTTCGAAGGGCCGAACGTGCCCGAGGGCTATGCCGCTTGGCAAGGCACCTTCGCCGGACCGATGCTGCTGTGGATCGCGTGCCGGGCGACTTGGATCGGCGCCGACGAGACCGACTGGCAGCTCGTCGATCTGCTGCTGGAGAACGGCGCCGACGTCAGCGCCGCGCTCGATTACCTCGAGTTCCAGGAGAACGGCGTCGGCGCACTCGACGGCACCGGAACCTATACCAGGCTGCGCCGCATGCTGTCCGAGCGCCGGGGCGACAGGTAGAAGGAGATCGGCCACCCCGCCTTGCTCCGCATCGCGCGGCGGTTCTCGGCGGGGGGCGGCCGTTGAAGCGCCAAGCAAACCAAGGCCGCGCTCCACGGACAGCGACGACTACTCGTCGACGATCGGCGCAAACCCGCCGTAGATCACGCGCCGCCCGTCGAACGGCATCTGCTGGTTCTGCATCCGCGGGTCCGATATCGCCTTCTGCCAACCCTGGACGCGAGCCTCCTTCGACGGCCACTCGATCCACGAGAACACGACCGTCTCGTCGCCGTTGGCCTTGACCGCGCGCTGGTAGTCGGTGGTCTCGCCGGGCGGAACGTCGTCGCCCCACGCATCGACGACGCGAGTCGCGCCGAACTCTTGCAGGAGCTTCGCGTGCTGCGCCACGAACTCGCAATACGCGTCCTTGTTCGCCGTCGGCACCGCCGCAAGGAAACCGTCGATATACCCGGGCCGGCTCCGGCGGCCCTCATCGTTGAGCGGCGCAAAGCCCGCGTAGATCATCCGCTGCGGGTCGAACGGCATGTCCTTCATGCCCTCCTTCATCGCGGGATCCGCCATCATCCTCTCGTTCGCCTTGTCGCGCGTCGCCTTGTCCGGGTATTCGATCCACGAGAAGACGACGACCTCGTCGGGCTGCGCCTTCACCGCACCCTTGAAGTCCGTGACCTTGCCGCCCGGCACGTCGTCTCCCCAGGCTTCGACCAGGCGCAGCGCACCGTACTCCTTGAAGCGCGGCAGCGCGTCCGTTGCAGTCTTGCGATAGGCCTCCTTGTTGCCGGCAGGAACCGCGAGCACGAATCCTTCGATGTAAGCCATGAGCGTCTCCTTTGACCCGGTGATCCAATGACTCGTCCTTAGTCGATTCGGCACGGGGCGTTTCGACAGGACCGAGACGCCGCCTCCGCCGGCGCGACGCTACCCGTTTGGGAGGTCCCCCGGCCGGCGGCGCGCCCCATACTCGCCTCGCCATCAGCGACCAGGAGGTCACATGAGTCTGCTACGTGCGATCTGGATAGCGCTCACGGCGCACTATGCCGGCGCCCGCGCGGTCAACGGCGGCAGCGGCCACTATAACGAGCAGTCGTATCCGGGCACTTACGGCTAGGGAGCGGCGGCGTGGCGATCGACGTGCGCTGGACTCGCGTCCTCGTCGACGACCGCCGCGACCTGCTCTATGGCCCGCGAACCGGCCGTCTCTATCTGCTCGAGCGACGCGAGGCCGAGGATCTGCGGCTCCGTAAGGTCCTCGGTCTCGCGCGCTGCACCTTCGAGGATGTGCTCGAGGATCCGGCGGGCGCGGCCGCGCACGACGCCGCGAGCTTTCGCGGCACATCGTTGCCGCGGGCGCCGGCCGCGCTGCGTGCGGCCTACCGGCTTTTCGACCGGACGCGATCGGTGCTGCCGTTCCGGCTCGCGGTGCCGGGCGTCGCAGCCGCCGCGCGTCGTGCAAGCAGAGAGCCGCTGCGGGAAAGTGAGGTCGACCCGGTCGGCGCGATCGCGGCCGCGATCCACGCGCTCGAGCGCGACGTCGGCTACACCGACTGCTACCCGCGCGCGCTGCTGACGGCGTTCCTCGCGCTGTCCGCCGGCGCCGCGTGCCGGCTCGCGCTCGGCGTGCTCGCGCCCACGCGAAAAATGCATGCGTGGTGCACGATGGACGGCGTCGTGCCGTACGAGCCGATGCCCGAGCACTACCTGTACCGCCCGCTGCTCGTGATGTCGCTCGAACCTTGACCGGGATGCCGCCGATCGCAAGGATCGACGCAGGGGCACTTCGCCTCACGCTGCGTCCGGCCGTCGTCTGTCGCGAGCTTTCTTGGGGAAGCCGGCCGACGTTCTATTTATCGATCTACGACGACGAGATCGACGAGCGCACGGACGCCTGGCTCCGTGCGCTGTGGCGGCGCGACGGCGCGAGCGCGCCGGCCGATCCCGACGCGCTCGGATCACGCCTCGAGCCCACCGACGCCGTGATCGCGCCTGCTGCGGACGGCAGAATCGTCGTCGCGCGCGGCGGCTGCTGCACGTTTCCGCTCTACTGGCGCCGGGTCGGCACGCACATCGAAGTCTCGACATCGCTGCCGATCGGCGCTCGGCCGACGCTGTCGGCCGCAGGGCTCGTCAAAGCGGCGGCGGCCGTCAACCTGTGCTCGTCGTACGAGCCGAACGCGTGGCGCGAAACGCCGCTCGCGGGCTGGTGCCGCCTGCGGCGAGGCGCAGTGACGGTGCTCGCGGCGGACGCAGCCGTGCGCGAGACGCCGATCCTTCACGTCGGCAGCGGTGACGTCGATGCCGAGACCGTGACGCGCAACGTGCGCGCGGCGTTCGACGCGTACGGCGCGACGCAGCGGCGCGTCGCTTCGTCGATCGTCGAGCTCTCCGGCGGCTTCGACAGCACGCTCGCCGCGGCCGCGGCGCTCCGGCCGGGCCATCGCATGCACGGAGTCTCCACGGCATTCCGTTACTACGAGTTCCGCTTCGAAGAACCCGTGCAGCAGGCGGTTGCGCGCTCGCTCGGCGTGACGCGCACCGTGGTCGACGGCGAGGCGACCTTTCCTTACACGCCCGCTGCGCGGCCCGTCCGCTTGGACGAGCCCGCCGTGTTCGTGACCGGCATCCGCCAGGCGGAGCTCTTCGGCGAGCTCGCAGCCGAACGCGGCGCGACGCGCATCTACAACGGCATCGGCGGCGATCAGCTGTTCTCGACCGACCTGACGGAGCTCGAGACGTTCGCGCCTCGACGCCCGTCCTGCGGACCGTTCTCGCGCGCGGCCTGGCGAACGATGCGACGCGCCGCGGACGAGATTCGGAGTGCCGTTCCGTTACGAGACCGCCGCGCGGCGACGTTCGTCTACGACGCTCGAGTAGACGTCTGGATCAAGGAAACCTTCGGCGCGGTGCAGCGCTCGCCGTTCACCGACCTGGCGGTGTTCCGCGCTGCCGAGGCCTGGTCGAGGCACTGTCACGCTCGGGGCGGCCGTCCGGACAAACGCGTGCTCGTCGACGCCGCGGGCGACTGGCTGCCCGACGAAGTCGTGAACCGACGCGGCAAGGTGGCATACGACGGCGTGTGGATGCGGGCATATGCCGCGAACCTCGAGCCGATCGCGAGCGCTTTCGAGCGCGTGGCCGGTGTTCTCGCGCGCATCGGCCTGTCGCCGGCCTGGCTGATTCGCCGCGCGGAGGCGCTCGCCGCGTGGCGGCCCTTCTCGGATCGCGAGGTGCTCGCGGCGTACGCGATCGCCGTCTGGCTTGCCGCATGGGGCATCGAGCGCGAAGGCGACGCCGCATGGGCGGACTGACGTTGCGCGCCGATCCGGAACCTTCTAGCCGGAAGGCTCGTGGGTCGCGACGTCGAAAAAGAAGTTCTGGAACAACCGACCGTCTTCCATGCCGGTGCCGAAGTACGCCGTCGCGCCGTGCGCGAGATGCGCGTCGAACAGCACGAGGCGGTTGTAGACGTTCGCGATGCGATCGACCTCCTCCCAGCAGCCGCGATCGAACTCGGCACCGCGGCCGAACGTCTGCGCCATCAGCTCCGGGTCGGCGCAGCGGCCCCGCATACCGCTGCGCCGGCTGCGAAAGAACGACAGGCCTGCATCGAGCGGCGCGCCGGGCGTCAGGAACAGCACGCCCGCGTACGCCGAGGAGTCGGAGTGATACGGGATCGCATCGCGGGCCGTGCAAATCTGGAAGCAGCCGTTCGCTGCATTGTTGCCGAAGCCCGCCAGCTTGCAGCCGAGCAGCCGTTCGAACGCCTGCTCGTACGGCGCGAGATGGAGGAACGATCGGGTCGTGCGGAGCCCCGCGCAGTGCATCTTCTCGAAGCGCTGCGCGAGCGCGATGCGGCGCACTTCATCGGGATCGTCGAGGAAGTCGTCGACGACGACGCAAACCGGCCGACGGGATCTCGATGACATAGCGGCGCAGTCTGGGGCAACGCCCCGCGATCGACATCTCCCAATTGGAGGGCGGCGCCGTCGCGACGGGATCGGCGATCTGCGCATCCCCCATTCGGGTGGTGGCGCGAAGCGTCCACTTCGACACACTGACGCAGGCGCTCGAGCGCGACGAGAATGCATAGGATGACGATGAATCGATACTTCGCTGCCGCTTCTCCTTTGTGGGTGCTTTTGCAAACCGGATGCTCGCCTGCGGTCTCGGACGCGAACGCGCAGCCTCCCGGCGAAACGCTGATCACACGTTACGTCGCCACGTGGGAGATCGACGCGTTCTTCGCGGAGCCCGGCATTGCCGCGGAGCTCGACGCGCTGCTCGGTGCGCGACGGGATGAGGTGATGCGTGCTCTCGACGTCACCGGCGGCATCGAGTACTACCGCGGCGCGTTGAGCGTCAGCGGCAACGCGCCGCACGCGGGCGGCGAGAACGAGGCGATCGTGTGCGTGCAGTTAGGCACGAACGTTCAGGTCCACGTCGGCCACTTCGTAGGCGGCGCCATCACGGTCTACACGCGCCAGGCCCGGTACGACTTCTTGCCGACGTGCATCAAGGACTGGATCGGGCTCGAGAACGCGGCGCACGCGCATCGCTTGCGCCAGCCCGGGAACGTCCGCCTGCAGACTCCCTGATCGGACCGCTCGTCGCAGTGGGCACGGCGTCGTTCCTCGGGAAAGGCCGCCATCGAAGTCAACGCGACTCGGGTTATGCTGCCGGGACGGCAGATCGAAGAGCGAATGGAGGTGACGGACATGGAAGCACAGGAGCTGCACCGCGGACGACTGATCGACCACATTCAGCTCGTCGTGCGGGATCTGCACGCCTCGCACCGGTTCTACTCCGCGATCCTGGAGACCCTCGGCATCCCGATCGGCGGTGCCCACGATACGTACTTCTGGGCGGACGAGCTATTCGTCTCGACGATCGACAGCGAAGCGGCGCTGGGGCAGCTGACCGGGCGCCATCACATTGCATTCCAGGCGGACAGCCGGAGCATGGTCGACCGCTTCTACGCAGCGGCGTTGGCCAACGGCGGAAGGGACAACGGCGCACCTGGAGAACGCAAGTACCATCCGGGCTACTACGCGGCCTTCGTCCTCGATCCGGACGGTAACAACATCGAGGCCGTGTACCACGGCGAGGCGCAGCGCAGCGCTCGATCGGTGCGCATCACGTTCTGAGCGGCCATCGCCTGGCTGCTAATCGCGACGCAGCGGTGATATCGTCCGAACGGCCGCGGCGCGCGCGATCCCGCAGCGTCGGCCGCGTTTGCCTCGGACTCGAGGTGCGAGCTATTCCGGCAACAGCAGCTGCGGCTCGGACAGCAGCAGACGCACGAGATCCGCCTGTCGCGCCGTACCGGTCTTCTGGAACGTCGACTTCAGATACCAGCGTGCGGTCTCGTACGTGAGCCCCGCTTGCTCCGCCGCGTCGCGAAGCCTCTGTCCCCGCATCAACGCCGCGGCGAGCCGGGCCTCCGAGCTCGTCAGCCGGAACCGACGGCGCAAGCGCTCGAGCGGGACTTCGGCCTCGACGTTCGGATCGGTGATCAGCAAGGCGACCGAGGCACGCCGCACGTCGAACGCCTCCTGGCCCTTCGGCAACGGCAAGGCGAGCACCGAGAGCGGCTGCATGCCGTTCCCGCGCTCGAGATCGCACGGCTCCGGAGCGACGTCGACGCCGCGATGCACGTCGATGGCCGCGTGGATCGAGCGGACGAGCGCGGCGCCGCTCGCGCGATGCGTCGCGAACAGCCGCCTTCGGATCACGGCCAGCCCGTCGCGCCGCTCGAACAGCTGCGCGGCGAACGCGTTCGCTTCGAGCACCGAACCGTCATCGGCGAGCAGCACGACACCGAACCGAAGCCGGTCGAGCACGTGCCGCAGCTCGTTCGCTTCGCGCCGGGCGGCGGCGAAGCGGTCGGCAACCCTCACCGCGGTCACCAAGTGCCGGGTCAGCCTGCGGAAGCGTGCGACGTCGCGAGCCGTATACGGCCCCGCGGACTTCGGGCGATACAGAAACAGCTTCGTCTGCCGCGTCGGTCCCACGGAGAGGTTCACGCCGAGCGTGTAGATGAAGTCTTGCGGCTTCATCCAGTCGTTGAAGAGCGTCGTGGACCGGTAGTACCCCGGCCGGCCGTAGTACTCGTCGAGCGACGTCTCGGTGCGGATCCAGCCGACCGCCTGCATCGCGTCGATCGACCACGGGTTCTCGCAGAGAAAGTCGTCGACGTAGCGCTTCACATAAGAAGGCTCGATCCCCTGTATGGCGAGCCTTTCGACGCGGCGCTCCGTGAAGTCGGCGACGTAGAGGCCGGCCGCGATCGCCTCGTAGCGGCGCGACATCGAGCGCACGGCTTCCGGCCACACGGTCGGGTCGACGGCGGCGGAATAGGCGAGATCGATGATGTCGTCGGTCGAGCGCACGCTGCGGAGGCAGGACTCGAGTTATGAATTGTTATTGTTCGTAGCCTTGCGGCCGCGTTCGCCGCAACGATACGCTCCGTAGCCGATATCAAAACCGCGCAGACGGGAAAAGTCAACGTTGCAGGCCGGCCTACCGATCGACGTGCTGCTACCGATCGTCATCGCGACGATGATGCTCGCGGTCGGCATGGGCCTGCGCCCCGCAGACTTTCGCGCCATTGCGGCCACGCCGCGCGCGGCCGTGCTCGGCCTCGTCGGGATGTTCGCCGTCTTCCCTCTGCTCGCGTTCGCCGTTGCGGCCGGGTTGCGTCTCGAGCCCGCCCTCGCGATCGGGCTCGTGCTGCTCGCCGCGAGCCCGTCGGCGTCGACATCGACGATGTTCACGTATCTCGCACGCGGCGACGTCGCGTTGTCCGTCGCGCTCACGGCCGTCAGCAAAGTCGTGCCGGTCGTGACCGTGCCGGCCTACGTGAGCCTCGCGAGCCAGGCGTTCGCCGGCGAGCGGCTCGACGTCGAGCTTTCGTTCGCGGAGACGTCGGAGGCGATCGGGACGACGATCCTTGTGCCGACGATCGCCGGCATGGCGCTCAACCGATACCTTCCCGCCTCGCGCGCATGGCGCCGGCACGTCGCGCGCTTCTCGGTCCTGCTGCTCGTCGTGCTGATCGGCGTGCTCGTCTGGCGGGAGAGGACGACGCTTCCCGGAATGTTCGTGTCGTCCGGGCCGGCCGCGCTTGCCCTCTGCGTGCTCGGCATGGTTTCGGCATTCGCGGCCGCATCGCTCGCGCGGCTATCACGCGCGGCGCGCACGGCGATCACGATCGAGCTCGGCATGCAGAGCGGCGGCACGTCGATCGCGATCGCGGCCGGCGCGCTCGGCGCGCCTGCGATGGCGGTGCCGGCAGCCATCTACTCGCTGATCATGTATATCGCGGCCGCCACGTTCGTGGTGCTCGAGCGCGCGGCGTCCCCAGCCGCCGCACCCGACGTCTCGCGCGCGGCCGGCTGAAGCGCGGCCGCGTCACCAGCGGTAGCCGACCCGCAGCCCGATCGTGCGCGGCTCGCCCCAGAAGCGCTTCGTGCCGCTCGCGGGGTCGCGGCGCAGGATCGTCTCTGCATAGAGCTCGTCGGTCAGATTGCGCGCGTGCAGATCGGCGTACCAGCGCTCGCGCGCTCCGGTGTACGCGACGGATGCGCTCACGAGCCCGTAGCTCCCCTGCTCGAGCGCGGGATCCGAGTAGAGGCTGAACGTCATCGTCGACTGGCGTCGATACTCGATGCCGACCGCGAGCTCGCCCCCCGCGAGCGGCCACGCATGCTCGAAGCGAGCGTTCGCCGACAGGCGCGGCGCCTGCGGCAGCCGGTTGCCGGCGCGGTCCGGATCGACGTTCGGGTTGTTCGGGTCGACCGAGACGAAGTCGTCGAAGACGCCGTCGAGCCAGACCGCGCCGAACGACACGAAGGATCCCGTCCGGAGCACGAGCGCAATGTCGACGTCGAGTCCCGTCAGCGACGCCTCGGCCGCGTTGATCACGATCGGAAACGTGCCGAGCGCCGCGTCGCTCGGCGGCGTGTCGAGCTGCATGTCGCGATAGTCGTAGTGGAAGAGCGCGCCGTTCACGCGCAGCCTCCCGCTTGCGAGCGTCGCCTTCGCGCCGACCTCTATCGCATCGAGACGCTCCGAGTCGAACGGCGGCTGCACGGCCGACGTGTTGAAGCCGCCCGGCTTGTGCCCTTGCGCGAGCGTCACGTAGTAAAGCCTTCCCTCGCGCGGCGCGAGCTCCACGCCGAGCTCGGGCGTGACGGCACGCCACGTGCGCTGATCGCGCTGCGTCGTGACCGCGGTGCCGGCGGCGCTCGTCACTGTTCGAACGAGGTCGATCCGGCGCACATCCTCGTTCCAGCGAGCGCCGGCCCGTACGCGCCACCGGCCGATGCGATGACCGACCTCGCCGAAGAACGCGTGCGACTCCGTATCGACCCGTGCGTTCGGGTAGCTTCGCGTGCCGTTGATCGGCAAATGCGTGTCGAGAATCTGCACCGCGTCCTCGTCGATCAGAAACACGCCGGCGGTCCAATCGAGCGGCCCGCGGCCGACGGACGTCAAGCGAAGCTCCTGCGTGACGGACCGTGAACGTGCCGACGGATAGTTCGCGGCGAAGTCCACGTTCGTGCCGTCGAGATCGAGCGCGATTTGGAGGTCGGTGTCCACATACGTCGTCGACGAGCGCAGCGCGAAGCGCTCTCGCTGCCAGACGACGCGCGCGCCGTAGCGCTCTGACGCGGTGTCGATTTGCGGCGCGACGTTCTCGGTCACCTGTCGCGGATCGGACGGCACGACGCCGCCGTTCGCAATGCCGCCGTTCACGCCGACGCCGACGATCGGCTGCGAGCCGAGCGCCCGAGAGCTATCCTCGCTGTGCCGCTCCACGCTGACGACGACGTCGAGCGCATCGCTCGGCGCGTAGCGCATCTTCGCGCGCCACGCTCGGTAGTCCTCGTCGTTCTCGTCGACGCCGAGGTAGACGTTGTCGACGTAGCCGTCGCGCACCGCGCGGGATGCGGCGAGCCGGAACGCGACCGGCGCGCCCTCGAGCGGCAGGTCCGCGGCCGCGCGCACCCGCCGCTCGGCGTAGCTTCCGACGGTCAGCTCCGTGTAGCCGCCCACGGTCTCGCCCGGATCCCGCGTATGGATGCTGACAGCGCCGCCGACGACGTTGCGGCCGAGGTGCACGGCTTGCGGCCCCTTGATGACCTCGACGCGCTCGACGTCGAAGAAGTCGACGATCGAGTGATACGCGCGCGGCATGTACGCGCCGTCGATGAACGTCGCGACGCTCGACTCAGCGCCGGCGGAGATGATCTCCGTGCCGACGCCCCGCAGATACGGTTGCCCGAGGACCGAGTTGGTCCTGAACACGAAACCGGGAACGCGGTACTGCAGCTCGATCGCATGGTCGATGCCGGAAGCGGCGAGCTCGGCGCCCGACACGTGCGTGATCGACTTCGGCACCGTCTGCGCATCCACGGGCCGCCAATCGGGCGTGACGATGAGGGTCGGCAGCGCCGCAGCGGTCTCCGGCTCGTCCGCGAATGCCGCGAAGGCGGGCGCTAGGACGAGACAGACGATCAGCGGCGTCGGCCGCACGGCGCGTCGCGGAGGTCTCATTAGAACTTGGGAAGCCGCGGGGAATGTTCGTCGTTATGCGGCTGAAATTAGCAGTCGGGCTCTTCCAGGCCAAGCGATCGGGTCCGCTCAGTCCGAAGATTTCTCGAAGACCCCGCCGCGCGTCGGCCCCGACGAGGCCCCATGCCGTCACGGATCACCCATTTGGGAGGTGGAGCGGGCGATTCCGGCGGGCACACTGCGTGCGGTCCCGTCGACCGCCGATGCAGGCACCTTCCTTCGCCTCAGCGGGAGTCGAGCGTGAACAAAATGACGAACCTTCGGTTGCCTCTTGTCCTCGGAGCGGCTAGCCGGTCAGAAGAGAGGAAACGAACGATGCGCAAGTTGAATCGGTGCCCGTGGTGGGCGGTGGGAGCGGCATTTTGCGTGGTCACGGTCGATCCGGCGACCGCCGATGAATCCGCCGTGACCGAAGTCGCCGGAGCCGTGCTCGAGAACCCCGATTGCGTCGGTGCCGCGATCGCTAATCAGGCGGTTCAGGAAGGTCTGAGACGCGGCGGCCGGCAGCTGCTGAGCCGCCTGGGCGTCAATGCGCGCCGGGACGCGGCGCCCGTGCCGTGCAATCCGGACGCGAGCGCATCGGCCGGCAGCGCCGAGGCGCCTGCCGCATCGACGCCTGCCGCGCCCGCAAGGTCCGGCGGATTGTTCCGCGGCCTGCGCGAGCAGGCGAGCTCGGGGCAGAGCCGCCGCAACTGCGGTGCACTCGGCGCCGGCTGTGCCGACGGCATGAAGCCCCTCGTCGCCTGCATGGACGAGGTTTCCTTCTGGAGCGAGATGGCGGTGCACGTCGAGCGCAAGCGTGACACGGGCACATGGACGCCCGAGCAGCTCGCGGAGATCAACGCCGACCTCGCGGCGATGCGCGCAGCGCACGAGAAGGGCGCGAGGGCCGTGGAGCCCGTGGATCCGGCCCGCCCGAACCGGCACTTCGACTGGCTGACACCCGAGGAGTACTCGGCCGCCGCGCGGGCCACCAGCGAGAGACTGAACGCGCACCGCGAGGAGTGCAATCGGAAGTACGCTCACTTCTGACCGCGATGCCTCGTGCCTGCGATGAAGTGCGGCCGATCTAGCGCCCTTTCTCCGGCACGAGGCTGCGATACAGCTCGAGCGTCCGCGCGATCGTATCTTCGATGCGGAAATCCGTGCGGATGCGCTCGCGGGCCGCGGCGCCGAGCCGCGCACGCAGCCCCGGGTCGTCGTGCAGCGTAAGAATCGCCCGCGTGAGCGCCGGCGCGTCGTCCACGGGCACGACGAGACCGCACACGCCATCCTGCACGAGCTCGGGGCTCCCGCCGCAGTCCGTGACGACGGGCGCGACGCCGTAGGCCATCGCCTCGATCAACGAGCGCGCGAGTCCCTCGCGCCTCGTCGACGGCAGCACGAACACGTCGCAGGCCGCCGTCAGCGCAGGCGCGTCGTCGCGGTAGCCGAGCACGTGAATGCGCTCGGCGGCCGGACTCGACTCGATGCGCCTACGCAGCCGCGGCGCGTCCATGCCGCCGCCGATCAAGAGAAGATGCATGTGCTCGGGCAACACAGCGAACGCGTCGACGAGCACCTCGATACCCTTGCGCGGCCGGTAGTTCGCGACGCACCCGACGGTGAACGCACCGCGCGGCACGCCGACCGCGCCGAGATCAGCCGGTGTCGCGCGGTACCAGTCGAGGCTGTGTCCCTTGTAGATCGTCACGAGCCGCTCGGCCGGGATGCGCAGGAAAGCAGGACGCATCCTCAGGAAGTACTCGCGCACGGCGTCCGCTACGCAGACGATGCGATCGATGCGCGGGTTCAGGAAGCGCAGCCACGAGGTCGGGCTAAAGAAGCTCACGTTCCCGACGATGCCGCGGTACGCGACGATCTTCACGGGCAGGCCCCGGCTCGCCATGAGCCCGTTCTGCAGCGCCTTGTTGCTGAAGAGGTGCAGCAGATCGTAGCGGCCCTCCGTGAGCTCCGCGCGCAGCCGACGAATTGCTTCGCGATCGAACTGCTTGCGCAGCGCGACATCGAGCACGCGCACGCCGTTGCGCGCGAGCCACTCGCGCCGCTCTCCGTGGGGACAGATCACGGTGACGTCGACGCCGGCCGCCGCGAGCCCGGCGAACATCGCCGTCGTCGGCCGGTCCAGGTCCTCGGTGATGCACAGTACCTTGAGCCGCATGTCGGATGCAGGCTCGTTAATTCAGACGACCGAGCACGGACTCGTAGAGCGCGAAGTACTTCAGCGACATCGCGTCGCTCGTGAAGTCCTTCGCGAAGACGCAGCCGCGCTCGCCGTAGGCACGGCGTAGCTCGGGATCGGCCTTGAGCGCGAGGATCGCGTCGCGGAGCTGCGGCGGGCTCGCGGGCTCGATGAGCAGGCCGTTCTCGCCGTGCACGACGATGTCGGGCACGCCGCCGACGCGGCTCGCGACGACCGGCAACCGCTTCTCCATCGCGTCCAGCAGGATGCTGCCGATCCCTTCCCTGTTCGAAGGCAGAATGAAGATGTCGAACGCCGCGAGATAGTCGCCGACGTTCTCGACGAAGCCGGTGAACGTCACGTTCGTGAGGCCGGCCGCGGCGCCCTTCAGCATCGCCTCGTCCTTGCCGCCGCCGACGAGCACGAAGTGCACGTCGGGATGCGACCCCTCGAGCTCGCGCGCGACGGCGATGATGTACTCCTGGCCCTTCTGCGCGTTGTCGAGCGCGCCGACATGACCCACGACGAACTTGCCGCGAAAGCGCTCGCGGATCGCAGCGCTCGTCGCCTCGTCCACGGGCAGGCCGCTGCTCGCGCTGTGCACGACGGTGACCGAGATCGCGGGATCGTACGCGCGCACGACGTCGGCCACTTGCGGCGCGACGGCGACGACGCACGACGCCCGCCGGTATGCGCGGTGAGCGAGCCAATGATCGCGAATCGGATTGTCCACACGGCGCGTGACGATGTACGGCGTGCCCGCGAGCAGCGAGCGTAAATACGCGGCGTACACGCTGCGCCCTTCATGGACGTGAATCAGCGTGGCGTCGCCGGCCGCCCGCGCTGCCGAGAACCGGCTGCCGCCCACCTCGCGGACGTCTACGCCCAAGCGCCGCACGCGCTCGGCGAGCGGCCCGCCCCGGCGCGCGACGAGCGCCTGCTCCACGCCCCGGCTCGCGAGTCCGCGGATCAGGAGCTCCGTTTGCCGCTCGCCGCCTCGATAGCCCCGGGCGGTGTTGACGTGGACGATCTTCGCGGGCATCGACCGAAGCGAGAAGCAGCATGGCCCCCGGTTGAGACGGCGCGCAGGATAGCACACGCGTGCCGGCCGAGCCCGGCAACGTATTGCCGCGTGCGCAGCGACTCCCCACAATGCCGCCTTCATGCGTGCGCTCGCGAGCGTGGAGAAACGGTTTGTGCGGCTTCATTGGCGGAACTGATCCGAGCTGGAATTACGCCGCCGCGCTCGCCGCGCTCGCGCATCGCGGTCCGGACGCAAGCGCGCTCGAGCTCGACGACCCAATCCGCGTCGGGTTTCGCCGGCTGTCGATCATCGACCTCAAGCCCGCGGCGAATCAGCCGATGCTCGCCGCCGACGGCGCGAGCTGGATCGTCTTCAACGGCGAGATCTACGGCTACAAGGAGCTCAGGCGCACACTCGAGAAGCGCGGCCATGCGTTCCGAACGGAATCGGACACGGAGGTCGCGCTCAACGCGTATCTCGAATGGGGCTCCGCGTTCGTCGAGCGGCTCGACGGCATGTTCGCGATTGCGATCTGGGACGCGCGCGAGCGGAAGCTCAAGCTCTGGCGCGACCGGCCCGGCATCAAGCCGCTCTATTACTACTACGACGGCCGGCGCTTCGCGTTCGCATCGGAGCTCAAGGCGATCGAGCAAGCGCTCGCGCCGCACGAGCTCGAGGTCGACGGCACCGCGTGCTACGACTTCCTGGGCTACCGCTACGTGCCCGCGCCGAAGACGCTCTACAAGCGCTGCTTCAAGCTGCCGCCTGCCCACGAGCTCGAGTATTCGCCCGATACGGGCCGGCTCGGCACGCCGCGGCGCTACTGGAACGTGCCGGTGCCGGATACGCCGCGCTCACCGCCGCTCGAGGCCGCATGCGAGGAGCTGCGCTCGCTGATCGGCACGTCGGTCGCGGAGCAGATGGTCGCCGACGTGCCGCTCGGGTTCTTCCTGTCGGGCGGCGTCGATTCGAGCGTCGTCGTCGCAGCCGCGGCCGCGACCGGCACGCGCGTGTCGACGTTCTCGATCGGCTTCGACAGCGACAAGGTTTCCGAGACACCGTACGCGCGCGAAGTCGCGCAGCGCTTCGGCACGGACCATCACGAGCGGATCCTCTCGCGGGCGCACGCGCAGGAGCTCTTGCCGCGACTGAAGAGCTGGTTCGACGAGCCGTTCGCCGACGAGTCGTCGATGCCGACGTACCTCGTGTCGTCGGCCGCGCGCGAGCACGTGACGGTGGTCCTGACCGGCGACGGCGGCGACGAGGTGTTCGGCGGCTACCGCACGTATCCGCGCTATGCTCGCTACGCCAGGCCGCCCAACTGGCCCGAGACTCTCGAGCGAGTGACCTATACACTGCGCCGGCCGTTCCCGCGCCGGCACCCCGTCAGCCGCGTGCTGACGCTGCTCGAGATGCGCTTGAGCAAGGGGCCCAATCTCTGGGCAAAGCTCATGGGCGGCATGCCGACGCCGGCGAAGCGAGCTTACGCGCTCGAGCTCGGCATCCCGCGCGACTACGACGACTGGTGGCACTATCGCGAGCATTGGCGCGACGATCTGCCGCTGCGCACGCGCCTGCAGTACCTCGACTTCCACACCTTCTTGCCGGGTCTCGTGCTGACGAAGGTGGACCGCACGAGCATGTCCGTGTCGCTCGAGGCGCGCGTGCCGCTGCTGGCGCGGCGCGTGATCGAGTTTTCGTTCGGGCTCAGCGAGGAGCTGCGCTACCACGGCAACGAGCCGAAAGGACTGCTGCGGCACGCGTACCGCGGCATCCTGCCGGACGGGATTCTCGACCGCCGCAAGAAAGGATTCGGCATCCCGCGCTACTACCTGAAGGACGTGAGCGGCGGCCGATTCATTCAGGAGCACGTGCTGCGCAGCCTGTTCCTCGGGGCTCGCGCGAATGGCTAGCCGATGGCCGGTTCGATTGCTGAGCGCGGGCCTCGCGGCCTGGCACTCGCGCTTCGGAACGGCACACCGCACGCCGGCTGACGCCGTGCGCCGCATCCTCGTCGTGCACCACTTCCTGCTCGGCGACACGATCATGCTCGCACCGCTCCTCAAGAAGCTGCGGCTGCGCTTCCCGGACGCCGAGATCGTCGTCACGTGCAGGCCCGCGTTCGCCGCGCTGTTCGAGGGGCGGCCGTACGGCGTTCGCGCGGTGCCGTTCGATCCGCGCGACGCGCGGACACTTGGTTCGCTCTACCGCCTACGCGGCTTCGACCTCGCGCTGCTGCCGGCAGACAATCGCTACAGCTGGGTCGCGCGAGCCGTCGACGCGCGCTGGGTCGTCGCGTTCGAAGGCGACCGCCCTGCCTACAAGAACTGGCTCGTCGACGAGCTTCGCAGCTACCCTCGGCACGCGATGGCGTTCGGCGATCTGCTGGCCGAGTGCCTCGTCGACGGTCCGGCGCCTCCGCCGTATACGGCGGAGGAATGGCCTGCCCCGTCGGCTGCGCCGTTCGACGTGCCGCAGGAGTCGTACGGCGTGCTGCACGTCGGGGCCGGCTCGCCGCTGCGGCTCTGGGAACCGGTGAAATGGCGACAGGTCGCCGAGCTTCTCGAGAGCGCCGGCATCGCCCCGGTCGTCACGGCCGGACCCGGCGAGGACCGGCTCGTTGCCGAGATCGATCCCGACGGGCGTCACACGTCGTTCCCCGGCACGTTGTCGCTGCCGCAACTCTGGCGGCTGCTCGCGAAGGCGCGCGTCGTCGTCTGCCCCGACACCGGCGTGAGCCACCTCGCACGGCTCGTCGGCACACCGCTCGTCGTGCTGTTCGGGCCGGGCTCGGCGACGCTCTTCGGCGGCGGCGAGTTCTGGCGCAACCAGCCGGAGCGACGCGTGACGATCCCGGGCTTCCCATGCCGCGACGTGAACGTCGTCTTCCGCCGCTATTTGCCGTGGGCGGAGCACTGCACGCGCACGACGGCGCAATGCCCGGCCGCGAAGTGCATGCATGCGCTGACGGCCGACATGGTGGCCGGCGCGCTGCGATCCTTGAACGTTTCCCCGGCATAATGCCGCCTGTCTCGACCGACACGTCCCGCTGCGCAATGCCCGTCATGCCACGCATCGATACCGCCGCGCTTCGGCCGGCCGACTGCCCGAACCTGCGTCGCCTCGGCAGCGCCCACGACGGCGGGTACGTCGTGCCGCTCGTGGCGCTCGAGCGTGCATCGGTGCTGCTGTCGTTCGGCCTGTCGGTCGATTGGAACTTCGAGCGCGCTGCGCTCGCGCTCAATCCCAGGCTGACGTTGCACGCGTACGATCACACGGTCGGTCCTAAGGTTTTCGCGAAAGCCGCGGTCCTCGGCGCACTCACCGTGCCGTTTCGCGCGCTCACGTTGAGCCCGCGCCGGGTCCGCAGGACCCTCCATAAGGTGCATCGGTCGATCGACTACTTTCGTTTCTTCAGGGGCCGCGCGCGGCACTTCGCGCAGCGGGTCTGGTTCAACGACGACCGGAACAGCGCGGACATTCCGACGATCATCGCCCGCACCGGGGTGACGGAGCCTCACTCGATCTTCGCGAAGATCGACATCGAAGGCTCCGAGTACCGCGTGCTGCCGTTCATAGTAGAGCGGGCGCAGCTCTTCACCGGTCTCGTGATCGAGTTTCACGACACGGACATCTGCGCCGCGGCCTTCGATGCGCAAATCGCGCTGCTCAAGCGCGACTTCGAGATCGTGCACACGCACGCGAACAACTACGGCGATCTCAACTTCGATCGTACCGTGCCGCTCAGCTGGGAGCTGAGCCTGCTCCACAAGAGCCTGCTCGACGGCCCGGCGCGTCCGTACACGGGACCGTTGCCGCGCCCCGGGCTCGATGCACCGAACGACCCGTCCCGGCCCGACTACACGCTCCACCTCTGATGACGACACGATTGCACGGCGTCGGCGAGACGTCGAAAACCAAGGAACAGTTCGACGAGCTCGAGCGCTCCATCGTCCGCGGGCGCGTGCTCGACATCGGCGCCGGCCCCGATCCGATCACGCCCGACGCGGTCGTCTTCGACGTCGAGCAGGGAGACGCGAACCACATCACGGCCTTCGAGCCCGAATCGTTCGACCTCGTCTATTCATCGCATTGCCTCGAGCACATGCACGATCCGCGCAGCACGCTGCTCAACTGGTGGTCGCTCGTGAAACCGGGCGGTCACCTCTACGTGATCGTTCCCGACGAGGACTTATACGAGCAGGGCGTCTTCCCGAGCCGCTTCAACCCGGACCACAAGCACACCTTCACGATCTCGAAGAAGCGCAGCTGGTCGCCGAAGTCGGTCAACGTGCTCGAGCTCGCGCAGACGCTGCCGGGCGGCGTCGTGTTGTCGCTCGTGCTGAACGACACGGGGTACGACCGTTCCGTGAGCTTTCACGGCCCGACGACGCGCAACGCCTTTCTGCGCTGGCTGCGTAAGACGTATCGAAGCCTTCGCAAGCGCAACCTGATCGACCGCAAGCCGAAGTTCGAGCGGTGGATGGCGCGCACCGTCGGGTGGGATCAGCTGAACGACCGGGCGTTGGCCCAGATCGAGCTCATCGTGCGCAAAGAGGCCTAAGAGGCCGTTTCGAGTCGCCGCTCTCTCAGCGCAGCCGCTCGAGCTGCCGGAACGCCCGCTCGATCAACGCCGCATTGTTCCGCGGCTGATGGCGAAAGGCGCGGAAGAAGTCCGTGGTCGCGTACGCGGGCCGCACGGAGAGGAGCTCGTGGTAGAACGTGCGCGCGGCATCGATGTTCTCGGCCAGCATGTTGCAGTACGCAGCGATCGCTAGCACCTGGTAGTGCGCGTTCGGCTGACGCGCCGCTCGCGTCGCGAACGTAGCGGCGTCCGCGTATCGGCCGAGCACGGCGAGGTTCTGCGCGCGGACGGCATACATCGCGAATGTCATCATGTCGTACGGACTCAAGCGGCGCGCCTTGTCCACGACGTCGTTGCTGCGCTCGGAGTCGCCCGTCTGCATCAACGCGAACGCGAGCGAGTACTGCCCGACAGCCGAGCTCGGATTGAGGTCGACGGCGATCTGCAGCTCGTCGACGGCCTGACCGAGGTCCTGGCTCAACAGATACGCGCGACCGAGCGCCCAGTGGCCGAGCGGATCGCGCGGGTCGAGCATCAAGGCTTCCTCGGCGAAGCCGATCGAGCGGCGCTCCTCGGCGACGCGATCCGGTCCGAGCTCGAGAAACGCGCGCTGCCAATGAATGAACGACAAGCCGGCGTAGGCGCGCGGCGAGCGCGGATCGAGCTCGATCGAGCGGCGGAAGTACTGCTCCGCGAGCTCGTAATCCGGCGCCGTGAATCGATACATGTGCCAGCAGCCGCGATAGTACGCGCTCCACGAGTCGAGGTTCGCCGGCGCGATCACCGCGGCGCGCTGCCGCTCCGCGTGCTCGACCTCCGCTTCGACCGGACCGACGATCAGCTCGGCGAGCTCTTCCTGCAACGTGAGCATGTCGCGCAACGGCCGGCGCAGGTGCTCGGCCCAGCGTTCCTGCCCGGTCGCGGCGTCGGCGAGCACCGCGTGAACGCCGATGTCGTCTCCGGCGGTGTGCACTTCGCCCTGGACGACGTAGCGCACGCCGAGCACGCGGCCGACGTCGCGCGGGTCATAAGGGCCTGCGCGAAACTTGAACGCGGAGCCGCGCGATATCACGAAGAGCCATCGTGCGCGCGCGATGCGCGTGATCACCTCGTGCGTGAGGCCGTCGGCGAGGACGCCGTGCACGCGCTCGTCGCCGGCAAGTCGAAACGGCAACACCGCGATCGACGGCTGGCTCGGCAGCGTCAGCTCGAGCCCGTCCAGGCGGTCGGCTGCGGCGACGATCGGCTCCACGTCGCCGAGCGTCGCCCGTGCGCCGTGGCCGCGGAGTTCCGTGACGCCGCCGACGAACCGGTAGCCCTTGCGGTGCACGGTTCGGATCAGGATCTGCGTCTTGCCGTCGTCGCCGATGTGCGCACGCGCGGCCTTGATGCAGCTATTCACTGCGGCGTCGGTGACGACGCGGCCGCGCCAGACGTGCTCGTTGAGCTCGCGGCGCGTGACGATGCGGTCCCGATGCGCAATGAGGTACGCGAGCAGCTCGAGCACTCGCGGCTCGAGCGTCTCGCGCCGACCGGCACGGCGCAGCTCGAAGCGCTCCATGTCGAGCTCGCAATCGCCGAACCGATACCGCATCGGACGCCTCGGGTTGGCTGGCCGCCCCCATGATTCTCCACGAATTCCCCATCGTTTGCCCATGTCTTTCCGGCCGCCTTCCGGCTCAATGCCGAAAGCCATCCGACAACGAGGAAACGACAATGAGACGGAAGACGATCCTGGGCGGGGCGGTCGTGCTGGCCGTCGGAGCGATCGGCACGAGCAGCGCCGCGGCGCAAGGCTGGCTCTTCAAGCTGCACGGCTGGCCGTTCGCGCCGAAATGGGGGAAGGCGGAGCTCGTCGGAGCCGGGGAGAACGGCATCAGCAAGCCGGACGTGAACGACGGGTGTCCGATCGAGACCGCGGACGGTCTGAGCCTGCTGTTCGCGTCGAGCCGCGAGGATCCGAACGACATCTGGGCGTCGGATCGCGCGAGCCTGACCGACGCATGGGGCGAGCCCCGCAAGCTGGATGCGCCGGTGAGCTCGCCGGCCGGCGACTTCTGTCCGACGCCGGTTCGCGGGCGCTCGTTGATGTTCGTGTCCACGCGACCCGGTGCTTGCCCCGGGGAGCAGGCCCCCGGCGGCGGAGACATCTATATCTCGCGCCAGAGCCCCGCCGGTGGCTGGAGCGAGCCCGTGCATCTCGGCTGCGCCCCGGACGGCCCGAACACCGCCGGTGGCGAGCGCAGCCCGTCGCTCGTCGAGACGCCGTACGGAACCTTCCTGTTCTACTCGACGAACGGCAACACCACGAACGGCTCCATCGGCTCGACTCAGGATATCTACGTGAGCGTCATGCGCCGCAATGGGACCTTCGGGCCAGGTAAGCCGATCGGAGCGCTCAACACGCCGGACTTCAACGACCTCATGCCGAACGTGCGCGAGCGCCCCGAGGGCGGCTACGAGATGGTGTTCAGCTCGGACCGCACGCGATCGCCGCTGGGTCCGGATCCGAAAGGCGGCCAAGACGTGTACATGTCGTTCGCGTGGTTCCTGCCAGGACCGTGGACGCCGCCCGTGAATCTCGGCGTCGTCAACACGGATGCCAACGAGCAGCGCGCGACGCTGTCGCACGACGGCAAGCGTCTCTATTTCGGCCGAGGCGCGGCCAACGGGACGAGCGACATTTACGTCAGCGAGCGCGACTGAAGGCACGGCCCGGTCGCACGAGCACTCGGCGTTCGGGCCGATCGCCGCGGCGGCGCGCGACACCCCCCTTCGGCGCCGCCGCGCTTTCTTTCGAGACCGCCGTCCATGATTCGGCAAGTGTCGCCGATTCCGTAGCCCTCTGTATGCCCACAGGTGAGCGTTGCGCTCGACACCTGACCGAAGCTTACGAGACCGCTTTCCTAGGTAGCGTTACCTCTCGCGCGTCGCCTCGAAAAGCGTAGGCTCGAAAATATCTCAGATTTGCTGAGAAGCACGCTTGGCCGAGAAGCGGCCGCAGGCCGAGCCTTCGCACATCGAGGAAGCGTGCCGAGGGCCGCGTGGGTGACCTTCGCGAAGACGTTCTTCGCTACTCGCGCTGAAACGATTCGGAGGCGACATGCGTGGGCGGTGGATCGAATACGGTGCGTGGCTGACGGGCATCGTGCTGCTGACCCTCTTCGGCGCCGCACGGTTGTGGGCCGAGAACGAGCGCGTGCGCGGGCTGGAGGCGTTGCGCGCTATGCAATCCTCGACCGACGCAAACGCTCCTTCGATCGCCGCCGCGCTTTCGGACGAAGCCGCGACCGGTGTAAGCGTAACGACCGCGTCGTCCGCCGCCCGTCGCGCGGACGTCGATCAGACGCTGTGGTCCGAGAAGCGCGCGCGCGAGTACGCGGAAGCGGTGAGCCGTCCGGGGCGTCCGTCCGGCGCGCTGCGGATTCCATCGATCAGCCTCGAAGTGCCGGTCTACCCCGGTGTCAGCGAGCTCAACCTGAACCGCGGTGCGGCGCACATCGACGGCACGGCGCCGCTCGGCACCGACGGCAATGCCGGCATCGCCGCACACCGTGACGGATTCTTCCGCCGGCTCGAGTCCCTGCGCATCGATGCAGACGTGTTCCTCGAAGTGGATGCGCGAACGCTGCGCTATCGGGTCGTCGAGATTCAGATCGTCGAGCCCACCGACGTGCATGTGTTGTCGGCGACCGAGAAGCCGAGCGTGACGCTCGTGACGTGCTACCCCTTTTACTTCGTCGGCAACGCACCGGAGCGGTACATCGTGCGCGCCGAGCTCGTCGATCCCACGGATGTTTTCCCCGCGACGAGTCATCAAACATCAGCCCGATAACTGCAACGCAGAGGAGCGAAGCTATGTCCAGTCGAATTGCCGTCATTGGAGCGGGGCTTGCTCTCGTGCTCACCACGAACGCGACCGCGCAGCGCAACCCGGATGCAGCGTTCACCGCGACCGGAGAGCGGTGCGAGGACGTGAGGTGGTCCGACGAGGCGCTCGAGCGATATCCGAACATCGCGTCGGCGTGTCAGGAAGTCATGGAACGGGACGGCCGGTACTACGTCCTCTTCGAAGGCGAGGTGCGCCGAGTCGCCGATCGCGGCAACCGTGTCACGGTCGCGTTCCAGGGCGGGGATACGCTGACGCTGACGCCGCCGGAGAACCTTTCGCTGACGATCGACGGACGCGAACGAAGGCCGCGCGATCTGCGGGCCGGGGACGAGCTCAGGTTCTACGTTCCGGAGGACCAGCTCACGGCGACGTTCTTCGCCGGGCAACCGCAAACGTCGGAACCGCAGGAGGTGCCGATCAGCCCGACGACCGACAGCGCCGAGGACCTCCTCGCGCAGGCGGACGACGAGCCTGCGAACCAACCTCGGCTGCCGAGGACTGCGGGCTTTCTGCCTTTCGTCGGCGTCGGCGGTCTCGCATTGTTGGGCCTCGGAGGAATTCTGACGCTGCGGCGGCGCATGCACCGGTCGGGCTCGATCTGAGCTGAACACTGCCACCCGGTTGCCGTGCGCCTTCGGTCTCGGCCACGGCGACCGCGGCGAACATGCCCGCTTCGCCGACGTCGCCTTCGTGCTCCAACGTCGACGGCGGCCGCAACTGGCCAGCTTCCCGACGATGACTTACGCTTCTGCACCACGGACGAGAACAGCATCGAAGGGAGGACCCCGATGGCCGATTTTCTGCATTCGAAGCTTGTCGTCACCGGCGCGAGCGGCCATCTCGGCCGGCGCGTCGTCGAGCTGCTCGCGGAGAAGGGCGCAACGAATCTGATCGCCACGACGCGGACACCGGACAAGCTCGCCGGCTTGACGGGGGTCGACGTGCGCAAAGCGGATTTCAGCGATCCGGCGTCGCTCGATGCCGCGTTCGCGGGCGCCGACCGTGTGCTCGTGATCTCGACGGACCGCATCGACGTGCCGGGCCTGCGCATCCAGCAGCACAAAGCCGCCATCGACGCCGCCAAGCGCGCCGGCGTGAAACGGATCCTGTACACGTCGATGCTGAATCCGGACCGGTCGTTCATTCCGTTCGCGCCGGATCATCTCGAGACCGAGCGTGCGATCGAGCAGAGCGGGCTCGAGTACACGATCCTGCGCGTGAGCTGGTATGCGGAAGGGCTGCTCGGCACGCTGGCCGCGCCGCTCGCGACCGGCAAGTGGTACTCGGCAGCCGGCAGCGGCCGGATCTCGTACGTCGCGCGCGAGGACGTTGCACGAGCCGCCGCGGCCGCCATCGCTTCGTCGGGCGGTGCGAACGAGCGCCTCGACATCACGGGCCCCGAGCTGCTGACGGTGCCCGAGATCGCGAAGATCGCGTCGGAGGTCACCGGCAAGCCGATCGAGGTCGTGCCCGTTTCGGACGAGGAGCTCGAGAAGGGGCTCGCGGCGGCCGGTCTTCCGCCGTTCGTGATCCCGATCGTCGTCGGCACGGACCGCAACATTCGCGCGGGAAACTTCGACGTCACGAGCGACGCGGTGCAGCGCTTGACCGGCAAGCCGCCGCAGTCCGTCCGCGAGTTCCTCGCGGCGAACCGCGCGGCGCTGCCTTCGTGATCGTAGGCCGAGCGAAGAGCGCGGCTCGCGCCGCGAGCGGCGCGCCTTCGTCCGCGGTGATCGAAGCCGCAGCGACGGAGCACGTGAACGTGCAGCGTGCTTCGCCGAAGCGCGTCGGCTCGGAGCCCCGCACATGAGCACCCGGATGCCGGCACTCTTCATCGGGCACGGCAATCCGATGAACACGCTCGAGCGCAATCGTTTCACGGAGGCGTGGCGAGCGCTCGGGCGCGACCTGCCGCGGCCCGACGCGCTGCTCGTGATCTCGGCTCACTGGTTCTTCGGTGCCACGGCCGTCACGGCGATGCCGCGGCCGAGGACGATCCACGACTTCTACGGCTTCCCGCCCGAGCTATACGCTTTCCAGTACCCTGCGCCGGGCTCGCCGGAGCTTGCCCAGGAGGTCGTCGAGATCGTGAAGCCGCACTGGGTCGGCCTCGATCAGGACCAGTGGGGCCTCGATCACGGCACGTGGAGCGTGCTCGCGCATCTCTATCCGAATGCGGACGTGCCGGTCGTGCAGCTGTCGATCAATGCGCTCCAGCCGCTCGAGTTCCATTTGGAGCTCGCCGCGCGGCTCGCGCCGCTCCGCGACCGCGGCGTCATGATCCTCGGCAGCGGCAACGTCGTGCACAACCTGCGACGCATCGTGTGGGACCGGCCGGACTTCGCGTTCGACTGGGCGGAGCGCTTCGACGACGCGGTCGTGGAGCAGCTCGCGCACGCGCCGGGCGACATATTGAAGCTCACGCGTCATCCGGATTATCCGCTCGCGGTGCCGACTCCGGATCACTTCATCCCGTTGATCTACATCGCGGCGCTCGCCGCCGAGGAGGGCGTCCCCGCCGAAGCGCTGATTCGTGGCTATACGCTCGGCGCGGCCTCGATGACATCCTACGGCGTAGGCGTCACCGTCACGCCGCCGACTCGGGAGACTGTCGATCCCACGGTCGGCCGGGAGGTGCCGACGCTCAATTCGGGCTGATGCTGCCGATCGCGTTCGCGCCCGCGGTCGCGACGGCCTCGTCCTCCTCGGGCCTCGCGCCGCTCGTCGCGATCGCACCGATGAGCCGGCCGTCGCGGTACACGGGGACGCCGCCGCCGAACGTCACCGCGTTCTCGATCTCCTCGATCTCGCCCGCCTGAACCTTCCGGCCGTACTCCGCGGACGTCATTCCGCCGCTCCGGATGACCGTCAACGTCTTGCGCTCGGCGACCGCGGCGGTGAACGGATTGGCGTTGTCGAGCCGATGCACCATCACGACGTTGTCGTTCTGGTCCGTGATCCGAATCGTCATCGCCCAGCCGTTCTCGCGGGCGTGCGCCTCGGCTGCGGCCATCGCCGCCGCGGCAAGATCGTAGGTCATCAGGCTCGGCTCGGGCGGAGGACCGCGACGCGCGCCTCCGGGAGGTTGAGCGAGGACCAGGGAGGCGGTGAGGAGCAGCCCGGGAAGGGCCGCCAAGGCCGACAGCGTTCTCATTATTCGATCCCCCGCAGAGTTTCCGAGCACCGGAGTATAGCGGAGGCGCGCGCGTCCTCGTGCGCCGATTCCGGCCGCGGCGAGGGGCCGGATGCGAGCCCCGCCCCTGCCGAATGCGTCGAGCACCGACCCGGTACGCTCACCCGGAAGCGAACGCCGCCGTCTTGCGTCACACTCCGCGCCGCTCGAACGTCTAAGCTTCGTGATGCCCGATGCGACAGGAGGTCCACGTGGACGAGCGCACCCGAGTCTTCGACGAGCAGCGACCGCGTCTCTTCGGCCTGGCCTACCGCATGCTGAGCACGCGAGCGGACGCGGAGGACGTGCTCCAGGACGCGTACCTGCGCTGGCAGTCCGTCGACACCACGCAGCTCGAGTCCGCACAGGCATGGCTCACAACCGTCGTCACGCGGCTCGCGATCGACCGCCTGCGCCGTGCGCGGATCGAGCGCGAGGGCTACTTCGGGCCGTGGCTGCCGGAGCCCTTGTCCGAGGAAGAAGCGCCGAGCCCCGAAGCCGCGCTCGAGCTCGAAGGGGATCTCTCGATCGCGTTCCTCGTGCTGCTCGAGACGTTGTCTCCGCAGGAGCGCGCCGCGTTCCTGCTCCACGACGTGTTCGACGAGGACTACGCGGACGTCGCCGCGATGCTCGGCAAGTCCGAGGCGGCGTGCCGACAAATGGTGCATCGCGCACGCGAGCGGGTGACGGCGAAACGACGCCGCTTCGTCGTCGATGACGAGACGCGCCTGCGCATGCTCCACAAGTTCATCGACGCGGCGACGACCGGCGATCGAGATGCGGTGAAGGCGCTCCTTGCGCCGGACGCGACGCTCGTCTCCGACGGCGGCGGCAAGGGCAGAGCCGCGATCAGACCGCTCTTCGGCGCCGAGCGCATCGCGTGGCTCTGGTTCGCCGTCGCGAAGCGGAGCCGCGGGCGCGTCGAGAGAAGGATCCTGCGCGTCAACGGCGAGCCGGCCTTCGCGACGTTGTTCGACGGTCGGCTTCATTCCGTGGCGACGATCGAAACGGATGGCGAGCGAATCTACGCGCATTACACGATCGCGAACCCCGACAAGCTTCGCGCCTTCGCGCATCTCGAGATGCTGCCGACGCTCGCGTGAGCGATGCCTGTCACACGCGGGACCGATCGCGCGTCTTAGGCGTGCAAAGTCACTCGACGCAAGGAGAAGCGCAATGACTCGACTCACGTTCGATTACGAAAAGTATCGCGACGTCGTGCAGGCCATGCTGGGCCTTGCGGCTCCCATCCGACGGTCAGGACTCGAGCCCGCTCTGCTCGAGCTCGTGAAGATCCGCGCGTCGCAGATCAACGGCTGCGCGTATTGCATCGACATGCATACGAAGGACGCGCGCGCGAGCGGGGAGACCGAGCAGCGGCTGTACCTGCTCTCCGCATGGCGGGAAGCGACGGTCTACACGGATCGCGAGCGCGCGGCGCTCGCGTGGACGGAGGCCGTCACGCGGCTCGAGCACCAGGACGTGCCGGATTCGGTCTACGAGCAGGCCCGCGCGCACTTCACCGAAGAGGAGCTCGTCGCGCTGACGCTCGCGGTCGTTCAAATCAACGGTTGGAACAGGCTGTCGATCGCGTTCAGGCGTCCGGCCGGAGACTACGTGCCGGGCAGTCTCAAGAAGATCGCAGCGGCGTCCGCCTGACGAGAAGGCGATCATCGTCGAAGGGCCGGCGCGCAACGCGCCGGCCCGCAGTCCCACCGGGCGCGTTCGACGCGTCGCGCGGGATCGCGGGCCCGCGCATTGCGCATCTCGGCTATCTCGATGCGTTCTGGCCGGATGACGGCGAGGCACTGAGCGACTACGCGCCGGTGCCCCCGACACGAGAGGACGGTTGGCGTGTGCCTCCGCCGAGACGCCTTTCTTTGCAGAGGCAGCCGCACGAGCCCGGGAACGAGGATTTCGCTCCCACGCGCTGCCCTCGGCCTGGCACGACATGATTACGCGGCCGAACGAGTTGGCCGCGATTCTTCTCGAGGTATAGAAAAACAAGAGACCGTCGCACGACCGGCGAGTTCGGCCAGTTCCTCGACGCGATGCAACTCCCGCCGCACGGCGGCCTACCGGTACTTGCGTCCCCGCTGCGGGACGCTTTAATAAGCGTCGGTCGCCGCGTTCGCGGCGCCATCCAATCACACCGAAGAGAAAGGAGCCCACAACAAAGGAGGCAGAACCGTGCGCGCAGTCCTGATCACGATCGCCGCCTCGTGGCTGATCTCGAGCGCCGCCGTGGCGCAGGACTCCGACTACCGCGGCCTATGGGTGTCGACGCCCTATCCGTCGATCGAGGTCGCACCGGGCGACGACATCTCGTTCGCGCTGACCATCCACAACGCCAACCGGCCGCCTCAGCGAGTCTCGCTGGATATCCTCGGACCACCGAAAGGTTGGGACGTGCGCCTGCTCGGCGGCGGCAAGCCCGTGGGCGCGGTGTTCGTCGGACCCGACGCGACGGCCAGTGTCCAGCTCGAGCTCGAGCCGCCCGAGGGCATCGGCAAGGGCGAGTACACGCTCACCGTGCTCGCGGCCGGCATGTCCGACCGCTTCGAGCTTCCGCTCGAGGTCGTGATCGGCGAGACGCCGCCTGCGAAGCTCGAGCTCGACCCGGAGCTGCCGATCCTGCCCGGCACGCCCGACTCCGCGTTCCGCTTCAACGTCGAGCTCGGCAACAAGACGGGCGAGGACGCACTGATCGCGCTGTCTGCGGACGCGCCTCCGGGCTTCCAGGTGTCGTTCAAGGAGCGCTTCGGCTCGCAGCGGCTCACGAGCGTGGCCGTCGAGGCGGGACGCACGCAGGGCCTCGAGATCGAGGTACGGCCGCCGCAGGGCACCGCGGCCGGACGTTATCCCGTGACCGTGCGCGCGATGGCCGGCGAGGTCGCCGCGACGACAGAGCTCACGCTCGACGTCAGCGGTCAACCGGCGCTGCGGCTCACGGCACCGGGCGAGCTCCTGTCGGGGCGCGTCGCGGCCGGCAAGGAGACGCCGCTGCAGCTCGTGCTGCAGAACACCGGCAGCGCGCCCGCGCAAGGCGTGCGGTTCTCCGCGTCGCAGCCTTCGGGCTGGGAGATCGAGTTCGAGCCCGAAACGGTGCCCGTGCTGCCGCCCGGCGAGCGAATGGAGGTGCGCGCGCTCGTGACGGCGCCGGCGAACGCGATCGCCGGCGACTACATGCTGACGCTCAGGGCGAACGCCGATGCGGCGTCGGCCAACTCGGAGTTTCGCGTGACCGTGCGAACGTCGACGCTGTGGGGGATCGTCGGCCTCCTCGTGATCGCGGCCGCCGTCGCCGTGCTCGCGCTCGCGGTCATGCGCTACGGGAGACGTTGACGATGACCGCCGTGATCGAAGCGCGCGGCCTCACGAAGCGCTACGGCGGGATCACGGCCGTCGACGGCATCGACCTCGAGATCCGCCGCGGCGAGGTGTTCGGGCTCCTCGGCCCGAACGGCTCGGGCAAGACGACGACGATTCTGATGCTGCTCGGCTTGACCGACGTCACCGCCGGCAGCGTGCGCGTGCTCGGGCTCGATCCGGCGCGCGAGCCGCTCGCGGTGAAGCGGCGCGTCGGCTACATGCCGGACACGGTCGGTTTCTACGACCACCTTTCTGCGCGCGCGAACCTGCGTTACACGGGGCGGCTTGCGGGAATCGACCGGACGCTGCTCGACGAGCGCATCGACCACGCGCTCGTGCAAGTGGGTCTTCGCGACGCCGCCGACCGGCGCGTCGGCGCGTTCTCGGCCGGCATGCGCCGTCGGCTCGGGCTCGCCGACGTGCTGATCAAGGAGCCCGAGATCGCGATCCTCGACGAGCCGACGAACGATCTCGATCCGACCGCGACGCGCGAGTTCCTCGATCTCATCCTCGAGCTCAAGCGCCGCAACATCACGGTGCTCCTGTCGTCGCATCTCCTCGAGCGCGTGCAGGCCGTGTGCGACCGCGTCGCGTTGTTCCATCGCGGGCGCATCGCGCTCGAGGGCACCGTCGCCGCGCTCGCGCAGCAGGTGCTGGGCGGCGGGCATCGGATTCTCCTCGACGCGGACGGTGCGGATCTCAGGTCCACGCTCGAGCGCATGCCGGGCGTCGTCAGCGTGGCGACGCCGGAGCCCGGCCGCTACGTGATCGAAGCGTCCGCCGACGTGCGCTCGGCCGCGGCCGCGGAAGCCGTCCGCGCGGGCGCCGCCGTCAAGTCGCTCGCGCTCGAGGAGCCGAGCCTCGCCGACGTGTATGCAAGCTACTTCAGGAGGCTGCGCGATGCGGCGTGAAGGATCGCCCTGGACCGGGCTTGCGACCGTGGTCGCGAAGGAGATCGCCGACCATCTGACGAGCGCGCGGATGCGCATCCTCGAAGTGCTGATCGTGCTGATCGCCGCCGGCACGCTCTACACGTCGATCGGCACGCTGCGCCGCACGACGGTCGAGGATCCGTTCCTGTTCTTGCGGCTCTTCACGATCGCCGATGCGCCGCTGCCGTCGTTTCTGTCCTTCCTGGGCTTCTTCGTGCCGCTGATGGCGATCGCGCTCGGCTTCGACAGCATCAACGGCGAGTATGCGCGCCGCACGCTGTCGCGCGTGCTCGCGCAGCCGATCTACCGCGATGCGCTGATCCTGGGCAAGTTCCTCGCGAGCCTCGCGACCCTCGCTCTCACGCTGTCGGCGCTCTGGCTCATCGTGACCGGAGCAGGCTTGCTGTTCCTCGGCGTGCCGCCGAGCGGCGAGGAGGTGCTGCGCGGCATCGGCTTCCTCGTCGTCACGATCGCATACGCCGGCGTGTGGCTCGCGCTCGCGATGCTCCTGTCGACGACGTTCCGGCAGGCTGCGACGGCCGCGCTCGCGGCGCTCGCGGTGTGGCTGCTCTTCTCGATCTTTTGGCCGATCATCGTCGACTTCCTCGCGCCGCTCTTCGTCGGCCAGCCTGCGGACCTCATGGCCGCGCTGCAGGCCGCCGCCGATCGCGCGCAGGCCGAGCTCGCGCTGTCGCGCATCTCGCCGAACACCCTCTACGGCGAGGCGACCCTTGCACTGCTCAACCCGGAAACGCGGACGCTCGGTCTCGTGTTCTTCGGTCAGCTGCAGAACGCGATCGTCGGCGCCCCGCTGCCGTTCGGGCAGAGCCTGCTCTTGATCTGGCCGCACATCACGGGGCTCGCGGCGGCCGCGATCCTGCTCTTCACGCTGACCTACGTGCTGTTCCAGCGTCAGGAGGTGCGGGCCTGACGAGGCGCCGCGGCCGGAGCTCCGGCCGCGGCGATCGCAACTCACTGCACGGGGACCGTGATCGGCGCACCCTCCTCCTTCACGAGGAACACGAGAATGCGCGCAGGCTCCGTGTCGCTCGCGTTGCGTGAGACGGAGTGGATGTCGGTCGGCGACTCGTAGAACGTCTGCCCGGCCTCGAGTGTCACGCGCTCGCCGCCCTCGACCTGCATCTCCACGGCTCCTTCGAGCACGTAGACGAACGTGCTCGCATTGTGACGGTGCGGCGGCGACTCCGCGCCCGGGGGATACTCGACGGTCAGCATCACGCCTTCCTTGCCAGGCACGCCCATCAACGGCTGCGTGAGGAGCGGCGTGACCTGCGCGCTCGATGCCGCGGGTTGCGCCGCCGCGGGCCCGAGCGCCGCGCCCAGCGAGAAGACGACGCATGCCCATAATCCCCTTTTGACCATGATCACCCTCCTGTTCACGTCCACTGCGTTACCGAGGCTCCTCGTCCGCCAAAACCGTGCGCGGAACGCGCTCGGCTCACGTTCTTGACGCGGCACGGCGCCCGCGTGTGACAAGCACCGAACCTTCTGTGCCGCTGCGCTAGCGAGACGACGCGTTCCGGGAGCGGGACGCGTCGGCCCCCGCCTGCGCTGACGCGGAGCCGGAAATCAGCGACGGAACCGGCACTTGCGGGTCGATCGGTCCCATGGCACGTCGGTTGCTTCGCAAGCGGCACCACACCGTCCGGAGCGTCGAGTCGATGGGATCGTTCCTGCACGACATATACCGCGCTGCCCGCCGCCTGGCCCGCACGCCGCGCTTCACGATCGCCGTCGTCGCGACGCTCGCCGTCGGCATCGGGATCAACGCGGCCGTGTTCTCCGCCATCGACGTCGTGCTGCTCCGGCCACTTTCGTTCCCGGACGCCGACCGACTCGTGCATTTGAGCCAAAGCATCGGAGTGACCGAAGAGACGCCGATCGCACCGGCGCGGCTCGAGGATTGGCGCGAGCGGAGCTCTACGTTCGACGCGATGACCGGCTACTACGTCGAGGACGTGTCGGACACGATGACCGCTTTCCCCGAGCGCATTCGGCGCGCGTGGGTTGCGCCGGGCTTCGTCGAGACGTTTCGCGTGCCGCCGCTTCTCGGCCGCGGATTCACGCCGGACGAGCACCGGGCCGGCGGGCCGCAAGCGGCCATCATCAGCGCGCGGTACTGGCGGCTCCGCTTCGGCGGGGCGCCGGACGTCATCGGTAAGACCGTCAGACTGGACGATGAGTCGTTCCCGGTCGTCGGCGTCATGCCCGAGTCGTTCCTGTTTCCCGATCGAAGCGCCGACATCTGGCTTCCCGTCGCGATCGACCGCGGCCCTGCGCTCACACGAACGAGCACGTGGTACGTGGGGGTCGGCCGGTTGGCGCAGGGCGTGACGATCGAGCAGGCCCGCTCGGATCTCGCGCTCGTTCAGGCTCGGCTGGCCGAGCAGTATCCCGAAACGGACGCGGACATCGGCGCGCGCGTCGAGCCGCTGAAGGACCGGATCGTCGGCGGCGCCGGCGGGTCGCTCTGGATGTTGTACGGTGCCGTGTCGGTGCTGCTGCTCATCGCGTGCGCGAATATCTCGGCGCTGCTTCTCTCCCGCGTCGCGCAGCGCGAGCACGAGATGGGCATACGCCACGCGCTCGGCGCGGAGCGTTTCGCCGTTGCCCGGGAGCTGATATCCGAATCGGCGGTCCTCGCCTTCGCCGGTGCCGCCGTCGGCCTCTTCGTCGGGGCGGCGGCCGTCGCGGTGTTTCGCACGATCGCCGTCGGCCTCCCTCGAATGGACGAGCTCTCTATCGACCCCGGACTGGTCGTCTACGCGGCGATCTCCGCGGCGGCCGTCGCGCTCCTCTGCGGAACCCTGCCCGCGCTTCGCGGCAGCCGACCGATCGTCGATCTCGCCCGAACGGGCAGAACGCAACTGTCGTCGGGGCACCGTGTGCAGTGGCTGCTCGTCGGCGCACAGGTCGCGCTGTCAATCACGCTCGCGATAGCGGCCACGACGCTGCTGCGGAGCTTCGCGCAGCTTTCCCGCGTCGATCCCGGCTTTGACGCCGAGAACGTGCTCGCCTTTCGCATCAGCGCCGACTTCGCCGAGACGGCCGACTACGATCGTCTCGTGCAACGGATCAACGTGTCGCTCGACGAGATCGGCGCTCTGCCGGGCATCGAGTCGATCGCGGTCAGCAACTCGTTGCCCGGCACGCCCGGCAGGTGGGACGAGGAGTACACGCTTCTCGGCGGCGGCGGCGGCGGCGACGAGCCGATCTCCGCGCTCGCGGCGTACGTCTCGCCGAGCTACTTCGACACGATGCGGATTCCGCTCGTTTCAGGCGAGATGTGCCGACGCGCGCCGGATGCGGCTTTCTATCGCGAGCCGGTGCCGGTCGAGGCGGTCGTGAACCGGAGCTTCGCGGAACGCTACTTCCCCGGACGATCGATCGTGGGTCTCGAGCTTCGAGAGTCGATGTTCGGCCCGGTACGCCGCGTCGTCGGCGTCGTCGAGAATGCACGAGAGAACGGCATCCACGCTCCCGCGGCGCCGGCGCTATACACGTGCTTCGGCGCGCCGAACCCAATGCCCTGGTTCCTCGCGCGCGTCGACGGTCACGCGGCCGGCATCGTGGGCGCGATCCGACAGAAGGTGCGAGAGATCGAGCCGCTGCGGTCCGTCTACGACGTCGCACCGCTCGACGACCTGATCGGCGGCGTGTACGCGGAGGAGCGGCTTCGGACGTTTCTCGTCGCCTCGTTCGCCGCCGCCGCGCTCGCGCTCGTGTGTCTCGGCATCTACGCGACCTTGAGCTACGTGGTGAGCGTCGGCAGACGGGAGATCGGCCTGCGCATCGCGCTCGGCGCGTCGCGCACGAAGGTCGTGTCACGATTGATCTCGAGGACCATGGCGGTGGTTGCCGTCGCGAGCGTAGCGGGGCTCGCGCTTGCGCTGGCCTTGACGGGCACGTTGTCCGGTATGATCCATGGCGTGTCGGCGTCCGACCCGGTGACCTTCGTGGCGGTGATCGTCGTCGTGTCGGTCTTCGCGGCCGTGGCTGCGTGGATGCCCGCGGTGCGCGCCGCTCGGCTCGACCCGATGCTCGCGCTCCGGGACGAGTAGCCTGGTAGGAATGGAAGCGGATGGCTCGTCAGCGAAACTAAGGAGCGGGCGTGAATACGCGCGCGATCTCACAGAGTGTCAAGGAAATAGAAAGGGAGCTTCACCGGCTTGCCGATCCGAAGAGCGCGGAGATCCTCGCGCGGTTCTTCAAGACCGGGCCCGGTGAGTACGGCGAAGGGGACCGCTTCTTGGGGATCCGCGTGCCGGTTCTGCGCACGCTGGCCAAGAAGCACCGTTCGCTCGATCTCTCCGGTTGTCGCGCGCTGCTCGGCTCGCCCTATCACGAGGCGCGGCTGCTCGCGCTGCTGATCCTCGTGCAGGCCTACGATCGCGGGGACGAGGAGCTGCGCGATTCGATCTACCGCTTGTACATGGACGAGATAGGCCGAGTGAACAACTGGGACCTCGTCGACAGCTCGGCCGAGTACATCGTAGGTCCTCATCTCGAGAAGCGGAAGAAGACGATCCTGTACGACCTCGCGCGCTCGACGTCGGTCTGGGAGCGACGAATCGCGATCCTGGCGACGTTCCACTACGTGAAAGCCGGGTCGTTCGACGAGACGCTCCGCATTGCGGACATGCTGCTGCTCGATCCGCACGACCTCATTCACAAGGCGGTCGGATGGATGCTGCGAGAGGTGGGCAAGCGGGACCAGGCCGTGGCCGAAGCGTTCCTGCGGCCGCGCTATCGGAGGATGCCGCGCACGATGCTGCGCTACGCGATCGAGAAGTACCCGGACGAGCTGCGACGGCGTTACCTCAACGGCGAAGTAGCGACCCGGCGCACGGGAGACGCGACGGCCATAAGCTGACGCGTCTCGCCGACCAAGCCGGTGCCGCGACCGACCTCTACCGTCCCCGACCGGCCGCCGCGAACGACTCGAGCTCCGCGAAAGTGAAACGCGGAGTGATGTGCCGCGCGCAGTTCCAGTCGAACGCGGCGAGACGGATCAGCGCCGCGCGCTCGACGCGGCCGCGGTATCCCGGCACCGCGAGGCGTGAGGCGAGTTCCGGCTCGTCGCCGGCGTCGACGAACCGGATGTGGCCGAGAACCTTCAGCCGCCGTCTTTGCTTGTAGTCCATCAGGAACAACGCGACGCGGTCATTGGCCGCTGCATTGCCCACCGTGATGTACTGCCCGTTGCCGCGAAAGTCGGCGTACCCCAGAGTCACGTCGTCGAGCACGCGCAGGAATCCGGGCGGACCGCCCCGAAACTGAAGATACGGCCAGCCGCTTTCCGACACGGATGCGATGTAGAAGCCATCGCGGGCCGAAATGAACTCCGTCTCCGCAGGGCCGAGGCGAGGGTCGTCGGCGTATGCATAACGCTCGAGCGCTGCATCGTACTGCGCGGCCGATCCGTAGCGCTCGCGCACAGCTTGCACCGACGGCGTGCTCAATAGCTCGAGGTAACGGTCATGCATGCTCGTCTCCGCATTGAAGCAGCCGATGTCGCGCCGTGACGCTTCCCGCCTGTCAGCGGCTCACGTTGCGGCCGAGAAAGTCGCCTATGAGCGCGGCGATCCGTGGACCGTGCGATTCGAGAGCGAAGTGGCCGGCATCGAGCAGATGCACCTCGGCGTCCGGATTGTCGCGCTTGTACGCCTCCGCTCCGGCAGCGCCGAAGATCTCGTCGTTCCGCCCCCAAACCACCAATGTCGGCGGCCGGTGCTCGCGAAAGTACTGCTGCCACTTCGGATAGAGCTCGACGTTGCGTCGATAGTCGTAGAAGAGGTCGAGCTGTATCTCGTCGATGCCGGGCCGATCCAGCAACCGCTGATCGTGCGTGTACGCGTCGGGGCTCACGAGCGACGGGTCCGGCTCGCCGTGCAGGTACTGCCAGCGCGTCGACTCGGGCTCGAGCGCCTCGCGAAGCGCGTCTCGTTCCGGCGCGCCGCCAGAGCGCCAGTACGCCTTGATCGGCTCCCAGAACGGCGTGAGCCCTTCCTCGTACGCGTTGCCGTTCTGCGCGATGATTGCCGTGACGCGCTCCGGATGCCGGGTCGCAAGCCGGAAACCGACCGGCGCACCGTAGTCCATCACGTAGAGCGCGTAGCGATCGAGGCCGATCTGCTCGGTCAACCCGTCGACGACGTCCACGATGCGATCGAACGTGTAGTCGAACTCCTGACGCGCGGGCACCGCGCTGTAACCGAAGCCCGGGTAATCGGGAGCAACGACGCGGTAGCGATCGGCGAGCTGCGGGATCAGGTTTCGAAACATGTGCGACGAGCTCGGGAATCCGTGCAGCAGCAGGATGGCCGGCGCGTCGAGCGGGCCCGCTTCGCGGTAGAAGATTTCGATGCCGTCGACCTCGGTCGTGCGGTAATGCACGCTTTGCACCGGCTCCTGTGCGATCACGCTGCCTGCCGCAAGTGCGACCGTCAGCACGCCGGCACGCACGATGTTGGTATGGGCGGATCGGTGATGCATTGCCAGCACTCCTTCGGGTTGGCGGGCCCTTGCGGCCCGTTTGCGAGCAGAATGCGCTCCGGCCAGCGCCGTGAGAATCCACGTGCTTGACACATCACCATTGCCGAAATAGCAATAATGCGATGGACCGCCTCGAGGCCATGACCGTCTTCGCCGCCGTCTGCGACGCGGGCGGGTTCGCGCCCGCCGCGCGGCGGCTCGGCGTCTCGCCGTCGGTCGTCACGCGACAGATCGCTGCGCTCGAGCGGCGGCTCGGCGTGCGTCTGCTGCATCGGACGACGCGCGTCGTCCGGCTCACCGACGCCGGTGAGCGCTATCTCGAGAGCGCACGGCGCGTGCTCGCGGAGGTCGAAGAAGCAGAGGAACGCGCGCGCGGCGATCGGGAGCGGCCACGCGGCCGTCTCGTCGTGACGGCTCCGGTGATCTTCGGTCGCATGCACGTCGCGCCGCTGCTGCGCGACTACCTCGCCGAGTACGCCGATGTCTCGGCCGAGCTCATTCTCAACGACCGCAATCTGCACCTGATCGACGAAGGCATCGACGTCGCGATCCGCATCGGCGCGCTCGAGGACTCGTCGCTCGTCGCCAGGCGACTCGGCGAGACGCGGCGCGTCGTGGTTGCCGCGCCCGGCTATCTGGAGCGGCGCGGACGGCCGCAGGAACCCCGGGATTTAAAGCAGCACGACGTCCTCTTCTTCGCGCCGTTCGCCGAACCGCGCGAGTGGACGTTCCATGTCAGGGGACGCGACGGCAAGGCCCGGCCCGAGCGAGTGTCGCTGCAAGCCAGGTTCGTCACGAACAGCGGCGACGCCGCGATCGACTTTGCGTTGGCCGGTCACGGCATCGTGCGCGTCCTGCTGTACCAGGTGCTCGATCACATCGCCCACGGCCGTCTCGAGATCTTGCTCGAGCCGTACGAGCCCCCGACGTCACCGATCCACGCCGTATACACGAGTGCACGGCTGCTTCCGGCCAAGATCCGAACGTTTCTCGATTTCGCGGCCGAGCGCGTGAGCTGGTCGTTCATGGAGGCTCGTTCGCGTCCCTCGACCGCGGCGACGACGCGACCGCGGACCAGACGTCGAACGCGCTCGACGCGGCCGGGCCGCTGATGGCCGGCGAGCGGAAAGGGTCGATCCGGACCACCGCTAATCGGTGGCGGCGACACGCGTCCAGATCAGGTCGACGATTCGTTCCGGGCCGAAGTCAGCGGGCACTGATTTTCGAGCGGTCGCGGCGTCGATGACCGCATTCGCATGCAGGACGGCCAGCGCGCCGGCGACCCGCCCGAAGCGAAGCGAGCGCGCGAGGCCGCCGACCTCCCGCGGCGCCTTCCCCGGGATCTCGCCGTCCAGCGTCGTCAGAATGCGCGGCGACAGATCCCAGCTCTGCGCGATCCGGCGCGCGGCCTCGGCCGCATGCGCGTCGAGCGCTCCGGCGACGAGCGCCGCCGTCAGGCCGTCGCGCTTGCTTCCCTTGAACCGGTCGAGCAGGACCGTGAACACGACGATCGTGCCGAGCCCCATGAGCAGGCCGAGCAGCTGAGCCGCGAAGCGATCCGTTTTCTCGACGAAAGCGGCATGTGCCTCGGCGGCGGCCGAGGCGCGGAACGTGTGGTCCCACGTCACGCTGGGGAAGCGGGAGAAGCGCTCGTCCGTGATGCGAAACACCGGCTGCATGATCGCCGCAGCCACGACCGAGCGAATGCCATCGGTGCCGAGCTGCACGATCGCGCGCTCGATGCTTTCGATGGGGCGCGAGCTCACGCGGTAAAGCGGGCTGTTCGCGAGCCGTAACAGGTTTGCGACCAACGCGGGGTCGCGAACGATGATCGCCGCGAGCTCGCGGAGCGACGTCTCGCTGTCGTTCACCGCGTGGAGCAGCTCCGGCAGCAGCATTGGGCGCCGCGGCGCATAGCGGCTTTCGATCGTGCCCGACTCGATGACGGACGCGAGGGCCTGGACGTGCTCTCGCTGCTCCGCGACGGCGTCCGCGGAGATCTCCTCGCCGAGGGCGAGCGTGTGGAGTTTCGCCCGGACCTCGGCCTCGCTGACGCCTGGGACGTCCTCGGGGACGAGCGACGTAGGCACATCCGGCGCTCGGTCGATCACTTCGAGTCGCCGGTAAAGGGCACGGCCGCGATTGTCGGCGCGCTGCGCGAGCGGAGCCAACACGATGAGGACCGCCGAAAATGTGCAGCCGATCGCGAGGACCAGCATCAGCGCCATTGCCATGGGTCGCAGCCATTCGAAAACCGCGCGGGCACTCCACGTAGAGCCGCCCGATGTGCGAGAGTATGCCCGGACGGCACACTGGATATATGTGAAGGGCATCGCAGCCGGCACAGCTCGTGCCGAGATCGTCGCGCAATATCCCAGCAACGCCGCCGCGGTTTCGAGTCGGGAGCCGACGAGCCTGCCTCTCACGCCGATCGCCGCAAACGGAGTCGTGCTACGATTCCAGCCAGGCCGAAGGGGCGGCCTACGGTCCGCGTAAAGGGTCGAACCCACCCCTGCACGTCGGCCGCCATTAGGTAACCTGACTTCCAGCCCGAGGACGCGGACACCGGGCAGACCGCGTCGATCCTGCGGCCAAGCTCTCCGCTGCGCTGCTCGAAATTGCACGCGAGCACGGCTTCTCGAGCTGGCGCAAGCTGAAGGAAGAATTGGACCGGCGGCACGCGAACGTTGTCTCCCGCTTCTTCGACGCCTGTGCCGAAGGCGACGTGGACACCGTACGGGCGATGCTTGCCGCCGAGCCCGCGCTCGCACGATCGACCAACCCGAAGGGGCAGCACGCCGGGTGGACCGGCTTGCACTACGCCGCTCGCCACGGCCAGCTCGAGGCCGCGCGACTTCTGCTCGCGCATGGCGCAGACGTACTTCCACCCGCTCGGCGGACGCATCGGCGAGAAGCCTGAAGTCGCGCGGCTCTCGATCGAGCGAGGCGCGCACCATCACGTCTATTCCGCAATGAGCTTGGGCGACCTCGACTTGCTGCGAAGCGTCGTGGAGCACGATCCCGATGAGCTCGATCGGGGCATGTCTCGCTTCGCACACCGATGTTGCGCGTCCCGGACGTCAGACGGACTCTCGAATGGTACCGGCGTGCTCCTCGAGCGTCGCAGCCGGACTACGCCCTGCCGAGATCGCGCACCGACGCGCCGCTCATCGGTTCAGGGTTGCCATCGCCGCTTCCGGGTAACGGGTACCGGCCGCGGCGCCCGGCGGCAGGATCTCGTCGAGGCGGCGCAACTCGTCCTCGCTGAGCGTGACGTCGGCGGCACGCACGTTTTCCTCGAGACGCGCAATGCTGCGCGTGCCCGGTATCGGCACGATGTGCTCGTCGCGCGCGAGCACCCAGGCGAGCGCGAGCTGCGCCGCCGTGCAGCCCTTTTGCTTCGCGAGGTCATGCACGGCATCGACGAGCTCGAGGTTGCGCTGGAAATTCTCGCCCTGGAAGCGCGGGTTCTGGCGGCGCCAGTCGTCCGGTGCGAGGTCGTCGATGCTGCGGATCGCGCCCGTGAGGAAGCCGCGGCCGAGAGGGCTGTAGGCGACGAAGCCGATACCGAGCTCGGCGCAGAGCGGCAACACTTCGTCCTCGTGATCGCGGCTCCATAGCGAATACTCCGACTGGAGCGCGGCGATCGGATGGACGGCGTGCGCACGCCGGATGGTGTCCGGCCCCGCTTCGGACAGCCCGAGGTAGCGCACCTTGCCTTCACGCACGAGCTCGGCCATCGCACCGACCGTGTCCTCGATCGGAGTTTGCGGATCGACGCGATGCTGATAGTAGAGGTCGATCACGTCGACGCCGAGGCGCTTCAAGCTGGCGTCGCAGGCCTGCTTCACGTACTCGGGCCTGCCGTTGATTTCGAGAAAGGTTCCGTCCGGCGCACGCACGTTGCCGAATTTCGTCGCGAGGACGACGGCGTCTCGCCGGTCGCGGATCGCGCGGCCCACCAGCTCCTCGTTGCGGCCAACGCCGTACATGTCGGCCGTGTCGAGCAGCGTGATGCCGAGATCGAGCGCGCGGTGGATGACGTCGATCGATTGCCGGTCGTTCGCCGGACCGTAGAAATCGCTCATGCCCATGCAGCCCAGGCCGATGCACGAGACGGCGAGCCCGTTCGTGCCGAGGTTGCGTGTATCCATAGGTGATCCTCCTGATCCGAGTGGTTCGCTGCGGTTGGCGCAGGTAAGGGGCGAAGTCTAGACTTCCGTCAAACGGCGATAAGTAGGCGGCTATCCCGGTATCGCCGGTTCCCGGTTAAAGCAAGGAGGCGCCATGCTGAGCGAAGATCGCCGCCGTGAGATTGCGACGTTCCTGCGGCTGCGCCGTGAACGACTGCAGCCCGAGCAAGTGAATCTGCCGCGCGGCAATCGCCGCCGCACACCCGGGTTGCGTCGCGAGGAGGTGGCCGCGCTGGCCGGCGTCAGCACGGAGTGGTACACGTGGCTGGAGCAGGCGCGAGACGTGCAGCCTTCCGCGGAAACGCTGAGGCGGATCGCCGCGGCGCTGCGGCTCGAAGCAGGTGAGCTGCAGCACCTTCTCACGCTCGCCGGGCTGAACGGCGAGACCGGCGCGACCCTGCACGCACGCGCAAGCAGCGTGACCTCACGCGTGCAGCGTCTGCTCGACCAATTCGGCCAATGCCCCGCCTGGGTCCACGGCGAGCGGTGGGATTTCCTCGCGTGGAATCGCGCCGCTACGGTCATCCACGACGACATCGACGCTGCGCAGGGATTCGAGCGCAACGCCGTCTATCGGCTCTTCATGCATGCACGCATGCGCGACATGCTGGTCGATTGGGAGCGGCATGCGCGCGACATCGTCGCAAAGCTGCGGGTCGCGCATGCGCGTTACGTCGACGACCCGTGGTTCAACGAGCTCGTGTCCGTGTTGCGCGCGAAGAGCGACGAGTTTGCCCGCTGGTGGAACGAGCACAACGTGCAGCTACCGCAGGGCGGCGTGAAGCGCTATCGGCACCCGGAGGCCGGGCCGCTCAGCTTCGAGTTCAGTCATCTCACGATCGGCGGCGAACCCTTCGATGCCGCGTACCTCGTCGTCTACGTGCCGGCCGACAACGTGACGCGGAGAAGCATGACGGAGCTCCTCGCGAGGGATGAAAGCATGACGGCCCGACCTCGAATCGCGGCAGCGTCCGCAGCGAACTCGGCGTAAGTCCGCTCATCCCCGCCGGGGCAAACTGGCGCCGCCCGCATGGTCGATGACGTAAAGCCAGCGGCCATCCGCCTGCCGACGGGGTCTCTTCCGCGCCGGGCTGCGGCGCTACAGCTCGGGCAACCGAATGCTCGAGATGCGCTGAGCATCCTCGAACGCGGCCAGTACGTCGACTCGGCGTTGACACGTTCGTCCGGCTTTTCGGACGATGTCGACGCTCACGTCGGCAATCGCCGCGAGACGAGAGTGAGTGTCAACGGCATGTCTATGGAAACTGCGCCCAAGCCGCCGTACTACGCGGTCATCTTCACGTCGCAACGAACCGAGGACAATGAGGGCTACGAGCAGATGGCCGAGCGAATGGTCGAGCTGGCCGCCCGGCAGCCGGGCTTCCTCGGGATCGACAGCGTACGCGACGCCGACGGACGCGGCATCACGGTCAGCTACTGGACGAGCGAGGAAGCCATCGCGGCATGGAAGGCGCACTTGGAGCACCGGGCCGCGCAGCAGGAAGGCATGCGCAGGTGGTACTCGCACTACAGCGTTCGTGTTGCGAGGGTGGAGAGAGCTTACGAGCGGGCCATGCCGTGACACGGGCGCTGTAGGCGCCGCCGCCGGTCTCAAAGATTTGGCTCGCCGGTCGTAATCGAGCGACGAAGCGGTAGCCGTGACCGTGGAGGCACACCCTCGTTCGACGGGCCTTCAGCGGCCGCGCCGTCGACCCGGCGCGTTCAGATCCACCGCCGCACGCGTGCACGATACGCGTCGTACTCCTCACCGAACGTGTGCTGCATGCTGCGCTCCTCGAACGGGATGATCACGAAGTTCTGAAGCAGGAACAGCACGACGGGCACGAGCCACATGAGCCACGTCCCGGCGATCAGCGCGGCGCCGACGCCCATGACGAGCGAGCCGAGATACATCGGGTTACGCGACCAGCGGAACGGGCCGCTCGTGACGAACGTCGGGTGCACGGTCGACGAAGGCCGGATCTCGGCGCGGTGCCGCCGGAACGTCAGGACCGCCCATGCGGACCACAGGAAGCCGGCGACGAGCACCACGACGCCGACGGGCCGCTGCTGCGCCACGGCGGGAAGCTCGAGTGCTTCGCCGATCAAGAGCGCAGCGACGATCAGGCCGACCAGCCACACCGGCGTTGGGATGCGGACGATGACGGACGGCTTGCCGGAATCGGTCATGAGTCTCGCTTCGTTCCCACAAGCATAGCGCTCAGGCACCGCCCCTTTCACCTACGGGCAGTGCGGACGGGCCTTCCGTGGCCCGCCGCGCGGGCGGGGCCTCAATCGCGATTTGCGGTCGTCCGCCTGTGCCGAAAAGACACGATGATCCCGCTGTAGTTCACGAGCCGCCGGCCGCTGCCGGACGCGGCTCGATGCGGAGCAGCGCGCCGCGTTGCTCCGCAGTCAGGATGTACAGCAAGCCGTCCGGTCCTTCCCGAACGTCGCGGATCCGCTGTCCGAGCTCGAGCAAGAGCGGCTCGCGGCCGATCTCCTCCCACCGCTCGTTGAACCGGATTCGCTGCACGTGGCCGGTCCTCGGCGTTTCACCGTAGCGCAATCCGCCGACGAGGACGTTGCGCTCCCAGTTGCGAAAGACCTTGCCGGAGTAGAACGTCATGCCCGTCGTTGCGATCGACGGCACCCAGAACAGCAACGGCTGCTTCGTGCCCTCGAGCGTCGGGTTCGGCGACACGACCGGACCGTAATACGTCCGTCCGTAGCTGACGTACGGCCAGCCGTAGTTCGCGCCGGCTTCGAGCACGTTGATCTCGTCGCCGCCGTTCGGTCCTTGCTCCGTGATCCAGAGCTCGTTGGTCCACGGGTTCAGCACCATCGAGTGGCCGTTCCGGTGCCCCAACGTGTAGATGCCGGGCAGCCAACCTTCCTTGCCGACGAACGGATTGTCGTCCGGGATTCGACCGTCGTCGTGCAGTCGCACGACCTTGCCCGCGTAATCGTCCGGCCGTTGAGATCGAAGCGTGCCTTCGCCGGTGCCCGGCGCGCTGACCGACATGTAGAGCATGCCGTCGGCGCCGAAACCGATGCGTGACGCCTGCGTGTCGGTGGCGCCGGACTCGAAGATGACCGTGACATCGGCCAGCTCGGTGCCGGTCCACGTGCCGCGCGCGAGAACCGTCTCCCCCTGGTTGCCCGGTGCGGGCCGGTGATAGGCGAGATAGACGAACCGATTGCGCTCGAAATCGGGGTGCAGCGCGATGTCCATGAGCCCCATCAAGCCGCCGGTCCGCACCTGCGGAACGCCGGCAACGGGTTCGGGCACGAGGATCCCGTCGCGGATCAACCGGACTCGGCCGGCCCGCTCGGTGACGAGCATGTCGCCGTCCGGAAGGAATGCCATCGACCAGGGCTGTTGCAATCGCGCGATGACCGAGACCTGAAGCTCACGATGCTCGGCATCCGCCGTTTCGATGAGGAACGGCCCATCACCCAGGTCGGGCGCGGACCAGAACAGCCCCGGCGCGCGATCGGATCCGGCCGCGGGCAACGCTTCCGGGTCGAGCGGCGGAAACTCCTGTGCATGGAGCACGCAAGAGACGGCGCCTGCAGAGAGCACGCCCGCGATTTGCAACCAGCCGATCGATGCACGCCTTACGCTCATGTCGCGTCCTTGTTGTTTTCGAGTGGTTTTAGCGGCGCGATCGACTGTACCCGATAGGCCGACCCCGTGCTACATGCGGTCGGCCGCGTCGGCGGGACGGCCTTGTCGGCAGTTCCCGTTTTGCCGCCAGCGGCGCGGCGATGATAATGTCTCGAACGTCCCGAGCTGGCGTTTCCAAGAAGAAACCGCACCCGGTGGAGAACAACCATGATCGAACGACATCGGACCACGAACATCCTCGCCGGCCTATCGCTCGGCCTGCTGCTGGCCGGCGCGGCGCCGGCCGACGAGAGGCAGACCTCGGGCGTCGTCGCGGGAATGTCGTTGGAGCGACTCGAGCGCCTCGACGAGCATTTCCACCGCTACGTCGACGACGGCCTGATCTCCGGCGTCGTCACGTACATCGTCCGCCACGGTGAGGTCGTGCACGAGGACGCTTACGGTCTCGCCGACATCGCAGCGAACCGTCCGATGTCGCAGGACACCTATTTCTATGTCTACTCGATGACCAAGCCCGTCACGAGCGTGGCGCTGCTGATCCTCTACGAGGAGGGCAAATTTCAGCTCGACGATCCGCTCGGCAAGTACCTGCCCGAGATGGCCGACCTCAAGCTCTACGCCGGCGATGACGCGAACGGCAACATGATCCTGAAAGATCCCGCGCGCCAGCCGACCATCCAGGACGTGTTCCGTCATACGGCCGGATTCCTCTACGGCCCTGCCGGGAACCGCGGCATCGACCGGGCGTACGCGGAAGCAGGGCTGTTGGAGGGCACGTTGGCCGAGCTCACGCGCAAGCTCGGCAAGCTCCCGCTCGCTTACGAGCCCGGCACGCAGTGGATTTATTCGGTCTCGCACGACGTGCAGGCGCGCCTCGTCGAAGTCCTGTCGGGCATGCCGTTCGACGAATTCGTGCGGCAGCGCATCCTCGAGCCGCTCGGCATGAAGAACACCGTGTTCGGCCGGCCGGAGGCGCTCAAGGACCGGTTCGCCGTCATCTACGGCCGGAACCAAGGAGGACAGCTCCAGCCGACCGGCGCACTCGATCAGCCGGGTGCCGCGACGCGCGTGCTCGGCGGCTTCAGCCTGTCGTCGACGGCGGCGGATTACGCGCGCTTCGCGCAGATGCTCGTCAATTCCGGCGAGCTCGACGGCGTGCGCATCCTGTCGCGCAAGACCGTCGACCTGATGGCCTCGAATCACCTTCCGCCCGGCGTTACCCGGGGCGCGGCGGGCGGCGGCACCGCCGGCGGCGAGGGCTACGGCCTCGGGGTCCGCGTCGTGACCGATCCGGCCGCAGCCGGCAACCTGACGTCGGCCGGCACCTTCGGCTGGTCGGGCGCCGCCGGCACGCATTTCTTCGTCGATCGCGAGGAAGACCTCGTGGCCGTGTTCATGATCCAGAGCATGGGCGGTGGCGGCGGCGCGCGCATGAGCGACGAGTTCGAGACGCTCGTCTATCAAGCCATCGTCGACTGATCGCGTCCGCCGGCGAGGCCGCAGCGCGGGCCTGTAACGTCGGCTGCAAGGGATGCGCGCGCCGTCTTTCAGCACGAGGCGCGCATCGCCCGTGTCGAGCGGCTCGATCTGCACGAGGAAGTCCAGGGGCGGAATGGCTTGGGGTCCGACGCATCGGCTGCTGATCGCGCCGGTGAACCACTGGCCGGCCGTCGTGCGCCTGATGCCGCGATCCGAGCTCGAGCAGGCGCGGCGAGCGTTTCCGGTGCGTGAGACGACCGAGCAGGACGGTGCTCCGTATTCGATGTCTCGCGAGTTCTTCCTTTCGCCGTCGGGAGCGCCGTGCGTCAAGCCGCCCTGGGGCGAGCTCGTCGCCGTCGAGGCCGCCACGGGCGAGGTGGCGTGGCGTGTGCCGCTCGGAGACTTGAGCGATCGGTGGCCGGCGTCGCCGGGCCACCCCACGGGCGCACCGAACTTGGGCGGCCCTGCGACGACGGACACGGGCGTCGTGTTCATCGGCGCGACGATGGATGGCGACTTCCGCACGTTCGCGACTCCGCGACGGCCGGGAGCTGTGGAAGGCACGCCTGCCCGCGAGCGCGCGCGCCACACCGTTGATCTTCACGACGGAGGACGACGCGGTCGGCGGCGCCCGGCAGATGGTCGCCATTGCCGCGGGCGGGCACGACGTGCCCGGCGAGCCGATGGAAACGAAGCTGGTCGTCTTCTCGCTCCGTCCGGAGACGAGATGAGCGGTCACGGCCTTTTCATGTGAGACGGAGCCCGCCGCCGGGCCGTAAGGCGCTTCAACGCAGCCGCGGCCTCTCTGCGTGCTATCGAGCGCGCGAAAAAGCGAGTCTGTAACGCAACGACCGAGCGCGTTGACCCTCGAGCACGAGCGCGAGAGCCCGAGGGCGGAGCGTGCCCTCTCCGCTACCAGGGACGTTCGCTGGCCGCGACGTTCTCGACGGCGCAGCGCGCGGCGGCAGGCGAGGCAGCGCCCGCTTCCCGCAGCGCTTCGAGCTCCTCGCGCGCGCTCGCGACGTCCGCTTGGAACTCGGCGTTGCCGGCAAGCGCCGCAAACACCGCGGAAGACGCAAGGCGCCCCGCATCGACATCGGACACGTAGTGCACGCCGCAGACGACACGGCTCTCGCCGTATGCGCGCCCGCGCGCGAGGATGGCCGCGGCACGTTCGGGTTCGACTTCGGCGAGCACGAGCGCGTAGAGCCATCCGACCGCCGAGTGACCCGACGGGTAGGAGCCGCTCGCGGCGAATGCCTCGGAGGGTACGACGCAGGTCGGACCGCTTTCCACGAGGAAGGGGCGCTGCCGCTGGTAGTGATCCTTCGCGCCGCCGATGATGGGCGACACGTCGGCGACGGCCCGGCCGAGCAGCCGCGACAAACGTGGCGTCGCAGCCTGGCTCAGGTCGATTCCGAGCGCGCAGCCGAAGTCGGCAAGCAGCGCCGGTCCCCCCTCCGCATCTTTGGTAGCGAGCTCCCAGCGGGAACTGCCCTCGAGCGCTCGCGTGGCGCGGTACACGGCGAGATCGGCGACGCCGAGCGGCGAGTCCGCCTGCGGGGGCGGAGGCATGAACACGTGATAGTCGGGGATCCCGTCGGGCCCGAGGTAGCCGGTCAGGCGAGCGGGCGCGGCCCTCGTCGATGTCGCGGCGGAGGCTTCGCTTGCCGTTTGGGCAGCCACCTGGCCGGCGGACGCAGCAACACTTAGGCACAGGACGGCGATCCAGCGTCGATTCATGCTCGTCTCCCCGAAGCCGCGCAGCGGCACGCAGGGATTGTGGGGCGGGCGCAACCCGAGGGCAAGACGCCGTCCGCCCGCTGCGAGACCGGGCCGGCTCCGAGAATGTCGATACGGCACATCGGTATCGTCGATACCATGCGGCCCATATGTACTTCCGCCGCCGTCCGAGGCAACACTAGCGCGAACGCCCAATGTCCTTCGGGCAGGACGATGCGTCGAGCCAGAGGTCGCGCCGATTGTCGACGGCGCGAGCGCGCGGCGCCCTGCGAACCGGGCACAAGCGATCGATGAGACAAGTGGCGCAGTGAAACGTCTTTGGGCGACGGCGATGGCGGGGGGCGCGGCGGCGACGCTGCTGCTTGCGACTGGAATGACGCTGACCATCGGCGGCCTCGATGCGATCGCCGCGGCCCAGCTCTCGCAACTGCGAGCGGAGGAGCAGGAAATCACGCTCGTGGAGCGTCTTCGCTGGAGCGGCGAGGTCCTGGTCTCTGCGGGACGTGGGTACCTGCTCACCGGAGACCCCGCCCTGCTCGCAAGGCTCGAGAATGCTGCCCTGAAGTTCGATCGGGAAGGCGCGCGGCTGACGGCAACCGCCGACGATCCTTTCGCAACGGAAGTCGAAGAGGCCGCTCGCCGCTTCATCACCGAGCAGAAGGAGCTGGTCACGGCGCGCAGCCAGCGCCAGGATGGCCTCGTTCTGGTCCGCCGATTCGAGCAGGACTTGTTGCCGCTGCAGCAGGCTCTCGAGCAGTCGCTCGATCGGCTGGTGGAGCACAAGGAGGGGGCGCTCGAGGAGATCTATGCCGCGGCAGCGAAGGAACGGGCCCGGCTCACGGCGCGGCTATACGCTCTCCTCGCACTGCTCGCCGTCGTCGGCATCGTCGTCACGTGGTTCTTCGCGCGTCGGATTGCCCTCGCCTACCAGGCAGAAAAGGACGCGCGTGACGTGGCGCGGAGAGCCGCGAGCTCACGCGACGAGCTGATGGGAATGGTCGCGCACGACCTGCGTAACCCGCTCGGCGCGATCGCTTTGAAAGCCGCATACCTTCGCGAGCAGCTGGACACCCCCGACGCGGTGCGCAGAGAGGCGGCCTCGATCGAGAACATGACGCTGCGCATGTCGTCGCTGCTCGACAGCATGCTCGACCTGACGACGATCGAAGCCGGACGGTTCTCGGTCGCGCAGGAGCCATGCGGGGCCGACGAGTTGCTCGCCGACGCGGCCGATATGTTCGGCGACGCCGCGCACGCGCGGGACGTGCGTTTCCTCACGCCGTTGGTCGCATCCGGAATCCATGTACATGCGGACCGCGAGCGCGTCTTGCAGGTCCTGGCGAACCTGCTCGGGAACGCGTTGAAGTACACACCGCGGGGCGGCGAAATCGCGTTGTCGGTGACGCGGTCCGGAGACATCGCGCTGTTCGCGGTATCGGATACGGGACCTGGAATTCCCGTCGAGCACTTGCCGCATCTGTTCGATCGATTCTTCAAGCATAACGCGGCCGGGAAGAAGGGGACCGGGCTCGGCCTTTTCATTGCAAGAGGAATCGTCGAGGCTCACGGCGGCAGGATATGGGCGGCGAACAACCCCGACCGCGGTGCAACCTTCTACTTCACGCTGCCTCTCGCCGATGCAGCGGATGCACCTACCTGGCGGGGTACCCCGCGAATCCTGCATCAGGCATCGGGACGGGACGTACCACAGCAGAGAGTCTCGGATGGCTCGTCAGCATTTTCGTCGACGACCAGGACAAGGCTCTGAGGTTCGATACGGATGTGATCGGCTTCGTGAAGAAGCACGACGTGCCTGCGGGCGGCGCCCGCTGGTTCACAGTCGTCTGATCCAGGTTACCAACCGACCTCGCGGGCCTAGGCGCCCGATCAGGACTCGCTCATTCATACCGGAGCGCTTCCACCGGGGTCGTAAGCGATGCCCGTCTGATGGGAGCGTAGCTCGCGCACAGTGCGACGAGCGCCAGAACGCCGACCGCGACGGTAGCCGAGAGCGGGTCGAAACCGGGTGTTGCATAGAGCAGGCTGCTGGCTGCCCGTCCCGCGATGCCCGACGCGATGAGCCCGACGGCGCTCCCGATCAGGACGATCAGCCCCACTTCCTTCAGCACCATCAGGCGCAGCCGACGCGCTGTGGCTCCCAGAGCGAGCCTCAAGCCGAGCTCTCTGGTGCGCTGAGCGAGATTGTAGAGAAGCATTGCATAGAGCCCGATGCCCGCAACTCCAGTAGCGAGGATGGAAAAGGAAACGGAGAGAAGGGCCATTGCTCTGTCGACGAACACGTTGTCCTCTGCAACGGCCTTCATCGTCGTCAGGCCGATTATCGGAAGGTCGGGAGCGAGGGCCTCGAGCTGCTCCCGAACCTGATTCGCGATGGCGTCGGGAATCGTGGAGGCACGAACGTAGAAAGACATGCTCTCCAGCGCGTCGCCTTGGTCGATCGGACGGAAATACTGCGGCGGCGGTGGTCCTTTGACGTCGCCGTAACTCGAATCGGCAACTACGCCCACGATTTCGATGTCCAGGTTCGTCGTGTCGCCTATGCCGAAACGAGCGCCGATCGCCCGCCCCTCCAATCCGAACTTGCGAACGAAGCTCTCGTTCACGACCGCGACCTTGGTCGCGATCCTCGTGTCCGCGCCGGTGAATACTCGACCTTGGAGCAGCGGAATGGAGAGCGCCCTAAAGAAGTCGGAGTTCACCCAACTGGTCGCAGCGTTGGTGTTCACGCCCGGCCCATCCGCAAAGCCCTCGACGGACAAGCTATTCCACGAGGCATCGTTGGCCAGGAGCCGGACGCTCGAGGTTCCGACGGCGTCTACCTGTGGAATCCGGGAGAGACGCTCTTCGATATCGGCGTAGATTGACCTGGTACACTCCTCGCCATAGCCGTTCAGCCGAGGGGCAACGGTGAACGTGACGATCGAGTCCACGCTCATTCCGAGGTCGACGCGGGAAACGTTGCGAAAGCTCTGCAGGAACAGCCCGGCGAGAACGAGCAGCGTCAGCGAGAACGCAATTTGAGCCGTGCTCAATGCGCGCCGAAGGCGGGCGAGCCGAATGGTCTCCGTTGCCCTCGATTGGCTCTTGAGCGTTGCCGCGAGGTTGCTGCGCGAAGCGTAGACCGCCGGTATGGCGGCGAAGAGTGCCAGCGTGGCTGTCGTCGCGATGGCCGAGAACGCAATCTGCGCCGAATCGAACTCTATGGCGAGCTCGCCGGAGAGGTCCGAGGGAAGCACCGCGAGGAGGAACTCGAGCGCCGCCCACGCTACCGGCAAGCTGAGCATCATGCCGGCCGCGGACAGCAGCGCCGCCTCCGCTAATGTGCTCGACACGAGACGCCAGCGCGTGGCACCCAGGGAAGCCCTGACGGCGAGCTCGGTGCCTTGGGACGAAGCGCGAGCGAGGAGAAGGCCGCCCGCATTCACGCAAACGATCGCCAGGACTGTGCCGGCCAGAGCCAGCAGGATCGTCAACGGTCGTTCCAGGAAGCTTCGCACGGTGCTCTGACCATACGCCCCGACTTCCAGCTCTACACGACGCTCGCGAAACTGCTGGAGGATCTCCGGCGGCATGAAGCCGTTGAGCGGCACTTCTATCTCGTTGAGGATGGCCGAGTACAGGCGGTTGATCTCCAGTAACGCAGACTCGAGCCGTGCTTCCGGCGTCAGCCGGCCGATGAGATAGAGCCAATAGGCTCGACGCTCTTCCGCGGGAGGGACTGCCCCACGCTGCAGCAGCCATCGTAGCGTCACGGGAACGAAGACCTGGGGTCGAATGCCGAGCGTAGTGCCGGTGAAGCCTTTGGGCGCAACCCCGATGACGGACAGAGGCTCACCGTTGACGACGATGGTTCTATCGAGGACGCCGGGATCGCCGCCGAACTGGCTTTGCCAGTAGTCATGGCTCAAAACCGCAACGCGCGCTTCTCCGAGTGCGGGCTCATCTCGAGGCGTGATGAGCCGGCCGAGCGCGGGGCGCAATCCAAGAACTTGGAAATAGTTCCCCGATACGAGCAGCCCTTGCGTGGCCAGCGTCCGTTGACCGCTGGAAACGTTGGCGGCGAAAGAGCGATGCGCTGCGATACCGGAGAATGATCCGCGCAGCGCCTGAAGGTCACGAAACATCGGATAGCTGAACACGTACGAGCTATCACCTGCCTCGTCGTCGCTGACCGACCCCCACTTCGGGCCGGGAGCTCGAAGGTTGACGAGCCGTTCCGGCTCGGGCACCGGCAACTCCTCCAAAAGCACCTTGTGAAAGAACGAGAAGATCGCCGTCGTGATGCCGATGCTGACTGCGAGGAGCGCAGTGATCAGAACGGGAATCGCCGGCCTCCTCACGAGCCGGCGAGCCACGAAGCGGAGAGCACTCATCTCCAACCTCCGTCTGGTCAGCGGCGACAGATTCGAGCGCTGATACTAGCAGACGAGCATCTTGCTGAGCCGAAGGGCATGAGCGCTCCTGATCGCCCGATCAGCCCAAGGGAGGCCGTCGAGCGCAGGTCTACACCTGGAGCTCCATGTGTAGAATCGGGAAGGGTTCGCCGAGACTGTCGAGCGCGGATCGGGATTTCACTTTGAAGCCCATTCTCAGATAGAAGCCGAGCGCTTGCGGATTCTGCTCGTTGACATCGACCTTTCTCACCCCGAGGTGCTCGACGCAATGCGTGACCAGTGCTTTCCCGATCCCTTGGCCGCGAGCTTCGGGCCGGACAAACAGCATTTCCAGCTTGTCCTCCGCGAGACAGCGCCGTGTCGAGGAGCCCTGGACGCGTTGCTCGATCGCGCTCGGCTTTTTTGGCGGAGTGTCCGCTCGCTCTCCGAGACGCGGACGCGCGCATGTGAGACGAGGGTCACAATTCGGCGTCTCGACGTAGACGATGAATTCTATATATGTAGACTTTTCTCCATGCAGAAGCGCAAGTGCTCGAAGCAAACAGTCGCTCTCCTCTCCGCGTTGCTCACGCAGCCGGGAAAGTGGCGCCACGGGTACGAGTTGTCGAAGGAGACCGGGCTCAAGTCGGGGACCTTGTACCCGATACTGATGCGCCTGTGCGACCGCGGACTGCTCGAGTCGAGTTGGCAGGAATCACCTGATCCGGGACGACCGCCGCGACATCTCTACCGCCTCACAAGGACGGGCGTTGCGCTCGCGCGCGAGCTCGCTCGGAGCTCGGAGCTCTGCGCCACGAGAAGCGACATGCAGGAAGCGGGCGCATGATCCGACACGAGACGTTTGCGCGAAAGGCTGCGATCTGGCTCGCGCACCAATCGCGGAGGGCGCTCCCTGCACACCGCGCCGAATGGGCGGATGCGATGCGGAACGAGCTTCAGTACATCTCGAGCGACTTCGCCGCCCTGCAATGGGCCCTTGGGGTTCTCTTCGCCTGCTGTTTGGAACGGATACGCGTCATGAATGCCGAAAGTTTTCGTCTGCCTCGGTGGCTGCTCAGCCTGGAAATGCTGCTCTGCTTCGTCCCGTTGACGTTCTTCGCCGCAGTGCTCGTCGTCGTGCTCGTGAGGGGCCTGATGCCGCCGGGGTTCGCATTCCTCAACTTGTCGGCAGCGGCGGTCGGTCCGGTCGGATTGGCCGTGGCATTTCGCATGATCGTGCTCGGGCGAATCGCGCTCGGCAAGGGAACGATCTTCGCCCTTGGTCTGCTCGCGGCATGGACCGTCGTCGCGTTTTCCTCGCTGCCCATCGGAGGCAACGGCCCGATCGGAGAGTGGTGGCGAGAATACATTCTCATCGCTCTCTTGCCGGCGGCCGGCGCCGCTCATCTGATGATCATCGGCGCACGCACGCCGAACCGCGAGGCTTTGGGCGCTGCAAACTGATCGTGTCGCTCGGCGATCGTCCGGTTCCTGCGGCATAATCGGGCTGCGCGATGATCCGGATCCCAGAAAGGAGGCGGCCATGAACAGAAGGGGCTTCTTGGGCATCTCGCTTGCTGGCCTATCGTCGGTTGCCTCGCTGTTCGCCGCCATTCCGTTCGTTCGAAGCTTATTGCCGAGCGCGAAGGCGCAGGCCCGCGGTGAACCGATCGAGGTGGACCTCGCCAGGCTGCGCCCAGGTGAAGTCCGAGCGTATTCCTATCGCGGACGCACGATGCTCGTGATGCGCCGCACGGAGCGCATGCTCCAGCAATTGGCGGCCGCAGAGATGCATCTGCTCGATCGCGAGACGGTCGATCCGCCCTACGTTCAGGCGCCGTACCGGTCCTCCAACCCCGAGTACCTCATCGTAGAAGGCGTGTGCACGCACCTCGGTTGCGTCCCGCAGCACAAAGATCCGGAGGACGGACGCGCGGCAATGGGTGCGTGGTGGCCGGGCGGGTTCATCTGTCCCTGCCACCGCTCCGGCTTCGACTACGCGGGCCGAGTCGTGCAGGGCCCTGCGCCGACGAATCTCGCGATCCCTCCGCATCGCTACGTTTCGAATACGAAGGTCGTCATCGGCGAAGCGCCACCCGTAACCTGAACGCCAGCGTTGCGCCCAGGCTGTCGAGCCGCGCCGCGCTCAAAGCGTGTTTCCCAGAAAAGTGAGGATCGCCGAGTGCAGGACGGGCTGAAACGCTTCGCGATCGAAGCCTTCCGGATCCTGTGAGGGCGGAAAGTCAGGCCTCCGCATAGCCGGGGGAAACGGGCTTTGAAAGGCGAAGTGGCCGGCATCGGGGATCACTCGGTGGTCGACCCGTGTCGGGTCCGCCACGCCGGTCTCGACGAGCTCCGTGAAAAGATGGGCTCGCAGCTCGTCGCGACCTGCCGTGAGGAGAAGGATAGGAACGTCGACCCCGGAAAGGGCTCCGGGAAAATGAAACCATCCGCAGGCCGGTGCGAGCAGGACGAGCGCGCGGACCCGGCCATCCGGTTCCACACGAACCGGCCGCCCCGGTCCCTCCTGCTCGTACGGCCCGGTGACCGGCCGACCGCCGGCGAGCGCGAGCGCGGTGTAGCCGCCCATCGAATGACCAAGGACTCCGGCGCCGTCGCGTAGGATCGGTCCGAGCGCCTCGTCCGCGAATGCCGCATCGATGACGCGCCGCAGATGGGCGGACGGTTCTCGAGATTCGCCGCCGTTCCTTCGAGGCTGTTGTCGTCCCGGCAGTTCCCAGGATGCTCCGGCAGCGCCACGACGAGCCCGTCGCGCACGAGGGACGTCGCGAGACCGCGATAGGTCAGCGACGAGCCGCCCCCGCCGTGCGAGACGACGATCAGAGAAGTGCGTCCGCTCTCGATCGGAGCATTCATCGACACGCTAATTTCGTACGGACCGAAGTGCTCGATCCGCTCCCGGGCGAACGTCGGATACAGAATCCGTAGCGGAATGCGAGCGCCCTGGATCGGGTCGTGCACGTCGACGCACCGACAGCCCACGTTGAAGCTCACTTGACGCCCTCCCCTGGCAACGTTCGGGATCGCACCGTGCAATACTGCGCCACTCGAGCCGCGATCGCCTGACCGATCTTGCCGTGCCGGACCGCAATTTCTGTCAGGCAGCCCCGAAGGGTTCGCACGCGCATTTCGCCGACAGTTCGGCCAATCACCGACGGAGTTCAGGAACGACCCGGAGTGGACCGCCTGGCACGCGACCTGCGAGCCGCTGCGTAAGCTTGCAGCGCCCCTCACGGAGGCGACCTATCGCGCGGACCAGGTCGAGACCATCGACTTCCCGATGACACGAGTGGCCGCGCTCGAGTACCGCGGCGATCCGAGACTGATCGGCAACGCCCTTCGATCCTTCATCGCCTGGCGCAAAGCGAACCGCCTGCCGCCGACGACGAGCGCGACGTTCAACATCGTGCACCACCACCCGGCCGAGTTCGACGGACACTGCCACTACGATCTCTGCGCGCAGACTGATCGCGAAATTCCGGACAACCCGCTCGGCGTCGTCGCGAAGATCATTCCCGCGGGCCGTTGCGCGGTGCTGCGCCACGTCGGCCGCGACGAGCGCCTCGAGGACGCGGTGCGTTTCCTCTACACGGACGGGCTTGCGAATAGCGGTGAGGAGCTACGGGACTTCCCTCTGGGAAGTGGACCCCATTCGTTGGACAGTGCGGCAGCAGACGTAAGGTGGAATCTGCGAGCCAACGTTATGCTGCCAAAGACAGAGACCGAATCCCAGCATAGAACTCGCTCGGCGTGAGATCGTCAAGCGCGGAATGCGGTCTTCGGTCGTTGTAATACTCCATCCAGTCGCCGATCTGCTTTCTTGCCTCCTTGAAGTTCCGAAACGCATTCAGGTAAACGCATTCGTACTTGAGCGAGCGCCACAGCCGCTCGACGAACACGTTGTCCATCCATTGCCCCTTGCCATCCATCGAGATCTGGATGCCGTTCGACTTCAGTACGCCGGTCCACTCGCTGCTGGTGAACTGGCTGCCTTGATCGGTGTTGAAGATTTCAGGGCATCCGTAGCGCTCGAGCGCCTCTTCTAGTGCCTCGATGCAGAACGCCGTATCCTGCGTGGTCGAGAGACGCCAGGAGAGCACTTTGCGCGAGTGCCAGTCCATGATTGCGATCAGGTACAAGAAGCCCTGCGCCATCGGGAGATACGTGATATCAGCGCACCACGCTTGATTCGGCCGCTCCACCGCAATGTCCCGCAGCAGATACGGATAGACCTTGTGCAGCGGCGCCGGTCGCGACGTGCCAGGCTGCGGCGCCAAGGCGCGCAGGCCCATCAGGCGCATGAGCCTGCGAACGCGCTTGCGCCCCACGTCATAGCCGAGCCGCCGCAGATGCCTCGCCATCTGCCTCGAGCCGTACCAGGGCGTGATGAGGTACTGCTCATCGATCTCACGCATCAGGCGCAGGTTTAGATCGCTCTCCCCACAGGGGCGGTAGTACCAGCTCGACCGACTGATGCCCACGAGCTCGCACTGTCGCACGATGCTGAGCCGGGCGTGTTCCGGCTCGATCATCGCTCGCCTTCGATCCACGCTCATCGATCGAAGGCTTTGGCTAAAAAATCCCGCTCGATGACGAGCTCGCCGACCTTCGCCTGGAGCCGCTTGATCTCCTCCTCGTGATTGCGCTGCCCCTGGCCCTTGCCGCTGCTGAACGTCTCCTTCATCCCGTCCAGCGCCTCACGCTTCCACTTGGCGATCATGTTCGGGTGTACCTTGTATCGAGCGGCGAGTTCAGCCACCGTCCCGTCGCCGCGGATCGCCGCCAGCGCTACCTTTGCCTTAAACTCCGGGGAAAAGTTTCTTCTTTTAGCCATTGTTCGTAAGGGTTCCTGATCAAGGCAGATCCCACCTTACAACACTGTCCGAAAATCGGGGGCCACTTCTCTGTTCTTGCAACGTATTCGCTTCTTCCCGGAGGTCCCGGAGCACGAGGCCGTCACGGATGTGTTCCTGCCGCTCGCAGGCGCCTAGGCATCAGGAACTACGCAGCGTCGATCAGCTCGATGGCCTTCTCGAGAATAGGGTCCCGCCCCGCGCAGTATCTGCGGCACGGCTCGACTTCGACGTCGGGTGCAATTCCGACGCCCTCGACCCGCCCGACCCCCGGTACTTCTCCGTTGCCCGCGATCGCCAGCAGCAGCAAGTACTTGTCGTCGAAGAATCGAAAAGGCGACGCACCCAGAAAGTACCCTGCCGTCTTCGATCCCACCAGCGTCCCGAGCCGATCCCGCTTGACGATCCCGGCTAACATCTCCTTGCCGCTGCGGACGCTGTCGTCGATCAGGAAGTACTTGGGCACTCCTTGCCAGAAGGTTCTTGCTCGCAGCGTTCTCAGGTAGTCCTCGCTCGTGCCGCCATAGCCGCCGCGATAATCCATGACGAGCGCATCGACGCGGTCGTTCTCGAACCGCTCGAGCGCGGCCTCCATGCTCTCCAGTATGGCGTCCCTCGCCGTCCACAGGTGGAAATAGCCGACGCGCTTGGCGCCTACGGAAAGGATCCGTTCGGAGGCTCTTGCCGCATCCACGAACCCGCCCATCACGCTCTGTCTTCTCGTCTTCAAGGAGACGACTCGGACGGTCCGACCATCCGACGACACGCTGAGCGTGGACGCGCCCGGGCCGAACCCGAGGACCGAGAAATTGCGGCCTTCGATCTCGAGCAGCTCGTCGCCTACGAGCACTCCGGCTGCCGCGCCGGGAGAGCCTTCGAGCACGTGCTTCGCAAACCACCGCCCGTTGTCCTGCTCGGGCCAAATGCCCGCGAAATCGATCTCGTAGGCGCCGTCCGCGGCAAACAACGAGTTCAACCCCCAGTAATGCATGTCCGAACGGGTGTAGAGAGCGGTGTGACTGGCATTCAGCTCCGCGAGCAACGAGTTGACGATCGAAGCGATTCGCTCGGCATCGTCCATGCAGCCGACCCGGCTTCTGTGCCCGGTCATACGATCCGTCCAGTTCAGCCCGTTGAAGGTTCGATCGACGAAGCGCTCGGTAACGGTCGCGACGATCTCGTCGAATTCCAGGAGGGGCTGGCACTCCTGCGGCCGCGCTTCTCCGACTGCTGCCAATAGCAAAAGACCCATCACGATACGCATGACATTCTCCTTCCGTCGCGCTTGGTAATCCGGTTCCCGCGACCCGTAGTTGGCAGCGCGCCACGTAATCGGAAACAAACAGTTAGCCGATCTAAATCTCATCGCAGATACGCAAATATTCGTATTTAAGATAAAACCGCTTGATTTCGGGACATCGAGCTGTTCTGATTGTCTCGCCACAGCAATAGATGTGGCTTTCGAGCAACGAGCTCGGAATGCGACCACCGTCGCGAAGCAACGGCTTGCTCTGGGGATTTCTAAGCCGCCGCCGTAAGGGGCGGGGGAACGTGGGAGAGTCAATATGCGTATGTATCGATCGTGCAACGGGGCGCTCCGGCTGAGTAGCCTTTCGGCTGCAGTCGCAATGTTGTTGGCGGCGCCCGGGATCAAGGCACAAGAGGCTGGCGCGCAAGCTCCGACATCGGTGGAGGAGATCGTCGTCACCGGGTCGCGTATTCGGCAGCGGCAAGATTACGTATCTCCGAACCCCGTCAGCACGTTCGATGCTCAGCGAATGGAGAACCTGGGTCTCGTCAACGTCGCCGACGTCGTGACCCAGGTGCCCCAGAACGTTTCGCAGTTCCAAGCGGCGACGACCGGAGGCAGCGCATTCTTCGTCGGCTCGACGCTTGCGAACCTCCGCGGCCTGAACCCGTTCTTCGGCACGCGCACGCTGACGCTGGTCGACTCGCGGCGCTTCATCCCGACGACGCAAGGCGACAGCGTCGATCTCAATTTCATTCCGTCCATTCTGATCGAGCGTACCGAGGTCGTGACGGGCGGCGCATCCGCCGCGTACGGCTCGGGCGCCGTCTCGGGCGTCGTCAACATCCTCCTCGATCGCGACCTCGAAGGCGTGAAGCTCAACTTCGACTTCGGCCAAACGGGGGAAGGCGACGGCGACAATTACCACGTCGGTATCGCGACCGGCCTCAGGTTCGGCGATGGCCGCGGACGCTTCGTCGTCGGCGCGGAGCATCAGGACCAGGACGCGATCCAAAGCTGCTCCGACGCACGCGACTGGTGCGCGAGAGGCGTCGGCATGTTCAACAACAATCAGGGCTTCTCTTTCGGCGCGGGCCAACCCTACACGCCGAAGGTCCCCGGACAGCCGGCCGACGTGATCGTGTCCAACCTGCGGCAAAATCAGTTGAGCCACACGGGCGTGATCTACGACAACACGCCCGGCACGACGAGCACGTTCCAGTTCAACGAGGCGGGCACCGACATCGTGCCGTTCGCAGTCGGAGCGGACGGCTGGTATGGCGTTGGCGGCACCGTCGTGGGCGGCGACGGCGAACCGATCTACAAAAACCTCACGCTGTACCCGAATATCGAGCGCGAAAGCGTGTACGGATACGCGGACTGGGATTTCAGCGACACTCTCACCGGCTTCGTCGAAGCCTCGTGGGGCAACGTCGTGGGCGTGAACCATCAGTGGGCGCCCGGTCAGAACATCGCGAACACCTGCATCCGACCGGACAACGCGTTCCTGTCGACGCTCTCGCAGGAGGCACGTGACGCGATCGCGGCACGCGACGGCAACTCGCCGTTCTCGACGAACATCCCTTGCGGCGGCCCCGAGTTCTTCCCGGGCTTCCCGCCTCCGGGCACGATCATCTCGAAGGACTGGTCGGATCAGAACGACCAGACCGTGACCACGGACACCGAGGTCACGCGAATCGTTATCGGACTGAACGGCGCCATCAACGACAAGTGGAACTGGGACGCGTACTACCAGTGGGGCAGGACGACTCGCGATCAGATCGGCCGTGGGTACATGACGAATTGGCGCTACTACATGGCCACCGACGCGATCATCGATCCGGACACGGGCCTGCCGGCGTGCCGCGCCGTGGTCACCGGCATGGTGCCCGATCCGAACGTCGATCCGTCGCTGATCGAGGGTTGTCAGCCGCTGAACATTTTCGGCAAAGCCGCTTCTCAGGAAGCGCTGGACTACGCGTTCGGCGCGCTGACCGAGTCGAACGAGATTCGTCAGGACGTCTACGCGGGCACCATCTCGGGCGAGCTTTGGAAGGGCTGGGCCGCCGGCCCCCTCATGGGCGCCTTCGGTGCCGAGTACCGGGTGGAAGACCTGGTCAACGACGCCGGAGACTTGCCGCGCGCCCAGCGCACGGACTTCAGCCTGCAGTACGGCGACTCCTTCGGCGGTGAGACGAAGGTCACCGAAGCGTTCGCCGAGCTCGAAATGCCGTTCCTGCGGGACCAGCCGGGCGCGCGTCTGTTGATGGCGAACGTCGCCGCGCGGCGTTCCCGCTACGAGAATATCGGCGACCTCGGCACGACGGGTGAGCGCGGAAAGGTCTATTTCACGACCTGGAAGGTCGCAGCCGTTTACGACCCGCTCGATTGGCTGCGTTTCAGAGGCAGCCGCTCGCAGGACCTGCGTGCCGCGAGCTTCCGCGAGCTGTACTACTCTCAGAGCATTCCGCCGGGCGGCGTCTTCGGCTACGTGCAGAACCCCTCCGCACCGGACGGGACGTACGGTCCGCAGGGCGACCCTGCATGGCAGATCCTCTCGGGCAACCCGAATCTCCGCCCGGAGAAGTCCTTGACGGAGACGATCGGCTTCGTCGTATCGCCCGGCGGCTTCGCCGACGGCATGAACTTCTCGGTCGACTACTACGAGATCACGCTCGAAGGAGGTCAGCGTCTCGACGGCGCGCCCACGGTCATCAACGGCTGCCTCGAGCTGAACATTCAGGAGCACTGCGACCGGATCACGTTCGGTCCGCCGACGGCGCCGGGCGTTCCGACGAGTAACATCGAGGAAGTCAGGGTTCCCTATATCAACGCCTCGCCGTACACCGCGAAGGGCATCGACTTCTCGTTCGACTACCCGCTTCGGCTCGACAGAGGCTCCGTGGCATTCAGCCTTACGGCGACCCGGGCGATCGATCTGATGTTCCAGGACACGATCTCGCTCACGATGCGTGACGTGGCGGGGCAGACGGGCGGCGGCTTCGGCTTCCTGCCCGACGTCGCTCCGGCGCCGGAATGGGCCGGTAACCTGATTGCCACGTATTTCCGCGATCGCTTCTCCATCACGGTGCAGGCACGTTACACGGGTTCCGGCAAGCTCGATCTCCTGACGCCGCGTCTGGGTCCGGGCGACCCCGGCTACGATCCGACGTTGACGGGTAGCGTGAGCAACAGCAACGTGCCGAGCCATACGACGTTCAACCTGTCGGGCTCGTACGATCTGCAGCTCGGCTCGATGGAGCGCAGCGAGATCTACGCCACGATCACGAACATCTTCGACAAGGATCCTCCGTTCTCGGGCAACAACGGGTTCGGCGTCGGAGGCGTGAACGCGGCGTTCTTCGACACGCTCGGCCGGACGTTCCGCGTCGGCATGCGAATGAACTTCTGACGCGACGCAACGGGGCGTTCGGCATCGAACGCCCCGGCGAATGCTCGACGCGAGCGTAGCGGTGGTATCCTCTCGGTTTCGCCTGACAGAGAGGTAGTAATGAGAAATATCACTTGTCTAGCAGCCGCGATGCTGCTCGCCTCCACGGCCTTCGCTCAGGACGACGCTCCACGAGGCGGCGCCAGTCAGCGGGCAGCCGCCCGCGGGCTCGACTGCAACGCGCCGGCACCATCCGCCGTGCCCGTCACCGGCGACAAGACCCGCGAGGGTCAGCTTGCGATGTTGGAGGACGAGGACCCGCAGCTCGCCGCGAACAAACGGCTCGTATGGGACATGTGGCGGACCCTGTTGAACGCCTATCAGATCGATCGAGCCGGCGAGTTCATCCACGAGGATTACATCCAGCACAACCCGCTCGCCAACACCGGGCTCGCCGGAATGCAAAGCTTTTTCCGCGCGTTGGGCATCCCTCCGGGGGAAGTCCCCGAGGCGATTCCGGAAGGCGTCGTCGACATCATCGCCGAAGGCGATCTCGTCGTGATCGCGTTCCCGCGCACGTTCACCGACTCCTGCGGCCGCGAGTACACGACGACCTGGTTCGACATGTTCCGCATCAGGGACGGAAAGATCGCCGAGCACTGGGACCCGGCGACCCGGCCTTGACGCGTTCTTAGCTTTGTCGGAGTGAAGCCCCGTCTGCCGCGGCGACGGGGCTTTACTTTGCCCGCGCTCGCCTGCATTCCGCCATCGATCGACCGGACTCGACGTCTCGGGTGTGGGACATCCGATGCGGTATCGGGACGGCCTGCGAACCGACTCGCGTCCCTTCATCGGGAGAACGCGGGGTGGAGCGTTCGCGTCGCGCCACTTGACTTCGGCAACCTGAACCGGTCACGCCCGATGCTGCTGCTGTCGCTCGACGCTGCGTCGCTCCTGCTTTTGATTGCCTGCGCGAACATCGCGAACCTCATGCTCGCGCACGCAACTCGTCGGCTCCACGAGTTTGCGATTCGAACGGCCGTCGGTGCATCACGGTGGAGAATCGTCAGGCAGCTGTTGACCGAAAGCCTGCTCGTCGCGGCGCTCGGCAGCGCGCTCGGCTTGCTGATCGCGCGGTCGAGCCTCTATTGGTTCGAGCGAATCTATGCGGCAGACACACTGGCCCGGCCGCGTTACCCATTAATGCGAGATCGCTCGCCGTCGCGCTGGCACTCACCGTGATCACCACTCTGTCGGTCGGACTGTATCCGGCGCTCGTGGCCGCAAGGGGAGCGGCCCGTGCCCAGGTTGCGGAGTCCGGCTTGGCCACGACCACCGGCCGCGCGCACGACCGCTTGCGGCGGGCGCTCGTCATAGGTCAGGTTGCGGCCTCCCTCGTGCTCCTGACCGGCGCGGCACTGCTGGCAAGCAGCTTCATGAATTTGCTTGCCGTCGACGGCGGCGTCGCGAACGCTGGAGATTCCACTGCTCGCCGGTCGTCGGCGCGTACCTGCTGGCTCGCGGAATGCGGACATTGCTGTTCGGTGTAGAGTCTGTCGACATGCCTCTGCTGGTCGCTCTGGCCGTGCTCCTGACGGCGGCGGTGACGATCTCCAGCGTCATACCCGCTGTTCGCGCAACGCGCGCGGATGCAAGCGCCCTGTTGAGGAATTGATGCTCGAAGCGGCGGAACGGACTCCTGCCGAGCGCGGCATCGACAACATTCTCCGGGCGCATCTTCCGCTCCTCTTGCCCCCGGTCGGGCCGATCGATGGCGGCAGCGAAGGCCCTCGAGCGCGCGCCCCGGAAAGAACTTCCGGGCGCTTGTCGAAATCCCGCATCCCCGTTCGTCCAATAGGCATGGACGGCCGGCACGCGCCGCGCCGGAAGACACGAGAGGAGAACGAGAATGGCCATTAAAGGTGCAGAAGCCGGACACGAGCTGGTCCTCGATCTGATCCTCGACGCCCCGCGCGAGAAGCTTTGGCGCTGCTGGACGGAGATGGACCTGCTCAAGCAGTGGTTCGTGCCCCGTCCCTGGACGATCGCGAAGGTCGACATCGATTTCCGCCCCGGAGGCTCGTCGCTCGTCGTGATGCGCGATCCGGAAGGCAACGAGTTCCCGAATCGCGGCGTCGTGCTCGAGGTGGTGCCGAACGAAAAGCTGGTGTTCACCGACGCGTACACCAGCGCGTGGGTGCCGTCGGCAAAGCCGTTCATGACAGCGATCGTCACTATGGAGGACGCCGGAGAGGGGAAAACGCACTACGTCGCGCGCGCGTTGCACTGGACGGCCGAGGATCGCGAGCAGCACGAGAAGATGGGTTTCCACGAAGGCTGGGGACAGACCGCGCGCCAGCTGGAAGAGCTCGCGAAGACACTGTGACGTCGCGGGGACCGTGGAAACACCGAGGGGCCTACTCGAGCAGCGATTCTCGGCGCCGGTCGCCCCCCCGGCGCCCCCGCTCCTCCCCGCCGAGACCGTCCCTTACGCGAAGGCTTCATGTTATCGTCTCCCCGGGGGCGGTCTTTCCGGGGGTTGGTTCTGGTGGTACGCACTTACCCTGACTGGACCGAGTCCACCCCCTCCTCAAACGTGTGAATGAATGCGGCACTGCCGAGCAGTGGAGGTGTTCCGTCCATGACGAGCATTCCCGAAAGGCCCCGAAGGGCTGCGCGGCTCGCGGGCTACGCGGCCGGAGCAGCCGCATGTGCCCTGGCGGCGCTCGGTTACGATCAGGCGCTCGCGCAGGAAGGTCCGACGTCTGCAACCGCAGACTGCGTGCCGCTCAAGGAGCAGTACCCGGACCTCGGCACGAAGCAGAGCATCTCCGCGCGGCGTGAGTTCACGACCGTCTGGGGCTCGTTCGAGCTGCCCGGCGGCCCGTGCGGATACGCCTCGGCGGAAGAGCACTACAACGCGCTGCTCGAGGACGCGAAGCGGCGCGGCGGCCCGACGCGGCACACTTTCGCGACGCTCCCGGACTGGAGCGGCCACTGGGGAACCGACAACAGCACTGGGGAGCTCGCGATCGTCGGCTTAAACTCGACGCGTGAAGGCATGGCCGCTCGGCTCAAGCCCGAAGCGCGCGAAGTGTTCCTGCGCGACCGGCGCCTGTGGGAGGAGAACCACGCGATCGATCCGATCTCGTTCTGCCTGCCGCCAAACTTTCCGCGCTGGTTCACCGAGTACGGCTTCCGCGAGCACTTCCTGACCCCGGACAAGGTGCTCGTCGGCAGCGAGATGATGAATGAATTCCGTCGTATCTTCACCGACGGCCGTCCGCACCCGTCACCCGAATGGCTCTCGAACGAATGGCTCGGCTACTCGATCGGCTTCTGGGACGGCGACATCCTCGTCGTGTGGACCAAGGGCCTCAAGGAGGGGATCCTGCAGCGCAACATGCCGCGGCAGACGAGCGAGATGGAGGTGATCGAGCGCTGGCGCAAGGTCGACCCGGTCGCGGCCGGCGTCGAGATCACGCCGAATACCCTCGGGTCGGAGTACATCCCGAACGAGCGGATCGAGATCGAAGTGACGATGTACGACCCGACGTTCGTCGAGCCGTGGCACACGGTCGTTGCATTCTACAAAGAGGACGACCGCACCCCCGAAGGGAAGGAGCGGATCTGGCCGCACCAGTGGGACTGCGTCGAAGGCTCGCAGTGGTACATCACCGAGGACGGCGTCGTGAGCCAGTATGCGCCCGGCGAGAAGCCGGACATCACGAATCCGGACTTCTGGTTCGACGAAAGCTACGTGCATCGATAGGAGGCGCTCTGCAATGGTCAAGCACACACTGCTCTGGACGGTGCTCGCGCTCGGGGCCGCCGCGGTGGCGCCGTCCGCGCAGTCGCATCATTCGGCGGCCATGTTCAACAACCAGGTGGTGCTGACGTTGCGCGGCACGGTGACGCGGTTCGATTACCTGAACCCGCACTCGTGGCTCTACGTGAACGTCGAGAACGAGGATGGCACGGTCACCGAGTGGGGCTTCGAGCTCGACGCGCCGCCGCGGCTCCGGCGCCTCGGCATCCCGCCGACGTTCTGGCAGCCGGGTGACGTCGTCACGGTGAAGACCAATCCGCTGCACGACGGTCGGCCGGCGGGGCTGCTGGTCGGTGCAGTCAGCGACAACGGCAAGAAGTTCGGCAACACGTCCGGCATCGATTGACGTCTGGGAGCACCGACGTGCCCCCACGCCATCACCGCGTCACGGCAGCGCGCGTCAGCTCGCCGTTGACCGTCCGGAGAATGCCGTACGGGTTCGCGTCCTTGAGCTCGGGGGGCAGCAACTCGTCCGGGAAGCCCTGGTAACAAACCGGCCGCGCGAACCGCAGAATCGCCGCCGTGCCGACCGACGTGAAGCGCACGTCGGTCGTCGCCGGATAAGGGCCGCCGTGGTGCATCGCCGGACACACCTCCACGCCGGTCGGGAAGCCGTTGATGATGACGCGCCCTGCCCGGCGTTCGGCGGCGTCGATGAGCTCGCCTGACGTCGCGAGATCAGCGTCGGTGGCATGCAGCGTCGCCGTCAACTGACCGCCGAGCGAGCTCAGACAGCGGAGCATCTCGTCCGTGTCGTCGCAGCCGACGACGAGCGCGAACGGTCCGAACACCTCGTCCGCGAGTGACGGTCGAGCGAGGAAGGTCGCTGCGTCGGTCCACGCGATGCTCGGTGCGGCAGAGACGCCTTCGCCCGGAGCCTTTGCGGCGGCGATCACGTTCACGCCTTCGATGCCGGTGACCTGTTCGCGTGCCCGCTCGAACGCGTCGAGGATGCCGGCGGTCAGCATCGTGCCTCCGCCGGCATCGCGAACGATGCGCGCGAGCTCCTCGACGAACGCGTCGGCATCCTCGCCGCGCACGACGAACACGAGGCCCGGCTTCGTGCAGAACTGACCGACGCCGAGCGTGAACGAGCCGAAGAGCCCCTGCGCAATCGAAGCGCCCCGCTCCTTCAGTGCGCCCGGTAGCACCAAGACGGGATTGACGCTGCTCATCTCGGCGAACACCGGGATCGGATCGGGCCGCGAGCTCGCGACGTCGAACAGCGCGCGGCCCGCCGCGTGAGAGCCGGTGAAGCCGACGGCGGCCGTGCGCGGATGCCGAACGAGTGCGGCGCCGATCTCGGGACCGCCGTGCACGAACGAGAACACGCCCGGAGGGAGCCCGCAGCCCGCCGCGGCACGCGTGATCGCGCCGGCGACGAGCTCGCCGGTGCCCGGGTGGGCCGGGTGCGCCTTGACGACGACCGCACATCCGGCCGCGAATGCCGATGCCGTGTCGCCGCCGGCCGTCGAGAACGCGAGCGGGAAATTGCTGGCGCCGAACACGACGACGGGGCCTATGGGCTTCAGCATGCGGCGGATATCCGGCCGCGGCGCGGGCGTCCGCTCCGGCATAGCCGTGTCGATGCGCGCATCGACCCACGAGCCCTCGCGAACCGTCGCGGCAAAGAGCCGAAGCTGCGCGCAGGTCCGGCCGCGCTCGCCGACGATGCGTGCGGCAGGCAGGCCGGTCTCGAGCGTGGTGCGCTCGATCAGCGCGTCGCCGAGCGCTTCGATCTCGGTAGCGATCGCGTCGAGGAATCGCGCGCGTGCCTCCGGCGGAAGGCGACGATACTCGAGGAAAGCCTCCGCGGCCTTGTCGATCGCGCGCGCCGCTTCGGTCTCATGCGCCTCGTAGAAGGCCGGCTCCAACTGGGCGCCGGTTGCCGGGTTGCGTGCTCGGAAGGTCGCGTTGCCGGCCTCGCCGAGTTGCCCGGCGATCAGGCTCTTGCCATGCAGATCCATGCGGCGTCCTTGTGCAGTTTCGAGCAGGTGCTCATGGCCGCTACTCAGGCGACCGTGTTCCTCAGCGTGCCGGCGGGCTCGATCGTGATTCGAATCTCGTCGCCGTGCGCGAGCGTGAACTCGTCAGGCGGCACGATGCCGGTGCCCGTCATCAGCCAGGCGCCGTGCGGAAACGCATTTTCCCGATAGAGATACTCGGCAAGCATCGGTAGCGGCCGTTTCATCTGACCGATCTCGGTGCTGCCGGAGAAGACGATATCGCCTCGGCGCGCGATCTCCAGCGCAATCTGCGTCTCGCCGGGCGGCAACTCCTCGGTGAGCACGAGGCACGGCCCGAGCGCGGCGCTCCCGACATATGTCTTCGCCTGCGGAAGGTAAAGCGGGTTCTCGCCCTCGATGTCGCGCGAGCTCATGTCGTTCCCGATCGTGAACCCGAAGATCCTGCCTGCAGCATTGATCGCCAGAGTGAGCTCGGGCTCCGGCACGTTCCATTTCGAATCGCTGCGGATACGCACCTGCCCGCCCGGACCGACGACCCGATGCGGAGTCGCCTTGAAGAAGATCTCCGGCCTTTCGGCTTCGTAGACGCGATCGTAGAAATCCCCGCCGCCGGCGCTCTTTGCTTCCTCCATCCGCGCGGTCCGGCTGCGCAGATAGGTCACGCCCGCGGCCCACACCTCCTGCGACTCGATCGGTGCGCGCAGGCTCGACTCGCCCGGGGCCGGCACTTGCGGCGCGGACGCGATCGCGGCGCGGACCAGACGAGAAGGCTCGTAGGACGTGAAGATCGCGTCGAAGCCGATGGACGCGGGCGCCAAGCGGTAGCAGCCGTCGGCTTCGACGACGAGGCCCTGGTCGGTCGCAAAGACTTTAATCATTCGTAGGGATCACCGTGAGACCTGCTTGCTTCCAGGCACCCGTCTCCGGTTGGAGATAGATGCAGGTTTGCGCATTAGGCGACGACCACCTATTGTACACGGCACAATCACTACCCCAACCCATGCGGACAACCCGATCCGACGCCGAGACGCGCCGATGACACCGCTGCATCGCAATGCCCTCCGAATATCGCTCGCTCTTCTCGTAGCCGCAGTCGCGCTCTTCATGGCCGAGCGCCCGCAGATCGCAGGCGCGGCATTGGTCCTCTTCTTTGCATTGGCCGCTTTCGGTGTGCGCGGCCACGAGAAGCTGCGGGGCATTTCGTTCAGCTTGCTGATCTTCGCGGCCGTCACGTTCGCGATGTGCTGGCCGGCTCCGCTCGTCCGCTGGGGCGAGTTCGAGCTCAACACGCTGATCGTGCCGCTGCTGCAGATCATCATGTTCGGCATGGGCACCGCGATGAGCGCCAGGGACTTCGTCGGGGTCGTCAAATCGCCCAAAGCGGTATTCGTTGGGCTCGCCTGCCAGTTCACGATCATGCCGTTCGTCGGCGCCGCGCTTGCGCTCGGATTCCGGTCCGCACCCGAGATCGCGGCCGGCATCATCCTGGTCGGCGCGGCGCCGAGCGGGCTCGCATCCAATGTCATGTCCTATATCGCGAGAGCGAATCTCGCGCTGTCCGTGACATTGACGACCGTGGCGACGCTGCTCGCGCCGTTCGTCACACCGTTCTACATGCGGTGGCTCGCCGGCCAATACATCCCCATCGATGCGTGGGGGATGATGTGGAGCATCATTCAGATCACGATTCTGCCGATCGCCGCCGGGCTGATTTTCAACCGCTTTCTGCACGGCAGAACGAACTGGCTAGATCAGCTGATGCCGAGAGTGTCGATGCTCGGCATCGTGGTGATTCTGATGATCATGACGGCCGGCGGCCGCGACAACCTGCTGCAGATCGGCCTGCTCCTGATCGTCGTCGCTCTGTCGCACAATTTCGCCGGCTATCTTCTCGGCTACTGGTGCTGCCGAGCACTGAGGCTCGACGAGAAGTCCTGCCGCACGATTGCGTTCGAGGTGGGCCTGCAGAACGCCGGGCTCGCCACGGGTCTTGCGCAGACGATGGGCAAGATGGCGACCGTCGGGCTCGCGCCGACCGTATTTGGCTCGCTGATGAACATCACCGGAGCGACCCTCGCGACCTGGTGGCGGGACCGGCCGACGGGCGACGCCGAAGAGACCGTGCAGGCGTCGGTCGCACCGTCGGCGTTGGACTCGGAGAGGGGCACGCCATCCGGAGCGTGACGGCGGATCATGGCCCGCCATGCACGACTTCTACGAGTACTCGCGTACGCGATCACTCCCCGGAGCCGCTTCCGTACGGCCGCGTGATGATCTCGAGGTAGTGGTCGTTCGGGTCGTTCCAGTAGAGGCCGCGTCCTCCGTCGTTGCGGTTGATCTCGAATCGCCGCTCGTGCGCCGGGTCTGCCCAGAAGTCCAGCCCGCGCTCGCGAATGCGCGCGAAGATCCGGTCGAACTCGCTCTCGCTCACGAGGAACGCGTAGTGCTCGATCGGCAACTCCCCGCCCCAGTCTTGAAAGTCGAGCGTCACCCGGTTTGAAAGCGTGACGGTCGAGAAAGGGCCGAAACGCACGGGCGGCTCGAGGCCGAGGATCTCCGTCAGGAACCTGGCCGAGGCCAGCGCGTCACGGGCGGGCACGATCGTGTGGTTCAGCTCGATCGTCATCTTTCTGCTCCTCTCCCAACCTCCTCTCTACTTTCCGCTCGACGGCGATCGGTGGAAAGTCCCCGCTGCTACGGAGGCTCAAGCCACGCCGGTTTCCGAGTGCGCCCGGGAACGATTCACCGCGCAGAGCGCACCGATACGATCGCCGATGCGGAAGACCGCGCCGACCGAATTTCATTCGGTGCTGTATCTAAATTTCTTGCCGTCTCTGGGATAATTGTGGCATATGACCGTTAGCGTCGGGCAGCCTCACGTCAGTTGCCCGAACCTCGGTGCGGATTACCAGCGGATCAAATACTTATGCACGAGCTCATCGATCGACTCGACAACGCGGCATGGAAGGACTTGTTGCACCGCATCCTGGCCGCAAAGGACGATGCGAAGATGCTCATCAACGAGCTTGCCGACATTCTTCGCCGCCAACCGGTCCCCGAGCCGTTCGGCAAGATATCCGCGCGTGATGCCGCACACCTGGTCGAGATCGGGATGTTGACGCAGTTTCCACCGCACCCGTTCAGTGCGTGGCATGTCAACAACTCACTGCTCTTCTGGTTCGTGACGATCCGCCATCCGGTGTTGGCGAAGGTCGTGGCGCTTCGATACGAGGACTGCCCGGAAGCGCTCAGACCGTATGCGCTGACTATCGTTGCGGCGCAGCCCGATGAAGGAGCGGTGCTCACGCTGCGCGACATCGTCGTCGAGTTCGGGCTACCCAGCAGCATGATGCCGCGATTCTTCTGGGAGTTGTCCAGAAACATCGAGCACTTCGCCCAAACGCTTCCGCTGCTGGTTACCAAAGCGGGCAAGCACATTCCGGAGGTCGTCAACCTGGTCAATGAAGCGTTGGAAAAGAAGCTGCTCACTTCGGAGGATTTTGCCGTCGCGGCGGACGACATCCGTGCACGAACGCGGGAGTTGCTCGAGTTCGTGATCCCTGCACAGCAAGACCACGGAGTGCAATGGCGATACCAGGACGAGTACCGAAGTGCTGCTTCGCGCCTCGGCCCCTGGATCGACTTGTTCGGGCATTTGCCTTGCGACGAAGAAGTGCTCCGGCAAATGCGCCAGCTCGAGGATCCCTACCTGCTCGGTTGCCTGGTGTCGACGCTCCTCCGATGGCATTGCGAACCGGAGGCCGACTTGATCCGGGCAGTTGCACGAGATCCGATACAGCGCACCGGGCTCTTTCGGGTGTTGCGGCGTCGACCAGACCTCTACCCGCCGGAATTCCGGAACTTCGTGAGCTTTGCCGAGAGCGACATGGCAAGGTGGATCCTGAACGACTGCGGCACCGAGGCCGAGGCCCTCGATCTGGTCAGCATCTTTCGGTCGGAAGGCGACGATGGCACTGCAAGCTATGCGTGCCTTTGGCGCTTCAGGATGGACGGCGAGGAGTTTGCAGGCGTCTCCGGCCCTTACCCTTCACGCGACTCCGATGAACCATTGCTCGGCGAGGGGACTTTCTCACGCTTCGAGCCATGGGCGTCGAAATCCCCAGAGGAACATCTTCTCGCGATTTCCGACACCTTGAAGGCCTGGCAGGCGTGCCGCTGAGACGCCGCTGGTTCGACAGCCGAATGCGGAATCTCGGGCGACCGACAACAGCGCGCTCATCGAGACGACGGGTTGTTGTTACCCTATCGCTCCTTAAAATTCCCTATGTATTGACCTCTTAGGTAATAGTAGGGAACAATTGACCGATGAACGCCCTCAAAGACTTCTACTCCCCCGACGAGGTCGCGGAGCTGCTGAACCTGCATGTACGAACCGTTCGTCGATACATACGCGAAGGAAAACTGAAGGCGTCACGAATAGGCAAGCAGTACCGCATCGCCGCCACCGATCTCGATGCGTTGGCCGGCCCCGATCGAGCAGTTTCAACACCGGCAAGTCGACGGAGGCGAGTGCTCGTGTCGACGACGGTCGATATCGAAGCGATCGGTCCGGAAGAGGCCTACCGAATCACGACGGCTTTGAGCGGCGCATTTCACGCCAAAGAGAACAGCCATGCCGGCAAGCGCCTGGACTGCATCTACTACGAAGAGCAAGGGAGGCTCCGGGTCATCCTCAATGCCGAGCTCGAAGCCGCCAACGCGATACTTGGCTTGATCGGTTTCGTCCTCGCCGACCGCGGCGCCTGAGACGACTCCTCGGCATCGACACTGACCTTGTAGAAGACGTGATTCCGATCGACGAACGCATGAGCTCGCTCGAAGCGCGCCTGACCGCCGCGCTCGCCTCGAGCGACGAGTCGACGCGGCTCCGGGCAGCCCTCGCGATCGGCGCCGATCCCCAACCTGGCCTCGTCGAGACGCTCATAGCACGGTGCGCGGTCGAGCCCGACTTTTTCGTGCGCGACATGCTGACGTGGGCCCTGACTCGTTTCCCGCCGGAGCTCACGGTCCCGAGATTGCTCGATGAGCTTCATTCGGAGCGCGCGCAGGCGAGGAGCCAGGCACTGCACACGCTGTCGAAGCTCAAGGATCCCGAGACATGGCCTGCGATCACACGGTCTCTGCTCTGTGATCCGGACGACGAAGTCGCGAGGAGCGCGTGGCGTGCCGCGGTTGTCCTCGTGCCGAAAGGGCACGAGAAGCATCTCGCAGAGGCGCTGGCGAGTCAGCTCGGGCGCGGCAACCGGGAAGTGCAGCTCAGCTTGAGCCGCGCGCTCGTCGCTCTCGGCGAAGAAGCGATCGAGCCGGTCCTCCGAAAGGCGATGGCGAGCGACGATCCGCTCGTCCGCGCACACGCCGGTGCTACCGAGCGGCTCTTGCGAGACCCGGAAGCGGGCTTCGAGCTCGCGATCGCCGAGGCCAAGCGAATCGCGATACTGGGCAAGTAGAGCAACGCCGATGCCGAAGCGTCGCGAGCGAGATCGCCCGCGACGCCACGGAGGCGGCCCGAGCTTCGCTACTGCGCCGACGGCAAACCGAAGCCGCCATTATTCTCGACGCAGACGCGCTCGAATAACTCGACGATACGTTCCTCGCCGTCGTGCTTCGCGTCGATCACGTCGAAGTGCCAGCCGGTCGCCGGATCCTCTTCCGTCCACTTCCGCGCCGGGATCGTCACGGTGAATGGACGCGTGTACACGGTCGGATCGTTGAACACGGCGACGTAGTTGTAGCGCCTGCCGTCCTGGGAAAAGATATAGCGCTCCTCGATGTGGGCGTTCTCGCTGATGAATTCGCCGGAGCGGCCGAACAGCGCCTTGCCGTTGACGTTGCGCACGTCGACGATCAGCGTGTTGCCTTCCCAGCGTCCCCTCGAGTCGCCGTTCCACAGCTTCACGTTGTCCGGAAGGTGCGGCTTGTCGTCGAGGTGAATGATCCGCGTGCCGTTGTCGAAGAAGAACACGACGTATCCCGGATACTGCGCGATTTCGTACCCGTGCCAATAGAGCGACTTCGGAATGCCGCCCGGCGCGCAGCGCGCGTTCGGCTCGACGTGCCCCGGATATACCGGGTTGTGAAAACCCTTCCGGAACTCTTCGACTTTCTGCCGCGCCCACGGCTGTAGCGGCAGCTGCCCGTCGGGCGGATCGGTGACGCGACTCGGCGCACGCTCGGACCGCGGGCCGAGCGGCTTCGCGTCCGGGTCGTACGGAATCCCGCCCTGCGGATCCGTGAAGTTGTTGTGATTCGCGATCGTGTTCGACCAGTGGCCGGAGATGTCGGGCTGCCCGTCCCGCGTTCGAGGTCCGTTCCATTCCCCGGACTCGATCACCGGATACGTCGTCTCCCAGCGGCCTTCCTGAGCCGCGGCGCTTGCCGCGGCGAGCGCGAGCACGGCGGCGACGGCGGCGCCGATTCGTCCGCGGCGTTCCGCTGCTCGTCCTATCGAAGCATGCATTGGCGTTGATCTCCTCGTTCGTTCCCGGGTCCGTCTGCGCTCGTCTCGAAAGACTTCATTGATCCGGCTTCGGCGGATAGAAGTCCGCGTACTCGAGCGTGTAGCGGTAGTCCTCGATCAGCTGAAAGTTCTTCTCGCGATGCCGATGCAGGATCACGCTGAGCGTCCATGGACGCGAGTACACCTGAGGGTCTTCGAGCGTCGCCGTGTACTCGATCGTGTTCTTGTCGAGGAATCGCCAGCGTTCGACGACGTGCAGCTGATCGCTGTGGTAGTTCCCCGAGCGATCGAGCCACGTCCGTCCGTTGAAGCCGATGACGTCGACGACCAGCGTGTCGCCCTCCCAGGTGCCTCGGGAGTCGCCCATCCAGAGATCGTAGAGATCGTCCGGATGCTGCGTGCCGTTCGTGTGAATCGTACGGACCGAATGGCCGAACTGATGCACGATGATCAGGTCGCGCTCCCGTTGAAAGATCTGGAAGGGTGACGGGTAGTAGATGCCGCGCGGCACACCGAGCGTGAAACCCTTGAGCGCGGGATCGTCCTTCGCACGGTTCTCGAAGTTCTTCTTCCGCTGCTCGAGCGCGCTCGGCAGGTAGGGAATGAAGTGCCCCTCGATGACGCCGGGGCCGGGAGGCGCATCGTGGCGGTGCGCATGCGGCTCGAGGTCGTAGTCCGCGGCGCTCGTCGTCTGCCAGATGCCCGAGAAGTCCGGGCGGCCGTTCGGGAGACGCGGGATGTCCTCCGCGGCCTCGGCACGCGCATCGGTTTGGATCCCCGAGAAGAGCATCGCGGCAAGGGCCACCGTCGCGGCGAAGCGCTTCGCGTCGCGCAGCCGCGAGAGGGCCGGGACGGCGTAGGTGCTGCTCATTCGTGTTTCCTCCGTCAGTGCCCGACGCCGTCCGCGGATCCGTTCCGCGCGGTGACCTCGTTCGATGTCTCGTTTGCTGCGCTTTCCTGTCGCGCGCCCGGTGCGTCCGGCGCGCCGCCCGTCGAGAAGCTGCGACCGTCCTCGAGAACCGTCTGGGTCGCGTAGCCGAACGGTTGCCCGTTCCGCGACCGGTATCCATGAATCGTGACCTTCGTTCCCGGCACGAGCGTGCTCTTCGTGACACCGCGGCTGCGCAGCGCAAACGGGGTTCCGAACTCGAAGCCCCAGTTCGTCACGTTCCCGTTCTCGTCCGTGACGTCGATGTAGAGCCAGCTGTGCGGATTCGTCAGCACGAACTTGCTGATCACGCCGCTGATCTCGATGGGCTGATTGATGTCGAACTCGGCGGAGAAGGCGTGATGCGCGTGAGCCGTGTGGCCCGCATAGCCTATGCCGGCGAGCACGAGCGTGCCGGCGAGAGTCTTCGTGAAGCGACGAGTCATCGTATGAATCTCCCTGAATGGATCGATCCCAGAACGAGCCGGGGACTCACAGATCGAGATTCGCCCGGAACGTCAGGCTGACGAAACGCCGCTGACCGATCGCGGCGCGGCCGATGGTGCCGATCCCGTAGTCGTTGTAGGACACGAGATACACCTTGTCGAAAAGGTTTCGCGCGTCGAGGCTGACCGAGTACTTTCCGTCGCTCGAGCTGAGCCCGACACCGGCGTTCACGACCGAGAACCCGTCCTGATGCCCTTCGGGGGCGAGGCTCGGGCTCGTATCGAGCGCGGAGCGATAAATGTTTGCCGCGAACACATGCCAGTGCCATTGCCCGATGCTTACGGGCGACTCGTAGTAGGCGCTGAGCGTCAAGCTGCGGTCAGACGAACCCTGTACGCGCTTTCCGCTGTTGTCGCAGACCGTCGTGACGAGCTCGAGCACGTCGGCCGGGCATCGACCGTTCTCCCACCGGTCGTAGCGTGAAGGGCTCCACGCACCCGTCGCGGAGAGCGTCAGCCCGTCGGTCACGGCGTACTCGACGTCGAGCTCGAGTCCCTTCGACGTGACTCGTTCCGCATTCGAGAAGACGTTCATGTACTCGCCCGGTGACGTCGGGTTCTCCTCGCGAAGCGTCACCTGGTAATCGCGCACGTCGGTGAAAAACAGGTTCGCGTTCACGCGCAGGCGAGCGTCGAGCAGCGTGCTCTTGACACCTAGCTCGTAGTCCTTGGTCCGCTCCGGCCGCGTGATCCGGGGCCGACGCGTCGCGCTGTCGATGCTGACCGTGCCGGACCGCTCGCCGTACGCGACGGAGCCGTAGAGGAGCACGTTCTCGCTGACCTGGAAGCTAGGATTGATCAGCCAGGACCACGATGATTCGTCGAGCTCGGCCTCCGCGTAGGGGCGCGCGGTCCCTCGCAGCGCACGTGCCGCTGCGAGCTGCTGCCCGGTCGCCCCCGGGAAGTTTTCCTCGGTCAAGGGGACGCCGCCCCACACCAGCGATTCGTCGGAGTTGAAGCGCTCCTCCCACGTGCGACGCACGCCCGTCGTCAACGTGACGCGATCGGTCAGATAGAAGTTCGTCTGCCCATACACCGCGAGGCTCTCGACCTCCGGCGTCGTGATGTTGTCGGTGTAGACGCCGTCACGCGAAGCAACGAGCAGCTCGCGGCCGACCTCGTTCGCGTCGAGGAGCGCGAAGCGGGCCGCGGGCGCGGAGAGCCGCCCGGAATCGGGCCCGCCGACCGTGCCGGGCGTATTCGCCGTTCGGTGCGCAAGATCGAGGAAGTAGATACCCGCCTGATAGTCGAAGCGGTCCCCGGCAGGGGACGTGACGCGCAGCTCCTGGGAGAACTGCCGCGTGCGCACGTAGCCGCCGGAGAAGCCGGTGTCGAGGATGTCGTAATCGTTGTGCGCCCTGAAGACGTAGGAGCGTGCCGCCGTGATCGACGTCAGCGAATGGCCGCTGGGCAGCTCGTACTCGAGCTGACCGGACCAGCCCTTCGACTCGCTCAAGAGTCGCCCCATGTCGTTCGCCTGATACGAGTCCCAGCTGTTCAGGACCGTTCGGCTCTTCTCGCCCTCGAAGCGGGCGAGCCGTTCCGCGTAGGTCTCCCGATCGGTGCCGTCGCGATACGTTTCCGGATCGCCGTAGTTGAAGGGCCACGCGCCGTTGAACTCGTTCGAGCGGTTCATGTCGACGGACACGCGTGCGGTCAGGCGATCGCTGACGTCGGCCAGGAGCTGCAGACGCGTCGTGAAGCGGTTCCGGTCGTTGAGCGTCTCGCCCGGTCGATAAACGTTCTCGATCGGGCCGTCGCCACGCTCGTAGGCGAGCGTCGCGCGATACGCGAGCGTGTGGCCCGCGATCGGCCCCGTGAGGACTGCATGCGTGCGCGTCGTATCGTCGTCGCCGTAGCTCACCTCGACCTTCGCGCTAGGCTCGAACTCGGGCAGATTCGGCACGATGTTGACGACACCGAGCGTCGTGTTCTTGCCGAGGAGCGTGCCTTGCGGGCCGCGCGCCACCTCGATGCGCTGCAGATCGTAGAAGCTGCCCCAGCTCGCGCCCGGGTGGACGACGAAGACGTTGTCCAGGATCACACCGACCGAGCCTTCGGTGAACTCGTTCGAGTTGTTCTTGCCGATGCCCCTGATGGAGAAGCTCGACTGCCGGGGCTGGTTCTGAACGATGTTGAGGCTCGGAACCTTGTTCGAGAAATCAAGGGCAGTCAGCGAATTGTCTCTCTCGAGCTGGGCCCCGCCGACGACGGACGTGGGGATCGGTACGCTCTGAGCGAGCTCCTCGCGGTTGCGCGCGGTCACGACGACCTCCTCGAGCGGACCGCGAGACGCAGCCGTCGTTCCGATCGCGTCGCTCGGAGCGCCGACGACGCTCTCCTGCGCGAGTGCAGGGGTCCCGGCGCCGAGCGCAGCGGCGACGAGCGCGCCGAGGGTCCGTGCCACCGGCCGCTCCGGCGAAGTCGGTGCCGCACTCCTCGAGTGTCTGCTTCGTTGCAGCAGGAGCGAACGATCCATGTCGAGATCCTTTGCAGCGTCGGACCGACGCGTCACGAGTTGAACGAAGTGACGGCACGCTACGTCGGAAATCGAAGGGGCAAAAATAGTTTGTTGCGATGTCGATAAACGCCGTCGCTATGTGACCGGCCCGTGACTGCGCGCAGACCGTGCGTTGACCGAAAGGGCGGATCCAGGCCCTCGGCGAGCGCGTCGATGTCACCGAAAACTCACCGCGTGCACACGAGCCACGGCAAGGCACAGGAGGGAGAAGCGGTTAGTCGGACGCATTTGCGCGCAAACGAAGCACGCAAAGGGCGGATGGGTACCGGCGGCGCAGGAGCCTCCACAAGCACGAACGAGGATTCCTGCGCCGCCGTCAAGCTCGGCTGACCACGAGTACGGTGGTAGTGGGTCAACCCTTCGCGAACGTCAGCAAGTCGGCGTTCAGTTGCTGCTTGTGCGTGTCGGTCAAGCCGTGAGGCGCCCCGGGATACACCTTCAGCTCTGCATGCGGGACGAGCTTCGCGGCCGCTCGAGCCGAAGCATCGATCGGCACGATCTGATCGTCGTCGCCGTGCACGATCAGCGTCGGCTTGTCGAAGCGCTTCAAGTCTTCGGTGAGATCGGTCTCCGAGAAGGCTTTGATGCAGTCATAAGCGTTCTTGTGGCCGGCCATCATGCCGGCCAACCAAAAGCTGTCGATCATGCCCTGATTGGGCTCGGCGCCGGGGCGGTTGAAGTTGAAGAACGGCCCCGACGCCAGGTCCCGATACAGCTGCGAGCGGTTGGCGATGGAGGCCTTGCGAAGCCCATCGAACACATCGATCGGCAGACCGCCGGGGTTCGCAGGTGTTTTGAGCATCAATGGAGTCACCGCCGAGATCAGACCGATCTTCGCGACACGGCGGGAGCCGTGTCGGCCGACATATCGAGCGACTTCGCCACCGCCCGTGGAGAAGCCCACGAGGATGATGTCGCGCAGATCCAATGCTTCGATCAGCTGAGCGAGGTCATCGGCGTAGGTGTCCATGTCGTTGCCGTCCCATGGCTGGCTGGAGCGTCCGTGACCACGACGATCGTGCGTGATGACGCGGAAGCCGTTCGAGGCGAGATGGAACGCCTGCGACTCCCAGCTATCGGAGTTGAGCGGCCAACCGTGGCTCAGAACGACAGGCTGACCGGTTCCCCAGTCCTTGTAGTAGATCGCTGTACCGTCCTTCATCGTCAGTGTCGGCATGAGCTATGCCTCCTTCTCGTTTTGGATGTGCACGATCCCGGTGACGCTGGTAGCGAGACCGACCGAGACTCTGCGAACGCTCGACCGGCAACACTCGTGCCAGGGCTTGCAGGGGGCAAGCTGTTGAAATGGGGGGCGCGGCCGGCAGTCGACGACGGCTTCTGCGTGCCCTGTTCGAGGGCAGCGAGGCCCGATCGCGCTCCACGCCGAAGCGCTTCGTCGCGCGATCGTCGATGCGATTTGCCTCGATGAGGGCTTGCGGTTCAGCCCTCGAGCAGTGCTTTGTTTCTCACCGCACCGCGGTCGGCGCTCGTCGTGAGGGCCGCATAGGCCTTCAGCGCCGCGCTCACCTTGCGGGGGCGAGGCGTCGCGGGCTTCCAGCCTTTCGCGTCGCGAGCGGTGCGCCGACGCGCAAGCTCCTCCTCGCGCACCTCGAGCTGGATGCTTCGGTTCGGAATGTCGATCGCGACGATATCGCCCGTCTCGACCAGCCCGATCGTGCCGCCTTCGGCGGCCTCGGGCGAGACGTGGCCGATCGAGAGTCCCGAGCTTCCGCCGGAGAAGCGGCCGTCCGTCACGAGCGCGCAGCTCGTCGCGAGCCCCCGCGATTTGAGGTAGCTCGTGGGATACAGCATCTCTTGCATCCCCGGGCCGCCGCGCGGACCTTCGTAGCGCACGATGACGACGTCGCCCGGCTTCACCGCTCCGCCGAGGATGCCCTCCACCGCCGCTTCCTGGCTTTCGAAAATCACCGCCGGTCCGCGAAACTTCAGCAGTCTCTCGTCGACCCCCGCCGTTTTGACGATGCAGCCGCGCTCGGCGAGATTGCCGTACAGGACCGCGAGCCCTCCGTCCTTGCTGTACGCGGACGATACCGAGCGAATGCAGCCGCGGACTCGGTCCGTATCGAGCTCGGGGTAGCGGAAGCTTTGCGAGAACGCCTGCTGGGTCGGAATGCCGGCCGGACCCGCGCGGAAGAATTCGGCGACTTCCGGACTGGGGTTACGCATGACATCCCACTCTTCGAGCGCCTCGGCCAGCGTCGCGCTATGAACCGTGTGCACCGCCGCGTCGATCAAGCCCGCGCGATCGAGCTCGCCGAGAATCGCTAACACGCCGCCCGCCCGATGCACGTCTTCCATGTGGTAGTGGCTCGACGGCGCGACCTTGCAAAGCGTCGGCATGCGGCGCGACAGCCGGTCGACGTCGCGCATCGTGAAATCGACCTCGCCCTCTTGCGCGGCGGCGAGGAGGTGCAGCACGGTGTTGGTCGACCCGCCCATCGCGATGTCGAGAGACATCGCGTTCTCGAACGCCGTCTTGCTCGCGATCGATCGGGGCAGGACCCTTTCGTCTCCGCCCTCGTAGTAGCGCTTCGCGAGCTCCACGATGAGCTGCCCCGCACGCCGGAAGAGCTTCTCGCGATCCGCATGCGTCGCGAGCAGCGAGCCGTTCCCCGGCAGCGAGAGCCCGAGCGCTTCGGTCAGGCAGTTCATCGAGTTCGCAGTGAACATGCCGGAACAGGATCCGCAGGTCGGGCAGGCCGAGCGCTCGATGCGCTCCACGTCGGCTTCGGTCACACGGTTGTCCGCCGCGGCGACCATCGCATCGATCAGATCGAGCTTGACGGACTTGTCGGCGAGCCTCGTCTTGCCGGCCTCCATCGGTCCGCCGGACACGAACACGGTCGGGATGTTCAGCCGCAGAGCCGCCATCAGCATCCCGGGCGTGATCTTGTCGCAGTTCGAGATGCAGATCAGCGCATCGGCCATGTGCGCGTTGCACATGTACTCGACGCTGTCCGCGATCAGCTCGCGCGACGGCAGGCTGTAGAGCATGCCGTCGTGTCCCATCGCGATACCGTCGTCGACGGCGATCGTGTTGAACTCCTTACCGACGCCGCCCGCCCGCTCGATTTCGCCGATCACGAGCTGCCCCAGGTCCTTCAAGTGGACATGACCGGGCACGAACTGCGTGAACGAGTTCGCGACGGCGATGATCGGCTTACCGAAATCGCCGTCTTTCATGCCGGTGGCGCGCCACAGGGCGCGTGCGCCGGCCATGTTGCGACCGGAGGTGCTGATGCGAGAGCGAAGTGCAGGCACGAAGGGCTCCTGAGCGAGTGATCCGAATGACCTCGAATTCTGCACCGCGCCGGCTATACTCGGAAACACGAATACCGAGTGCCGATGGGGAGCGAGGCACCGATGAGCACGTCCTCGTGCTCGTCCGGTCGCCCGGAACGGCTTCAGGCGCTGACGCTCGGCGGCCGCAGGACCAGGGATCATTCCACGCGGCTCGGCCCAGAGCGCCGTCGCTCACCTATAAAGAGTGCGTTGCGATCGAAAGGGTCCTGAGAACGCCCGGAGCTCGCGTTGAAACAGACGAGAGGCAGTATGCGTAAGCGATTCGTTTCTCGGCTCGTCGCGCTTTCGAGCATGCTTCTTGGTCTTGGGCATCTATCGAGCGTGCACGGCCAGACGTCGCTTGCCGAGTCACGAAATTCTCTCGAGCGCACCGTCGTCCTCGGCACACCGGGCGCAGAGTATTCCTTGGCGGCCATTCGCGCCGTCGTCGCACCGCGTACCGTCGAGGTTCAGTGCGACCCCGTGTTTGGTCGCCCGCTCGAATTTACCGGCTTTCCATTGCTCGAGGTGATGGCGCGGTATCTCGCCCCCAGGGAGCACGAGTCGCTCGTGTTCGCGGCCGCCGACGGGTACAAGGTAGTGCTGCCGCGCGACAAGGTGACGGAGGAGGCACTGCTCGCATTCGCCAACACACCGGATGCCTCCGGGTGGCTTCCGTCACTATCTGAATCCGCGCCTGCCGATCTCGGACCGCTGTATCTCGTGTGGGAGGGAACGCACGCGTGTGATTCCGCCTACATGAACTACTGGCCTTATCAGATCGAGTCGATTCTGACGGAATCGGCCGACGCCCTTTTCGCGCGTGTCGCGCCCGACGCTCGCGAGGCGACCGCCGACATCGTCAGCGGGTTTGGCGTCTTCAAGGACAACTGCCTTACTTGTCATCAGGTCGGCGGGGTCGGGGGAACGGTCGGCCCGGCGCTCGACCGACCGATTGCCGTGACCTCTTATTGGAAGGAGGACTGGCTGCGAGCGTTCGTGCTGGACGCCCCCTCTTTCATCCGGGACACCAAGATGCCTCCATTCAAAGACCGTCTCGACTCGAAGGCGTACGACGAGCTCGTAGCCTATATCGCGTGGGTGGCAGAGCTCGAGCCTTGAGGGCGCGACCAAGTGACGACGTCCTCGAGACAGCCGAGATGCGCCGTTTCCCTGCTCGCGGTGCTTGGGCTCATCGGAGACGTCCGAGGTCAGACGCACGACGACCTGGTCTATACCGGGACCTCGAGGGGTTCCTTTCTGCCGGCGAATCTGCGTTGGTTGCATCCATCTTCTATGGGCAAAGTGAAGCAGCAAGACTCCTTCTCCGGCGGATGGCTTCCGAAGCACCCTCTGACCAGCTGCAGCGAGCACTCGACGAGGCGCTTCAGTACGCGATGATTTCGTCGATCGACTTCGCGTTGAAACGCGAGCTCCTCGACCTAGGGGCGAATCCTGAAACATCGTACGCGTTGGTCGCTGCAGCCTCGAGGTGTTCGGTAGACGACCTCGAACTGATCCTCGGTACGACTGTCGATCCGAACCAGCGTTATCAAGGGAGACACGTTGGAGAAGCGGCGCTTGCGTGCTTCGACCGCGAGGGGGGAGCCGAGGACATCGAAGCCGTTGCACTCGTGAGCCTTTTGTATCGCGCCGGTTCCGATCTGTGCTCGTATGCCGCCGACCCCGCTATCACTACGCCGGGTACAAGAGACGTCCTGCGCGAGGCCGGCATCTGCGCTGATCGCCTGAGGTGACGGAACGCGGAAGACGATTTGCCTGCCGACACGCCACCTTGAGCATGTTCAGTCACGAGTGCGGGTCGATCTGACCCCGCTGCGGCTCGCCGGCGGAGGACGTCGGCGTGACCGCTCGCGCGTTACGGTGAAGACGCCGTCAATCGTGCCGCAACGCTACGACGGGATTCACGCGTACGGCCCGCCGCGCCGGAAGCAGACAGCCAGAGAGCGCCACGACGATCAGGAGCGCCGGCGCCACCGCGAGTATGACCGGGTCGTACGGCGAGACGCCGACGAGCTGCGATTGCAGCACGCGGTTCACACCGAACGACGCCGCCAGGCCGAGCACGAGCCCCAATAGCACGGGCGCCATGCCCTCGCGCAGCACGAGCCGCCGCACCGCGCGCGGAGCAGCGCCGAGCGCCATGCGCACGCCGATCTCCTTTGTACGTTGCCCGATCGAGCGCGAGACGACGGCGTGAAGCCCGATGGCGGCCAAGAGCAGCGCGATGCCGGCGAAGATCGGAGCCAGCGCGGCTTGGCGCGACAGGGCCGTGAACTCATCGCGGCCTTGCGTGAGCCCAAAGCCGACGCTCGCACCCAACGTCTCCAGATCGAGAATCTCGACGCTCGGATCCACGCGCGCCGCCGCGGCGCGAACCGCCGACGAAAGCCCTTCGAAAACGTGTTGCGCGCGCACGAAGAACCACGCCGAGCTGCTCGGCTCCTGCGCGAACGGCACATAGACGACGGGCGGAAAGCGCTGGCGGAAAGTGTCGTTCTGCATCACGTTCGCGGCCACGCCGACGATCGTCAGCCATTCGCCGGGATCGATCTCACGCTTCGTGTAAAGCCGAATACGTTGACCGACCGCGCTGCGGCCAGGGAAGTGAGTGTCCGCGAAGCTCTTGTTGACGATCGCGACGCGCTCGGCGGCGAGCCCGTCGCCTGCGTTGAAATCGCGGCCCGAGAGTAGCGGCGCACCGAGGGTGCCGAAGTACTCGAGCCCGGACGCGATGACGGGCGCTCCGTGCAACGAGCCGAGTGCCTCTTCGAGCTCGACGGGGCGAGGCTCTAGGTCGGCCGTGGGCCTTCCGATGGCAATCGTTGCGGACGTCACACCCGGAACGGCAGCGAGCTCCTCGCGCAGCGCAGTGAAATAGGCGTTGCGCGACTCCGGCGTCGGGTACTTCGCTCGTGGAAGCTGGATCCGGCCGACGAGCACGTTTTCCGGGGCGTCGACGCCGATCGGGGCGGACAGCACGTTCCACAAGCTATGGCAGAGCACTCCGGCGCCGGACACGAGCACGATGGCGAGCATCATCTGTCCCGCGACGAGCGCGGCGGAAAGCCGCTTCGCGCGCGGCGTCATCGTGAGGCTGCGCGATTCGCCGGTCACGTCGAGCCGCCAGGCAGCGCCGATGGGCGCGAGCGCGATCACGGCCGCGGCGACGACCGTGACGGCGACGAGATAGAGGAAGGTCGAGAAGTCCGGCGTGAAATCGCGAACGCGATACTGCGTGGCGGTGGCCGCGGACCAAAGCTGCGTGCTCCAGCGCATTCCCCACCAGGCGAGCACGGCGGCCACCGCGGCGAGCAGCAGGCTCTCGATGAGCCATTGGCGTGCCACTCGCGCACGGCCTGCGCCCAACGCCATCCTGATCGAAATCTCGCGGGCGCGGCGCCGCGCTCGCGCGAGCCCGAGGTTGGCGAGGTTCGCGCAGGCAATCGCCAGCACGAACCATCCGCTTGCCCACAACGAGCCGTAGATCAGCCGGCCGTTGTAACCTGCGACGGCGTCGATGAAGTTCCTGACGACGGGCCGCACGTCGCGATTCGTGGCAGGACGCTCGAGGGCCAAGCGGGCGTTGATCGCCTCGAGCTCGGCGCGTGCCGTTTCCTCCGATGCTCCGTCGGCGAGCCGCCCGAAGGCGTAGGAGCCGTTGCCGACGACGCGGCGCAGCTCGGGCGTTTGCGTGAGAGGCTTCCAGAGGTCGGTCCCCTGCGTGAAGCCGAAGCCCTCGGGCAGCACGCCGACGATCGTGGCCGGTACTCCGTCCACATGCACGGTGCGGCCGATGACGTCGGGCTGGCCGCCCAGGCGGCCCGTCCAGTAGTTGTGGCTCACGATGACCACGGGAGGTGCGCCGGCTGCTTCGTCGGACGCGACGAAGTCGCGCCCCAACGCCGGCGCCACGCCGAGCAGCGCGAACGTGTTGGCCGTTGTCGCCCCAATGGACATGTCTCTCGCGGGGTCGGGACCTTCGCTGACGGTGGCAAGCCCGAGGACACCGAACGCCATGTCCTGAAACGACCGCGCCTCCGCGCGCCAGGCCTCGAAGTCGGCGTACGACACGCAGCAGGCCGGCGTCGGATACAGCTCGTCGATATAGAGCAGGCGCTCGTTGTCGCGGACGAGCCGGTAGCCCTCGAACAGCGTGGCGTCCATGACGCGAAACGTCGTCAGGTTCAAGCCGAGCCCGAGCGCGAGGACGAGGATCGTTGCGACACTCGAGACTGGCTCGCGGATCAGCGCGCGGACTGCGAGTCGAGCGTCGAGCAGCAGCGCATCGAGCGAGAACGAGCGGGGCGCGTTCGCAGCGTCGTGCGTAGTGCACGTCTCTGATTTGCCAAGCGGCCCCGGTGCCCCGTTCGTGCTCATCGCCTCTCACGAGCTACAAACGTGCCAATTCTCGCGCGCATGTAACTAACTGACCTGACTAGGCGGACCGGCGGGCCGCGTCTCCGTCGGCAGCGCCTTCCCTCCCGATAGCGGGACGCCGGGCGTGTTTCCGGGATCGGGGAGGTCCCGACCGGCGGTCCTTCAGCTCCGCCGGCGGGACCGATACTCATTCAATGCGGCAGGGTCAGTTATTGGCCGCGTTGAACGCGCAAATCCATGTACGGAAAAGCTCGTAGTTGCTGCGATCGCCGTTCAGATTGAATCCTGGCCGCAGACCGCCCGTATGAGTCACCCCCGTCGTGCTCGGCTTCCGGAGAAGCAGGCTTGCAGGAGCATCCGGATCGGAGCAGGCCGTCTCCGGATTGGAGACACGAGTACTTATCGCGGTGTAGCTCGCGGCAGAATCATCCGGGAGCAGGAAGTTCGGTGCGCCCACGAGGTTCGTCGAGAAATGACACGACGCGCAATCGTTCGGGTCGGACGTTTCGCCAATGACCGCGCTGATGTTCTGGCTGAACGACACCCTCGCGTTCACGTTGATCAGCACGGGGCTCGTCGTGAACGTTCCGTCGCTGACGGTAATCCGAATTTGATCGCTCAAATCTATCGGCGATCCGCCGCCGTGCGCGTAGGTAAACCCGAGCCCGTTCAGCACCTGCTGATAAGTTCGCGAGGCCGGCGTGATCGATCCTGCGGGCGTGCTACCGACCATCGAGACGGTGAGAATCAGCTGGGAGGGATCGCTGTCGGGGTCCGCGACCTGGATCTTGCTAGATCCGATCGTCACGCTTCCGCCGAAGACCAGCTCCGAAGCCGTGACCGGAAAGACCGTGATCGTCGGCTGCCCGTCGTTCACACCGAGTATGTCGATTTGATATTGAAGTGACGCGGGCACGCCGAGCACGGCGAGGCCGTCGGTCAGCGAGTACGCGAGACCGCCCGTGACGACGTCACCCTCCGCGAGATTCATATTGAGCATCGGCTCGAAACGCACGCGACCTTCGTCGATCTGTTGCTGAGTGAACGTGTCACCCGCGGAGAGCGGCGCGCCGTCGAGGGTGACGACGCCGTTCGTCACGGTCGCGAGCGTGTAGACGAGATCCGACGCCTCATCGTCCGCATCGGCGTACTCGAGATCGATCGCGGTCGGACCCGCATTCTCGTCGATCGTGAGACGGTTCTTCGTGACGAGCTGCGGCGCCTGGTTTGCGGCAACGTCGACTTCGACGACCGTGCTGTCGCCTCCGGCAGAAAGCTGGATGCAGTAGCGGCCCGGCGTTGCCGCCCGGAAAGCGGCCTCCAGCGTGTTGGCGGCGATCAAGGTCGGCTCGACGCACACTCCGTTCGCGGTCGCAGGCAACGCGGTCCACTGCGGATCGTCGACGAAAGCGCTTTCGCCGGCGTTGAGGCGCACGATATCGCCTTCCTTCGCGGGATTCGGTGTCCGCGTGATCTGGAACACGGGGCTGCCGGGCCTTGCAGTCGGATCGACCGACAGACGCGGGTCCTTGGCGAGGAGCGCGGCGAGGCGCTCGGCCGCGCTGCTCGAGCTCGAGCCTGCGTCGAAAGGCACCCAGAACCGATCCATCGTGAGCCGCGCGAGCGGCATGATGCCGCGGCGGTAGATCAAGTCCTCGAGCTCCCGGGGCATGTCGCTGACGGGATTGACGACGAAGTCGTCGTAGCTGCGAAACTGCTTGCTCGGATCGGCGCGCAGCGAGTGGCAAGCGCGGCAGAACCGCGCATACGACTCGTGATAGATCTCCGCGACCTCCGGCGAGACATCCCAGCCGGCCGGCGTGTAGGAGCCATCGAACCGTGTGCCCGGAACGTCGGGTTTGTTTGCATACCAGCCGTGGACGAGATCGATGGCGGCGGCGACACGCTCGGGATCGCCTCCTTCGGCGATGTAGGTCAGATAGGTCGAAAGCGCCGCGGCGTTGACCTTGCGGAACTGCTCCTCCTGCGCGGCGCGCGTCCAGCGGCCCTGCGGGTCGAGATACTTGGCGAGCGGCGTGCCGTCGGGCCGCGGCGCGCCGTTCGCGATGGCCGGATCGTCGTCGCTGTACAGGAACGAATCGAGATCCCACGGCATGAACGTCGCGTTGGTGTCGCCGCAGTTGCGGTACACCGGCTGCCCCCATGCGCCCGTCTCGATCTCATCGAGATTCGCGGTCTCGCCGCCGTGACACGTCACGCAGTTGCCCGGCGTATGGCGCTCTCCGCGCCCATCGAAATTCATCGAGCCGATGCGCTGCGAGTCTCCGCGGTCGTCAGGCGCGAACGTGAAAAACTTCACGAACCGCCCCTTCGCGAGGCACGTCGCGTGCAGCGAGGGATCGTCGGGCGGCGTGAACTCCATGACGACCGTGACGAGCTCGTCGGTCTTCTTCAGAGCGGCCTCGAGCGTCGGATAGTTCACGACGAACGCGTAGACGTCGCCGTTCGGCGCCACGCGCGTATACATGTCCCGGCCGAAGCCGAGATCGTAGTTGTTCGTATAAAGCACGTGCGCGAACTCGCCTTCGCCATTGACGGCCTCCGGCAGCAGCGTGCCGTTGAAATCGGAAGCGAAACCGGCGTTGAAGAGCCAGTGGTTCAGCGTCGTCCTGCGGAAGAACGGATCGACGGTCTGGTAGTAGATCTCCGCCGTCGTCGCGTTCTCCTCGCCCGGCATCGCGGCGAGCAGCGTTTCGGCCGACACGGTGACCCGCGCCGGAACGCCGATGACCGACGGATCGGACTGCACCACAAGGTTGCCTCCGGCCGACACGAGCAGCACCGCCTGATCCTGGAGCGTGCCCGCGTCGAAGACGGCCGTGATCTCGATCGTGGCGAAGTCCACCATGTGCTGATCGAGCTGCCGGTTCGGCTCGCCGGCGTCGAGCCACCGCTGGTTGATTTCGGTGATGTCGAGCCGCGGAACTCGGAAGCGGAAGCTCGAGTTCACGTACGACTGGAGCATGCACTCGGTGTCGCTCATGCCGGCGGCGCACGTCACGGTCTCGCCCGCCGGCCACGTGCCTTCGATCGGCTCGGCAAACTCCTCGACGTCGAGGTCGACCGTCTCGGTCGACCCGCTCCGGCTGATGTATGTCACCGACGCCGAGACGTCGATCGTGAAGGGCGCGTCCAACCCGCCTGCGCCGGCGCCCGGCTGCAGCGCAGCCGTCAACGTGAACGAATCGGACGGCGCGTTCTGCACGGCGCGCGGCGCGAGGAAGCGATTCGGGTCGCCGGCCGGAACGACCGTGACGTCGATGCTCGTCGAGTCCGTGAGGTTGTGGCTGTCGAAGACCGTCAGCTCGAACGTGTACGTGGTCGGCGCATCGACGTCGGGCGCCGTGAAGCTCGCGGTCGTTCGCGTGCGCTCGATCAGATCGATGCCCGCGGGCGCCGTCCACTTCCAGTCGAGCAGGGGACCGTCAAGGTCCTCGCTGTCACGGGCCGAAAGCAGCACTTCGGCGCCCTCGCGCACCGTGTTCGTGGCGCCGCTGTTCACGACGATCGCGCGTGCTATCGGCCGCAAGTTGGACCCGGAGCCGACGTCGCTGCCTCCGGAGCCGCTGCTGCACGCCGTCGCAAGCATGGCGACGGCCGCAGCCGCCGGGCAGGCCAAGAGCGCGCGCGAGAATCCGTGCATGTCCATTCTCTCCAACGAAGCAAAGCGGCGCGTTCCGCCGCGAGCGCTGCTAGAACTCGTAGCGGAGGCCGAGGGTAGTGACCCGATCGTCGATGTAGTCGCGATTCTCGACCGTGGCGAGCTGGAGGAAGCCCATGAGCCCGCCGGCGACGGGCCCGTCGAGCCGGCGCTGCCTGCCGCCGCGCAGCACCATCGAGAACCCCGCGGATGCGACGAGATACGACTCGTCGGGCGGATCCGTCGGCATCTCGAACACGGTCGAGCCGAGCACGTCCTCGAGCGCGGCATAGCCCGCGGTGATCGTGCGAGGGTCGTCCTGATGCTCCTTGTAAACGCCGATGCTCCAGTACGGGACGATCACGCCGAAACGGGGAGTCACGACGTATTGGAAGCGCATTCCCACGGCCGTCTTCAGGCTCTCGATATCCTGGCTCGAGATCGCGAGATCGAAACGGCGGCTGATGCTCGTGTCGCCCAGCAAATTGATGCTTCGCTCCTCGGCGAAGGCATCGATCGAGATATCGATGCGTTCGATGTTGAGGAACGGCTCCATGCCGAACTTGCCCCAATTGAACGCGTAGCCGAAGCCGAAGGTCGTCACGAATGCATCGGCCGTCGGCGAGCTGTGCGCGATCGAGTAGACGCTCTCCGTCAGCGGATTGAACGACGGGTACTTGATGTTGCGCTCGATGTCGTAATCGATCGTTTGCCAGCCGACCGAGCCGCTCAACGTGAGCCGCTCTCCTTGGGACATCGCGAAGACGATGAAGCTCGTGCCGTCGGACTCCATCTCGCCGTCGACGACGCTGATCGTGCTCGCGGCCTCGTCGAAGTCGACGTTTTGCCTGCTGAGGCCGAAGATGCCGCCGATCACGACGTTATTGCGCAGCCGATAGTCGATGCCGAAGGTGAGCTCCGAGCCGTCGAAATCGAAAGCGTCCTCCAGGGCGGTGGGCTCGCGGCTGCCGTAGCCGAATCCGTAGTTGAGGAATCCGCCCCAGGGGCTGTATTGCTCGCCGGTGTCGGCGACCCCCTCGACGGCTCCCGCCTGCGCGAGCATCGGCGAAGAGCGCTTCAACCAGTCGTAGAGGCCGGCCGTCCCGAAGCCTGCGGCGCCGAAGCGCAATGCGCTGATACGAGCCGCGAGCGACGAAAGCTGACCGTTCGCGAACTCCGTCGCCATCGAGCCCTGCGCGGCGAGCTCCTCGGCCGCGGTCCAGCGGAGCGCCGTGCCGAGCCCCTCCTGATCGACCCCGAGGCTCGCGATCGTCGGGCCCTGACCTTGCAGCTCGTTCGCGCTGTGCACGAGCTCGCGGGCATTCAGGTAGACGAAGAACGTATCCGGGTTACAGAGCGGACCGGGCTCCACCTGCCGTTCGAGAAGATCCTGGAACCTCGGCGACGGCAAGGAATCGAGCACGCCGAACGGATTGCAATCGGGATCGAGTGTCCGGAAGACGCGGTCGTTCGCCTCGGCCGCGGCCCGTTCGATGCCGTTCGCGTAGATCAAGCTCCCGCCGGTTAGGCCGGGCCCGGGCCGAGGGCCTTCCTCCTCTCCCTCCTGGGCGAACGACACCGAAGCCCAACCGACACACCCGAGGGCGACGAGCGCGAGTGCAGAAGGACGTATCGCGCGCCGCAAACGCGCGCGCTCATAAACGCAACCCATCATTTTTCCCCATGCATCACAAGCTCGAGCCGCCCCCCGGGCTCGCTCGACGTTCGACGGCGCGTCAACCGGGCACGAAGAAGAAGTCGCCGACCTCGTGCCCTGCATCCTTGATGACCTTGAGCTGCGGTTCCTGGCCGATCTCCGCCGCCGCGGCGGACGAGTCGATCCGGTTCCGGATCCGCAGGAAGAGCTCGGGGGCCGTCATGACCGATTCGTTGCGCTCGAGCTCCTCGATGAACGCGCGCGCAAAAACGGAATGGCCGTCGCCGCCGTTGTCGAGAACGGGGCTGTCACCGCCCGACGCGAGCACGAGCCGCGCCCGCTTCGGCATCTTCCACTCGATGTATTCGTCGGTGTATTCGCCGTCGCCCACCATCACGTAGCCCGGATCGTCCCCGAGCAGCCCGGCGTAGCACGAATCCGCGACGACGAGCACGCGCTTTGCCTGGATCCGGCCGAGATGGCGAGTGACGAAGTCGTTCGGCACCCAGAGCGTGTCGTCCGGGGGGGGCTCGGCATTGACCGGCAGCCAGTAGCCCGTCTCGCGCACGCCGCTCTGGAGCCGGCTGCCGTGCCCGGCGAAGTAGATCAGGAGATTGTCGTCCTTCGTCACCGTCTCGTTGAGCTGATTGATTGCACGCATGACGGTGAGCTGGTCGGGATCGACGAGCGTGATCACGCTGAAGCCGTACTTGTCCTCGAGCACCCGGCGCACCCGCTCCGCATCGTTCACGGGTGACGCGAGCGGATCGAGATGGTCGTAGTCCTGCACGCCGATCACGAGCGCGTAGAACCGGCCGAAGGAGCGCCGCCTGTAGCGCACCGGCTCGCGCTCCTCGAAGGCCGCCCGGGTGCGTGACGCCGAGAACTCGCCGGCCGACCGATAGACGGGCATCGCGGCGAGACGTCGCTGGCTGCTCGCCCGCTCGGCCTCGAGCTGAGCGAGCAGCGACCGAAGCGACTCGATCTCCTCGGCGACGCCCTCTCGCTCGCGAAGCTGCTCCTCGAGCGAGCGGACCTGGCGCTCGAGCGCCTCGATCTGCCGCTCGCGTTGCTCGATCTGCCGTTCGAGCTCCGCGCGCAGCTCGGCCTGCTCCTCGGCCGCGGCGGACTGGAAGATGAGGCTGTCCTCGGGCAATCCCCACGCGCGGCGGTACCAGTTGAGCGCCTCCAGGCGATCCTGCGGGACGCCGCGCCCTTGCTCGTACAACGTGCCGAGGTTGAATTGCGCGCGCGCATAGCCCTGCTCCGCCGCGCGCCGATACCACTCGGCCGCCGCCTCGTAGTTCGGCTCGCCGCCGAGCCCCCGCTCGTAGATCTCGCCGACGATCGTCTGCGCCTCGGGATCGCCGCTTTCCGCGGTCGGCATCCAAACGTTCAATGCGGAACGATAGTCGGCGCGGTCGTAGGCGAGGTACTCGCCGCCGCGCGCGGCGCAGTCCGCCGCAGTCGTCCTCGTCGGACGCCGAGGCGTGAGATAAGTGCGGCCGCCGACGACTCGCACCTGCCCGGGCAAGAGGCAATCGACGATCGACAGCTCCTGTGCGGCCGTGAAGCCTTCGCGAGCGCGATCCCGTTCCTGCCCCGTTGCGGCGCACGACAACATTACCGTCACCACAGCGGTTCCGGCGGCGAAACATGCCGTCGAGCGTTTACTCTTCATGGTGCGCAACGATCGCCGAAAGCTGGGGCAAGTATATACGTCGAGCCGCGCGGCGACACGAAGGAAAGTTCCGGTTTTGCAGGCTGGTTCACGGATCGTCGACGACCGGGCAGCCGAGCGCCGTGACGGAGCAGCTCGCCGTGCCGAGCGTGCTTCGGCAGGCATCGACGACGGGCGAATACGTCGCGAGGTATTCCTGGCAATAGAGCTTCTTGATGACGTTCCGCTTCGTGCTCGCGTCCGCTTCCTGCATGGACCTCAGGAAGCCGTCCGCGACGTCCTCGAGCCCGGCGATCGCGAGCGGGTTGTTTCGGTGCAGCGCATACGCGCGCGAGAAGTACTCGAGCGCGTCGTTGAGCCCGATTGCGCCGAAGCCGAGAGCGCGCTCGCCTTCCGATACGGCCTCTTCGAACTGCGCGCGCACCTCCGGCGGCAGCTCCGCGAACGGGATTTCGGGCCGGAGCTGATTGCCGTAGTAGACGGCGTAGCCGGCGACGGAAGCCATCGCGACGAGCGTCGCCGCATAAGCGGCCTTGCGCAGCGGGCTCGGGCCGTCGAGGTCGCGAAGAAACGCGGCGGCGTCGACATGGCGCTTCTCGCGCTCGAACGACAGCGCCTTCGCGAGCGCACGGCGCTGCCGGCGCTTCAACGCGAGCGCGGGCGGCTTCATGCCCGCGTCCCGCGCCTCGTCGGCCGGCGTCTTGTCGAACGGGTGTCGGCCGGTCAGGAGCTCGTACGCGACAACCGCGAGCGCGTACACGTCGTCCGCGGGCACCGGCTCTTTCCCTTCGAGCATCTCCGGGCTCGCATACGACGGCGTCAGCGCACCGAGCGAGCCGACGTCGAAGGCAGTCTGGTCTCCCGGCTTCTCGTGCCGCGTCTGCACGGCCCGCGCAATGCCGAAATCGAGCACCTTCACTTCGCGGTCACGAGTCAGGAAGACGTTGCCGGGCTTGAAGTCCGAATGGACGATCCCCTTCGCGTGCGCATACGCGAGCGCCGCGGCGGCACCCCGCACGATCGAGAGCGCCTCGTCCGGCGGCAAGCCGCGGAGCTTGTTCTCGGCGATCACGCGGTTCAGCGGCTCGCCGTCGAGCAGCTCCATCGTCATGTAGACGGTGGTGCCGTCACGATCGAAGTCGTGCACGGTGATGACGTTCGGATGAGCGAGCGTCTGCGCCTTGCGCGCCTCGCGTTGCAGCGCGATCAGAGCATTCGGATGCTTGCGGAACTCCTCGCCGAGAATCTTGATCGCGACGTACGGATCGCGATCGCGCGCCTCCTCTTTGCGCCGGTCGATGGCGCGAAAGACGACGCCCATGCCGCCCTGCCCGAGCACGGATTCGAGCACGAAACGATCCTTGACGACGCTGCCGGGCCCGAGCGGTCCTTCGTGGCGAGCCTCCCATCGCTCGGGATGCTGCCAGTCGGATCCGGTGACGGAGGCGCCGGCGCGCCCGGTCCCGGCCGTGCCCGACGTTGCCGGCCCGGTCGACCCGGGAGCGCTCGCAGCTTCGGCTGACGCGCGACGCAAGATCCTCGTCGCTTCGGCATTGCGAGATTCGCCGCGCCCCGGGCGCTGCAATCTCGTCCGCTCGTCTTCCTCGCGACGCTGCAATCGGGTCCGCTCGTCGGCCTCGGGACGCTGAATTCTCGTTCGCTCGTCCGAAGCGGGAGGCGCCGGCCGCTCGGGCGCAGAACCCTTCAGCCGCGTCCGTTCGTCTTCCGGCTTCATGCGCGTGCTCTCGTCTTCCATCTCGAACGACTCTCGATCCGTTACCTCGCCGACCCGGCGCCGACGTGAACGACGACGGCGGTCAGGTTGTCGCGCGCGTCGCCCGCGAGCGCCGCGTCGCGCAGCTTCGCGCAGCCGAGCTCGGGCTCCGGCAGCATGAGCGCGTCGGCGATCGTCCCCGCGTCGACTTCCCCATAAAGCCCGTCCGTGCAGAGGAGAAAGCGATCGCCCGCTCGAACGTCGCTGCGCGCGACGCCGAGTTCGAGCACGTCCGCGCCGCCGACGGCGCGCGTCACCGCGCGCGAGTCGAACGCGCCGTTTGCCGCCTCGGAATGATCGGCGGAAAGCTGCTCGAGACGGCCGTCCCGGAGCCGGTAGACGCGACTGTCGCCCGCCCATACGCAACTCGCTCCGCGTTCGTCGACGACGAGCGCCGCGACGGTGCTCGCCGCGAGGCGGATGTTCGCGCCGCGCTCGGCCAGCACGCGCAGGCAACGGTTCGCGACGCGAAGGCCGCCGGCGAGCTGCTCGACCGCGTCGGCGCGCGGCTCGGCGACGGCGCAGGCCTCGAGCGCGGCGACGACCATGCGGCTTGCGACCTCGCCGGCCTGATGCCCGCCGAGCCCGTCGGCGACGAGCCAGACGCCGAGATCGTCCCGACAGGCCCAAGCATCCTCGTTGATCTCGCGGACCTTGCCGACATCGGTGATGCCTGCCGAGCGCACGGCGAGCACGGATCCGCCGGTGGCGGGCTCGCGTCGATACGCGGCGGTCGGCGTCGCGGGATCGAGCCGATCGGACAGCGTGCCGTGGCGCCAGCCGCGCTCCGCCCATCCGCCATCGAGCATCGCGACGAACGCACGCGGCTCGGGAAGGCCGGGGGCGAGGAGCACGCAAGGCTCGATGCGCTCGGAGCCCTGGCTCCACCAGACGCTTCGCCAGCCGGCATGGGTCAACGCGTCGGCGCCGAGCACGCCGAGCGCGTCACCGAGCCGCCCGTTCGGCACGGTGAAATGCCAGGCGTCGGTGCCGCGCGCGTAGACGCCGGGCCCCGCCGTGCTTTCCGACGGGCTCGGAACGAGGCGCGCGAGGCGCTCGTCGAAAACGTCGAGGTCGAGCGGCGTCTCTGCGAGGGTCGCGAGCAGCAGCTCCTCGACCTCCGCGAACCACTCGTCGAGCTCGGCGGCGGCGGCGAGCGGCGACACGCGGCTCTCGACGCCGAACGAGGCAGCGAGCGGGAAGTAGCGGCCGACCTTGTCGACGCTCGGAATCATCACGCCGATCCACCCCTGCGGACCGCACACGCCGGGCGCGAGCGCGAAGCGCCAGACCGGGCTCGTCAGGTAGACGTCGAGCCATCCCGCCGCGAGCTCCGCCCGGCTCGCCGCGATCGCGTCCTGGAGCCAACCGTCCCAGCGTGCGACGAACTCCTGCGGCAGGCGGCGCGTGACGAAATCGCCGCGGCTCGGCAGCTTGCCGAAGAATCCCGGCGAACGGCCGCCCGCGGCGCTCAGAGCGTCGACGGGCACCGGAACTGCTCGAGCTGCGGCAACGCGAACGGGTTGAACGCGCTGCGCGCCGTCAGCTCGTACAGCACGTTGCGGCCGCCCTGCGAGAACGTCACCTCGAACTGCTCCGGCACGTCGGTCGGACGCAGGTTCGAGCGGTCGAGCAGCCGGAACCATGCCCACGGGCCCTGCAGGCGCTGCATCGCGGTCGCGCCGCTCTGCAAGTCCCGAAGCTCGATGCGCACTTCCGTTCCGGGATTCGGTCCCGGCCATTGCATCAGCGTCGGAACGAGCGGGCCGAACTCGTACGTGATGACGCTGCCCTCGAGATCCAGCAGGAAGCGGCTCAGCGACGGATCCATCTCGAGCGGGCGAAGATCGAACGTGATCGACGGCGTCATGCTGCCCGCGCGGAAGAACGTCCGCTTGATCACGTCGGCATTCTCGAACGCCCGAAGCGCGGCGTCGGACAAGCGTATCGGCAGGTTGGCCGTCGCGCGCGGCCGCCAAGGCGACGCGGTCGCATCGACGTACTGACGCAGATTCGTGTTGAAGAACGCGTCCATCGTGCCGCCGTAGCCGAAGAACTCGGCGAAATCGGCGAGCTGCACGTCGCGCTCGCTGCTCCGGTCGAACGGATAGCGGCCGTCGATGGCCCGGCGGCATACCGCGAGCGGCCCGGACTGCCAGAGCTCGTTCAGATACGCGCGCAGGCCTCCGGTCGTCAGCGCCGTCGTGCGCGACGCGGCAACCTCGAGCAGCTCGCCGACGAGCAAGTCCGGCTGCGTCGACGCTTCCATTCGCAGCTGCTGCAGCACGGACTGTCCGTTCTGCTGCACGTGAGGCGGAATCGCGCCGCCCGCCGCCTCGCTCGCGACGACGCTGAGATAGCGATAAAGCTCGGCCATCAGCCCGACGAGATGCTCGACCGGCCGAGGCTGACCTTCGGCGGCCGTGACGAGCGCGTTGAGCGGCCCGAAGCGGGTCTCCACGGCGTTTCGTGCGAGCGACTCGGCCGTCGTTGCCGCGGACGCCGAGCGCGCACCGCCGAGAATCTGCTGGAGGCGCTGCTGGAGCTGGTCGACGCGGTCGCCCGCCCGCGCCGCGAGACTTTGGTCCTCGTCGGACCGATCGAGCGCGGTCTGCCGCGCCACGGCCTCGAGCAGCAGCACGAGCGGCGAGTCCTCCGGCCGAGACAGCACGTTGAAGATGCGCGCGGCCTCTTCCGGCGTCGCGAACGGCGCGAGGGTGACGTCGAGCAGCGCGGTTGTATACACGTCCGCGAACTCGTCGAGGTAGAGCTCGCGGACTCGCGCGAGCAGCGCTTCGCGCTCGGCGGCGTCGAGCGCCTCTTCCTCGCCGACGACCCACGCTTCCGACGCGAGCTCGGTCGTGAGCTCGCGGCTGCGATCGACGAACACCTGCCGGTACGCGTCGCGCGTGAAGAGCGGCGGCAGAGTCTCGGACAGCGGACGGCCGCTCTTGCGCACGAACACGAGCTCGGCGGTCGCGCCGCCGGCCGCGTCACGCAGATTGAAACCCGGAATGGCGGCGTCGAACGTGCGCTTCAGCCGGCCGTAGATGCGCTCCTCGAGCGGCATCCTGCGCACCTCGAGCCGTGCGGTCGCGATCGCGTCCGCGTCGAGCGGCACCGGCAACGGCAGCGGGCGCTCCTCGAACAACGCATCGAGATGCGCGTTGAGCGCATCCCGCTCCGCAGCGGCGAGTCTGCCGAAGCTCGTGCTCCAATCCGCGCGAATGAAGGCCTTGATCGCGTCCGGGTCGTAATGCTCCGCGGAGTCGAGCATCAAGTACGCCTTCAGCGCCTCGTAGACGTAATCGGGCATCGAGCCTCCCCGCACGAGCTGCCGCTCGAGCCTGACCATCAGCCGAGGCAGAAAGAGCTCGCGCAGCAGTCGCCGGTAGGTCGCGATCGCGCGGTCGCCGAGCTTGCCGGATTGCGAGAGGCCGAAACCGCGCAGCCACGAGTTGCTTTCGAGCCGGTCCGCGTACCCGCCGGGCAGCGCGCGAACGGCATCGAGCGCCGGCAGCACGGCGAGCACGTCGTCGCCGCCGCGCTCCGCTTCCGCGATCAGCTCGCGCGTCCGCTCGAGCGCCGCCGACACCTCGCCCACCTCGGCGCGCGCGCCGAAATACGCGAATGCCGCCGCGGCGCCGAGCACCGCAACGAGCACCGCGCTGCCGGCGTACGCGCCGCGCTGCAGCCATGCGCGGCGCAGCTCGAGACGACGGTTCGTGCCGGCGAGATTCGCTTCGCCGAACGCGACCTTCCTGAGGACGTCGGTGATGAAGTAGCTCTTCCCGGCGGCCTGCCGGGGCGCGACGCTATCGGCATCGATGCGGAACGTGCGCGCGAGCGTGCCCATCACCCGGTCGATGGGTGTCCCCTCCTGCGTGCCGCTCGTGAAATAGACGCCGCGAAGGAGCGGGCTCGACTCGAAGCGGCTCGCGCGGAAGACCTCGTCGACGAACGCGCCGAGCGTCGGCTTCAGCGCCGCCACCTGCTTCGGGAACCCCAGGATCAGGGCCCGCCGGCCGGGATCGGGCTCCGCCGCCACGCGCTCGGTCGTGCGCTCGTTGAGCCGACGGAGCAGCCGGTCGAGCTCGTTGCCGAACTCCGCGGCCGGATCGGCGTCCGGCGCGTCCGAGTAGCGGAACGTGAAGCCCCACACCTGCTCGCGCTCGCCGCGCCTCAGGTCGTCGAAGAACGCTTCGAAACCGGCGACGAGATCGCATTTCGTCAGCAGCAGATAAATCGGGAAGCGGAGCCCGAAGTGCTCGTAGAGCTCCGCGATGCGGGCCTTGATCGCCGCCGCATGCGCACGCCGCTCCGACTCGCTCTGCAGCAGCAGGTCCGCGACGGACAACGCGACGAGCACGCCGTTGATCGGCCGGCGACGACGATACTTCTTCAACAGATCGAGGAAGCCGAGCCAGGCCGCGCGATCCGCGCTCGCATGGCTGTCCTGAGTCGTGTAGCGGCCGGCCGTGTCGATCAGGATCGCTTCGTCCGTGAACCACCAGTCGCAATGACGTGTGCCGCCGACGCCGCGGATCGCGTTCGGTCCGAACTTGTCGGCGAGCGGAAAGCGCAGGCCCGAATTCACGAGCGCCGTCGTCTTGCCCGAGCCCGGCGGACCGATGATCACGTACCACGGCAGATCGTAGAGCGAGAGCTTCCCGTGGCCTCCGCGCGCTTTCTTCAGCACGCGCAGCGCTTCCTCGAAGCGCTCGCGGATCGTCGCGACCTCCTCGTCGGCGCCGTCGGACTCGGCGGGCTTCGTCATCTCGCCGACCATTCCCGCCTCGGCCTTCGCGGCACGCCGGGCCGCAAGCACGCGCCTGGCGACCCAGACGGCGGCGATCAGCGCGATCAGGCCGGCACGCGCGGCGACGCTCGCGAGCGGCCGCCATTCTCCGACGGCGACGAGCGGCCCGATCAGCCACACGACGACCGCGAGCGCGAAGAGTCCGATGCCGCGGATCAGCCAAGGATGGGCAATCAGCTTCAACATCGCTTTCATTCCCTGCTCGGGCTCGGCAGCAGCGCGATCTCGACGCGGCGGTTCAGCGCGCGATTCGCCGGCGAGTCGTTCGGCACGAGCGGCTCGCTGTCCGCACGTCCCTCGGCGAGCATGCGCGACGGCTCGACGACCTCGGCGAGGATCTCGCGCACTGCCTCCGCGCGGCGTTGCGAGAGCTGCCAGTTCGACGGAAAGCGCAGCGTGCGGATCGGCACGTCGTCCGTGTGTCCGGCGATGAGTATCTGGCCGTCGACGCGAGCGAGCGCGGCGGCGACCGTCTCGAGCAGCGGCCGCTGCGCGGGCACGACCTCGCCGCTGCCGGACGCGAAAAGTCCCTCGCGCAGCACGACCGTCTCCGAGCCGTTCTCCGCGCGCACCTCGAGCGCGCCGCGCGCGATCTCGTCGGCGAGCAGCTCCGCGAGGCGCGGGGCCGCGGGCTGCGGGGCACGCTCGACGACCGGCGCGGCGTTGCGGCCGAGCGCGGCGATCTCGGCGGCGACGGGATCGGAGATCGTGTTCAGCGCGAGCAGGAGCCCGACGTAGAGCGCGATCAAGAGACCGCCGGACACGGCGCCGACGACCCAGAGCGGCACGTAGCGAGCGAGCGTCGGCCGGGCATCCTCGACACCGCGCCAATGCGGCGAAAGCTCGCGCTCGGGCGCGCCGCGATGTGCGCGCAGGGTCTGGAGCACGTTGGCCTGCACCGCCTCGAGCTGCGCGCGACCGTTCGACTGCACGCGGTACTTACCCATGAGCCCCATGGCCATGCAGAGGTACATGAGCTCGAGCAGGTCGAGGTTCGCGGCCGGCTGCTGCATCACACGGTCGAGCACCTGGAAGAACTTCTCGCCGCCCCACCCCTCGTTGTGGAAGACGTTGAGCAGCGTGCGGCTCGCCCACACGCTTTGGCTGCCCCAGGGCGTGTTGAGCGCGGCCTCGTCGAGCAGCGTGCAAAGCGCATAGCGCGCGGTCAGCACGGCCTCGGGCCGCTGATTCGCGTCGCGCGCGGCGGCCTCGAAGCGGCGGATCTCGTCGGCGACGTGCGCGAACAAACCTTCCGGATCGGGATGATCGACCACCGTGGACAGCCGCGGGGCGAGGGCGAGCAACGTCGACGCGGCGCCGACGAGCGTGTTGACGTCCGAGCCGTCGACTCGCGGCACGTCCGGCAGGTCCGACGGCAGCGGCGCCGCGGCCACCGGGCGGCGCTGCGGTGCGCTCGCGCGGGCGCGGCCGCCGGGGGTCGGTTTCAGGACCGTCCGATCGTCGCTCCCGCCTCCGAAGAACGTATCGTCGCTCATCCGTCAGGGCCTTCTGATCGCCCAAAACTGCATCTCGAGCCCCGGGAACTCGCCGCCGACGTGGATCGCAAAACCGCCGGTGTTGGGGTCCGGCCAGTACTGGCTTTGTCGATCGAGCTCGAAGTAGACGAAGTCGGCGTGATACGGGATCTGTCGCGGCGCGACCGGAAGCGGCCGGATCGCGACGCCCGGGAGCTGCGCGTTGACGAGATCGCGGATCTTCTCGACCGCGCCGATCTTCGTCTGCGCGGGGAAGCGGCGCCGCAGCTCCTCGCTCGGCATGTCGGCGCGCACCGCGAGCACGAACGCCGCGGAGAGCAGCGAGCGGTCGGCGAGCGGCGCCGCGCGAATTCCGTAACGCGGCTCCTTCAGCGGAATCGGCACCGCGGTCTGCTCGATCACCGTGCCGAGCGACTCGCGCAGCGCCTGCATGACCGGCTCGAACGTTCCCTTGAGGTCGTCGTGCCGATACTCCGGAAACTCAGTGGGCCGGCGAGTCGTGCTCGTGAACGTCGCGAGCTCGCCGGCGAGACCGACCAGCGTGCGGTACAGCTCCTCGGGATGCAGGTTCGGCAGCGCGGCGAGATGCGCGACGATCGGCTCGTAACGGTTCACGGCCTGGAGCAGCAGGAACTCGGCGATCTCGGCCGCCCCGCCCCTTCCAGAGGCCGATACGCGCCCGGCGAGCGCCTGCGCGCGATGCCGCAGGAGACCGCGCAATTCCCCGGCGAAGCCCGACAGCACCGCCGATGCACGACAGTCGAGCGTCGGAGGAATGTAGCTCGGCTGGAGCGTCACGCTGCGATCGGCCTTGACCTCGACGACGTGCGCCACGCCGAGGCATGCGTACTCTTCCCGCTGATCGGTCTCGAGCAAGAGACGCGTGCGCAACGTGCCGACGTGCATCGACGTGACGCTTTGGGCATCCGAGCTCGAGTCCGGCGTCTCGAGCTCGCGCTGCACGTAGCGAGCGAGCCCTTCGCGCTGGTCCGCCGGATCGACGTCGCGCTCGCCGAATCGCCGCGTCGGCAGGGCCAGATACACGCGGCATTCGCGCACGCTCTCGTCGAGATCGAGCGGCGCCGGCGGGCGATCGTCCTCCGGGATGTTGAACGGCGTCCCGTCCGGGAAGATACCACGCGCGGACGCGACCGCGACCTTGCCGATCCCGAGCAGCGCGGTGTCGAGCTTGATCTCCGTGAACCCCCACGCGTGTCCGCGCATTGGCCCGCAGCGGCCCTCGACGTACGACTCGAGGTAACGGTCGTGCTGTTGAAAGTGATGAGGCTGCAGGAACAGCCCTTCGGACCAGATGACTTTGTTCTTCCAGGACATGCTCAACTCGACGTTCCGTCCCGCGACATCGCTTCGGTCCTCGGCGCCTCAGTCCTCGACGATCGCGCAAGACACGCTGGTCCCTTCGACGACGATCTGGAGCTTGCTCCGTCGAAAGAGCCGTAGCACGTCCGTCCATCGGCGCGCGGGGACGGCAACGACGGCGCGCCACTCGGCGAGATCGAGCGACGTGAACTCCGCGACGACGCCGATGAACTTCGCGGCCTCGTCGAACGTCTCGTCGAGCGCGAGCGTCTGCCCGGGGCCGACGAGATGCTCCGCGCGGCGCACGAGCTCGTCGCCGAGCACCGGGGATTCGGGGTTCACGAGGTCCGAGAAGTTCGCTGCGAGGAACGCGGCGTCGTGGGTCAGATAGAAGATGTGCAGCTTGACCGGCTGGGGCGTGCCGCGGCGGCTCGGGTTGATGCTCTCGGCCGCGATGACCTCGCTCTTGAGCTTCGTCTCTTTCGCGGAGGCGCCGCCGGGGAAGAACGAAAGCGCGAGCACGGCGAACGCGAGCACCGCGAGCCAATGCAGCACTTCGTCACGGGGCGCGACGCGGCGCGCACCGTTCGTTTGCACTCGATTCTTCATCGGACTCCTCGCGCTACGGGACCGCTCGACGCGGACCGACGCATCGCCCCATTCGCCGCTCGATTGACCGCCCCGCCGCGCCGATCCCGCCGCAAGCGCGGACGCCGGCTCACCGCTTATGCAAGGCCGTGAGCCGCTGCATCTGCTCCTCGTACGCCTGCGCGAACTCGTCCCCGAAGAGTCGCCGGAACGTCGCGTCGTCGTTCCCGAGCTCGGCGTACATCTCGCGATAAAGCTCCCAGTACTTCGTCTTGTTGATCACGTCGAGTATAGCGGCGCGCTTCAGCCCGCGATCGAACGCAGTTTGCAACTCGTCGGGGTCGAAGCGCTTCAGCAGCGAGCGGAACGCGGCCCGCATGCCGGCCATCATCGCGATCTGATGTGCCTTGAGGTCGTCGAAGGCTTCGGTGAACGCGTCGACCGGCGCCTTGAAGCTTTGCCCTCGCCGGGCGAACAAGTTGAAGAGCGCGTCCTCGGCGTTCGCCGAGAACTTGAGCGGGTTGTTCTCGACCGGCTTCAACGTCGTCATCGCGACGCGGAACTGGTTCTTGAGCTCGGCGCGAGCGCGCAGCACGTCCATCAAGCCGGCCACGACGACGCGCAGGATCTCGCCGAGCGAGGCCATCACCGTGGCGTCGACCGCGGCGGGATCGAGCCCGGCGGCGCGCAGCAGCGCCTCGACGCTCCCGGAATCGACGCGAGAATCGATGCGCGGATCGACGCGGGGGTCGACGCGGGGATCGACCCCGGGGGGGCCGGCCACCGGTGCCGAGACGCGAGGCTCGCCGGGCCGGGGGCCAACGTCTAGCGGGGCATCTGCGCGGAATGCGTCGTCGCGAGGACGATCGTCGCCCGGCGGCAACGTGGCGCCGAAGAAGTCGTCGTGTGCAGGAGGTGGGCTCGAGGGCTCGGCGGGCGCCGAGAACCCGGTGGCGTCCCAATCCTCGGGAATGAACGTCCCGCTCGAGGCCGGAGGCACCGGCGACACCGGCTCGGCGCGGGGCGGCGTCTCGGGCCGCACGCGCGGCGGCGGGAAAAATTCCGCCTCCGGAGGAATGTGATCGGGCTCGGCGCCGGCCGGTCGAGCCGGCGGGATCGACGGACCGGGATCCGAGAAGAAATCGAGCGGGTCGACGCTCTGCGGTGCCCCGAGCGGATCGCCGGCGCCGGCTCCCTGCGGGGGCGGCGCGAAGCCGTCTCCATACGGCGGCGCGTAGGCCACGGGGTTAGGCGCGCGAGGGCCGTCGGCCTCCACTGTGACGGAGATCTCGTAGTTGCCGATCGTGAGCCGATCGCCGGTCGAAAGGCGGACGCGGCCGCCTTGCGGCAGCTCACGTCCGTTGATGATCGTGCCGTTCGTGCTGCGATCGGTCAGGACGTATGCACCGTCCTCGAACGAGATGACCGCATGCTGGCTCGACACGAATCGTTCCGGGTCGGGCAGCACCCAATCATTGTCGGGCGATCGGCCGATCGTGCCGCCCCGGTGGAATACGTGCATGGCATCGGCACCGAGCGTTCGGCTCTGATGACTCGACACTCGCAGCGTGACCGGCATGCCCGGTTTCGGCCCCCCGGTGAAAACTTGGACCGGATGATAGCGGGATCGGCGAAACGCCGCGAGGTATGAGTTCACGGCAATGTTCCCGACGCGGAGGTATCGGCGCGGCGGCGAGTTCTCGAGCGTCGAGCGCTCGCGACGCTACGAGAGCCGTCGTGCGGAGCGGTACCACTCGCCGGGCTCGAACGCTCGTCCCTTCTCGTCGACCCATTCGTGGAGCCGCGCGATGAGCCGCCGCTGCTCCGTGACCGGCATCTCGACGGAGAGCGGGAAGCCGCAGCCGTAGCGCGTCTTCAGCTCGTCGCATGCGAACGCGCGGACGCGCGGCGGCACGCGTTCCGCCTCCACCGTGCGGAGCAGGCTCGCCGGAGAGTACGGCAAGCCATAGCGATAGCGGCGCGACGGATCGAAGCGCGACTTGTGCGCCGAAAGCCAGGCGCGCCATGCGCCGGGATCGGTCGAAAGCCGGATCTCGGTCGTGCCGAACGGCGTTCCGTCGGAACGGAGCGGTGCCTCGCCCGTCTGCTCCCAGTGCGCACGCTCGTCGTCGAAGAGCGCATCGGGATCGACGGGATCGGGCACGAAGGTCTCGGCGAGCAACGGCGCACCGGTGACGATCGAGAGCGCGAGCGCGGCCGTCTGCGCATGCGTCGCGTCGGAAAGCGCTTGATACAGCGCGCGAACGCTCGAAAGATCGCCGAGCAAGCCGAGCGCGAGGAGCGCTTCACCGCGTGCGTCGTCGTCCGCGAGCCGCTCGGTCACCGCGGCGACGGCCGCGCGGCCACAGCCGAGCGCCGCGGGCACGATCAGCCACGGGCGCGTGCCGACGGCGCGCAGCAGCGGCCGCTCGATATCGGCGCCGAGACGCCATGCCGCGACGGCCGCCGCGGTCGCGGTTGCCGGAGACTCCGACGCGACATGCGCCGTCACCGCGTCGACCGACGCGTTGCCGCCGACGCGTCCGAGCGCCTCGAGGACGGGCGGCGCCGACGTCTCGTCCGCGGCGGCAAGGAGCGCGAGCAGCCGAGGCTCGGCCGCGCGGCCGTCCCGCGCGAGCGCGGGCGCGACCGCGGCGGCGAGCGGCGGATGACGCAATGCGATCTCGGCGAGATCGTCGTGCCACGCCTTCGGCGCTTCGGCCGAGAGCGCCGCCGCGGCAGCTGCGAGCTTCTGCGGATCTCCGGGGTCGAGCGACTCGGTCGCGTTCAGCACCTCCAGCCGACAGCCGAGGCGGCAAAGCGCACGCAGCGCCGCTTGAAGCTCCGCCGGATCGTCGGCGTGCAAGTGCGTGACGCACACCTCGACCGCTGCATCCGCGCAGACGACGAGGCCGTCGAGATGCGCCTCGAGCCGCGCCTCGTCCTCCTCGGCGTCGAGCCAGCGGAGCTCGGGATCGTTGCGCCGCGCCGAGAGCTGCTCGAGCAGAAACGTCGCCTCCTCGAGAAACTCCTCGCAGAGGCGCGCGCTGAAGCTCTTGTATGGGCTCGGGGTCTGCATCGACAATGACGCCGCTCTCGTCGGCGGGCACATGCCAGCCGTCGAACACGAATCGGCGACGGGACTCTAGACGATTCGAACGGCTTGCGACAGCGGCGGAGCGCATCCGTCCGATTTGGATCTTCATGCATTTCGTCAACCGGACTCCGTTCGAAGGCTGCGCGCTCCCGTCCGTCGCCCACGACGACACGCATTGGCTCGTCGTCGTCGTGAAGGGCACGTTCGCGCTCGGCCCGTCGGGGACGGCGCCCGGGATCGCCGACGAGCCCGTGCCGATCCATCTCGAGGACGTGTACTGGGGCGAGCCGGGCCTCTCGAGCCTGAAGTACGAAGCGGACACGGCGATCGAGAAGCCGGGCACGGACATCGCGCTGATCGGCACCGCGTACGCCCCGTCGGGCCCCGTGCGCCAGCTCGACGTCGGCATCAAGATCGGCTCCACCGCGAAGATCGTGCGCGTCTTCGGCGATCGCGAGTGGCGCAAGGCCCGGGGCGGCTTCGCGCTGACCGAGCCGACGCCGTTCGAGACGATGCCGCTCGTCTACGAGCGCGCATACGGGGGCGTCGATCCGGTCGACCCGAGCCGCGGCGGATGCGACGAGAATCCGCTCGGCAAGGGCTTCGCGAGCCCGGAATCGCTCGACGAGATCGACAGCCTGCCGGCGCCGAATCTCGAGCTCCGGGACCGGCCGATCAAGAGCATCACCGAGCGCCCGGAGCCGGCCGGATTCGGCTTCGTCGCGCGCCACTGGCAACCCCGTCGGGCGCTCGCCGGCACGTACGACGACGCGTGGCTCGCCGAGCGGTGCCCGCTGTTGCCCGCCGATTTCGATCCGCGCAGCCAGTCGGCCGCGAGCCCGGGACTCGTCAACGACGGATACCTCGCCGGCGGCGAGAGCGTCGTCATCGTGAACGCGTCGCCCGAAGGGCGAATCGAGTTCCCGCTGCCGCGGCGAGTGATCGAGGCCACGGCGGTCATCGCGGGCGAGCAGGTCGACAAGCCGCTCCGGCTCGACACCGTCGTCATCGAGCCGGACGAGCGCCGCATCGCGCTGACATGGCGCGCGGCGATCCCGTGTCACTGGAATCTCGCGATGGTCGAGTGGATCAGGGTGAGCGAGCGTGGCTGATCCCGGCACGTCGCCCCGAGCGGACGTCGTCGTCTCGGTGATCGAAACCGCGACGGCGGTCGGGCTGACCGCGGCCCAGACGGCCGCGGCGATCCGCGCCGGGATCTCGGGATTCGTCGAGCGCGACGGGTACGAGCCGATCCCGGCGGACGACGACGACGAGCCGGTGCCGCTGATCGCGGCCACTCACGGGCTCGTCACGCACGACGGCTGGGAGCGGCTCGTCGACCTCCTGATCGAGCCGCTCGCGGCCGCGATCGCCGCGGCCGCGCTGACGCGCGCGGAGATGGCGCGGACCGGGCTCTACTTCGCGCTGCCCTATGCGGACGCCGTGGTCGCAAAGCTCGAGCTCGAGCGCACGTTCTTTCCCGCCGTCCGCGCGCGGCTCGGGTTGCCGCCCGTGCCGGACCTGATCGGCACACAGACGGGCGGCGTCGGGCCGTTCGCGCTGCTCGAGCGCGCTCGCGACAAGATCGCCGCGGGCGAGCTCGACGTATGCGTGATCGCGGCGGCCGACTCCTATCTTCTTCCGGAGCGGCTCGAGCATTACGACGAGGCCTGGCGGCTCAAGACGTCGCGAAACCCGTCGGGGTTCGTGCCGGGCGAGGCCGGCGGCGTGCTCGTCGTCGAGCGTGCGGCGCGCGCGGCGGCGCGCAGCGACCGGCCACGGCTTCGGATCGCGGGGTGCGGCCGGAAGCGCGAGCCGAACCCGATCGAGGGCACGAAGTCGAGCACGGGCATCGGGCTCGCAACGGCCATTCGCGCGGCGTGCGCCGAGGCGGGAGCGAGCGCACCGATCCGCTGGGTGCTGTCCGACCTCGACGGCGAGCGGTACAAGGCGTTCGAGTGGGGCATCGCGCTGCCGCGGCTCGGCGCGGTCCTCGATCCGAGGCTCGTGCACTGGCACCCGGCGGACTGCATCGGTAATGTCGGGGCCGCGGCCGTCGCCGTGCACCTCGCGTGCGTCGCGGCCGCGTTCTCGCGGGGATACGCTCCGGCGGACTCGGCGCTCGTGCTCGGCGCAAGCGACGGCGGGCAGCGCGCGGCGATGATCGTCGAGGCCGCGTGAGCGTGCGAGAGACATCGGCGGCGGCGACAACGGGGAGGAGCGGCTCATGCCCGTCACGGTAGGCGCAAACAAGCTCACGCTCGTGCACGTCCAGAGCAACGGCGTGACGATCGCATTCCCCGACGTCTGCAAGACGCCGACGCCGGGCGGTCCGGTGCCGATGCCGTACCCGAACGTCGCGCAGTCCGTCGATACCGCGCAGGGCACGAAGAAGGTCAAGGCCGACGGGCAGCCCTTCTGCGTCAAGGACTCGAACTTCAAGATGAGCACGGGCGACGAGGCAGGCAGCGCCGGCGGCGGCGTCGCGTCGTCGAAGATCAAGGGCAAGGCCGAGTTCGTGATGTACTCGTTCGACGTCAAGGCCGAGGGCAAGAACGTCTGCCGCGCGCTCGACATCATGCTGCACAACGACAAGAACACGCCGCCGTTCCCGGTCCTTCAGCCGCCGCTCATCGCGCTGCCGCCGGAGGCGGAAGACGCCGACGACGACAACGAAATCGTCGAGATCGAGTTCGTCGAGTAGGCAGGCGGGAGCACGATGGCCAAGGAGCAGTGGATCAACCTGCCCAAGAGCGACGACTACGTCGCCGATTCGATCAAGTCGAAGGAGCGGCTCGGCTACGCCCGCTTGCGGGTCAAGTTCAAGAAGGCGAGCCTCGCGGGATTCCGCGTGAAGGTGATCCCGCTCGGCGGTGCGGACCACGAGCAGTACTCGCAGGCCGAGCGCAACCGCAACAGCAACTTCCGCGTGCGGGTCTCGGGCTCGGCATCGAACAACGCCAAGCAGGAGGTCATTCTCACCAAGAGGGTTTATCTCAACGCCGCCGGAGGCAACAAGTACAAGATCCAGGCACAGTACAAGAAGAAGGTGGTCGAGTCCGGGCTCGAGCTCGAGTCGCGCCGGAAGCTCCTCTACCAGGTCATGTCGATGAGGGGGATCACGGCGGGATCGACGACGACGATGGAACGGGCGTTCTGGAAGCCGGACAAGAAGTTCTTCATCGAGATGAAGAAGCAGGGACCGACCGCCACCGTCGACTACATCCCTTGCCTCGACGGCACGAACCACGACACGTTCATCCGCTCGTCGGCGAAAGGCTATACGCTGAAGAACTTCAAGCCGTATGCGTTCGGCATCAACTTCGTGAACTACATCGCGACGCCGCAGGAGATTGTCGTCGACCGTGAGGTCGACTTCACGGTGCCGAGCAAGGTGTCGAAATGGACGCCTACCGACCAGATCTGGACCTTGGCGCTGCCGGCGCCGCTCTGGTACGACCTCGATCCCGCCGACGACGCGAATCGGCGCTGGTTCGTCTCGTGCTCGCTCTGGTTCGAGCCGGACGACGCGCCGGGCACGAAGGAGACGATCGGCGTAGCGGCCGGCGACGTCACGCCGGTCGGGCCGGCCGTCGGGCCGTACGGCGGCCACAGGCAGGTCAGCGTTCGCATCGCGATGGATCAGGTCAAGCGCAACCTGCTGACGAGCCGAAAGGGCAAGTTCAAGGTCCAGCTGAGGGTCGTGTGCGTCGCCGGCTTCTCGGGAGGGTTCGCGTACAACGTGATCAATCTGATCGCGATCGCGACGAAAGCCTGGTGGGAAGACGCGACGGGCGACGCCGAGTACGTGCTGAACCACGAGGTCGGGCACAAGGTCGGCATGGTGGCGGACGGGAAGGGACGGTCGCCGGACAGTCACGGCCACCTGTACGGTGACCAGAGAGGCGTGAACGACCAGGACCATCAAGGCCCGCATTGCTCGAAAGGCGCGACGTGGGATGCGTCGAAGCCCAAAGGCGAACGCTGGAGCGGCACCCCGGGCTGCGTGATGTTCGGCGCGACCGGCATCGGAAACGTGTCGTCGCCGCCCGAATTCTGCGACGCGTGCGCGCCGATCGTGCGCAAGCTCGACTTGTCCGCGACGCGTCTGCTCCAGACCGGCTTCCAGATATCGATGGAAGAATATTGAGCCTTTCCGCCCGCGTCGGCCTCGTTCTCGTCGTCACGTCTGCGGTCGCCGCGTGCGGCCGCGAAGGAGGCGATCAAATTATGCCTACAACGTTTTCCGATCCGGCTTTCGCCGACGTGGTGCAAGGGTCGCTGCTGTCGAACGCGTGCTCTCCGGAGATCGAAGGCGGGGATTTTCGCGGGCTGCGAATCGCGGCTCCCGAGGTAGTGACGTACGCGCCCGGCGACTTCGATCCGATCACCGGCGCGTTCGCGCGCGTCATCGTGTGCGGAACGTACCGGCTCGATTTCACGACGCTCGGCCTCAACGGCGACTTCGTCGAATCGATCGTGCTGATCGCCGTGGACGAGGCGCGGCGCGAGACGTTCAGCGGACGGATGGTCACGGTCGAGAACCGGATCCCGCCGCCGGATTTCGGCGACGGGCTCGAGCCCGCCGACTTCGCGGGCGACGTGATCACCGGCTACTTCAACCCGAACCTCGCGGTCGTGCTCGGCCTGCCGGAGCGGCCCGCGGACTATGTCGTCTACGCGGTGCTCGGCCCTTACGAGTCGAATCGCGTCCGCCTCTCGGTGCGGGAGGCCGCGGCGGTGACGCCGTGAGCACGTCGTCGTCGCGAGCGCCGCTGCCGCCGAGTTTTGCGCGGATCGACGATCCGCGTCTCGCGCTGCCGCCTTCGCCCGGCATTCTGCTCGTCGGTCCCGGCGCGATCGACATCGACGCGCCGTTCGTGCTGTCGGGCAGGTTCGTCGTCACCGAGGCGGAGCATCGGCGGCGTTCCGGAGCGACCCATCGTGACCTCGTGCTGAGCGTGCATCGCGAGCCGTTCTACGCGTCGCTCCATCCGTTTCGCGACTGCCTCGTGTTCGCCGACGACGTGCTCGCGGCCGGCGACTTGCGAGTCGGCTGGTTCCGGTTCGATGTCTGGTCCTGCTGCGGCTTTCGGGTCGAAGGAGACTACTACGTGCGCGTCTCGCTCGGCACGATGATCTCGCCGGCCTGCGCGGTGAAGGTCGGGCTCAGTTGATCTGAACCGATCCGCCCTTGATCTTGTTGACGCCCCGCGCGCGCGTCACGACCTTCGCGCCGAGGATCGTCACGCTGCCGTCCGCGCGGAGCACGATCTTCGCGTCGCCGCATTGCAGGGTCAGCTCCTCGCCGCCTTCGATGCGCACGGCGCGGGAGCTCGCACCCGGGGGCGCATCCAGCAGGCCGAGCAGCAACGGCCGCGCGCTGTCGCCGTCCTCGAAGCCGATCACGACGGCGAGCCCGGCGCATTCGGACCACCGCGGCGGGTCGCTCATCCAGACGACCTGCGCCGGCAGCGGCCCGTCGGGGGCGCCCGGCCACGTGACGAGCGGCCGCCCGTCCGCAGCCGTGCCGGCGATCGTCGCTCGAACGACGCCCGCGATCGGCTGTGCGGAAGACCGGCCTTCCGTGGATCTCCGCGCGGGGCCCGTCAGCAACGCTTCGACCGGGGACGCGGCGTCGGCTTCGTCCACGGCCTCGAGCGTCTCGCGAGCGTCGCCGAAAGGTCGGTCCATGCGTCGGCTCCGTCAGTTCTGGCTGATCTTGCTGCCCTTGATCGTCACGTCGCTGCTCGCCTTCAGCCCGAGCTTGCCGGAGGCCTGCACGACGACGTCCTTCCCCTTGATCGTGATGCTGCCGTCCTTCTTCATGATCAAGGTCGCCGAGCCGGTCTTCAGCACGATCTCGTCGCCCGCCTCGATCATCAGCTTCTTGCCGACCTGAAGACGATCCTCGCCGTCGACGCGCACGGACCGATCCTTGCCGATCGACACGGCTTCGTTCCCCGCGACCGCCTCGTCGCGGTCCTTGCCGACGGAGATCGACTCGTCCTTGCCGATGTTCGTCGAGCGGTTCTCGCCGATGGTGATCGATTCGTCCTTGCCGACGGTCTCCGTGCGATTCGCCCCGATCGAGATCGACTCGTCCTTGCCGACGCTCTCGGTGCGGTTCGCCGAGATCGTGATCGATTCGTCCTTGCCGACGGTTTCGGTCCGGCTTCCGCCGATCGTGATCGTCTCGTTCCCGCCGACCTTCTCCGTGCGGTCTTTCCGGATCTCGATCTGCTGGCATCCCTCGCCCATCGCGAGAACGCGCAGACTGCCGCCGTCGAGGCTCGAGAAGCCGACCTTGAGCACGTCGTTGTTCTCGACGACGCGGTTCATGTCGCGCTCGGCGTGGACGTAGATCTCCTCCTTGCCCTTTTTGTCCTCGAAGCGGATCTCGTTGAAGTTGTCGCGGCCGCCGCCCTTCGAGCTGCGGCTCTTCAGCGTGCTCTTCGTCTTCTCGTCAGGGAGGCCGTAGGGCGGCATGTTGTCCGCGTTGTAGACGCGGCCGGTCACGATCGGCCTGTCCGGATCGCCTTCGATGAAGTCGACGATCACCTCCTGGCCGATTCGCGGGATGAACATCGCGCCCCAGTTCCCGCCGGCCCAGACCTGCGCGACGCGGACCCAGCACGAGCTGTTCTCGTCCGCCTTGCCGTAGCGGTCCCAATGGAACTGCACCTTGACGCGCCCGTACTCGTCCGTCCAGATCTCCTCGCCGGCCTTGCCGACGACGACGGCCGTCTGCGGGCCCTTCACGCTCGGCTTCGGCGTGACTCTCGGCGCGCGATAGGGCGTGCGGCTGTCCATCGCCTCGAAGCTGCACGAATACTGAAGGCCCTCGCCCTCCGACGACTCGTATGCGTCGAGCAGGATGCTCTGCCGGCTCGACACGACGAGGTACTCGCGATTCTGGTCCTTGCGCGGGAACTCGGTCAGGCTGAACAGCGCGCCGGCCCGGATGCCGCGCGCAGTCGCCGTGCCGCGCACGCGCTCGTGCTGCGCGTCGAGCTCCTCCATGCGCGCGCGCACGTACGCATCGCCTTCGTTCCGCTCGAGGTGCTCCCCGGGAAAGTCGTAGATCTCGTGGTCGGCCTGCGCGTGATCGCGCGAGACGGCCAGGTTGACCTCGAGATTCGCCTTCGGCTTACGAAAGTCGTAGGCACGGAGAACGACCTTGCCCGGCTGAACGCTCTTGTCGACGAGCCACTCGTAGATGTGCTCGTCCCGCATCGTGTCGACCGAGGGCGGGTAGTACGGGATCCGCGCGTAGCCGTCGAACGAGTCATGCGCACCGTAAGAGTCGGCGAGCACGAGGGTGTGCTTGCCCGCCTCGTGAGCGAAGAAGTAGTAGATGCCCTCCTGCTCCATCAGCCGGCTGACGAAGTCGAAGTCCGTCTCCCGATACTGGACGCAGTATTCCCAGGTCCGGTAGGTGCGGCTCAGCGTGTTCTTGAAGTCCGAGAAACCGTGCTCCCGGAAGATCTCCGCGAGGATCTCGGGCACGGTCTTGTTCTGAAAGATCCGGCAATCGGCGGTTCTCGTCAGGAACCAGAGCCACGGCCGAAGCTCCATGCCGTACGTCACGTAGCCTCCGCGCTCCCCCGTCAGCGCGAAGCGGGTGCAGTACCCGTGGAAGTAGCGCACGCCGCCGTACGGCAGATCCAGCTCGACGCACGCGTCGTGGCCGAGAACCGCGTCGAGCGACAGATCGTTGTACGGGCTCAGCAGCTCGAGCTCGTAGAGGAACGGCCGGCCGAGCTCCTCCACGCCCTCCATCGTCCGGAACAGGAGGTCGTCGCCGAGGGCGGTCTTGATGCGGACCGGATGTTTGTTGTCCATGGTGACGCCTGGCGACGGAGATTAGCGGTCGTTCTCGAGGACCGTGCGGGTCTCGGAGCTCACCCCGCGTCGCGCTCCCACTTGAGGCACGCTTCCTCGGTCTTCGAGACGAGGTAGTAGCCGCGCCACGGACCCTCGGTATCGATGATGACCGGCTCGAGCCCTTCATACTTGCCCTGGCCGAAGGATTTGAACGCCGCCTCCTTCACGCGATGCTGGCGAACCCATGCGCCCCACCGCTCTTTGTCGGAAGGATCGATTCGCTCGCCCGAATCCGTGGCGCGACGCAGCGCCTGCTGAAATCCGAAGTAGTCCACCTCGACGATTCTGGGACGGCTCATGCTCACTCCTGACGGCATACCGGTCCGCGTCCCCGGCGGGCGAGCCGGCCGCGTGCCGCGGCCGCGCACACCGCGCCGGGCCGGCCCGGCATGTTAGCAGTAAGGCGCATCTTATTGAATAGCGGAGAAAATCATGCTCGACCCGGTCACAAACTCCTAGGAGAACTCGTAGCGGAACTGGCCGTCGGCGACGGAGACGTGGATCCCTTGCGGGTGCCGCCCTTCGAGCATCATCGCAAGGAACTCCTCGCTGATCCGCGGCAACACGGTATTCGTCAGAATCGCATCGATCATCCGGCCGCCGCTCTCGAGCTCGGTGCAGCGCTTCCTGATCAGCTCGACGACCTCGTCGGTGTAGGTGAACGGCACCTTGTGATTGCTCATGATCCGCGTGCGGATGCGCTCGAGCTGCAGACGCGCGATCGAATCGATCATCGAGTCGCTGAGCGGATAGTACGGGATCGTGACGATGCGCCCGAGCAGCGCCGGCGGAAACACCTTGAGCAGCGGCTCGCGCAGCGCCTTCGCGATGCCCTCGGGGTCGGGCATCAGCTCCGGATCCTTGCACAGGTTCATGATGAGGTCCGTGCCGACGTTCGTCGTCAGCAGGATCAGCGTGTTCTTGAAGTCGATGAGGCGGCCCTCGCCGTCCTCCATCATCCCCTTGTCGAACACCTGAAAGAAGATCTCGTGCACGTCCGGGTGCGCCTTCTCGACCTCGTCGAGCAGCACGACGCTGTACGGCCTGCGGCGAACGGCCTCGGTCAGGACGCCGCCCTCGCCGTAGCCGACGTAGCCCGGCGGCGCGCCCTTCAACGTCGAGACGGTGTGCGCCTCCTGGAACTCGCTCATGTTGATCGTGACGACGTTCTGCTCGCCGCCGTACATGACCTCGGCGAGCGCGAGCGCGGTCTCCGTCTTGCCGACGCCGGACGGCCCGGCGAGCATGAAAACGCCGATCGGCTTGCCCGGGTTGTCGAGGTTCGCGCGCGAGGTCTTGATCCGCTTCGCGATCATCTCGAGGGCGTGATCCTGGCCGATCACCCGCTTGCCGAGCGCGGACGCGAGATTCAGCACCGTCTCGATCTCGTTGCGAACCATGCGGCCGACGGGAATCCCGGTCCAGTCCTGCACGACGGATGCGACGGCCTGCTGATCGACGCTCGGCAGGATCAGCGGCGACTCGCCCTGGAGCGCCGCGAGCTCGGCCTGAAGCGCCTTGAGCTCCTCGAGCAGCGCGGCGCGATCTGACGCGGACAGCGCCCCGTCCGCGGATTCGGCCTGCGCGGCCGCGTCCGCTGCACCTTCGAGCTCGCTGCGCGTCCCCTCGACCTTGCCGAAGCCGTCACGAAGCTGCGCCCGCAGCGCGAGGATCTTCTCGACGACTTCGCGCTCCTTCGTCCACTTCGACTCGAGCTCGGCGAGCCTCGCGCGCTCGGCTGCGAGCGCTTCGTTCGCCGCGCTCTCCCGCGCGGCCGTGTCGACGCCGACCGCCTTCTCACGGGCGATGATCTCGAGCTCCGTCTCGAGCGCCTCGATCCGCCTTCGGCTGTCCTCGACCTCGGCGGGCGTCGCGTGCTGGCTCACGGCCACGCGAGCGCACGCGGTGTCGAGCAGACTCACGGCCTTGTCCGGCAGCTGACGCGCCGGAATGTACCGGCTCGACAGCTTCACGGCCGCCTCGAGGGCCTCGTCGAGGATCTGCACGCGGTGGTGCTGCTCCATCTTCGACGCGATGCCGCGCATCATCAGGATCGCCTTCTCTTCCGAGGGCTCGCCGACCTGCACGACCTGGAAACGGCGCGTCAGCGCCGGATCCTTCTCGATGTACTTCTTGTACTCGGCCCACGTCGTCGCCGCGACCGTGCGCAACGTGCCGCGCGCGAGCGCGGGCTTCAGCAGGTTCGCGGCGTCGCCGGTTCCCGCGGCGCCGCCCGCGCCGACGAGCGTGTGCGCTTCGTCGATGAACAGAATGATCGGCGTCTCGGACGACTGCACCTCGTCGATGACCTGACGCAGCCGGTTCTCGAACTCGCCCTTCATGCTCGCGCCCGCCTGAAGGAGGCCGACGTCGAGCGCGCGCAGCTGCACGTTGCGGAGCGGCGGCGGCACGTCGCCCTTCGCGATCCTGAGCGCGAAGCCTTCGACGACCGCGGTCTTGCCGACGCCCGCCTCGCCGGTGAGGATCGGGTTGTTCTGCCGCCTTCGCATCAGAATGTCGATGATCTGCCGGATCTCCTCGTCCCGGCCGACGACGGGATCGATCTCCCCGCGACGCGCCTGCTCGGTGAGATCCACCGTGAAGCGCGCGAGCGCTTCCTGCTTGCCCATCTGCGCGGGCGCCATCGCGCCGCTCGCCTCGCCCGGCGCCGCGCCGCCGCCGACGTCGAAGCCGTCCTTCGGCTTCAGGGACGCCTCCGGCGAGCCGTCGCAGATCTCGGCGAAGCGATCCGTCAACGTCTCGTACTTGACCTTGTCGAACTCGCGAGAGATCGCGACGAGCGCGTGCTTCAACCCGCGCGTCTGCAGGATCCCGGCGATCAGGTAGCCGGTGCGGACCTGTCGGTCTCCGAAGAGCAGCGTGCCGATCACCCAGCCGCGCTCGACCGCCTCCTCGACGTGCGAGGAGAGATCCGAGATCGTCGTCGAGCCGCGCGGCAGCCGATCGAGCGCATCGGTCAGGTCGCGCGCGAGACGCGACGGATCGATGTTGAACTGCTTCACGATCCGGTGCAGGTCCGAGTCCTGGAATTGCAGGATCTGGTGGATCCAGTGCACGAGCTCGACATACGGATTGCCGCGCATCTTGCAGAACACGGTCGCGGACTCGATGGCCTTGTAACCGACCGAATTGAGCTTGCCGAACAGCGCGGCGCGACTGATTTCCGCCATCTTCGAATTTCCTCCGTTGTTACAGGCGGGCGGGCACGGCGAAGAACGGATCGATCACGACGTCGCGAGCGTCGTCGTTCGCTCGGCGCGTGCCGAGCCAGGTCGTCCAGCCGAGCCTTCCGGCGCGGCCGAGCCGGCATTGCGGCACCTCGTCCCCGCGCAGCACGAGATTCACGGTCCAGGACAGCTCGTCGCCCACGTAGCTGCGAACGAGATCGCGCAGGCGCTCGAGGCCGCGCTCGCCGGGCAGAAGGCGCTCGAAATCGTCGAGCGTGAGCGGCCCGCAGACGAGCCGAAAGCAGTGCTGACAGCTCCAGACGGACCCGCCGAGCACTGCGCTTTTGCCGAGGGTCGCCGTCTCGCGGTTGCGGCCGAGCAGCAGCCGATCCTCGCTCGGCAGTCGCAGCCATTCACCGACGAGCTGGCGCACGTCGAACGGCAGACCGAAAAAGTCCTCGAGCACGCCGACGAGGCCTTCGGCGGGGCGAGTCGCGAGGCCGAACCGTCCGGCGCGCTGAAGCTTCGCTTCGTCGGGCACCGCATCCCGACCGCGAAACTCGGGCGCCGCGACGCCGAGCAGGCTCCCGACGTAGACGTGGAAGCGGCGCGGTGCGGGCCGGTCGAGGCTGACGGCGGGCTGCGCGTCGGCCCACGCACGATAGAAGAGACTGAGCAGGCGATGATGAAACACGTCCGCGAAGCGGCGGAACGTCGGATCGCCGGCGTTCAGCTCTCGGCTGTGCGCGTACTCGGTGAGGTGAAGCGGCAACGGGCCGTTCGGACCGAAGAGGCCGAACGAGTACGCCGCGAGGTAGCCGGGCGCGTCTTGCCTGCCCGGATCGAACTCGGCGACGGTCGACGGGGCGAACGCGAGCGAAGGCTTCTGGCCGAGCCGCACCGGCTCGTCGACGGGACGCGCGGCCTCGCCGATCCGGGGGCTCTCGGGAAAGAGGCACTCGAGCTGGCGCAGGGCCGCGAAGAGGTCGTATCGGTGCGGCGCCTCCTCGAGCGCGCGCAGCCGCTCTATAGCGTCTGCCGTAGTCCGAGGCGCGGCGGCCATCGCATTACCTCGCCGCGCTCGACCGAGCGCAGGACGGTCTGGGTGAACGAGTTGATGGAGACGTACTTCGCGAAGAACTCCTCCATGACCTTGCCGAAAAGGAAGGCACCGACGCCTTCGAACGCCGCGTCGTCGCACGTCAGCGAGATCGCGAGACCGCGGCCGAACGTGATCGGCCCTTCGGTCGGGATCCGCGCATTCACCGGCGCCGCGGTGACGGACTTCACGCCCTCGACCTGCCGCACGGCGGCGGCGTCGTTCGGATCGCAATAGAGCGCGAGCAGCGATCGCAGCGCCTCGGCGCCCTGCGTCACGTCGTCGTCGAGCAGGGACAGGTAGTTCAACGACAAGTGACTGATGAGCCGCCACGCTGTATCGCCGTTCGCGAACGACGGCTTCGGGCGGGTCGGACCCGCGACGCAGCGGATGGACTCGACCGGCGCACCGACGTCGAGCGTGAAATCGGTGCGGCCGTGACCGAACGAGAGCTGCAGCGGGAGATCCCGGTTCGTGCAGATCGTCGAGACTCCGAGCTGCTTCAGCGAGCTCGAGTACGGCGCTTCCCTCGGATCGACGATCGAGACGAAGACCTCGCTGCCCACGTAGCTCGAGCGCGCGCCCCGTCGGCGCTGCGCGGAGGACAGGACTCGCGGCTCGCGGCGCACCGTGAAGTAGGCGGCATCCTCGGCGCGAGTCCAGTCGTGATGGGAATAGAGCGGCAGGAACTGCTGCTCCGGCTTCGCGCTCGCGCCGAAGCCCTGCACGTCGACCACCGACCAGACCTCGAAGTCGGTCGGCCGGGTGCGATCGGGAACGACGTGATACTCGTGCTCGTGCGGCGTGATGTGGATCCGATCCGCCTGCTTCTGGAAGAGGTTCACGATCGGCGCGCAGTTGAGCGCGAAGTGCTCCCTGTCGAGCACGTTCTCGAGCTCGGGGTCCCGCCGGCCGAGCAGCACGAAGATCTCGAGCTCCGTTCCGGCGCATTTCGCCACGCTCGGCGCAAGCCCCGTGAAGTCGACGAAGAGGAAGCGCTGCGGGAAGGCGAAGTATTCCTGGAGGTATCGATAGCCTTCGAAGGAGCGCCGCGTGTACGGCAGGAGCGCCTCGCTCTTGTCGAAGCCGACGGCACGTAACGACGTGCCGGGAAGCTCGTCGCGCCAGGCGTTCGCGCCGCCCCGAGGACGAACGACGACGCGCCGCGCATGTCCCAGCAGCTGCTCGTAGAGCCGCGCGGGCACGTCGTCCGCGCCCTTCAGAAAGAACCTCAGCGTGTCGAGCGGAAGCTGGTCGAACGCCAGGCCGCCGGTCGCGCGCAAGCCGAGCCTGACGCCCGCGCGCACGTCGTCGAGCCGATCGATCCCGACCGTCGCGAGCGCGGCCGGGCTGCCGTAATACTTCGCTTCGGTCACCTCGATCGGCCACAGCACGACCTCGTGGCCGGTGCGGTACTCGCACGCCGTCCGCTCGCCCTTGCCGAGCACGCTGCGAAGGACCGTCTCGCGCGGCAGCACGAAGCCTTCGGCGAGCGCGCTTTCGGAGAGGACCGGCGAGAACTGCGCGACCGCCATCGACGGCAGCGGCGCCAGATAGTGCGGATAGACCAGCTCGAGCAGATGCTGCGTGAAGCGCGGAAACTCGGCGTCGAGCTTGAGCTGCACGCGCGCGGTGAGGAACGCGAAACCTTCGAGCAGGCGCTCGACGTACGGATCGGCGACCTCGATGCCGTCCATGCCGAGCCGGCCGGCAATCTTCGGGAATTCCTTCGCGAACTCCGCGCCCATCTCGCGGACGTGCCGGAGCTCGCGCTCGTAGTAACGGAGTAGGCGTGGGTCCACGGCTCAGCCCTGCCCTTCCGTGACGGTGACGTTGCCGGTCTCGAGGTCGACCTCGGTCTTGAGGTACAGCGCCTGGGCGGCGGGCTTCGCCCATAGCTCGCCCTCGATCCGGAACGCGATAGCCGTTCGGCCGCTTTCCGTGCCCTGCACCGAGACGCGCAGCGACTGCGGCGCGATACGCGGCTCGAAGTCGAGGATCGCCTGGCGCACGGCCTTCTCGATCGCGGCCGTGTCGGCGCGCGAGATCGTGAGGCCGGCGAGATCCGGGATGCCGAAGTTCAGCACGGAGCGGCGTACCTCCGGGAATTCCGCGAGATCCTCGAGCGTTTCGAGGTGGCCGGTATTGAGCAGCCATGCGAGGTCGCGAAGGAGCGCGGCGCGCAGCCGCTGAAGCGATAGCACACGCTGCTCGCGCGACTCCGAACGCTCCGTCGGCGCGTCGTCCGTCAGCCGGTCGAGCAACGCCGGTTGCAGGCGCTCCTGAGGAGTGAGCTCCGCCACGAGCGCGCCGGTTAGGGCGTATCGGTACCGGCGTCGCCGTTCGCGGCCGCGGCGTCGCCGAAGACGACATGCCGCGTCGAAAGCAAAGGGTGCTCGTCGACGTCGGTGGTGAACATACGCTGCCCGCGGCCGACGAAGAGCCCGTCGGCGAGCTCGACCCAGTCCGTCTTGCGCGCGAGCGCGAGCTGCGGGTCGCTCTCGGCGCCCGGATAGCGAACCGGAATCAGCGCGACCGCCTCGCCGCCGTTTGCCCAGCGGACCTCGGCCGGAAGCCAGACGAGGTCACGCAGGTCCGTCGGCTCCTCGAGACGCAGCTCCGCGATCCTTTGAAACGGAATCCAGTAATAGCGCCCGTTGACGATGGCCTCGAGCATCGGACCGATCCGGGGATCGGCGTCCGCGATCCATTCGAACGGCCGCCCGTCGATGGAGCCGGCGGTCGCCGGCGCCTGCTCGAAGGCCTGCTCGCGCAGCGCCGCCGCGTGCGCGTGCTCGCCCTCGGCCGTGAGCCTGAGCGCTTCGAGCAGCAGCGCGATCCACTGCTCGGGCTCGCCGAAGATCAGCGGCGAGCGGCGCCCGGCGAAGACGTCCGCCCGCAGCGCCTCGCTGCGCAGGGCCTCCCGGTAGACCTGTACCATGCCGAGCGTGCCGGCATCGAGCTCGCCGGCGACGTTGAGCTGCGTCAAAGCGCGCTCCCACTGACCGAACACGCACAGGAGCTGGAACAGGAAAACCCGGTGCTTCGCGGCGGCAGGCTCTGCACGGACGGTGGCCTGGAGCGACGCGAGCGCCGCCCCAGGATCACCTTGCCGCAAGTACTCGAGCGCTTCGCTCATCGAACTGCTCCGGAGTCATCGCGAAGACGTAGGCTCGGCCTTTGCGGCCCGCGAACGTCAGATCTTCTCGTTCGTTGCGATGTTGTACCCGGCCTCGATCGCGCCGCCTTCCTTGCCGCCCTTCGCGTTCTGCGGCTGATACGTCACCTTGAATCTTGCGAAGTTGAACGTGATCGTCTCCATGATCAGGTCGCCCCCGCTGCCCCCGGTGTTGACGGAGCTGACGATCACGTCTTCGAGCTTGATGATGAAGTAGTCGAGCGGCTCGCCGCCCGCCTTGCGAAAGGACAGCGTGGCGGTCGGGTAATGCTCGCCGGTGCAGCACGCCTGTATGAGGGTAGGCGTCGACCGATCGACATACTTCGTGATGGTGAGATCGTTGACGGCGACCTTGCCGGCGCCGCCGCCGGTGCCTCGATGGGCCGTGCCGAGCTGGTTCATCCCCCACCCCCAGGACAACACGTCGATCTCTTCCTTGTGCGCCTTGTCGACCGACTCGCCTTTGACTCCCTCGAGCTTCAGAAATGCGTCAACTGCCACTTGTGTTTCTCCTTGTTCACGAATTCACCGGCCTGCACCGTGAGGCACCGGCCGCTCGGTAAGAGCCCTAGGCCGCTTTCTCGCTCGGAAGCTTCGAGACGAGTCGCAGCGAAACGGTAAGCCCCTCGAGCTGGTAGTGGGGGCGCAGGTAGAACTTCGACGTGTAGTAGCCCGGATTCCCTTCGACCTCCTCGACGACGACCTGGGCGCCCGCGAGAGGCTTGCGCGCCTTGACCTCGTCCGACGAGTTCGCCGGATCGCCGTCGACGTACTGAAGGATCCAGTCGTTCAGCCACTTCTCCATCGAGGCGCGCTCCTTGAAGGAGCCGATCTTGTCGCGAACGATGCACTTCAGGTAGTGCGCGAAGCGGCAGCACGCGAAGAGATACGGGAGCCGGGCCGCGAGATTGGCGTTGGCGGTCGCATCCGGATCGTCGTACTCGGCCGGCTTGTGCAGCGACTGCGCACCGATGAACGCCGCGAAGTCGCTGTTCTTCCGGTGGATCAGCGGCATGAAGCCGTTCTTCGCGAGCTCGGCCTCGCGCCGGTCGCTGATCGCGATCTCCGTCGGGCACTTCATGTCGACCCCGCCGTCGTCCGACGGGAACGCGTGCACGGGCAGACCCTCGACGGAGCCGCCCGACTCGACGCCGCGAATTCGCGAGCACCATCCGTAGGCCTTGAACGCCCGGTTGATGTTCACGCCCATCGCATACGCCGAGTTCGCCCAGGTATAGCGGCTCGAATCCGCGCCGCTCGTGTCTTCCTCGAAGTCGAACTCCTCGACCGGATCCGTCTTCGCACCGTAAGGCAGGCGCGCGAGGAACCGAGGCATCGTGAGGCCGATGTAGCGCGAGTCCTCGGACTCCCGGAGCGAGCGCCACGCCGCATACTCGGGCGTCGTGAAGATCTTCGTGAGATCGCGCGGGTTCGTCAGCTCCTGCCACGAGTCCATCTGCATCACGGACGGCGCGGCGCCGGCGATGAACGGCGCGTGCGCGGCGGCGGCAATCTGCGCCATGCCGCTCAGGATCTCGACGTCAGGCGGACTGTGATCGAAGTGGTAGTCGCCGATCAGGCAGCCGTACGGCTCGCCGCCGAGCTGGCCGTACTCCTCCTCGTAGATCTTCTTGAACAACGGGCTCTGGTCCCAGGCCGTGCCCTTGTACTTCTTGATGGTCTTGCCGAGCTCGTTCTTCGAGATGCTGAGGAAGCGGATTTTCAGCATCTCGTCCGTCTCGGTGTTGTTGACGAGATAGTGGAGACCGCGCCAGGACCCTTCGAGCGCCTGGAAATCCGGATGATGAATGATCAGGTTGATCTGCTCGGTGAGCTTCGCGTCGATTTCGGCGATGATCGCATTGATCGAGTTGATCGCGTCCTCGACGATCAGATCCTGATCGCTCAGCACCTGTTGCGCGAGCGTCTGCACCGCGCGCTCGACCTCCTGGCGGGCGCGGTCCGACTTCGGTCTGAACTCCTTGTTGAGAAGCTGCGCGAACTCGTCGACTTCGAGGGTTTGACCCGCTGCGCCGGCCTTTTCGGTTTGTTGATCGGCCATCTCAGTTCTCCGTCTTCTCTCCGGAATCCGAATCGGCGGCCTTCGACGCGAGGGCCCGCAGCAAGTTCTCGTCCTTCAGCACGCGGCTGATCAGTTCCTCGGCGCCGGCCTTACCGTCCATGAACGTCACGAGATTTGCGAGCTGGGTGCGTGCCTCGAGCAGCTTGTCGAGACCCGCGACCTTGCGCGCGACCGCGGCCGGGGAGAAGTCGTCCATGCTCTCGAAGGTGATGTCGACCATGAGCTCGCCTTCGCCCGTCAGCGTGTTCGGCACCGAGAACGCGACGCGCGGCTTCAGCGCCTTCATCCGGCTGTCGAAGTTGTCGACGTCGATCTCGAGCATCTTGCGTTCCTCGAGCGCCGGCAACGGCTCCGCCCGCTTGCCCGCGAGGTCCGCGAGGACGCCCATGACGAACGGGATCTGCACCTTCTTCTCGGCGCCGTACACCTCGACGTCGTATTCGATCTGCACGCGAGGCGCACGATTGCGAGCAATGAATTTCTGGCTACTTGGCTTGGCCACGGTAGTCTCTCCTCGAGAACTTCGTTAAAGCGTCCGTCACGGGCCGGTGACGCGGCATCGCGTCACTCCTCCCTGTCGAGCCCAGCTATCAGCTCGGCCTGCGAGACTCCATCGGGCGTCAGATCCCGCAGAATCTCCAAGAAATCCTTCGCGACGAGCCGCTTCGCCCGTCGAAGCAGCAGCGGTACGGGGCTCGACGGCTCGTTGCGCTCGAAGTAGTCGCATATCCGATCGATCGCGCGGATCACGTCCTCGCGGCTTCTGATCTCGCCGGGTGCCGACGCCGCCGGGGTGCCCGCGGTAGGCGCGGCAGCGGCGTCTGCCGGCGCGTCGACCGGCGTGCCGGTGCGCCGGCCGATCTGCTCGGCGAGAACGCGGCGCATCGCGTCGAGCTCGGACGTCAGTGCGTCGAGCTGCGGCGCCTGGGAGCCGACCTTGTCATTCAGGAAGGCGCTCATCTCCTTCAAGGCCGCGAGCGCCTCGTTCACCGCCGTCGAGTTCGCCTGGAGCTCTTCGAAGCTCCCGTCCATGAACGCGGCGGAGATCAGCGCCGAATCGAGGCGCGAGGCTTCCTCGTCGTTCTGCGGGGCGACCTCGCCGGAGGCGACGCGGATGTCGCGTAGCGTGACGCGACCGACCGCACGCGAGCTGACGAGCGGACAGCGCCCCAGGCTTGCGATGACGCCCGTGCGATCGTTGAGCACGAGCAGGCTGTTCATGCGCAAGGTCGGGTCGTCGTTGTCGTCCTTGTCGAGCTGCGGGTGGACCGTTTCCCAGAAATCGACCAGGAGGGCGCGAATCAGGCCGAGAACCTGCGCGAAAGCCGGCAGCCCGCCGGTCTTGAGCGCCCCGTGCAACAGCAGCACGGCGACGCGCAAGTCCTTGGTCCGCTCGAACAGCGCGAGCGCCTTGTCGCGAACGTCTCCCCAGTCGGGCTCCACGGCGGGGATGACCAGGTTGCCCATGACGCGCTCGGGCGTGCCCTGGGCCGCGCGCTCGAGCTCACCGAACGCCGGATCGTATTCGAGATTGTCTCCGCACGGAGCATCCTCCGAGATCGGAAGCAGCAGACTCGCGATATCGATTTGAGCCATTACACGGGCGCGCGAGACGACCAGAAGCCGTGACGGTCGTCTCTCGACGGCCCCCCTCCCGTCTTGATGTTCATTCGCCGGCCGGCCCGAGACCGCGCCTAGCGCGTCGAGCGTCGATCGGGGACAACCCGAAACGCCGCAAGTCTACTGTAAAACCGGACGATGTGGGATCGAACGAACGGGGATTTTCGGCATTTCGTCACAGTTCCATTGCATGAACCTGTTTGCACCGCGACGGTGCCGAAATGCGGACGGGCCGAAAGGCTCGCATCGACGCAACCGCGCCATCGTGGGATACGACTATCGATCCGAGTGTCGGCGGCGGCCCGACGCTCCGAGCGGAGCGTTCTCACTGAGGGCGCGAGCCCTCTCGCGGTGCTTTTGGGGAGTGATGCCTCGGGCGCGCTTGAACGCGGCACTAAAAGCGAATGGGGTCGCGTAACCCACCTTCTCTGCAACCGAGCTGACGGTTTCCCCCGGGCTGCACAGCAGATCGGCAGCAATGGCCATTCGCCAATTTCTCAGGAAGGCCATCGGTGACTCGCCCACGAGCTCCTTGAATCGGCGCGCCAGCGCTGCGCGGGAGGCACCCGATTGCGCTGCGAGTCGCTCCATCGTCCACGGATCCGCGGGACGCTCGTGCATGATGCGCAACGCCCGCTCGACGACAGGGTCGCCCCGAAATCGCCACGACGCCGGCTCGCTCGAGCGCCGTTGCAAAAGCCAGGCTTTGAGCACGCTCGAGAGGAGCAGATCGAGCAATCGATCCAGGACGACGGCCTGGCCCGGCTCGTCCTTGAGCACCTCGTCGCAGAGCATTGGAACGAGCGGGGAGCTCCATTCGGCACGCGAGAGCGAGAACACCGGCGGCAATGCGCGCAACAGGCGATCGCCGACGTCGCTCAGACGCTCGTACGCGCCGACGAGAAAGACGGTCTCGCCGCGAGGGTCGTTTCCCCAGGTTCGTACGCCGTGCGCCCACTCGTCGCGGAGGGAGTTGCCGTTCAGATCGCAGCAGTCCTGCCCCGGGTGGATGACCGCGCGCGGCGGTGTCGTCGCAGGATCCGCGACGTTGTAGTGGCCGGGTGCGCGGGTCACGACGATGTCGCCCGGGTCGAGCGGCACCGGTTTGCCGGCGTCCGGAACGATCCAGGCTCGACCCGTTACGCCGGCGAGCAACGTCAAGGGCGACTCGGCCAGGATTCTCAATGCCCACGGCGGAGTCATCACGACGCGCAGGGCGAATGCGCCACGAGCACGAGGAGCGTCGAGCAGTTGGGCCAGCGCGTCCACCAAGCGATTGTAGACGAACGCGTATGCACATGATCGTTTCGAGAATGGCGCCCCGGACGCACGGCGGGTAGGTTGAGCCGCGTAAGAGACAACCGCTCGGTGAGAACATGAAGACCGTGGCAGCCATCGTCGCGACCGTCATGGTGACCTGTGCGTGCGTGACTGCGCCTACGGCGCGGGATACGGCGAACACCGTGAGCCTGGATCCGAATGCGCCGGATTCGTATCGGATGTTTGCGCCCGAGCTTTCCGAAGCCCTCGCGCGTGCGCCGCAGATCGACCCCGAAACCGGCGTGCACGCGAGCGAGGTCAAGCCCGGTCTCTTTTGGGTGACCGATGGGATCTACCAGGCGATGTTCATGCGCACCGGAGAGGGAATCATCGTGTTCGATGCGCCGGCGAGCCTCGCGGACGAGCTGCCGGGCGTGATCGCGGCGCACGCCGATGGCGAGCCCGTAAAGTTCCTCCTCTACAGCCATGGCCACGCCGATCACGTCGGCGGATCACACGCATTCGCGGACGTCGCGGGGCTCCGCATCGTGGCGCCGTCACCGTTCGCGGAGCCTGTGCCCGGCAGATCATCGATCGGTGGAAGGACAGGCTCTCCGTGGTCGATGTGTGGGCGCACACGCACTGCGAGACGGTCATCCAGTACGCGATCATGCACTAGCTCGCGAAGCGATCCGCCGTTCGCGGGTCCGCCGATCGCGCCCACGTTGCAACCGCATCAAGTCCGCAAGAAGAAGGGGGTAGTTGGGATGAGAAAGCTCTGGGTGAAGGCGTGGATCACTTTGGACGGGGTCTTCGACGCGGCGACGATGGGGCATTGGTGGCAGAACACGAATAGCCCCGAGAGGATGCAATACATCACCGAGGAGTACTCGAAAGGCGATGCATACCTCTTGGGTCGGGTCACCTACGAGATGCTGTGGCCGGGGTGGTCCACGCAGACGACGGGCGATGGTCCGGGGCCGATTCTCAACCGAATGCACAAGTACGTGGTCTCGACCACGCTGACGGAAGCTCCGTGGAAGGAGTCGACCATCATCTCCGGAAACGTGATGGACGAGATCGCGAGACTCAAGCAACAGCCGGGCAAGGACATCATCGTCGACGGCAGTGCGACGTTGGTTCAGACGTTGATGAGAGCGGGGCTGATCGACGAGTTTCGGTTCTTGGTCCAGCCGTTCGTCATGGGCACGGGAAGGCGGTTCTTTCCGGAGGGAACGCCGCCAACGAATCTGAGGCTCGTCGAAAGCCGGGCGCTTGGTTTCGGTTCCCTTGCCCTTGTGTACCAACCGACCCGCTAATGAGAGAGGAGACCGGCGTACGGATGCCGGCCCATCTCGTCTCGTTAGCCGTCCTCCCTCAATGCCGCCGTCGGCGCCGCGCGCAGCGCCCGTGCAGCCGGACCCGTCGCCGCGATGCAGCCGACGATCAGCATCAGCGCGGCTGCGGCGGGCACGATGCCGGGGATGTCGCGGCCGCCGAGCTGGTCGATCGGAAAGTAGCGCTCGACGACGAATGCGATGAGCAAACCTGCCGTCGCGCCGATGGAAATCTGGCCAAGCGCGCGGCGGAACACGCCAGCGAGTATGCGCCGGGGCTGCGCGCCGAGCGCCGCGCGAATGCCGATCTCGCGACGACGTTGACTTACCGTGAAGGACATCAGCGCGTACATCCCGGCTGCCGACAGCAGCAGCACGCTGGTCGCCACGATGACCAGAGCAGTTGCCGCGGCGACGTCCTGGGCACGAAGCTCGGAGTATGTTTGCTCGAGGGTGGCGTACTCGTCGATGCCAAGGCGCGAGTCGACTTGTGTCGCGAGCGCGCGTAGCCGCTCCGGCATACCGGCTCGGTCCGAGCCCACGCGCATCGTCATTGTCACCGTATCGAGCTGCCCCGGTTCGAGCGGATGGTACATCCTCGGTCTCTCGTCGTTGCCGGGCACGTCGGCCGAGACGCCCACGATCTCGTACCACCGCTCGAGCTGTGTCGGCCGCTCCACATAGCGAAGGCGGCGGCCCAATGGGCTCACATCCCCGAAGACCTCGCGAGCAAGGGTCTGATTCACGATAACGGCGTTGCTGGCGGCCCGCAGATCGCCGGCCTCGAATCCGCGTCCGACGAGAATTCGTGCACCGAACGTATCGAAGAACGCGGCGTCGATTCGGTTGACGCCGACCTCGTAGTACGCGTTGAAGCGACGCTCTCGGTCGACGGCGGTTTCCTCGACACCGATCTCGGCCACGGGCTCCGTGCCCGCGATTGCGCTCGAGAACGTCACGGCCGACACGCCCTCCTCGCGCAGCCGCCGCACGAGCTCGCGCCGAAGCTCGGCGTATCGAGCTTCGACGGAGTCGCCGGCATCGGCAGCATCTTGGGGGCCCGGGCCGCTGAGGGCGAGCCGCGCGGTCTTGAACTCGCTCTCGGGAAAGCCTGCGTCGAGCATGCCCGCACGCAAGAAGCCCCACGTCATCTCGGCCGCAGCGGGCAAGATCGCGACGGCCAACGCGACCTGCACGACGACGAGCATCGTCCACGTCGGGCCGAGCCGGACGCTGGTGCGGTTGCTCAACGCGCGCAACGCTTGGTTCATCAGACCGCGCGTGGCTCTCAACGCCGGAACTGCCCCGGCGATCAACGCGGCGAGAACGACGAGGCTCGCGACGTACACTATCGTTTCGATGGAAATGCTCGGGTACATCCAGAAAGGGTTCGCGCCGGGACTCTGGTCGATGCTGACCTCGATCCCGGACAGCACGACGTGCACGAACGCGAGCGCCAAGAGCGCCGCCAACGTCGCCAGAACGAGCGTTTCGATGAAGATCTGGTCGACGATTCGGCCCCGGCTCGCCCCGAGCGCGAACCGGGCGGCGAACTCGGCTTGCCGCGTGACCGTGCGAGCGTAGACGAGGATCGCGATGTTCGCGCAAGGCGGCACCAGGAGCAGAGTGACGAACAGCAGTATCGTGGCAGCCTCGCGCGGGGGAATATGCACGAATGCGCGGGCGTATGGCACGACCTGTGCGCGGAGGGGCTCTTGACGATCTGCTGCCGAGGTGTCGGGTAACAGGCCTTTGGCGGAAATCTCCGCCTCTGCACCTTCGAGCGTGAAACCTGGCGCGAGCCGACCGAAGACGACGACCTCCGGTCCCTGGCTCCACGCATCTGCCGGCAAATCGGCCGGGAGCGGAACCCAGTATTGGTGATTGATCGGGAAGCCGAAGTTCTGCGGCATGACGCCGACCACGGCATGGAGCGTGCTGCCGAGGCGGATACGCTGCCCCAGCACTTCCGGATCGGAACCAAAACGCGAGCGCCAGACGGTCTCGCCGATCACGACCACGGGAGCTGCGCCAGAAGCCTCGTCCTCTTCTGTGAGGAACCGGCCGAGGAGCGGCGCGACGCGCGCAAGCCGAAACCCCGACGACGTCATCTCGGCGACGGAGACGAGCTCGGCTGCGCCAGCCGACGGTGCGGTCCTCGCCCCGTCGTCTCCGACGATCAACTCGCGCCGCACCGTTCGGAAGGCGCCCACCGTCTCGACGGACTCGAGCGTGTCGCGCCACCGTTCGTAGTCGGCGAGCTGGGTAGGTACGGACTGCCTCGATATCGGATCGAAGCTTTGAATGGCGACGACGCGATCACCTTCGACGAGGGGCACCGTGCCCCCGGTGAACACCTGGAAAAAGCTCGCGAGGCCGGCTGCGACCGCGATGACGATCGCTATCGCGAGACCCCCGACCAAAGTCATGCCCCACGACTTGCGCAGCATGCGCATGCCGAGCACGACGTCGAGCGAGAACCGGCCGAGCCAGGAAAAGGCGCGCTGATCGTGCAGTCGCTCGACGACCTGTGACGGTCTGCCTACCCGCAACCGCGCCAGCCGAGCTGCTTCGCTCGGCGAATGACCTTCGCGACGAAGGTCCTGCTCGACCATCTCGAGATGAAACGCCGACTCGCGCTCCAGATCGCGGTCGGTCGGCGTGTGACGGAACGTCCCCCATAGGCGGGATGCCCACTCGCGCAGGGTCTCGAGGTATTTCATTCGTCTCGTCCCTCCCCCAGACCCTGCGATTCGTCACGCCGGGTCGCCGAACAACGTTTGCATGATCGAGACCATTTGATCCCAGCTTTGCTTTTCGGTCGCGAGATGACGGCGTCCGGCCGGCGTGATCGAGTAGAAGCGCGCCTGCCGATTGTTCTCCGTCGTACCCCAGCTTCCGCGGATTAGCCCGCGCTGCTCGAGGCGTATCAGGCCCGGATACAACGTGCCCATGTTCGGCTTCAGCGCGCCGCGCGACACCTGCTCGTGCCTTCGTTCCGGATCAGTAGCTCTCGACCCGGACCCCGCCGTTCACGGTCTTGATTCGCAGGGGCGGTCCGCCTTCACCGAGCGTCGTCGAGACGTCTCGACCGATGCGTCTCTGAGCCGTCACGGGAAAGTCGATACTGACGCCGCCGTTCACCGTGCCGGCTTCGAGCTGCGCCGAGTAGCTTTCGGGCACCTGCATCCGCACGCCGCCGTTCGTCACTTGGATGTCCATGCCCTCGCCTTGCCAGGTGTCACCGGTCAGCCGGATGTTGAGGCCGCCGTTCGTCGTACGCCCGCGCACGTTGCCGCCGAGGCCGTCGAGCCGCACGCCGCCGTTCACGGTCGTGAACTCGATGTCGCCCTGCACATCGGTGATCGCCATGCCGCCGTTGCTCGTCTCGAGCCCGAGATCGGTGCTACGGGGCGTCAGGACCTCGTAGCTCACGGCCCACGACTCGCGCCGGTCGCTCGCCGGTCCTTCGGCTCGAACGGTGCCGTCGGTGAGGATCTCGACGCGGCGCGCGAGGTCGCGCGCCGCCTGCTCGTCGGCTGCCCAGGCCATCACTCTCGCGCGGACGAGGATGTCGCTGCGGTCGGAGCCTGCAACGGTGATGCCGCCGTTCGGACCGCCGTCCACGGCGAGCGCGCCGGCCGGCAACGTGATCTCGCGGATCTCGCAGACGCCGGGGCGGCCCGGCCGCCAGCCGCGCCGGTCGTCGTCGCAAGGCATCGGCTCCGCGGGCTCCTGCGCCGGGAGCGTGAGCGCGCCGAAGAGCGCGAGCAATGCGATCGCCGGCGACGACCGTCGCACGAGGCCGGACTTGGCGATTCCCAATCGACCGTGAGAAGCCAGTCTCGAGCTCATCGAAGTTTTCTCCTGTTTCCGACGGACGAGGTCGGGCGCGCCACGACGACGCGGCTGATGGAACCTAGATGCACGAAGGGCCGCAATGGTTACAGCGATGCACGCAATCGGTCACGATGCACTCCATCGTTGGTTGACGAGGCATTGTCCGTTCGTCCAGCCTTGTCGCCGCAGCGGAAGCCCACGCTTCGCTCCGCAGGCAGTGCCGCCTTCGGGTTCATACGCTCTCCGGCGGCGCGATCCGGTTCGAGTTACGGAGCACGAGCCGTGCCAGCACTTTTGGCGCCCTATGTCTTTGATCTTCGGGCACGGGATCGGCGGGTTGTGCCACAGTCGGGACGGCCGTTCTCGGCTGCGGGACGCGGATACGTGGCAGCCACTGGGACAGCCTCACCTGCTTCCCGCGCGCTCGAGACGGTGGTGTTGTTCCCATGGAGGGCGACCTCGGCCGCATCCAGATGCGATGACGGCGAGAGACGCGGCGCTTAGGCCGGCTGCGAAGGAGCCGCGTCGACTAGGTCGTCACGCTCCGCGGTCGACGCCCAGTCGGGCCAGGGCGGCGCGGACCGCGGCACACGCGAGGGCGTGCACGAGTAGCACCGCTGATCGTAGACCAGGATCTTATTGATCGCCGGCTTGCTCCGCGAGCAGGCTTTCGATCAACGCCGCAGTTTCCGGTCGATCCACCGGCGGATGTGTGGCAAGGAATACGCCGTGCGCCCACACCACCGCCGTGCGGCCGACAGCGTCAGCGACGTCGAGTCTCGCGCCGTTGGCGGCGAGCCAGCGAATGATGTCGTCGGAGCCGCGATTGGCCGCGCCGTGGATCGCCGCAAAACCGAGCGTGTTCTGCGCATTCACGTCGTTGCCGAGCGCGTGCGCGAGTTTCACCGCTTCGAGCAGCGCCTCGGGCCCTTCGTCGAAAGTCTGGGACACCGTCCAGTTGACGCCTGCCGCAGCCATCAACGGCGTCGTGCCGTTGAAGGTCGCGATGTTGGGATCGGCGCCGTATTCGAGCAGCAGCTTCATCGTGGAGACGTCGCCTGAATACGCGGCGCGGAAGAACGGCGTCTGGCCGGTAACGTCCACCCAGGACAGGTTGCCAAGGCGAGTTATCCAGCGCTTCACGGGCAGCACTTCCTTGATCCGCGCATTCGGGTCGGCGCCGTGCTCCAGCAGCGTGCGGACCAGGCCAAAGGCGGCCTCGCGGTCGATGCCGTTGTCACGAACGGGCCCCGGAACCTCGACGTTGCGCAGATCCACGGCCGCAAAAAGGGGAGTTTGACCGTACCAATCGGTGGCATTGACGTTGGCGCCGCGCTCGATCAGGTAGTGAGCAGTCTCGATGTGCTGTGTGGAAGCACCGGGCTTGCTGGCCGTCGTGGCATTGATGATGGCGGTGAGCAGCGGCGTCGTGCCGTCCGCGTCGCTTTGCTCGATATCTGCTCCGGCGTCGAGCAGCAGCCGGGTGATTTCGAGATTGCCCTGTCGTGTTGCATACAACAATGCCGTCTTGGCACCGCCTATGGGCGTCCGCGAGCCGTGCGGCGGAAATCCGCCCCAATTCACGCCGACACCTTTCGACGCGGTGACTTCACTCGGCAAGCGCCATCTCGGTTCAGGGCCAGGCGGGGTTTGCAGATTCACGTTCGCACCGGCGTCGAGCAACAGCGCGACGACTTCGGGCGAGCCGGAGCGCACGCCGATCATCAGTGCGGTTTGCTGGTAGTGCGGCTCGCGAGCGTCGACGTCGACGCCGCGCTCGAGTATGGCCTGCACGATGCCGGGCGTGCCGGTGCGCGCGGCCTGCATGAGCGGCGTCTCACCCGCAACGTCGGGGCTGCGCGGATCGGCACCGCGGTCCAGCAGCAACCGCACCATGGCGACGTCGCGGTTCTCGATCGCAATGCTCAACGCCACGTTTCCGAGGCCGTCGCGCTGGTTCACGTCGGCGCCGGCGTCGAGCAAACGGGTAGTTAGCTCGAGCTCCTCGATGCGCACGAGCCAATGAAGCGCCGGGGTCCCGTACGGCCCGGGCGCGTTCACCTCCGAAAGTCCTTCGGCCAGCATCCGCCGCACGCTTTCGAGGTCGCGTTGCATGGCGGCGACCGCAAGCCGATTGTCGGCCTGTGCGGCAGCGGGTAGCAGCACTGCCGCCAAAATGCCCGCGCACAACAGCTGTCGGGTCATCGCACGCTCCTCAGATGGTCAGCACGCCGTTGCTCTCGCCGAACGTCTCCCCGGGAACGTCGAGCTTCTCGAGCATCGCTGCCAGCAGGTTGGCCATCGGCGTGCCGGCTCCTGCATGGATGTGACGGCCACCTTTCAGCCGACCCGATGCGCCGCCCGCCAGCAGCAACGGCAGCGGATCGTGGTCGTGCTGGTTGGAGTTGCTCATGCCGCTACCGTACAGCACGAGCGAGTGATCGAGCAGCGTCCCGTCCCCATCGGGTGTTTCGCTGAGCTTCTTGAGGAAGTAGGCGATCGTCGTACGGGTGTGGAAGGCGTTGAGCTGCGCCAGCCGCTCGATGTTGGCCGGTACTTCCGAATGATGCGAGAGATTGTGGAACGGATCGTTGATGCCGCTCTCGGCATAAACGCGGTTACTGACTTCGCGTGCGACCATCAGCGTGGACACGCGCGTGATCTCGGCCTGCCAGGCCAGAGTCAGCAGGTCGAACATCAACTCCGAATGCGCGACGAAGCTCGGCGGTATACCGACGGGCTTGCTCGGCACGTCGAGATCCCCGGCCGCCGAGGCGCCTGCCAATTGCAAACGGCGTTCGATCTCGCGCACGTCCTCGAGATAGCGCTCGAGACGATAACGGTCCGACGGTCCCAACCTGCGCTGCAGCTTGCCGACGTCGTCGACCACGGCATCGAGCAGGCTCTGCTTCAACTCCATGCGCGCGGCGCGTTCTTCCGCCGTGCTGCCGTCCCCGAACAGCCGCTCGAACACGATTTGCGGGTTCTGCTCCATCGGTAACGGCGTATCGGGCGTGCGATAGGAAATCGAGCTGCCGTCGTCGAGCGACAGTTCGAGCGAGGGCATCGGCGTGTCCTGTCCGATGTGCTGCGCGACGTACTGGTCGAACGAGGTGGGAGAGGGTCCCGTGCCCGGCGGCAGGCAGGTGAGCCACGTTTGCGACGACCGGGTATGGTTCGCGCCCGCGGACGCGTCCTCGCCATAAGCGGCGGGAAGGCGCGTGTCGCTGATGATGTTCAGGCGGTCGCGAAAGGGTTCGAGGGACTGCAGCGTTTGCGGAAACTCGAATGCGGTGCCCTCGGCGGACGGCGTCCAGTATTTCATCACGGCGCCGTGCGCGATGTAGATGCAGGCGAGGCGCGGGCGCGGTGTCGCGAGATTCTGCGCGGACACGCCGGCCGGAATCATCGCATCGAGCAGCGGCAACGCGATCACGCTGCCGCCGCCCCGCAGGAAGTGGCGGCGCGACAAGTGCTTCTTCGTCAGGAAGTTCATGTTGCCTCTCCTTTCCACCTCAGCGTTCGGCTACTACGGTCGCCGAGGGCTCGACGATACTCATGCGGAACGGGGTGCTTTCCACGATACCGAGCACGATATCGGAGAATCGGTAATCGTTCTTCGACGCACGGGCAGCGATTTCGCGCACTGCTGCCATGTCGGGCGAACGCAGGTGGCGCCCCAGCGCGTAGCTCAGCAGCTTCTCGATGATGTTCGACGCGACGACATCGCCGCGCGCGAGCAACGCATCGCGCAATGCCGCCGGACCATCGACGCGTGTGCCATCCATCAGCTGGGTGCTCGTGTCGAGCGGAAAGCCGTTCTCCTCCGTGCGCCAGCGACCGATCAGGTCGAAGTTCTCGAGCGCGAGCCCAATGGGATCCATGATCTGATGACACGACGCGCAGCTCGGGTTCTCGCGATGCAGCTCGAGACGGTCTCGCAGCGTGTTCACCACGATGCCGGCCGGAACGCCGTCTTCCCCGAGGTCGGTTTCCACGCCCGGCGGCGGCGTGGGAACCGGCGCGCCCAGCAGGTCTTCGACGATCCATGCACCGCGCACCACGGGTGAGGTGCGGTTCGCCACCGACGTGGCGGTCAGAATGCTGCCGTGACCCAGCAGCCCCCGGCGCGGGCTGTCGGCGGGCAAGGTCACGCGACGCATGTAGTCGCCGCGAACGTCGTCGATGCCGTAATGCCGAGCCAGCCGTTCGTTGAGCCAGGTGTAGTCGCTATCGAGGAGGCTCAGCACGCTGCGGTCCTCGCGTACGACATCGCGAAAGAGCAGCTCGGTTTCTTGCCGGAAGGCATCGCGCAGCCGGGCGTCGAAGGCCGGATCCTGCGGCTCGACCGCCTCGAGCTCGCGCAGCATGAGCCATTGCCCAGCAAAGTTGCTCACCAGCGCGTCGGCCTTTTCATCCCGCAGCATCCGGCGCACCTGCGCTTCGAGCACGTCGCGCTCGTGCAGTCGACCTGCAGTGGCGAGGCTCATCAGCTCCTCGTCCGGAATGCTGCTCCACAAGAAGAACGACAGACGCGAAGCGAGCTCGACGTCGCTGATGGCGTAGACCGTTCCAGGTGCCAGGTTCTCGGGTACCTGCTCGATCTTGTACAGGAAACGCGGGTCCATCAGCAGACGTGCGATGGCGTACTGCATGCCCATCTCGAAGCCGCCGAGCGCCTCGCCCTTGTCGTAGAACGCGAGCAGCTCCGAGACTTCGTCGGACTCGGCCGCTACGGGGTGACGCCATGCGCGCGTGGCGAGCTGCGTCAGGTTTTCACGCGCGCAGTCTCGGGCCTCCGGGGCCGCTTTCGGATAGCAGGCGGAAAAGATCACGCGCCGGCTGGGGGTGTCGCCCGGGCCGCTGATGTCGAACGGGCCGTTGATCGTGATGCCGGCAATGGCGCCGGCGAGGCTGTAGTCGTCGAAGTAATCGTTGACGCCGGTGCAGCGGCGCACGTCCTGCAGCGCGACGGCAATGGTGTGCTGGCCCGCGGTGATGGGCAACTCGAAGTCGCCGGGATTGTCGAGCGTCAACAGCTCACCGTCGATGCCGACCACGACCCGGTAGCCATCGGAGCAAAACGTCTGGTTGCTGAAGAACCCGCCGCCGCGGGTGCCGACCTTGATCCGATAACGTGCGTCGACCGGAAAGTTGTGCGTGATCGCGAACCCGCCGCGCGTACCGAGCGGCAATCCGTCCGAAGTACCGTCCGCCGCTCCGTACTCGACCTCCGTCGGAATCAGCGACACGTCTCCCACCGCTTCGCGGCCGATGCGCATCGCCGCGCTCGCGTAGGCATCGATCAGCGTGGGAGATACGCTGAGCAGCTCGATGTTGTTGTCGAAGCCCTCGCCGGCCGACTCGGCAGGAATGTTGGCGACGATGTGCGATGCGTCGAAGTGCAACAGGTCGCGAACTGCGTTTCCGTATTCCGCACGATTCAAGCGCGCCAGACCCTTGTGGCCCGGATTTGGATTGCGCGCATATTCCTCGTCCAGCGCAACGCCCAATGCCTGGGTCAGCTGGTCGAGCGCTGCTCGCGGCGGGCGCGGCCTGTCCGCCGGCGGCATCATGCCCGTACGCACCTTGCGGATGACCATTTCCCAAGTATCGGCATCGCTCACCAGCGAGTCGCGGGACAGCCGATCCAAGGCAACGCCGCCTGCGAAATCGGTCGCGTTATGACAGTCCGTGCAATATTCGTCGAGCAGCGCCCAATCGACATGCGGCTCCGTAACTGCGCCGGACACCCGGGCGGTCGGGGACCACTTCAGCGCGACGGGAATCCCCCAGTACAAGGCAGCTGCGGCCACCGATACCACCATGGCAAGCGGCACCAGGCGGCGGACGGCGCCCGTGGCGCTGGACTTCGTCGGATCGGATAGAGATTTCATCTGCATGCATCCCGGCATCGGCTTCCTCGCATCAGCGAAGAGGGCCGACGATCAGGTTACCCCCAAATGCCGGTACCGAATTCTGCCAGGCTCGCCCGGCTCCTACCGGGATCAGTCTACAGCGTCAGATGGGAGCCGAGTCTGCAATTTTGTCAATGACCGTTATAGCGACGAGATCTGCGGCCCCTCGAGAAGGGCCAGCGGTCGGCGGGGATGGCGAGTGGCCATTTGGTCGGTCTGCTGTCGCGTCCTGTTGTACGGCCTCAGCTGATAACGCCACCTCATTGGGTAGGTTCGATCTATTTCGCGAAAACCCTTCGCTTCCAGTATGGGTCGGCTCATCGGCGCGGCCTCCACGGCCACCCACTCCACCCCTCGCTCGAGCCCATCGCGCATGCGGCTTTGCCACAGTCGAGAATAGATCCCGCGTCTGCGAAACGCAGGGAGCACTGCGCCACCGCGTAGCTCGGCAAACCGGGAACCTTCGGGATACTCAATCCAACCGGCGCCAACGAGGTGTTCTTGATGGTAGGCGGCGTAAAACGACGTGCAACTCCACATCTTCTGGAGCATATCGAGCAGCCACTCGAAGGACCGGTTCCACACCCTTTCCTGTAACCGCACCAGCTCGCCGAGCTTTGCTTCCCTGTCGATGCGGACGATCTGCACGTCTGCGGGCGGGGCAGAGGCGGCGGTGAATTTCCGCGTTTCGTAGACCATCAGCGATTCTGGCTCGCCTTCCTCGAATCCAGCGCTTCGCAGCCGGTCTCTCAACGAGGCCGGCTCGTCGGAGTCATAGACTTTCCACTCGAACGCGACGTTCGCGGCGCGAAAGTGAGCGATGTGGCGCTCGATTTCCGCGTACAGGTCCGTTTCGGCCACCCGCATGAAGCAGACGAGGCCCTCCGCATCCGGGCTCGTCGGCGTGTATCGCACGACTGTGCGCAAGTCCTCTCGCCGCAAGCCCGGGATCTCCTGGGCGCGCCCTCTCTTGCCGATAGAGCGAGAGCGGTGATCCGGTTTCGATCATGCCGCGATCTTGCCTCGGCCGTTCAATTCGCCTTTGGTGGGCTCGTGGTACGCAATTTGAAGCGCCACCGGGCAACGCGCTTGTGATTGACGACGAGACCCTGCGTCGCAACTGCCAAGTCACCCGCCGGTACCCGTACCGCTAAGCCGCTCACAGATGGCCTCAAGCGCCGGACGACGTCCTCGTCGCGTGGGCCAAAAACTTGTCGATGCGGTCGGCGAGGATCGAATTCTTCTCAACGTGCCGTGCGTAATAGATAAGCGACGCCGCCGCAGTCCGCTGCTTAAGCGGGTCCCAGAGTTCGACAATTCTCCGCATATCCTCAGCGTCCAGCGTCCGAATGCCCATACCTTCGATCTGCTCCCGCACTCCTTTCCTGTAGCCCAAGGCGACAACCACTCCGAGTGCACGACGCTGCCCCGTCGCGTTCGCGAAGCCTTCGAGATCAGCCACATCCTCGTGCTTTAGTTCGAACTGTTTCACTCGGCCGAGATCGCTAGCCGGGCGCCCTCCCACCCGTCGATATCACCGACGCGCTGGAGTCGCTTCGAGCCAGTACGCACCTTGTCAATTTCGATTTGAAGATGCGGGTTGTCGGCGCGTAGGAATCCGAAAACCATGCCTTGAAACGCCGCCCCGGTTGGTTCGCCTTCTGCGCGGTCAAGTCGAATTCTTCAAGCAGCAGCTGAAATAGCGATGGCTTAATCTTGACCGAAGAGGGATCGAAAGCGTGGCTCTTGAGGTTTGATAACACGAACTGGACGACGCGCTCACGCAGCCCCGCAAGCCCATGGCTGTGGAAGGCATACCACGCTTGACTGCACTAAGAGTCTAGTTCTGTCGAGGCAGCCCCCTGCTCGGCATAGTCCTTGGGCGCCCTGGCGAATTCGTTCCCCGACGTTGGTCCGCTTAGCAGACAGCCTTGATGCCGTGTTCCTTCAGGAGGGCGCGACCGCTCGGCGTTTCGCCTGCGGGCTTACCCTTCGGTAGTGTCAAAAATCTTCAACTTTTGCTTCGGCAGCGGCCTCGGTCAGCCACTAAGCTACTGAGTGGACGCCCTGTCTGTTCATCTCCTCGAGCAGCTTCATGTTCATGTACTTTCGTGTGCCCCAGCTCGTAGGCGACACGTGATGCGGCGGAGCAGCAACGAGCATCAGGGCCGAGTGACCGCCCGGAAATGCCCCAACGACTTTTGTTCGACGCCTGACTTCTGGAAACAGCCGCTCCATCGGGTTGTTCGTCTTAAGCTTCAGCCAGTGCTCCGAGGGATAGCGGTAGTAGGTCAGCATTGCCGTCGCCGTGGGCGAGCTCAACTTGCAAAGTGGGCCCGAGCACGCAGACGAGAGCGGCCGTGGCCCGCCATACGGAAGGTAGACAGGCATGGGAACGTCGCGGCATTGTCATTACCGCGAGTGTGCAGCGGATGTATGAGTATGCGGATGAGCGCGAAGTCGTCTCAAGCCTCTCTTGTTCTTGAGACTAAGGGCGTTAAGACGCGGTGATGACGGGATGGGACGACTTCAACTGAGGAAGCTACGACTTCGACGCAACCGATCCCAGTCGGAAGCACGAGTCGCCGAGGGCCGCGAAAAGGGGGCCGGGCCGGCGAGCAGCCCTGGGTGTCAGGCGGCGGTTATAACCGGGTAATGGGATGGGGGCCGCCACTCGAGGGATTCCAAAATGAGCATGCCGAAACCCGCCGTCGCACACCTACACCGAGATTCAGGACCTCGTTGCCAGGGCTTGCGTCGCGTGGGCGGCCTACGAGTCGTTCTCGTACGTGTAAGAAATGCGGATAGTCAACAAGTAGACAGTTCCGTCGTTGGAAACGAGGGTAAACTCGAGCTCATCTCCATTCGGTACATCGTTCGCACGGCAACATGGTGAAGCAGTGACCAGCCACCGTCAGCACAAGCTTCCATGGCGGTCCCGCAGTGCCGGACTACCGTGCTTGTCGGCCATAACCTTTGCCGCCGTCTGGCTGTGCACGACCGCAGGCGCGCAGGTCACCTGCCCGCGGCCGACCACCGTCGACGGCGTGCGGACGATCGTCTTCGACGACGGATCCTTCGCGATGCGTTTGCCCATGAACGTAAACGCCGACGGCGCTCCGGGGGCCTACACGCAGGGCGACCATGGATTTACCTACATCACGAACGGCGTCGATTTATGGCGAGATGGCAGGCGAATCGACTGCCGTGACCGGCGCAACAACTGCCGACAGCGGTTCTTAGAAGCGGAACGTCGAGGTTTCGCGCCCGGCACCGACGAATTTTGTGCGTTCGGCATAGCGGTCGATGCCATGCTGGATACCGGACCCGTACCGTGTCGGAAAGGCGTCGTGTTCGGCAACGGCAAAGGGAAACCTCGATTGGGTGGAGTTTTGAGATCCGTCGCGGGCGAGGACGTCAGCTACTATGTTTCGACCACGTCGCTGACGCATCCCGTTGGTGGACAGCAGTCGTACCTCGACGCCAAGCTCGTGCCAGCCGTCGTCATCCCAATGTCCCGCGCCGAGAGCTTGGGGCAAGTCGTATGGACGAGGCACGGATCGCAGGATGCGTTTGCGGTTGCAGGAGATACCGGTCCGAATTTCGGCGAAGCGTCGATAGCGCTACACCAACTGTTACGCTACGGTATGCTGGTCGAGCAAAGCCCCGGCCCGATTCCTCGCAGCGCCCGCTGCGGACCTGAGGAGTTCGGCATCAAGGCTCCTTACATGTCGCGGCCGGACGTCTCCGGCGACGACTGCGCCGGAGGCCGAGAAGCTCAGAGTGACTCGGATATTCGCGCATACGCGGGTCTTGCGTCCGTCGACTTCGTCTTCCTTGGAGGGGCGCGCTTCGAGCGCGAGGGGAACGCGCTGACGGAAGAAGTGACTGCCGCGTCGCTGACGGCGCATGCCGAGGACGCGGGATACACGAAATCCCGTCTCCAACAAATGGCGGCGTGCTTGGAAGAATAGGCTGCGGCTCGAACTCCTCGATGATCTTCATCGCGGCGACCTTCGGCGCACCCGTGATCGAGCGCGGCGACGTCGTCAAGATCACGGGAAGCCCAACGCACGGCGGCGCGGCGCGAATGTTTCTTCATCGAGCCCGAACACTCGGGCGGCGCGCGCCTGTGTCGTCCGCTTTAGGCGGCACGGCGGCTATTGGCGTCGCCCAATCCACAGTACGAACACCAGTTGCTCGGACCCTCTGCAGGTACCTCGAACCTCCTAGCAACTAGCCGACGGAAACTCCATTCCGACCAGCATGGACTGCCATCCATCGCCAAATGCGTATGTCGCATTTCGAACTTCTACATTGGGTCCGGTGCGGTCGAGCAGGGTGGCGGAAACGACCAGATTAGGCATGGGCTCCTCGTGAGCGTTGTAGCCGGATCGCCACCACCAGAATTTGTCTCCGTAGGTCCGTTCCGGCCCCATCCCCACCCAGTTACCATTCGCCGGCAGCAGCGCAGCCAATCGTGGACTACCGTACCACGCGCGAGTTGGGCCCTCGAACGGCGGGGCGCCTGGAACCATCGATTGGGCGGGCGATGTAACCGGGCAGTCTGAAATCGCGTCTGGTGATTGCGCGGCGACGGGGGCTGGATTGAGATTGCCGGCGATCAGCAAAACGACCGTCACCAAGAGCACAGACCGTAGCATAGTCGGGTTGACCATGACCTTGCTCCTCGCCAAGAACGTCTCCAGTGTCGCCCAACCTGCGAATCCTTGCATCCGCCGGCAGGGCGCCGGTGTCGTCGTTGTTCGTGAGTCAGAGCTTGCGCGCGATGAAGACGGGATGGGGACGGTAAGTTCGTGAATGTATGATGGCGCAAGGATGCTTCGACTCTTAGGGTGACGCACAATGATTAAGGACAAGGAACTCGCGGCTCACGTTCTCGCCGTCATAGATGAGTGCTCGGCGAGGATCAATGACACCATACGAGAGGTGCAGCAGCGGTGTTCCGACGACGAGTTCAGCTGGTAACGCCGAGCGGCGGGCTTTGTCATGGGCTATATCTATACGGATGTTAAGGCTCCGTTGCACAAACAACATCCTGAGCTTGAGCCGAATGAGCTGAAGACGGAACAGGCTAGAGCAGGTGGTTGAGCATCCTCTCGGGATGATCGAGGGGGCGACGCTCATGTTCGGCGTATAGCAAGAAGTCGGTGGTGACGTCTAGCGCCAAGGCGATCTTCTTGAGCGCCTCGAGCTGTACAAGTCTCGTATTTACCCGACACCCGGGTCGCCGGGGTGATGCTCAAGCAGCCGTTGGCAGCGGCTCGTTGACCTCCTCAGTGGGAACGATTTCCGGGATCTCGGTAATGCCGAGCGCCTCCATCAACGCCTGAGCCGGCGTGCGACCCTTGAGGCGGTAGCCTTGGTGGCTGCGCTCGAGATTGTAGTAGCGCA